>ERZ1026898.69-NODE-69-length-63222-cov-27.924375_pt1 | contig 63222 bp, 59 predicted proteins | sample MGYA00380178_ERZ1026898 | MGnify/ENA primary metagenome ERZ1026898 (study PRJEB33269, sample SAMEA4719814) | human gut metagenome | biome: human-associated habitat; feature: organic feature; material: feces | place: Cameroon | collected 2013-10 ...
AAATTAAATGGAGTAATTAATAATGATTCATTATTAGCCATTGGTGAAATGAGGGTTAAGTTTTATAAGGAAACGAATCCTACCAAGCGTTCTAGAACACTCAGACTTGGAACAAATGGGCAGATTACACTCAAAGTAGTTGGTGATGGTAATTTTACAGATGAGAACTTAACTGCCAATCTTGGTAAGTCTGTTGTTGTAAACAACGAGAAAAAGTCCGTCTATGTAAGCAATTCAGACATGGAAGTTTCTATTTCTGATAAGTACAATTTTTATACTATATCAGATATTACAGTTCCTCCTGAAAGTGCTAGTCTAGATATTAACAGAGAGGTAAATTTAAATGATTTGAAGTATAGTAAACTCATACAACAGATAAACTTTACTTCCTCTCGTATTGAAGGAGGCATTGATTCTCTTTCAAATTTAGTTAATCTCACTGTTTTGGCATTAAGCAATTCGTCTGGAGATATAAAGAGTGTGGGTAACCTTACGGGTTTAACATCATTAGATTTAAATGGTAAAAATATTTTTGGCAATTTATCCTCATTGGCAAATTTAAGCAAATTAAATAATTTAAATGTTAGAGAAACAAGCATAATGGGTGATATATCCTCATTGGCTGTTCTAAAAGCTTTAAATGTTTTTAATGTACCAAACGTGACAGGAGATATTTCTACATTGAAGACGTGCGTAGAATTGACAACTTTACAATTCTATAAAGCTAATATATCAGGAGATTTAGCAGTTCTTCCAGATAAAGCAAATTACTTTTATCTTGGAGATAGCAAAAAATCTGCTTTTTCTTGGTCTAGTAGAAACGCAGCTGCAAAGATTATAGCTATTTGGGGTTCTCCAAAAATTAACAATATTGACAAAATGTTGCAAGACCAAGCAGCTTGTGTTAAAGGTATTGATTCTTCTAGTGATATTTATCACAAGACTATTTCAGCAACTGGTACTCGTACCTCAGCATCAGATGCAGCAGTACAGACATTGCAGAGCAAGGGCTATACAGTCTCAATCACTCCTGCATAAGGCATCATAAGTTTAACAATAAAAAGAAAGGAAACAAGATATGAATAAGTTAACAAAGAAGTATAAGGTAGTACATGAGGAAACCAAGATGGTGTTCCCTCTCACAGAGGAAGGTGACAATGCTGAGGTATTCCCAGCAGTAGATACCACCGCAGTAGAGTTTGACACATACTCAGAAGCCAAGGCTTACGTAGATAAGCATAACTTGGTGTATGAGGAGCCAAAGTATGGGGAGTAATGAAGCCATTGAAGGCATGGTAGACTCAATGTTGGGAGAATAAACTATGAAGGATTGGACAGGAAATAGAAAGAGTATGTTCGTGACCTTGGTAGCATCCAACCACACGGACAAGGAGCGTGAGAGTAATGACTTTTACGCTACTGACCCTATCGCCATTGATAAATTGGTGAAAGTTATACAGCTTCCTCGTAAGGTTTGGGAGTGTGCTTGTGGGACAGGGTGCTTATCTGACCGGCTGATGGACTTCGGGCATGAAGTAATCTCCACCGACCTTGTGGACAGAGGCTATGGGGGAGTAAGAGATTTCTTGGAAACTACCGAACTGCCGAACGATTGTACTTGCATCCTCACCAATCCGCCATACAAGTATGCCCTGGATTTCATTAAGCACAGTTTGGAACTCCTTCCTGATGAAGGTCTTTGTGTCATGTTCTTGAAGACTACTTTTCTAGAAGGACAAAAGAGGTATGATGAGCTATTTAGCAAGCATCCACCTCAGTATGTGCTGCAATTCTCACGAAGAGTGCTTTGCGCCAAGAATGGAGAGTTTCAGAGAATGAAGGACGGAGGAGGTAGCGCAGTAAGCTATGCTTGGTTTGTTTGGAAGAAAGGTTATCATGGTGATACAGTCATCAAGTGGATATAATATAATAAGGTGTAACTCTTGATGGGGCTACACCTTATTTTATATATGATGTATTTGTGATTGTTGCTTACGAATTGTTACTTTAGCAAATTTTAACTTTAAAATTTTGCTCAAAATGAATTGGTTTGAGCAAAAAAGTTGTAATTTTGCTACAGATTTTTGATTTTATCAAGAACGTATAAACAATTAACTATAGACAAAAGGAGGTTTTTCTATGACACAAGAACAAGAAGCCGAAGTCCAACGGTTGATAAAGGACGTAGATGTTACTGAGCTGATGGGAATGCTTATGAAGCATGGCAACAGATATTCCAGAAGAATCTTAAAGTTTTTCCGGTGGTACTGTAAGTATATGCCTATAAGCCTTATGTTCTTTCACACTTATGGTATCTGGGACTTTTCTCAGCATCCCAAAGAAATGTTTGTTCCTCACGAAGAAAATTTGCCATGTTATCTTTTCATTTATTTTATGGTCTATATTCTTCCGATGGTGACTATTCTGGCTAGTAGATTTTTCTTTTTGTGCTGGTGGTATCGTATTCCTTTTTTCTATTTCTTCGGCATTAATGCTGCACATATAGTGGAATGGAGCTGGTACACTACCAATGATATGGTTGACTCCTGCTATACTGTTATGATTGTAACAGGTATATTTTATCTCTATGGCTTTTCTGATATGATTATCAATAAGACGAAGATGGGTAGAAAATTCTTCGCATAGAGATTGCTGGAGATAATAGGAGAATAATAGAGATTTTTGGAGAATAACAGAGAAAATTGGAGAATTATGAAGAAGATATTGAATTATGATACCCTGGGATGGGCATTGAAGTCATTGAGCGATGCTTGCTTCAAGGCTGCAGAGCAGCAGAAGAATGGGGAGAAGGTTACGGCTTGCGGAATGAGCGATGATGATTTGGACAATCTTTGTGAACAGATTCCTTTCATGCTGAATCCTTATATGACTGCCGGGCAGGTGAAGAAGGAGGCGCATATCAGCGAATCTACCCTAAGAAGGGCTATCGCTGATGGGGAGCTGGAAAGCGTGGGGAACGCTGGGGACCATTCTCATTTCTACAAGAAATGGGACGTAAGGGAGTTTATTAAGAAAAGACTGAAAAGAAACAAGAACTAAGCCCTATCGCAACACGGATAAGCGACACGAAATGATTAAAAAGGAGAGAGGCGAGAGATTGCTTCTCTCTTTTTTATGCTCTAAAACATACAATTTTTGCCTTAAATTATATACAATATTTTTGCGAAAATATATATAAGGTGGTTTTGATATGGGTCTATGTCACCTTAAATCTTTGGAAAACAGACAATTAAAGAAAGTGTGACAGAGTTATCAAAGAACTTGCCAATTCCTCGTATCTTTGCACACGTAATCGATTACATGTGAGTATAAACAGAATGTACAACTTTTATTTCTTTAGGAATTATGGCAGAAGAAGTAATTAAGACAACCTCTTGTTGCAACGATGCAATGATGGGTGGTTTGCTTGGAGCGATGGCAAATCGTGACAACAACAATCCTTTGGCAATGGCAGCTATGATGCGAGACCGTGACGATGCCGACATGTGGAACAATCCATTTGCCTACATGATGATGATGGGCGTGATGAAGTGGATGTATGGCGACAACTGGAACAACCGTGACAATGGCGCAGATGTGCAGCGTGCGGAGATTCAGAGCCAAATCGAGAGTTTGCGCAACCAGATGGCAGACAACCAGAACAGCAACTTGCTGATGGGTGCCATCCAGGGTAACGGCAACGACCTTAAGATGTTGGCAAGCAATCTGAACTGTGACTTCAACGCCTTGCAGAACTCTATCTGTGGCATCCAGGCTGGCATCCAGCAGCTTGGTGGTCAGGTTGGATTCTCGGCAGAGCGAGTGATCAACGCTATCTCGCAGGGTAACTTGCAGATGACAATTGCGCTTAAGGATTGCTGCTGCCAGACTCAGCAGAACATCATCAAGATGGGTTACGATAACCAGCTTGGTCAGAAGGACATCGTTAACCAGATGCAGCAGGGCTTTAACTATACCAACACTGGTATAGAAAGAGCTGCTTCGAACCTCGGTTTCCAGATGCAGCAAGACAAGTGTGACATCATCCGTGCAGGTGAGAACAACACCCAGCGTATCATCGATACCTTGACAGGCCATTGGAGCCAGGAGCAAGCTAACGAGATTCAGGACTTGAAGTTTAAGAACTCTCAGTTGCAGCAGAACATCTACCTTGCCAATCTGATGAATGGCGGTTGCGGATGTGGCGCTGGTGTAGCAGGTGGCTATCAGTAAAAGAGTAAAGAATGAAACAGAAGCGTAGTGGTATGAACAAGATTTCTCCAGTGGGCTTGGCTACTACAGCATTGGTAGCCAACCAAGTTTCAGTCTTAGCTACTTACAATGAGAAGCTTTGCAGACCTTATTGCGTGAATGGCAATGTGCAGCCACAGGCAAGCATAACCTACAGTTATGAGCAGCCTATCCTGAACGGTACAACGGTGTTTGTGCCTATCGTGGCGACTATCTCCATCATTTCGCCTGTAACAGGCAACAGAAACATGATGAGAGCGCAGCCATTGATTTACACGGAAAAATGGGTAGCAGCCTTCCAAGGGCAGACAGCTCTGCCAACGGCTGTAACTATCGCCAGTGTAGGCAGAACGCAAAAGGCTAACGATGTGGTATGCGGAAAGGCTAGAGGCCTGAGCATATTTGACAGTCTAACCGTAGCATTGACTACTGCTTAGTATCATTATAGGGGGAAATGGTGGATGGTTTGCTAGCCATCGTTTCCCTCGCATTATCATCCATTTAAAACGATACGATTATGATATTTAAAGATTTAAAGGCAGGTTTCCCAGTCTTTTTGTTTGACCGGGCAACAAGAAAATTCAAGCAGGGTAAGGTGATGAATACTCCAAGCCCTGATATTAGTGGTAGCAAACCCAACATGATGCCACAGATGCCTGGCATGCCAAACTTTGGCACCATGAACGTGAAGGTGAATATTCAGACGGAAGACGGAAAGCAGTCAACCTACTCTGTGGTTGATACTGAGCAAACAGCATACAGCGACACCCTTGTAATCTCCTGCAGCAAGGAGAGCATCATCAATGAGGTGAACGCATTGAAGAACCAGGCTACTGACATCATCAATAAGATGCCGGACTTCGAGCAGACCGTAAAGGACTGTGATCATCTTCTCTCAGAACTGGACACTTCGTTTCGTGACCAGCAGAGAACTAACCAGCGACTGGACAACATGGAAAACAAGCTGGACGAGATTTTCAAGTTTGTCAAATCACAAAAACAAGAATGATATGAACTTAGTAGAACTTATCACAAAATATCAGAGCGATGCCACACCGGAGCAGATGGTGATGGTGACAAAGATCATCGGCAAGTTTGTGGCGATGCACGCTACGGAAGATGACCTCCTGAAGCTCTATAAGGAGATTTATGGGGTTGTGGGTAACGGACACTTCAACGACTTCTTTGCTGAGGCACAGATCAAGAAGATGGTGTTTGAGGATGACAAGGAGGTAGAGCATCGTGCTCCTTACTATACCATGGCGAAGACGCAGGAAATCTATGAGACGGTGAAGGACGAGATCAGACCTTACAACCAATGGGATTTTGCCGTGGTTCTGAACATGATTTACTCTGACAACTATAATCTGATGAAGAAATGGTTCCCAGAGGACAGCGAAGAGCAGATGATGGACAGAATGGTAGACCTTGCCGTGAACTGGCTGAGGGATGATGATAACCCTTATGGGCATTGTAAGGCTTGGGGGTACTTCAATCACTAATGTTTACTTTGTGGGAAATTCCATAATACCTAAGATATATAAAAGAAAACTATCAGAAGAAGAGAATGCTGGCTATATTGGGGCTTGCGTTCTCTTTTTTCGTATGAAGTTGCGGAACTTATCACTGATAATCGGGAATGATGGCTTAAATTTGCATCGTTTCCATAACGGAGTGGGGACGGAAAAATGGAAAAGAAAATGAATGATATTCGAGGTTACTTAATTGGGACGATATGGACTTTTCTGAGTCTGCTAGTTCCCATCAGAGACTTTATGATTGCCATGATGGTATTGTTCGGGCTGAACCTGGTGTTCGGCATCGTGGCAGCGGTGTTTAATGGTGAAGAATGGAGCTGGAAGAAATTCGGCATGTTCTTCGTATGCTGTGCTGTGTTCTTCGTGACGGTGGCAGCATTGTTTATTATCGGTCACTTCCTGCATTCTGATACTGAGGCTCTGTTTTGCGTGAAGTGGGTGTGTATAGCTGCAACCTATCTGTTCACGACCAACATATTGAAGAATTTGAGGAGGATGCTAGTGCCTGATACGCCCTGGTATAAACTTGTGGACTATGTTTATTATGCGCTGACACTTGGATTTGTGGAGAAGTTTCCGATGTTCAAGAAATACCAAGAATATAAAAACAATAAAGAAAATGGAAATGAAGGAAATCAGATTGGAGCAGCTGCTGATGGCGATGCCTAATGCCGGGAAAAGGGCAGAGAAGTTTCTGCCTTACCTGAATAAGTATGCTCAGGAGTTTGAAATCAACACGCCTTTGCGATGGGCGCACTACTTGGCGCAGATTGCGCATGAATCGGGCGAGCTGAGATATACCAAAGAGATAGCCAGCGGAAAGGCGTATGAGGGGCGCAAGGACTTGGGCAATACCCATAAGGGTGATGGCGTGAGGTATAAGGGGCGTGGACTGATACAGATAACAGGTAGGGCGAACTACAGCAAGTATGCCGGATATTGTGGCTATGATGTAGTGGAGCAGCCAGAACTGTTGGAGCAGCCTCTTGGTGCCACACGTTCCTCGATGTGGATATTCGACACCTTCGGCTGCAATAAATTAGCTGACGAGGATAATCTGAAATCAATCAGACGGAAAATTAACGGTGGCTACAAAGGACTGGAGAAATGCGAGGAGTATTTGAAAAGGTCCAAGCGAGCCTTAAACATATCATAGCTTATGAAAACAAGACATTGGATCATCTATCTGCTGGTATGGGTAGCTTATTTCTCTGTGCTCTTCCTGACGAGCTGCAAGACGAAGACCGTGACACAGGAGCACTATATCAAGGACAACACCGTGAGCAAGGGCTTGGATGCCAGTTGGCAGGAGCGGTTTATTTCTGCCTTCGAGCAGATGGCTAGATACCAGAATCGGGAATATACATCATCCTCGACTGAAACGACACATACCAAGGACAGCACTTCCACCACCGTAGACCAGAACGGAAAGCCTATCAAGACTGAAAGTTGGCACTCTACAGTAACTAACAGGGACACTAAGGAGGTGACGAAGCTACAGGATTCCATCTTCGCAATGAGCAAGGAGGTGGATAAATACCAACTATTGATAGTGCAGAAGGATAGTTTGATTCGGTTAAAACGTGACTCAATACAGGTGTTAAGCCGAGAACTGACCAAGGCAGAGCAAAAGTATATCACCCTGGGGAAGTATACTGCCAAGATAATCTGGACTCTCATAGTAGCAGTGATTGGTTTTTTGATTTGGCTATGGCACAGAAAGAAATGAGCGTATGAAGACAATAACGATTAAAATAGTGAAAAAGAGCGTGATGGGCGTGGTAGAGGGACTATCTGCCACCATTGCGCAGCATAACCCCGAGGTGGACTTTCAGACCGTCTGGGCGAGTGATGCCGAGGAGGCAAAGCTGGACATCTACTATAGGGAGGCGATAACCGACCTAGAGAACTTCTTGGCAAGATTCTCTTCTTCGACCACACAGCAGTTTGACCTACAGGCACTGGCTGATGATTTCACTATCACCATCAAGACCTTAGCATCTTGGCCACCTAGATTGAGCGGTGTGCTGACCAACCAGATACAGAACTATCTGGTACATGCTATCATGGCAGGATGGCTGAGCGACTTCCCTGACATGAACCATACTGACTATGCGAGCATGGGAGCGAGTGACTTGGAAGCCATCAAGGAGGTGTTGCTAAAGAAGGACTTTAGCTTTGCCGAGGCTGAAAGAACCGCTGACGATAGCGTGAAAGATGGTTCTTCGGCTGTTGATGCTGTTGCTAGAGGAGGTGATGAGGTTGAAAAGAATAGCAGTTTATCTTCTACTTCAATGAGAGTGGAGGATGATTTTGACAAACAGAAGAATGCCCAATCTGCTGAAACCAGAACATCGGACAGTGTAGGCAAGAACGTTGCTTCTCCTGATACTGCTGTTAGAGGTGAGGATGAAACGAGCAAACAGGCTCAGTCTTTGGCTACAGATGGCAGGGGTACTGATACGGAACAGAAAGATAGAGGTGCCATCGGTACTGACAACCGCAAGGAGGATGATGAGGGCAAAACTCAAAATGCTCTGAACGCTGAGGCTAGAGGTGCCGATGGAGCGGTCAAGGAAGGCAATTCATTGGATGCTGAGGCTCGAAAAGAGGACAAGGTAGCCAAGGATGAGCAGAGAGGACTGAAAGGCTCTGAGCGAAATCCAGACTTTGCTTCGCAACATTTCCACCAAGACTATGTGGACTGGAGCGGAGGCAGACCACCTTACGAACTAAGATAATTTTTCATCAAAACAAATAATTGCAATTATGGATAGAAAATTGATTACATTGAATTTTGGCATGGAGCAGGTATGTAATGATGTGCTTGCAAGATGCTATGTAGTGAGCCAGGGAATGGTGGACGAAGCCCAGAAGGACATCAGAGCCAATATCGAAAGCCCAGACAGTGACGAGACTCGCAGTATCATCAATCGTGCCGTGACGGAAGCCATTGGTAACATCAAGCTGGCAGCTCAGCGTTATCTGACCACAGGTAGAGTGGAGGACAACAATAACTTGGAGCGACTGGTGAAGGGCACAAGAAAGTATGCCTATACTGACAATAATAACGGTACGTGGACGGAGGTAGTGACCACTGTCATTGATGGTGAGGAGAGCGAAACGACCGCTACCGTAAGCAAGGCAGGTAAGGACAGGGAGGAAAACATCTATGAGACGGTGACGCTGAACCTGGAGATTCCGAACTGGAACGTGGCTGTGACGGATGCCTTGAAGAGCCATTGCCACCGCTACATCGTGGACTACGTGATGAGCCAATTCCTGATGGACCAGTTCGCCGACAAGGCTGGAACGTATGGCGAAAGCGCAACGGCAGACTACAATAACATCAAGAGCGACTTGCTGAGCCGGGACAATTATACGCTGAGAAGACCTAGCTTTACGTAAGAGGGGCTATTGGGGACAGGCTATCTGGGGACAGGCGATGGAATCGCCTGGAACGGTGGCTTTTCTTGTTGAGGCTATTCTTTTTCTTCATTATTTTGGTGTTTATGGAAAGAGCCTTCGCTATCGGGATTCTCCTGATTTGCGAAGGCTCTTATTTTTTTCTGGCTAGAACTTATTGAAACGCCTGATAACTTCGAGGCGAGTGGCAAAGTACTGATGCATGGACTTCATCTTAAGATAGAGGGCTATGCGGAAGAAACGGTAGCTATGGGAGGACATATAGCTGGACTTCATGCCACCACAACGCCCTAGGTAATGCCAATTTTGGTTATCGTTGCTACCATACAGCCACATGACTGGCACGGTGCCAGAGGTGAGGGAATGGATGTAGCCAGTGATGGCATCGGGAGCGTTCTCCTCATCGAACTTCAAGGTGCGAGTAACGATGATGCCGTGGTATTCGGTTTCGTCAGAGTAGTCGTAACCACTATCAAGGACTATCACGCTACCGTCTCGATACTGTATGTATGGGTGAGGGTAGGAGTTGAGAGCTGTGAGCACGTTCTTGATGAGGAAGGTGCTCCAGGCTTCATCCTTGACGGAATAGCAGAGGGCTACGGTATCGGCTGAGGCTTCCTTGGACAGTTGGCTGACATCTAGGCAGAAAATGCGAGAGTTCTTATAGTCATAGATAACCTGGCAACGCTGAAAGAAGTCGATTGGCGAGGAGGTGAAATCTATGAGTTGGCGCATCTGTGCCTTGATGGTTTTGGTGGTATCATCATCGCCTTCGGCATCATTGAAGAAGTTGAGGAACTTGCCAAGGTTGCTTGCTATATTGAAGCCTGGTCCATCCAAGACATCGGACATGGAAGCCACTTGCGACTCAGCTATGCGACTGAGGGAGCGATTGGTGGCGAAGAGCACGGACTGGTCTAGCTGGGTGATGGACTTCGGATTGCTACAAACCTCACGGCTGATGGGGTGGATGCTGCTATAGGTGCCTTGGGAAGAGACTTCCATCGCCCAGATGCCATCGGTGGAGAACGCCATCAATGGGTACTGACCAAACTGACCTTGGGAGAGTGCTCTTGTGGTTGAGGCTATGCCCTGGATCGTGCCGATACCCACGGTATTGATTCCGTTTAATGGGAAGTAGAAGGCGTTATCGGACTCGGAGGTGTAAATCTTGTTGGATAGTTCTACGACATCATTAATGGCATACTCAGGAGCGGTAACGATGTATTCGTCCCCATCGTTCTGATATGTGCCCATGTGGATAGAGCCATTCAATTCTTCGCAAGGAGTGAGCGGAAAGCCAAATACCACTTCTTCGTCATTGTAACTTGTGAAAAAGTACATCATATCTGCCCTAGAATCTGGGTAGAACTTTGCTGCATTACAGAACAGGAATTGCTCGATGTAGTAATAATACCCATCTTTGTTGAAGAATCCTCCCTGCTCTACGTACTTGACACCTGAGGTCGTATTGAGCCTGACAACGATTTTATTCACTAAGTAAGCATTTTTCCCTTTCACCTTGATGTATTCTGCCTGAGGTAAAAGAACTGCATCGGAGAAGCCCGCAAAAAGTTTTTCCTTGACACCATATAAGTTGATACGATGATTGTAGACATATCCACCTTCGGCATAAAGATAGTTATGGGTCTTATAGTCATCCTTCATCTGTTCTTGCAGAGCAACTTGATAGACTGCATTTTTATCGACTGGGAGATAACTACCTGATTGTGTCCAGAAATTATCCAAGTCTAAAGAGCAGACTTTGTAGTAAACAGAACTGTTTTGCAGTTTTTTCTTATATATATCATCCGCTAGTGTAGGGAATTTAACAGTAACGAAACCATATTTACGAGCAGGATTGTTCTGATAATAAGTACAAGACCTAGCCCCCATACCTAAGGCGTAGCATCGTGGGCGAATCTGTAAACTGCTAATTTTCTCAGATGTGTCTATATTGGTTATAGGAGGAGTAATGAAAAAGTCTACCGACTTAATAACATCCTTCCATTTTTTTAATTCGGTCAAGGTTTTACCAGAACTATCGGCAAGAAAATAAAGCAGCGATGTGTTACGTGGGTAATAATAAAAAGTTGCACCTTTGAAGTGGACAGCTAATGTTGTACCTTTACTGTCCTCCCGATTATATCCTTTTTCGTTATCATAATTTATAGCGGAGCTAATAGTGGCATTGCCTTCATTCCAAGCATCACTGGCACTAATAGCACCCTGGCTAAAAGAATCTGATGGAAAATAAAAATTAGCAGCTTGTACTAAGTAGGTATTAGGCACTTGCACTGGAATGAATACAGGTGCAGAATGCATAATCATACTGCCATCAAACATACGATAACAATAGCGAATGAAAAAATTGGCATAGAAGCGACCATTACGAGCGATGATATTATTGGTACGATTAACTAAGGCATATATGGACTGGGTTAAGTCGGAAGCTTTTTCCTCCTTAATGTCTACGCAAACATCGCCAGGTTCCCAAGTTTCGCCTTTCACTTTGGTATAGGCTTCTTCGCACGATATGGTACTTTGTTGCCATGCTTCTCTAAACCCATTTTTGCTACCCTCTGCATCTATGCCGCCAGATGGATAGTCCTCTGGATTATCCTTTTTTTCAACAGAAAAACGAATGTTGAGAAACGGTGGCTTAAGTCCAAGATACAGGTAATTGTCGTCATGGGAAGCATCGTTGCGCTCGTAGAGAGCGTAGTGAATGCCATCACTACAGATTATAACGAGAGTGTTACCTATGGAACTAACAGACTTTAAAGTTCCTTCTCCAAGGCTAAATATTGAACTCATATAGCCTCCATCTTCACTGAACCAATGGAGTGAGTTTTCTTTTTCATAATAACCGATGAAATTCTTGCAACCATTGATTTCATGGATATATACTAACTTTGTGTCGCCAGCTTCATCTACCCACAACGCTCCGGATATTTTTGTTCCGCATACAATAGAAGGGCGCAATGCGCCATCGTGCAGCTCTAGGTTGCCGCAGAGGGATAGCGCACCGTTCTCTACTGCCATTTCATCGGGTGTGAGGCTGAGACCTTTGTATCTGATTGATTGTTGCATCTTTATTAATGTTTAATGTGTATTGTTTAATATTTAATTATCGGCAATGGGATTGGTCTGCACGATTGACTACAGCCAATGCCTGTATGGTGTCGTTGCCTACGGTGATGGTCTCTAGACGGTCAGAGACTACCAAGTCTATCTCTTGGGCGTTGGGTGGAACGCCTAGGGTGTGGAGGAAGAGGCATTTGACAGTGCTAGCACTGCAACCATGAAGCTGTGCCTTGCGCCCATAGAGAGGTATGGCATCAGGAAGCGAGGAGGACTTGGTGATATACATCTGAGAGCCGAGACAGAAGAACACGATTTTGTCGCCTCGCTGTAGCCCCAAGAGCTTTACAGGGTAGGAACGCAAGGTGATGCGCCCATTCTTGTTGAGGGAGAGTCCACGCTTTTGAGGGCGTGGACGGTTAAGGATAAAAAAATCAGTTTCATTCTGCATAATCTGTAGGTTTGTGGAGCCAGAAACGGAAGTAGTCGTTTTCGGCATCCTGGTTACGTACTTTAACATATTCTCGGGTGACATAGAAATGCTTCTTGCGTAGGGTAGGGTTGAGGTTGTAATCATGGAGCATCATAGCTGGCTCTACCCTGCCATCAAAGGTTATCTCGTACCAATAGCGGTGGAGAAAGAACCATGGGCGAAGACGGACTTCCTGAATGGTGGTGTAGTTGCTTTTGTCCACTCTGCATGGGACGATGCTCCAGCTACCATCTTGCCAATGCTCCGTTATCTCTTCTCCACCTGGTGCCAATTCATGCTTCTCGATGGTGGACTTCTGAATCTTTACAAGAAGGCAGACATCGGCAGTGAAGACCTTTGCCATCTTACGGTGGCAGAGCATGACATAACGCCCTTTCTTGTCGGGGAGGAGGCTACGCTGCTTGCCGGGGTGGTTGATAACGCAGACGGTGGAAAGGAACTTCTTGCGTGCCATGTGAAGGAAGTCGGGGAGCTTCGCTTTGGCGTGCATTCGGTCGATAACCTTCTGAACCTTATTGAAATTCTTGTCGGCTTGGGTCTCATGCACTGTGATAGGTTGCTGAGGCTCTTGGCTAGTCTGCTCACGTACCTTCTTTACGTGCTCACGAACTTGCTTCTTGGAAGGGACTTCGAGAAGGTGGCCAGTCTTCTTGTCGAGCTTGTAATTTGACTTCTGCTGTTTCATATTCATTATGCTTTAGATGTTACCTCTGTTAATGCAGATGATTTCGAAATGATGATTGTCGCAAATATCGCAGCCGTTGGGCATACGATGATTGAAGGAGCAAGGAATGTGCTCTTTGAACAAATCGCAGTTAAGGCAATGCTCTGGGACTTCCTCATACTCAAAGTTGCCTTTAACATGTGGGGTGGAGGATTCCTTGTTGGGTACTGCCCGGACTATGCGCCCGAAGAGGTCGTAGAACTCTCCAGGCACAACGCTAGTAGCTTCTCTGAGGGATGGGAGGGTGTAGCCCATCTTGCGGATGAACCAGAGACGGAGATAAATGATGAAACGTTTCAACTTTTTCATATATTGTACTATATTATATATTAATAATGTGGGCTAAGTTACCACTTCTGTGCGGAACAGAAGTGATAACTTGCGCAACTTATGCTTTATGTTCGAAGACATCAAGAATCTTGGTCTCGCTGAGGCTCTTCAACTCATAGTCAATCATGGTTTTGCCCATAACCTCGTCAACGTAACGCTTTGCACGCTCGATGCACTTGGCTTGGATGAGGTAGTTGACATAGGAACGCTTCTCCTTGTTGCTCTTATCATCAATGGTGATGAAAGCCAAACGTGCCTTAAACCATAAATCATCGTCATCAATATCCGAGAAGAATATCTCGTTGTAGTTGGTTGGGTTGATGTTGGCAACCTTAAACTCACCAGATACATAGACCTGCATGTTGTCAATGATGCTTGCTTCTGCCTCTGTGAAGGAAAGAGCATCGACCACGTACAGCTCGTTTACCATTTTCTCGCTACCATCGTCCTGGGTCTTCTCATAGCGCACCTTGCACTCGAACCATGAGCCTGTGCGAGAACGAAGGGATGAACCGTTGCCTGTGCCAATAATCTTTTCGGCAATGGCTTTGTCAACTTTGACTTTTAAACTTTCTGTTTTCTTTTCCATAATCTTAAGAATTTGAATTGTTATTTATAATTTTATCTACCTCTTCTTCTGATAGAGGTTTGCCGTCTTTGCCAAGGTATTTCTTGCAGATGAAATACATAGTGCCAGGAGGGTCGGGATGGCGGTAGAGGTCGTCCAACTCTACCTTGGCAAGTTGCTCATCCATGGAACTGAAGACTTTGCGAGCTTGATGTGCTCTTGGCAGTCGCTCCATAACCTCGTAGTGGATGCTGTAGCCATCTTTCTTTATCTGTTCATCTTGGAGGCGAATGAGCATCTTATCTAGCTTGGCTTCTTTCTCCTTGATGGTCTTGAAGAGGGTATTGACCAGCTCTTTGTCTGGCTGAGCCTTCTTCTTCTCTTGGAAGTATTGGATGGTTGAGGCTCTAAGTTCCGCTACCAGAAGGAAGAAGGTGCCGTTGTCGTTCTGAGGGACGGCTGAGCCATCTGCCTTCAAGATAATATCATCGACACGCTTTTCTAGCTCAATGGATTGGCGAAGCATCTTTTTGTCTCGGCGTGCCCAATACTCCTTCTCTGTGGTTCGCATAGCTGAAACTAGCTTGCGAAAGGATAATGCTGATTCTTCACTCATAGCTTATTTGATACCTAATGTTTGTTTAACTTTCTTGATGCGGTCTAGCTCCTTTGGGAGGAGGTTGCCTTGCTCGTCTATTCGGCAGAGGAGTCTGAGGCGTGGCGTGATGGTTATCCACTTGTGGAGGCCATCGTGCTCACGCTTTATCTGTCGAAGCTGGGCTGCTTGCAGTTTTTCGTGCAAATTCTGCTCATGGCGAAGCTTACTGATTTCGTTCTGTATTCTGTCCATTGGCTAATTCTTCTTCTGAGGGGATATAACAGTATAGTGAATCCCATTCTCCTTTTCCTATATATTCAAGTGCTTTTACTACATCTTCAAGACGGACAAAACTTAAGTCCATTTTGTTTGGCATATTGCTAATATATGTATAGCCTCTGGCACATGATAGCATATATTTATTGAAATGCTTCTTCTCTTCTGGGGAAAGATATGATGGACGATTGACAAGATATTGTTCAAAGTGTTTGAATGATACCTCATTATTATTCTCAATTTTCTTTACGCATGAAGAGAATGACCGAATAGCTTCATCCATTTTCTTAGAAACCTTATCTGTTCCCAAATTCAAATCTCCAAGTTCGACCTTGACCATTGATAAAAGTTCTTCCGTATCTTTCAACCGAGATATTCTGTTGTTGATAACATCGGAAGCAGAAGCTAATACCTCTAGAGATTTTTCTAGATTGGCATCATTTTTCTTGATAGCCTCTCTGTATGAGTGAAGTTCATTACGCTGCTCTTCGATAATTCGCATTAAACGCTTGTTTCTGTCATCGAAGCGAACCTTGAAGTTCTCGTCTCTTAGCGTGCAAGAGACGATGCCTAGCGTGATAACAAAGACCAGGCTCAGGCAAATAGTTACTGTTATTGTTACTTCCATAATTGTAAATATTTAAAATAATTATAGTTCTATTACTTCTGCTTTGTCGGCAGGGATGTCGTAGTAAGGGATGGAATATCCTTTGTCCTTCATTTCGTCTGGGAGATAGCAGCGGTAGTATTTTCCGTAGAAGTTTTGCCATTTCTCCTTGACTGTGAGTATTGTTCCAGCCGGAAGCTCTGGCTTCGGCTTGAATGAAGAACGAGGATAGCATCCTGTCTCATGCTCATCTGCTGCGCAACAACATGAGGAATAACATAAATGAATCTTCATACGCTACTTTTTCTTTGTTTTACGTTTGGTGTAATTAATATTTTCTATCTGATGTTCGAAGAATGCGATACGGCTATTTAATCTTCGGAGGATGGCATTTCTGATGTAGAGGATTGTTTCTGCATCGAGATACTTGGTGATGTCTTCGTTTGCAACACGGCCATTCCATGGGATGGATATATCCAGCTTTACATGGCTTTCTAGTATAGCCATGTTGTTTGATGCATCGACTTCTTCTACAAGTTCTCTGACCTTGGTTAGCTCTTCGATGGAATTGTAGTATTCGCCTACGGAGTCGATGGTGTTACGCATTTCTTCATATTCTTCCTTTGTCATACGCTTATATTCTTTTTGAGGGACCAGCGATGGAATCGCTGGGAACGGGGGCTAAGTGGGGGCAACTGCATCGCTACCATTTCATGAATGTCATCCATATTGTTTGGTTCTTGATGGTGGTACGATGTCCGAATATCGGTTTGTAATCGGTGATAGCCTTTAGTACATCACCTACCTTTATCTGTTGCTCGTTCCACTTAAAAATGAGTGTTCCGCCTGTTTTCAGTACTCTCATGCCCTCGTGGATAGAATCATTGATGAACGCTTGCCAATTTTCGGGGAGCTTGCCATATTTCTTACATAGCCAGGAGTTCTGACCGACTTTCTGTAGATGAGGAGGGTCGAATACTACCATATTAAACGATTCGTCTCCGAATGGCAGGGCTGTGCAATCGGCTATCATATCGGGTTGCACGTCTAGCTTGCGTCCATCACATAATGTATCGTGATATTCTCTTATGTCTGTGAATAGTACATTTGGGTCATGTTTATCGAAATAGAACATTCGAGAGCCACAGCACATGTCTAAAATAGTCTTTTCCATACGCTACTTATTCACTTTGACTAAATTATTGAGCTTGTTGAACGCTTCATAGTCATCCTTGCTGATTAGTTGCAGGGTCAGCTATCTCTGAATATCCTTCATTAATCGCCTTGATAGCTTCCATGAGAGGGAACAATGCTGAGCCATCATCCTTCATGATGGTAAAGTCAACCTTTCGCCATGTGTTGGCTATGTCTTTGCGCATGAATGATGCGACTACGTAAAAATATCTTTTCTTCATATTGCTTCTTGTTTTAATTGTTCTTCGATTGCTTCCTGAGCAAGAATTTCCTGCCAGTGAGCTTCATTGTAATTTCTTGCCTCTTGGTTCTCGGTTAGCTGTGGGTCGTAGCCACCGAAACAATAGGTGTCAAATTTCTCATACTCCTTCATCGTATGTGGAGGCTTGGAGCCAGGAGTGGCTGGAATGTATTCCTTGGCGAACTCCTTTGGCAAGAGGGTTGCTATTGTTGAGGCTATCGGGTCGATGACTTCGTATTTGAAAATACGGCTCTTGCCCTTTTTAGGAGAGTTATACACTGGTCTTGCCCAACAGATGTTTCCCCTGTAGTGTGACATGAGACCAGAGAAATAATAGGGTTCCCATATTCTCTTATCCCTATATGCGCTACAGATGCCTGTAGGGGAATCTCCATTATACGTAACACTATCAGACTTCCAGCAATGGTTGTAGCCGAGGTCGCTGATGTGGCTATGTACACAGAACTTGCACATCCTCATTTTCTCCTGATTAGCAACTGATGGTGTTGGCTGCATCAGGCTTTGTTTGATGTAATTGCCCATAGATGCATGATTTTAAAGTTCATTCTCTTGGTTGGTTGCTTTACGTTTCCATTCTCCACAGCATTCCCAGTGGAAGCGATGATGACCGAAGCCGTTGCATGTTCCGCTATACTTACTGTTTTCCGTAGGACGGAAGAACTTGCAGTTCTTGCATGAGCGATGGCCATGGTGGTAAACTAGATAGATGAATGTGCTGGCCATAACTATAAGGCACAGCATGATGATGATAAATCCGATTTCCATATTACTTCTTGTTTTTAATGATTTTGTTTAATACTTGCTTGTTGTGCTCAGTATCATCGTTGATGAGGTGATAGGAGCGAACTTTCTCGAAGGCGTTGACTTCGGCTGCTTGCATGTAAGCCTTGACCACTTCGATAAAATCTTCTAGGGAGCGACAGAGGGCGTACTTGTAGCCAGCACACTGCCAATAGCCCTGGAAGCGTTTCTGATTGGCAGACTGATTGTTTGTCTTGCCATACTTCAATTCGATGCCCAAGCCGAAGTAAACTTCTGGGTTCTCATAGATGATGCCAGCCTTGCCATCCTTCATGGAAGGGAGGGCTAGGATGAGGTCGGGAACGCCTGGGACCACGCCCGATGCTGCATTGATGGCTATCTTCTTGCCACTGGTGGCACCGTCTGCCTCGTTCTTGGGATGGAAGAGGAGGGTGGAGAAAGCTGGGTACTGTAGTCGAAACCATCGTACACAGGCTATCTGCAACTGACCTTCACGCTGCACCTTCTTGTGCTGAGGCTTTTGCGTGTACTCGGGATAATTGCCGTTGAGACGGTCTATTAATTCTTGTTTGTCCATAACTTTTGGAATTTTTGAATTGTCACTTTATGTTTGCACTTAGTCGCTGAGGATGGACTGGAGATAGTTTTGTGTCTTATCGTCCAAGTCGAGAAGGTTTTTCGTTTCCTCTTCCATAGGTGGGGTCCATTCGATGCCAAGACGCTGAATAGTTCCGTCCCGATAGAATCTTTCGAGCGACTGCAAGGCTTGTTTGTCTTGCGGATGCTTTTTGAGGTTGTCGATATGCCCCAAGATGATGGAACGATTAACCTTGTCTCTGTAGGCTTCCGCTGACTGCTGAGACTGTTGGGCAAGTTTCCAGCGTTCGCCTATTGACAGACTGTCATCAGATGATGGTGGGCTAGGTGTCTTCTTCTGCTGAGGCTTGGAAGGCTTCTTTTCTGTTGCCGAGGCTTGGATGGTTGGATTGTCAAACGTTCCTTCCATCAGAGGCTCGTAGTTCTTTGGATTGAAGAGCCAGTTGAAGGAGATATAGCATCCACCATCCTTGCGCCCAGATAGGAGGTCGGAATCGAGTGCCTTGCGAAGCATCGGCTCAATGTCCTCGAAGGAATAGTCTGAGATAAACTTGGCGACTAGCTTCTTGCGGTCGGGAGTCATCTTTGAGATTGGCTTTACCTGCGTGCCCAGAAAGAGACGATTGAAGAGCCTTAACACTTCGGAGAACTGAGTTTCAGCATCCCCCGACTTTTTTTCTTTTTCTTTTTTTTGTGTTTGGGGGTGGGCTTTCTCTTTTCTTTGTTTGTTTTCTTTTATAGGGGTTTCAGGGGAAAGATTTTCTTTTATTTCTTTCTTTTCTCTTACTTCTGTGCCCTTTGCTATGCCCTTATCTGTGCCCTTGACTATCTCTAAATCTTCGGAATCACCTTTATTTAAAGGGGTTTCAGCGTGAGAAATCTGTGCCCTAGATTGTGCCCTTGGCTGTGCCCCTTGTTTTGGCTGTGCCCTAGATTGTGCCCTATTCGTGCCCTTAATTGTGCCCTTATCTGTGCCCTTGTTAGTTTCTGAATCTTCGGAATCGCCTTTATTTAAAGGGGGTTCGGGAGATTGAACCTGTGCCCTAGATTGTGCCCCAATCTGTGCCCCGAAGTGTGCCGTAACCTGTGCCCCTTGGTCTCTTTGCCACGGTATGATGCAGTGGGATAGGGGGTGAGAACTGTTAACGTAGAGTTTCGTTGAGGCTCTTGGAGCAGAGCACTTGGTGATGATTTTCTCGGCTATGAGCACATCGATGGCGACACGGATGGTCTTGACCGTGGTATGGAGTTGTAGAGCCAAATCACGATAGGAGAGGGTAGCAGCGGAAGCCTCGTTGTGAGCGGAGGAGAGGAGCACATGGATGAGCACCTGCACGACCACAGGACGATGGAAGTAACGCCACTGCAACAGCTCTGGAGTAAATATGTAGCCATCTGTTTTCATTTATTCTTCTTTTATTTGGAATGTAGAATTTACGATTTCTATCATTTATTTGTTTTCTTCTGCCTCGATGGCTCGGAATATCTCGTAAGCCACTTGTGGCACCCAGGCATTGCCGTAAGCCTTTATGGATTCTTGTCGCCACTTGGGGAAAGAAATGGTAAGGCTGTCCACATCAAAGGGAATCCCATCATTTCCTCTACAAACAGGGGATTGAGTTGGGAAGTTCCTCCACCTACCTGATTGTTGAAGTCGAGAAAGTCGGTCAGTCCATTCGGGCGAAGTGCTCCGTTCTTTCGGCTGTACATCCCTTTTGCGCCCTGTTCTTTCAAGCCCTTTACTCGCTTTGAGTGCTTTACCTCCATTGCGGTAGGAGTGGGAAGAAGACCATTGACTGCCAAGGCTGTTCTGTTTTGGTAATGTCTTCATAACTTTCTGAATTAGGAAACCAGTAGTCGAGCACCTTGCGAGGAAACTCCTGTATCTCGCAATGGAAGAGGTTCTGCCATCCCATCATGGATGCAGCGACCTCTGCGCCACCGATTCCGCTGAATAAACTAGCGTGATTCATATTGATTGAATTTGTTTCTGTTGTGCTCCAGGATCCACTGTAGATGAGCAGCCTTGGATGGGTCACGGAAGAGAGCCTTTGCCTTATTTATATCAGGATTCAGCATTATCTTCTTCTCTTTCTTCGCTGCTTCTCTTTTCTTCTGGTAGTATCTGCGCTGGTACTCCTTCACCTTTTCGGGGTGATTCTGTAGCCATCGCTTGGAACTTTCCAGCAATTTCTCTTTGTTGAGCAGATAGTATCTCTGATAATATCCTTTGCCGTTGGCTCGTTTCTTGGCTGCATTTTCCCGATATAGCTTCTGCTTTTCGGGATGCTCCTTGATGTATTTGCGAGAATAGGCGAGCAACTTTTCACGATGCTTAAGATAGTATTCTCGTTGGCGAGCTTGCCTTCTGAGCGTTGCTTCTTCTGACTCCATGATGATTGATATTATTTGAAAACCACATTTCTGTTTACCTAAAATCGGTCTGTTGTGAATGCCATTTTCTCATTTCCTTTGTATGGGATGCATTGGATAAAGTCACCTACGTGCCCGGTGCATAATAGCAAAGCGTTGTATTTGTATGGGGATTCACCTATACGTGTTCGTGCGAAGATTGCTGGTCTCCATTTATGTTCATCGCTGTTACGCACAAGAACCTTATCGAAGGTTCTGAATGATGGCTGATTCTTATTCTTGTTATTCTGTTTCATATTATTTAGTTTAAATAGTTATTCACATGGAAGTTTCTCCTGATGCTGCACGTACCTTTTATATTTAAGGCAATACTTGCCATTGATGCAGTTGCGCCCATTTGGGCAGAGGAGGCACTTGTGAGCTGCATAGGTGCTCTTACTTCTGGAATCGCTCATAATAGTAGGTTACTATCTGATGCTCGGTAGGCTGGAAGCCATTTCTAGTAGTAAGAGTATCTACTATCTCATCATAGGTGCTCTGAGGCATCTGTGATATGAGGTTCTCATCGTGGATGCCCTGTGAGAGCTTCGTGATGCAAAGCCATCCGATAACGAGCCAAATGACGATGCAGAGGATTGTCTTAAATGTTTTCATATCTTTATCTTTTATATTGTTTATATTTGTGGTAGGTAAAGGGATTCGAACCCCACGCCCGGCTGCTTAGTCCTTTTTCGCAGTCTTTTTCGATTAACACCCGTATTAAACTTTATAACTTGAACATCGCCCCCAATGGGCAAGGCTACTGTTACCTACCATGGTTTCGCATACTATTTGGTTATGATAAGTAAAAATATGAATTATAATATCTATTCTAAAAGCAAAATCTTATTTGGGACACAGATAGTCTTGAACTTTACAGGCACAGGCTTCCAGCTCGGACAATCGGTATTCGTAGCGAGTAATCTTGCCGTTCTTGCCACGCCCGAAGACCTTGACCTTGCCTTCCTTCACCCATCGCTCTACATTGCGTCTTCCGAAGGTGTCGAATGCCTTGGCTTGGGTGATGAATTGTCGCTTGCCTACAGCCTTGGAAATTTCTTCCTGGACTACATTGCGTATGGCTGATAGGAATGTGTCGAACGAGACCATCTTGTCAGCGAACTGGATTTGTACTGTTTGGTTCATGACTATTTTGTTTTTAGAGGATTCTACTACTTGATGCGAGTGACGAGGATGATTTGTCTTTCCTTGTCAATCTTGGTACGAAACTGTCGGTTGTAAATGATTCCATAGCTGGAACATGCATTCTTGACCGAGTTCATTCTTTGGATGGGGAAATCAATGTCTTCTCCCACAGCCATGTCTCGAAGTCGAGGCCATATAGGTGCTTTCTTTTCTGCCATATAGCTTAAATTGAATTATTATCTTATTAGAACGAAATCGTAAACGAAGACGAGAGGATTGCTACCCCAATGGAGGTGTAGCTTACAGCTGAGCATCTTGTATGCTTCGATAGGAGTTCTGTACCACCATTTCTTCATAAAACTATCATTTGTGGCATCGTATGAAAAGGCATCGTCAATGCCTTCAATGTGGCTACAGAAGATACCTTCCTTCATGCAGTCATCGGTGCTTATGTCCTGTAGCCTTTCACACCGAATATTGGTAATCTTGATTTGATGAGGCATCGTTTTTGCCGTGACGAACATCTTGTTATTCCATCCAGGATGTTTGCATAGTATTGTCCTGATGGATGGTTCCAGTGAAATTTCGCTGTATCTTTGAGCGACTGCCACGACTTCACCGATTTTATAATGTGACTTTGCCACTATCTCATTGCCATCATTGATGGTGAGCTTCCCTTTGTCTTTTCCTTCCGTACAGAAACCGCAGTTGCAATTATACTTGAAAGGCTCTTGAAAGGCGATTCTTCTGGTCTGAGTCTTGCGACCTTCCAGAACAGCTTGGGTGAGACCGTACCGGTCATTGAACATTATCTTTTGCATAGTCTTGTCTCCTTTTCTTATATTCTTATTTGAGGAATGAGTAAAGTTCCTTGGCATCATTCAAGGCTTCATTGTATTCCTCCCAATGGATTCTTGATTTGGCTGCATACTTGAAGCAATACAACATTCCTTCCCACTCGTAGATAGGTGCCTGGTATATCCAATTAAAGATTTCCTCGAAGGTGCTTTCTTCTGGCAAGCCAATAATCTCATGAATCTTGGTACGAAGCCAGAGCCGCTTCTGCTGCTTGGCAATCTCATCCTTCAACTTCTTCTCTTCACACAGAGAATGGAAGTGAGCTACTAAATTGTCATTTTCGTTCTTTTTCATTATTTGCCTCCTTTCTTTAATTTGGTAGGAACAATATCTTTGAGGTATGCCCATTGAACAATTTCTTCGAATGTATAAAATCCCCAATCAGTACGCCATCCATAAAATCCATTCGGTTCTTCTGTGATATGCCCGACATCATAAGAGGAATCCCCGAAATCAATGAGGCAATCATCGTAGCGTTTTGGAAGTTCTTTTCCTTGGTGCCAGACTTTGGCTAGGTTGATGTATTCATCGTAGCCCCATGCTCTTTCGTCTGCAACGCCAAGCCAAACATTGTAGCCTTCATGTTGGTTTCCTTCCTTGTCAATCCATTCGGATGTAAAGCCTGCATGCTCTGGTTTAACGAACAGCTTTAAGGGCGCATCAGGAACTTTTTTGCTATTTTCTTTCATTTTTCTTCAAATTTATTTGGTTATTACTAACTAATTTACTAACTTTACGGTGCAAAGATAATCATTTTAGCTTGAAGATAATCAAATGTGATTGATTATTTAAGAAGTAATAAGCTATATTGATTGATATTAACAATTAAAAAGGATTGATGTTATGAACAGAATTATTAATGTTGGTCTGGCTATTGAGCAAAGAATCAATGAGTTAGGTATTACTAAGTCGGAATTTGGGCGTAGAATCGGCATTCCTAATCAAAATGTCAATCGTGTCCTATCCAAATCTTCAATCGACTCTGATAAGTTGGTTGAAATATGTAATGCTCTTGATTATGATTTCTTTAAGTTGTTTTCTTCTTCTGTAGAGGAAACCAAAACCTCATTGCTGAATATCTTAAAGTTAAAAGCGATTTTAAAAGAAAAAGGCATAGGGGAAATAAAACTTGCTTCTATGCTTGGTATATCTCGCTCAGAGGTAGAGGCTATAATGGAAGGAAAGGATTTGACCCTTGGGCTGGTTGAGAGAATGGCGGAGGCTCTGGATGTGAAGCCAGTAGAGTTAATAAATGGTGCATCCTCTATTGCTGAGGCTCATAGTGAATCTGATAGTTCTCTGTTAGAGTTAGAAAAACAGATTATAGAACTTAAGGCAGAGAACAAAGTGCTTAGAGAGCTTCAAGGTCTTTCTGCAAGAAGTTAGGTACATGTAGGATAATTAAAATGTAAGAATATGGGATTTGCTGCAGATGATTTTGAAAAAATATTTAAGAAAACAAAACCTGAGAAGACAGAAAAATTAGATACAACAAAATATCTTAATTATTTTCAGTTCTCTTGTTTTAGGTTCTTTAGCTATTTGAGTTTAAAGTTTCTTAAGAAAGGCTTGATAGACTATCGGGTCGTTCGATGGAAAGTTGAGCATAATATAGGTTTAACCGATATGGAGATTTTTTTGGCAAAAATTGATTTTACCAAACTTAAAGAACGGAAAGTTTATTTTATTGATTATGTTAGTAAGTGGGGAACATCATTATTGGACACGGATTATTTAAGTAAAAATGAAGTTACGATAAGTTTCTATGCTTCCAAATTTAATAATGAAATACAAAGAGGCAAACGTTATTTAAAACTATCCGTATTCATCTTTTGTATTAGCGTGTTAATGCTAGGCTACTCAATAGGCAGGTTGTCTTCTTCTAGTAATTCTGTGGCTGATGGCTTCCAAACTGAGGTAACAGCAGGAGGCAACGTATATGTATCAGACAGTCCTGGATCTAAGCGATACCATAAGGACAGAAATTGCCCAGCTCTTAAAAGAACTACAGGCAATATAACAATAACAGATGAATCAAATGCCATCGACCAAGGAAAAACTTTGTGTGGATGGTGTGGAAAATAGAAAATAATTAGTAATTTTGCAAAAATAAAAAATAGGAGATTAAAATATGGAGAATTTAGGTATAATTATTAGTATTTTGGTAGGATTGGTAACATTGTTATCAATGCTTGTATGGTTTGGACGTTTCATCCAGCGTGTGAATGTACATGACAAGAAACTAGATGATTTGTCTGAAGATGTGGAGGACTTGAAGTTGGATATGAACTCGGTTAAGACTTTGCTTATGGCAAAGTTTAAGGACTTCGAGGTAGTCTTTTCAGGAAAGCATTCGCCTAGAGCCTTGAATGAAACAGGGCGGAAGATATTTGATGATATGCACGGAAAAGAGTTTTTGGAAAAGAACAAGGCTTTGTTGTTTGCTTACGTTGACAAGGACAAACCAAAGACTGCCTATGATGTTGAAGGATTGTGCTATTTGGCATGTCTTATGAATGTGAACAATGATGCTTTCATAGAGATAAAGAGCTTCCTCTACAATTATCCTACCATCACCTTGCCAGATGGCAAACCTCATGAGGTAACGATGGATGAGGCTTGTTCCGTTCTTAGCCTTCCTTTGCGTGATATGTATCTCGAAGAGCATCCTGAGATTGTTAGATAATAAAGTGCATAACGTTTGTTCGTAAAATTAAATTCTAAATAAGTTTATAAATTGTTTCGAGAGAAACGCTAAAACGTTAGTAAATACAGTATATTATGAATCTGGTTTGGAAATTAGAAAGCATATTTTTATAATTGCTTGATATTTAATGAAATAGCGTAAATCGTTGGTTTCTAGATAGTCAGAAGTATAGTGTTTTAGAAACGTTTGACACGTTAAACGTGACAAACAAGTGCGTTTGTTTTGAAATTGCTTTGAAAATAAAATTACTATGGCTACATTTAAAATTGTTGTTCAGCATCAGAGGTCTGATGGCTTTTATCAAGTGTACATCCGAATGACTCATAATCGTAGGTCGCTTTATATCAAGACGAGCAAGATGGTGGGGCAGAAGGGCATCGTGAAAGGTTCTCATGATGTGAAGGATTCTTTTGTGCTTAATTCTCTGAACCAAATTATTGAAGAATGGATGTTCAAGCTGAATAAGCTTGACATCCGTTCTTGGAGTGCTGAACAGGTTAGGGACTATCTGGAGCAGAATGATGCTGATGTGTGTTTCTCAGACTTCGCTAGAGAATATATTGGTGAATTGTCAGAAACATTGCGACCTCAGTCTCTTGTCAATTATCACAATACATTGCATAGCATAGAAAGATATTGTGGTTCTGAGAAAGTTATGTTTAGCGAATTGAACACCAAACTTGTGCAAGGATGGATAGATAGTATGAAGGATTCTAAGTCAAAGAAAGCCTTCTATCCAAGGTTCTTAAAGAAAATGTTCAAGGCAGGTGTGGCTAAATATAATGATTATGACAACGACATCGTAAGAATAAAGGTGAATCCTTGGACTAAGGTGGAGTTTCCTAATCATGTTGTACCCAAAAAGCGTGCTATCCTGATGGAGGATTGCAGAAGGATTTTTTCTGTGATTCCTTCTTCTAAGACAGAATGCCTGGCAGTGGATGTGTGCAAGATGGTATTGTGTCTTGCCGGAATCAATGTGGCTGACCTTTATGTAATGAAGAAGGTAGATTATTATGATGGTATTCTTCATTACAAGCGCCTGAAGACGCAATCGGCTAGAGCTGATGAAGCATATATAGAAATGAGAGTTCCGGATATGCTCCTACCTACAATGACGAAGTATTTCGCAGATAAAGATGACCCATATCTGTTTAATTTTCATAAAAGCTATGTGTGTAGCAGGTCGATGGATAGTAATTTGTGCCTGTTTCTGAAGAAATTCTGTGTGAATACATTGAAGGATAGTGAATTGAAGATAACTCCTTATACTTTTCGCCACACTTGGGCAACTATAGCGCAAAATGATATTGGTGCCAACTATGAAGAGATAGGCTTTGCAATGAATCACGTCAGTACTCATAAGATTACCATGGGCTATGTGAAGCCTGATTTCTCCAGGGCTTGGGAACTGAATGAGAAGGTGGTGGAGAAGATTTTCTTTACCAATGACCCAAGCAGACGAATACAGGAGTATCATGCGCCTGTTTTTGAAAAGGTGGAGGAAACATTTGAACTCAGTGCTGATGCGTATTTCATGGGCGAGGTGGTTGGCCATGTGGAAGGCAATGGCTACCTGAACACGGATGACATTATCCAGCAACTGATGGATAATATCAATGATACAGTGCCTAAGAACTGTACTATACAGATTAAGGTGAAGAATATCACCAAAGACCAGACGAAGTATTTTGAGCGCATGAGGGAGAAAAAGTAGCTAATATATCTTAAAATTGTGCCAATAAAACTTAATATCTGACGGATTCAGTCAATTCCATACCCTAGGGTAGTCTTCTCTAAAGTAGCAGAAATTTTAGAGAGGGCTACCCTTTTTTCGTATTTAGCCATTATTAACGATTTTGAGATTCTTGATGTTGATGGTGGTCTCCTGTTTCTCAAATTTCTCTTCCAACTCCATGAAGGACTCTTCCACGGACAGGCTTCGATGCTCATCATTGTTGAATGATATGGATTGAAGCTTTGGAGCAACGTATGGGAGGAACTTTGCTACTATAGCCAAGCGTCCAGCAGGTTCTTCTATCTGCATGAGGTCATTGGCGAGAGAGTAGCCTTTTTCATTGATGCCGTTGAAATAGCCAGTGATGGCATCGCTAAGGCTTTCACGTACCGTTTTCGTTATCTTGTTTGCCGTGCCAGCCTTGCGTCCACCTGTCTTCTTTCGCTTTGGTTTCGGCTCATTGCTATTATCTTTCTTTGTTGCCATATTCTATAGAATTTTATTGTTTACTGATAGTTTTCGGGTGCAAATATAGTGAAAAATACCGAAACTAGGTGTTCAAGTTGCGCAACTTATCACAGATAGGCGAGAAAAACGCATTACTTTAGCACTGTTTAAACATTAAATTCGAATTTTATGGGACTTATAGGAAGTATTGCTGGCTTAGGAGTATCAGCTGTAGGTGGTGCTCTAGCAGCCAAAAAACAAAATGCTGCATACAACGAATACATCAAGACCTTTGAGAATCGTATGCAGCAGGTGAAGGACCACCGTGATAATCTTTATTATCAGGACCCGACACAAACAGCCGAGAACCAGGTGGCAGTGACCAACGCCCAGAAGGTGCTGGATAATGCCACGCAGAAAGCCAAGAATACCAACATCGTGAGTGGTGGTAGTGATGAGGCTGTGGCTCTGAGTAAACAAGCAGCCAATGAGCAAGTGGGCAACATGATGCAACAAGCTGCTGTGCAAGGTGCCCAACAGAAAGAGAATGTATGGAACACCGCAGATTCTCAGATAGACCAAATGACCAACTACATTGCTACCGCCAAGAAGGAAAAGGGTTTGGCTCAGTCGCAAGCCATTCGAGGTGCAGCTAGTGGTTTGGCTAGTGCTGCAAGTAGTTTGCCGTGGTAAGGAAAGGAGGTAGATATGGGATTTATGAGTGACGATTTAACTCCAAAGCGTCCAGCTACGGCTGTGACACCTATAACCGATTTTCCATCCAATGATGATGGGCAGTCAGCACCATCAGAGCCAGTTACTTCTCCAGAGCAGACACAGACACCACCTAGTGGAGATACTTCTGCTGCACAAGCTACATCTACAACAGACACAGCTCCAATAGACACAAATGGTTTGGTGGCAGGTAATCAGCCATCCTTCACTCAGCAACCAACAGAGGATGTAACCAAGGTTACTCCAAATCAAGGCATTTCTATTGATTGGAGCAAACCTTATGCCGATATAGAGCAGAATCCTCTCTTGCAGCAGATGAAGCCTTATGACATCATGAGGGACTTCGAGAAGAATGGTAATGGCGATTGGGCTTCTTTTATGCCATGGCTTCAATCTCTTGGTGATGTGGATAAGACTGTAGCAGCCAATGCTGCTTTGCAGAAGAAAGCCGAGAGGCAAGCCAAATGGGAACAGTTGGGCAACCTTTTCCAGCATGTAGGCAACTTCTTCGGCACAGTCATCGGTGCTCCTGAGCAGAAGGTAGAATCAGCCCAAGCATTGACGGAACGCCAACGTAAGCTAAGGGAAGGCACTGATGCCCTTCGTCAGAAAGGCTATGACCAGATGATGGTGAACATCTGGAAGGAGCGACAAGACAAGCAGGCGCAGATGCAAGCGGAGGCAGCAGCCAAGGCTAATGAAGCCCTTGCTGCTTATCGTGGTTCGCAGAAGGCACAGGTGGATGCCCTTACTCCAGCTAAGGTTGAGGAAGTGAATCAATCGGCAAGACAGCATTCTACAGGTGCAGACTTGAATGTTGCAAAGAAGCAGACCGAAGACGAGTTGAGGGGTAAGAAGGGCGACTTACTAACAGCCCAAGCCAACAATGCCAATGCAGGAGCAGCTGACAAACGTTCTCATATAGGTGTGAACAATTCTACTATTGCCAAGAACAATGCTCAGACGCAGAAGACAAACAGGGAAAATGCTGATAACAAGGAAGCGGACGATTTTAATACTAACTATGTGAACGACCCTGTTTTTAAGAAGCATGTGAATGAATGGGCTACCCACAATGGTATGAACATCGGTGGCAATACTGATGGAAGAGGTGGAACTTGGGCAAACAAGTACAATCGCCAACAGGCATCCGCTTATGCTAGGGCTAAGATGGCTAAGGAAGGCAAGAAGCGAACCGTTCGTCCTTATGGTGGAAAACCAGTCAAGGGAACTTCGAGCACAAAGGTAGATTATTCAAAGTATATAAGAAAATAACATAATATATGGCAGACAAAGACAACAAATCTAAGTTGACTTATCATGTATGGGATAAGGACAACAATGAGTATGACATCCCAGATGAGGTTGTTCAGCAGAGAGGCATGGATAACTTCGCCAAGGACTTCGAAGGTGGCTATATCACCATGTTTGACGATAAGAAACAGAAGGTGGATGTGCCTATCGAGGATGTGGGAGAATATCGTAAGCAAGGTTACATTTGGTATGATACCAGTGGAAACGCTACTCCTATCAATGAGGTAGGCAAGAAGCCTTCTCCTTCTTCACCTTCTAAGGGAACTGAACAGACTCAATATCCACAAGAGGTGATTGATGCTTTCAACTCTCCAGACAATAAGCCTGGCAACTTCAAGGACTTGGCTCAGCTGAATGATGAGTATCAGCGAGGCGAGTTGAAGAAGCCTAGCTTGATTTTGCAAGCACTCGGCATGATGCCGAAGGTTGATGCAGGTAATATTGGTAGGGAGCAGAAAATGGGTGGCATGATTACCAGTATGCTTCTTGGGGGTAATGAGCAGCAGCCACAAGACAATAATCAGCAGGTACAGCAGGCGGTTCAGGAGAATGCGCCAGCTACTGAGCAAACTAAGCCTACAGTCAAGGATGTAGATGCAATTACAGGTGCAGCTCCAGTCCAGCAGGTGGATGCTATCTATAATAAATATGTAGGCAAGGGTGATGCTTTGTCTGAAACTATGTATGACTTGATGGCTAGCGGACAGACTCAGAATCAAGAGGAGGCACAAAATATGGCCATGGGAGCCATGAACCGTGCAGCAAATCGCCTTGCTCAGCGAACTACCGATGAGTTTGTATCAAAGTTGGGTGATACCGTAGAAGGTGTGGACGAAGCTGTAATGAATGGATGGCATTCTCATGCTGTGCAGGACAAGTTGAAGAAGTTGGCTTCGCAGTATGGTATCATGAACAGCGTTGCCGTGGACGAGAACGGACAATATATCACCCAGACGAATGGTTATGACCAGTTTGTCAATGGTATGGTGAAGCCAGCTATGGTAGAAAGCCTTGTGAAGAAGTATGGAGAGAACTACCGCAAGGCAGCGGAAGACCTCGCCACTCGTCTCTATTCAAATGATGAGGTTATTCAGAACCAGTTGATGAACCAAGACATCAATGATGCGCTTTCAGATGTTATTAGCAAGTATGTGAATCCTTCAGTGGTGGATGAGTATAACAAGGCGCAGGAGGCAGGAAGTAAGGCTTTTAATGAAGGTATGGAAGGAAGTCAGAACATTCCAGCCAGTCTTCGCCTTGGTACTGCCATCGCTTCTCAGTATGAGGCTAATCAAGCCAAAGACCCTCAGAAGACTCTCAACACATTGCAGAAGAAGTTTAATGGTCTTTACAAGAATCCTCAGTTCCTGAACGATATGAGCAACGCAGCCTTCAAGGTGATGCAGCGATATGGCATGAATGGAACTCTGAGCGGAAACCCTAAGCAATTTAAGCCGATGATTGATGACGTGTTGAAGGCTCAACTCAATCAGTTGGAGGTGAAGAATATGATACCAAAGGGTAGTGCAGAGTATATCATGAATACAGGCTTGGGTAATACCATAGTGGGCAAGATAACACGAAAGTTGGTGCAGACCGATTATCAGAACTGGCTGGAGGATATTGCCAATCAACAGTATCTGCCGGGCTTCTGGGAGCGTGTAGGCAGTGGAGCGTTGACCTTTGCAGGGGATGCCTGGAGTTATTGGCTTCCTGGTGCCGCAGGTGGCAAGGTAACCAAGAGTATGCTTGCCAAGGCTGAGGGCAGACTGGCTAGCGACTTGATGGCTAAGGGCATGGAAGCCAAGATGGCAGAGCGTGCAGCCAAGGTTCTCATTGGTAAGAGTAAGGGAATGGCGTTGAAGACTGGTGCAGCTCATGGTGCAGTAACCTTCGGTGGACAATCGGCTATCTCCAAGCCTATCGATGAAATCTATCGTACAGGTCAGTTTGATGAGAATGGCAAGGTTTACAATCCTTCCGTGGGCAAGATTCTTGCTAATACTTTGGGCGAGGTGGTTAAGCAGAGTGCCGTAGGTGCCATTATGCAAGGTGGTACTATTGCCAACATGGTAGGCAAGGGTAGAGGTTTGGCTACCAATATCCTTGCAGATGTAGGTGGCAAGGTGGTGGACTCTAGCATTATGACAGGTCAGCAGATGTTGGAGCGTATGGCACAGGACCCATCTTTCAAACCTACAGGCAAAGATGCTGCTGAGAGTTTCTTGGAGAGCATGGCTAACCTTACTTCCATCGGTTTGCCTGGTATGGTGGGCAAGTATGCCCGATTCAAGGATGCCAAGGAGTTTAACCGCAAGTTTGACTTCAACGACCAAGATATTGCCGAGTTGAAGAGATTTGGCTATGATGATTTGCGTGATGCCTTCGAGAAGTTGGGCATCAATGGCTATCGTGCAGAGGGTGACGGTGTGCAGATGATGGGGCAACTCACTGATAAGTACATGAACCTGATGAACGATAAGAGTGTGCCGGAGGTATTGAAAGCAAAGATGATGGCTGTGGTGGAAGGAAAACGCCCTTCTTCCTTCTCGCCTGTTATCGACTCTATTATCGTGCAGCCAATGGATAATGATGGCAAGGTATATCTCGAAACCTTGAATAAGGATGGTGGCATCATCGACCGCAAGGAGTATTCTTCGCTTGATGAGGCTCAGAAGGCAGACAAGAAGCTAGACTTCGAGAAATCGCTGAATATCACTTCTGAGTATGAAAAGGCTTATCACACCGATGCTTTGCAGGACAGACTGAACACTGTTTATGAGCAAGCGAGGGATAAGTATGCCGCAGGTGAACAACTGAGTGATGAGGATAAGGCTGCAATCTATCTTCATCAGAATGCTGCTGCCATCAAGGACATCATCCAGAAGCAGCAGAGCGGAATGGAACTAACCGAGCAGGAGCAGCAGATGGTGAACAGTTATCGTCACTTCTATGATAGTGCTTTCGAGAATAGCCCTATCATGAAGGAGTATGTGCGCACCTTCGAGGATTCGCAAGGTGTGGAGCATGGTACGCTTCGTAAGGCTCTAGAGGGTGATGGAAAGTCTCGCACTGCCGACCAACAGAAACTTGTGGAGGAATACCAGAAGCAGCTCTATAACGACATCGTGCTGAAACGAGAAATGAACGATGCAAAGGAACAGATGAATCAAAACTTGATTGAGGGACAGCGTGAACTGCCTGGTGCCACACAAGAAGGTGGTGCTTCGGCTCAGAATGCTGAGGCTACAGCGGAAAAGCCAGTAGATGCTTCTGTTTCTGCTGATGTTCCACCGACAGAACCGCCAACGCCTCCTGTTGGGGGTGAAACGCCTACAAATGCGGAGGGTACACCTTCGGTGGAGAACAATGTTAGTCCTTCTGATGCCGATACAGCATCCAATGAAAGCAAGTCTGATGCCTATGTGATGGGACAGAATGCCTATCGGAATAAGGATGCTGAGGGCTTGAAGGCTATCGACCATAACGATGATGTGTCGAAGACTAGATTGAAGCGTGCTTTTGCTGATGATGAGGCTATGATGGATGTTGTGGTGAAGGCATACGAGGAAGGCAAGGACATGGAGCAGTTTGTGGCTCAGCGTGCCAACTCTATGACTACAGCGCAGCAGGATGCTGTTCGTAAATATGTGGAGGCTCAGGATGCCAAGAAGGGTGTTTATGATGCTTTGCAACATGCCGATGATAGCTATAGTGATGCCTTGAAGGAGCAACTTTGGCCTTATCAGACGGAAGACGGAAACATCGTGCCAGCTACCCTTACTACAGGTCAGCAGGTGTTCTTGAAGAAAGCCAATGAATATGGTGGTGGCTTTGTGGTAGTGCCTGGTGATGATGGAAATCCTACAATTAAGCAGGTGGCTAGTGCCGACATCAAGGAAGTGGGTACGCCTATTCCTCTTGACGAATATATTAATCAGAAAGTGACAGAGCAGGTGGATGCTAGATATAAGCAGTTCCGTTCTCAGTTTGATGGCAGTGGGTTTAAACGAGGAGATATTGTATCTGTTTCTATGGAAGCAGGTGATGAGCCTTCTGATGTTAAAATTGTGGGCTATACAGAAGATGGTCGTGTGATATTGACAGATACAGATGTTGATGTTAATTCGCAAATAGACACCAATAAGTTGGAAATTGTTGCCAAGGACGAGTTTAATTCTTGGCGACAGAATGCCATCGATTCCACTGTTGGTGCAGAACTGGATGCCGAGGACGCACAGCGTGCCAACGATGATGCAGCCAAGGCTGAGGCTGACAAGCAGGAGCGATATAAGAAGGGTATCGTAGGCTTGGGCATGGGACAGCCTGATTATTCCTCAAAGGACACAGAGCCAAAGGTGGCAGCTGAGTATCTACAGGAGCAATTTGGCAATGACCATGGTAAACTGATGAATCTTATCAGTGGTAGCCGTTCTGATATCAAGGAACAGTTGGATAACAAGAGAAAGGCTGCATCTGAATATGAGGACTGGCTATCTCTCAATGCCGACTTGGACCCAGAGAAGGCTCAGAAGGTGGAGAACGACTTGGCTCTTGTCAACGAGCAGATTGCCGACCTTGAAACTCGTTATAAGAACTGGAATGCTATCCGCAAGGAGGTTATGACTCCAGAGGAGGCTAGAACCTTGAAGAATGAGCGCAAGGCTGAAATCGAGAAGGCTGGTGTAGATGATAGTGTTGTCAGTCCTTCGGATGAGCGTGAGGTGGCTGTGCTAGACAATAAAGAATTGAAGAAGCAATATCCAACCATGGATGAGGCTAGCAATTATATTGCCTCTGAGCGCAAGCGCATCTATCATATTCAGAACGATGAGGTGCAGCCACAGATAGATGACATCAATGAAGCCCTGGAGCAATATATGAATGGTGACATTGATTATTCGGCTGACCAGTTGAAGGAATTGAACACTACCAAGGCTCAGTTGGAGGCTAGACAGGCTAATCTATCTGCATCGGCAAAGGATTTGAAGGCACAGGATAAGTTGCTCAATACTCTATATAGTGCAGAGAATAAGGAGGAGAGAGCCAAGGCGATGGAAGAATTGACTCCTTCTGAGCAGCGCAAGGTTCTTGTGGCTGATGCCTTCAAGAAGAATGACCTTGGAGCAATCAAAGAGATATACAAGGATGCCTCTGTTGATGTTATGGACTTAACGCCTCAGACTTTGGAAGAGGCTGTATCTGAATCTTTGAGTCCACATAGCTTGAATCCGGAATCGCTTCAAGCTGAATTGGGCAAAGACAACTTCAAATATGGTATTGGTAAGGGATATGATTCTAATAAATTCAATTATCTCCTTGCCAAGAAAGGCACAGGTTTGTCGGTTAATGAGTTTGCCGTGAGAGTGTACAATGACCTTCCTGTCAACTTGCAGGATATGGGATATTCTGACCAAGATGTGAGAAACACCTTGCTGGATATGTTCAAGACCTACGACAATGTGAAGGAAATGCGTAATGTGGCACTTATGAACCGAATTGCCGCAGCAGAGGAGGAACTTTCGGCAGAGGATGAATGGTATGAAGCCCAGAAAGAGCGTGAAATCATCGAAAGACAGGCAGAAATCGAAGAATATAATTCGTATATTCAAGATAAAGCATTATCTTTGCCAACTGAAAGCGAACTTAACGCCATCGAAGGCATGGAATACGACCGTATGATGGAGGCTGAGGAACGTGAGCGTGAGTATAAAGAATATGTTAAATCAATTTTACCAGAAATAGCAGATTATGATGACAGAAGCAATGAAGAAGGATATGGAGGAGGCAGTAGCCTGGGTAGCGACTCTTCACGGAGAGGAGTTGATGAAGGAAATAGCCAAGGCGAAGAAGTTGGTAACGGAGAAGCATCTTCTGAGTCCGAGATTGGAGAAGGCTCTGATAGCGGACGCAAAGGGCGACAAGAGACTGGCAGCTTGGAACGTGGCGAAGGCTCAGTTGTTCGAGGCGCACATCTACCGCAAGAAGCATCCTTCGGAAAACGTTTAAAGAATGCCATTGCCGAGACTGAGCCTAACCCTTCTGAGGCTCAGAAGAAGGCAGGTAACTATAAGAAGGGACATTTGTCCTTCGGTGGCTATGATTTTACTGTAGAGACACCGAAGGGTACAACACGTAGCGGTAAGGACGAGCAGGGCAAGCCTTGGAGCGTGACCATGCACGATACTTATGGCTACATCTTGGGCAAGATTGGCGTGGATGGTGACCATATTGATATGTTCATCAATGATGCTGCTGACCTTGATTCTTTTGATGGTAACGTTTATGTTGTTGACCAGGTGAACCCAGAGACTGGTGAGTTTGACGAGCATAAGGTGATGTTTGGCTATCCTTCTGAGGAGGCTGCTACAGAGGCTTATCTTGCCAACTACTCCAAGGGCTGGAAGGGACTTGGTAAGGTTACTGCTGTGCCAAAGGCTACCTTCGATAAGTGGTTAGAGTCTTCCGACCGCAAGACTAAGCCATTTGCGGACTATGCAATGGTTCAAACTTCGTTGCAGAAAAATGATTCTAGTATTCAAAAGGATAACCCTATTATAAGAGAGGCTCGAAAAAGGGTAAGTGATGCATTGGATGCATTGGATGCATTTAGGGCAAAAAAACAGTCTTTTTATAAGAAAATAAAGGGAATTTTCAAGAGTAAGCCAGAGGCAGAAGCTATTGAAGAGGCGCGTGAACTTATTGCAAAGTGGAGAAATGAAAATTATGGGACACTTGATATCGATGGGTTTGATTATAATAAAAAATACCAAGGTGCCAATTTGCCTGGTGAAGTTTATAGTGCTTATGAAGAAGCATATAAGGCTATTAGTGGCATTGACCATAAGATTAACCATGTTTCTGGAACAGGATTTCTTCCGACTATAAGCGATTCTGCAGCTTTGGAGGATTATATCAATGGATTTTATGCAATGTTAGTTGGAGGGAAGTTAGGCAAAAAATTTTATCTTGAAGATAACTTGCCTGAGATTCAGAAACAAGTATATAAAATAGCCGAAGATGACATCAAGTTAGGCAGAGTATTATCAAGAGAGGGTGTGAAATATTATGACCCTAACTTGAAATATGCAGACCCAAAACTTTTTGATGACCCAATTGTTCCAAATGAAATCTTCGATGGTTGGTTGGAAAATCCTAATAAGAAGCAGGATGATAATCTGCCTTTTGGTGGTCTGTTGCACTTGAAAGACGATGAGTTTCTGTTTTATCGCGATGTGAAGGAGGTGAAGCCTTCGGAAATGACGGAGGCGCAGAAGGTGGCTTTTGATGCCGTTTCTGCTATGCTTAAGAAGGCTGGCATACCGGTGAAGGTGGTTAGCAATGAGGATATGGAGAAGGTGGCTGAGGCGCAGGATAATCTGAATCTTGCCATGTTGCTGAATCATCCTGAGATGAGATTTAAAATCAAGACTCCGGAGGAGAAGCAGGCTGCCGAGAATGCTTATAACTTTGCCAAGGAGTTGCGACCAAACAAATGGGCGCAGTATGCCGTGGTGGATATGAGCAATCCGAATAAGATGCCGGAGTACTACCAGAAGCAGGAGCTGGCAAGAAAGGAACGTACCTACCTGAATAGGCTGATGTGGGGAAACTACAAGGTGTTCAATCTCGACAAGAGCTTTGAGGACAATGTAGCAGGGCTTACTGGCTCTTTCCCTTCGGAGTTTGACCCATATAAGATTGACGAGCAGACCAATAAGAGGAATGAGTTAAAGAAGCAGATTAAGGAGACGGAAGAGGCTTATAAATTAACCGGGCAGGAACGTGTGGAGTATCAAAATCAGTTGATGAAGGAGTACATGGATGAGCATGGACTGGCTTCCGAAAACGATATTCCTGATGATGTTTGGAATGATTGCAGGAATAAATCCTTTGAAAAATATCAAGATAAGCTTGATTCCTTGTTTGCTAAATATAAGGACTTGGACAGACAGTTGAAGGCTGTTATACAGCCTGGAGTGAGATTCTTGCGTACTTATCATGGTTCTCAGGCTAGCTTCGAAAAGTTCGACCATTCCTTCATGGGCAGTGGCGAAGGTGCTCAGGCTTATGGCTGGGGAACCTATGTGAGCGAAGTGGAAGGTATTGCCAGAGCTTATGCTAAGCAGAATGCGAGAAGACATAATACGAGTCGTGAATATGCTGAGGCTGAAAGTGAATATTTAGAAGCTAAAAATAAGTATGACAAATATAAAGAGTTGCTAGATTTTTCTCTTAAAGAAATAAATGAGTACAAAACAAAATTTCAACTTTACACACAAAAAAAAGAAGAGTTACAGCAGAAAAAGTCCGAGTTTAAAGATACTGATGACTTTCTGCGCTCTATAAATAAAATAAATGATGAATTAGTTCTTATAGGAATAAGACTTGATGATGCTGTAGCGGATTCTGAAAATTGGCAGATAAAAGTAGCCCAATCTGCTCAAAGAGTAACTGCTGCTAAGCAGAAATTAGATGCTATTCCTAAACCTCAGCCTGTGCGCAATCTCTACTCTGTTGACATTCCTGATGATACAGGTGATAACTATCTCGGATGGGATGACGAATATCGTGACAAGGAGTTGTATGCTATGCTGGATAAGATTGGAAAGGCTCTTGAATCTAATGGAATTGATTTGGATAAGGAATATAATGGTAGTGCTTCATGGAATGATTGGGTAGAAAGATTGAAGGATGAAGGCGAAGATTGGAAACCAAATGTAGCTACTGGGCAGGAAATATACAAAAAAATAAGTAGTATGCTTGGTGAAAATGCCTATCAAGGTAATCAGAAAGCTGCTTCATTAGCCTTGAAGGATGCAGGCTTTGATGGCGTGAAGGTAATCGCTCAGCGCAATACTGGTGGCAACAAACAAGGTAAGATGAACTATGTTATCTTTGACGAGAACAATGCCAAGATTGTGGATCATACCAAGTTTGCGAAGGGCAAGGGCACGGTGTATGGCTATACTGATGGCAAGGAGATTGTGCTGAACCAGGAGCATCTGAATCCTAATACTCCTATCCATGAGTATCAGCATCTTTGGCGCACTGCTGCCAAGAACATGAATCCGGAGCTTATTGAGCATGGTGATAAACTCATCATGCAGACCCAGCTATTTGCCGACTTGAAGGAGGACCCTAACTATAAGCATTTGAGCGGTGATGAGATATGCGATGAGGCTTTTGCTCGTCTGACTGGTGAGGATGGTGCTGCTATCTTGGAACAGATGGCGAAGGATGCCATTAAGGAAAATCCGTTAGACACTGCTAAAGAGCTTACTATCATCAACCGATTGAAGAATTGGTTGAAGAAGTTCTGGTATTGGACTCTTGATACATTTACGAAGTGGAAGCCTGAGGACATTAAGAAAATGACCTTGGAGGATATTCGTAATCTTGTGTTGAGAGACTTGGCACAAGGAGTGGACCCACGTAATGTGAAATCTCGCCTTACCAAAGACGATGCCATTTCCTTGCGTCAGCAAATGGAAGATAATGCGGAACAAGAGAGAGTCTTGGAGCATACGGAGGAGAATTGGCTGAAAGAATTTGGCAAAGATGGGCGTGTCTCTACTCCTATTGGCAATATCAAACTGGGTGAGAATCAATATAAGAAGGCTGGAAGAGAAGACCGAATCAAAAGATTTGGTTTGTTGAAGCCTACCTTGGAGCGTCCTGACGTTATCTTGGAGAAGTCTGCACCAAAAGAGGGTGCGGAACGACAGACTAAATATCTGTTCATCAAATCCTTTAAAAAGGCTGATGGAAACAAGATTCTGAACTATGAATCCATAACAGTAAAGCAGGGTGAAGAGGAAGTGGCGATTAGCGCACATCAAATAGAACCTTCGAAAGTTGTGAAAGAATTGACAGAATCAAAAGTGCTATGGAATCGTTTCAGAGGCGATTCTAATTCCTTGGGCGAGAATCAAGGTTCGGCATTAACTCCATCCGCAAATAACCCAAGCGGAAAGGATAGCGTCCTGAATCCTCATAGCGATGCAAAGATAAGAAATAATATCGAAACAGCCAAGGAAAATGATGGAAATTTATCTGTGGAGGATGAAAAAACTCTTGCCGGAGTGCATAATATTACTGAGGAGAAGCTGAGAAAGGCTTTAAAGTTGGGTGGTTTGGCTAATCCTTCTTTGGCGGTGATTGATACAAGCAAGAGTGGTCATGATAATTTTGGAGAGATTTCCTTCATTGCTCCTTCTGCCCTTTTGGATAAGCGTACTGGCAAGACTGGTGGCACTTGGATAACTGATGCCTACACTCAGCGTTATCCTTCCGTAGAGCGAGAAATGAGTGAAAAGGGGTATCGGAAGTTTGAAGACTGGGTTGATAGCCTTGATTATTCAAGTGGAGCTAAGGCTGAGATTGAGAGACAGGCAAAGGATGCCCTAAGTGACAATAATGCTCCTGCTTGGGAGTTGATGTACTTGAAGGAAAATGGCATTGATATTAAAGCGTATGATTCTAATGTTGATTATCGCTGGAAAGAGATTATCAGTGACCATCCTACTGCTGAGGATATTCTGAATAGTATGAAGACTGACCCTGAACTGAACGAAAAGGTTACAAGTCTGGCTAAGCATGTCATCATCCATCCTACTTGGGAAAAGGTTTCTTTGGAGGTGAGAAGAAAGATATATAAAGAGACTGGTGTTAAGAAAAGCCCTATAAGTCCAATAGTAAGACAACAGACTAAGGAAATCTTTGAGCGAGACTATAAATCAACTTTGCTTAACAAGGATGGCAGTCCAAGAAAAAAAGATGTGAAGAAGGTTGTTGAGGATATTGTGAAGGAGCACAACGACACCAAGAAGTATGACTTCTATCTGTCTAAGGTGAAGGCGAGCAATTACGTCAACAAGAATGGTCTTTATGATGATTACATCAGATGGCAGGAGAACAAACTGGATGAGTTCGGAACAAAGAACCGTATCTTCCGTGGCTATAAGAATGATGGTTCCCGAAAGTATGTGCCTGAGACTCTTGAAAATGTGTCAAAGGCTATGAGAGAAGATGCAAATGGGCAGACAAATGGAGGTGAATATACTTCGTTTGGCAGCTTCATCGCCAAATTGGCTAGCCGTGTTGATTCTACTTCTGAAATGCGTGCCAATAAGGAGAAGTTGTCTTCTAATGAGGATAAGGAAGCGTTCTACGAGAAATGGCAGGATGTGTATTACGACCTTGCCAAGACATTGTATAACGATGTGTTCTATGGTGAGCAGAGACTTCACGACATCGTATTGCAGCCTGACCCTAAGAAATATGCCAAGAAAGAATATGGCATTACTCTTACTCCTTCCTTCATGAAGAAGCTGGATTCTCTTAAGAATGCTGTACAGAACGAATTGAAGAGTGCTTATTTCGAGACCAAGTTTAACCGTCCTGTTCATCTTAATGAATTTGTGGCTGCTGTTGTACCTAATGATTTAGGTGAGGATGTTCGCAAGGGACTCGAAGAATCGGGTTTGTCTCTGTTTGATTACGACCCGGAAAAGGAAGGTGACCGCAGTCGTGCCTTCAACGAGGCTATCAATAGCAATAATCAAATCCGATTCCATCGAGTGACTGAGCCGGAGGAACTGGAGAGGCTGAATAAGGAGAAGACTTTCCGGATGTATAGCGGAATGCAGGAGGTGGATGGTAAACTCTATTCGCCTATGGCAGCTATCATTGATGGTAAGCGTACCGATGCCACCGAGATTGGTGCTTGGATGGGTGCAGACGAGCGACCAGACCTCGTGAAGAACGGAAAATTCCAACTTGTGAAGACCGATAAGAACCCTGGAGCAGGGGAAGGCCCAGTGCCTGCTGCTTACAATCCTTACATGCACACTTCCACTTCTGTGATGAACGACCAATTCTCTGGTGCTTATGCTAGAGGTAACATCAAGGTTGTGGAATGGGAGATTCCTGAGAGCGAGAAGACGAGCGGTTATCATGCCGAGGGCGCAAAGGACTCTGTAGGCTTGGTGCCTTGGACTTCTGGAACAGTGAACAGCCTTCTGCCAAAGGACAGACAGAGAAGCGTGATGCTATCTCGTTGGAGAAAGGCAGTGAGAATCGTGCCAGACGAGGAGGTTGCTGAGAAAATCGCTGCCCAACTGAGCGGTACCGGCTTGGCTATTCCTTGGAATGTAGTTACCCCTAACCAATTGAGAGAACTTGCCAAACTTGGTGTTCCTATCACGACCGTTGAGCAAGGTAGACAAAACCCAGAGGTTAAGGAGAAGTTCCTGGAGCAAATGGCAGATTTGAAGAAGGAGTTTCCTCAGGCTCAGTTCGTTGACGTTAAAATGACCAAGGACGCCTTCAAGGAATGGGGCGGTAAGGGTATCGTGAAATCGCCTATCGTTGAACAGAAGTTGCAGAAGCATCCTGATTCCCTGATGAAGGCTGGCACCTACTTTAGTGGTGGTGGACTGGTTGAAGAGGGATTGAAGGGCATTATCGACCCAGTGGTGGCTGTGGAGTATGACCGGAAGATAAGCGGTGTGTATCGCAACAACTTCGGACAGCATATTGTTACGGCTGACGTGAGAGACGTGGACCCTAAGGAACTGGTGAAGCATATTGATGGCGAGGTGGAGTATTTCCATGCTTCGCCTGTATGCAAGAACTACTCTCAGGCTAAGAGCAATGGGGGCGAGGTGGAGCTTGACAAGGAGACTGCCAAGAGTACTGCCGACTTCATTGATGCCGTGAAACCGCGAGTGGTGACTATCGAGAACGTGAAGGGTTACAAGGACTCTGAGGCGATGAAAATTATCACCCAGGCACTTGACAAGAATGGCTACAAATGGGATGCTGACGTGTATAATGCTGCTGACTATGGTGGCTATACCAGCAGGGAGCGACTGATTGTTAGAGCCGTGAAGGACGGAGAACTGCCGGAGAAGCCTAAGAAGCAACCACGCAAGAGTGGATGGCTAGAGGCTGTGGAGGATATTCTTCCTACCCTGACGGAGAAGAAAAGCGGTGTGGCACCATGGATGGATGCCAGACTGAAAGTTGACGGTATTGACTGGCAGAAGGTGGAGAAGCCTCTATACGTGATGGGCAGTGCCTATGCAGACGGAAAGATTCCTCATGCCTATGGGGATGAGATTCTGCCTACGCTGAGAACCAAGAGCGGAGACGTGATTATCATGCCGGGTGGCAAGGTGTTGCGAGCTGATGGCAGGGTGTTGGCTAGAATAACCGGACTAGGCGATGACTATCTGTTGCCTAAGACGGAATCTTTGGCGCATACCATCATTGGCAATGGTATACCTGTGCAGTTGACTAAGGGCGTGATTGCTCCTCTGCTGAATAAGGATGACTTATCGGGCAGAAATGTGCTGGCACGACTTGGCAGCTCTATCTTTAAGAACAACTGGGATGCTGACAAGCAGAAACAAGTGAGTGACCGGGTAGTGAACACTGCCAACAAACTGGGTGGTGCTGAGGCTACGGTTTACACTTCTGTGGATGAGGTTCCTGATGCTTATCTGAGCGATGTGAAGAATGGTGCTACCGGATGGTATGCCCCGACTACGCACACGGTTCATGTTTATCTGCCTAACTGTGCTGATGCCAACGAGGCAGAGAGAACGGTGCTGCATGAGAAGATAGGTCATGAGGGTATGGAAGTGCTTTTGGGTGGCGAAAACGAAGTGAGAAAGTTTGCGGACTTCGTGTATAAGTCTGTTGGCAAGGAGACGAGGGGCAAGATTCTCGACTTTGCCAACAAGTATGATCCAGGTTGGAGCAATCCTGACCGCATCAATGTAGGTACGCAGGAGTATATTGCCCATCTTGCAGAGGAGGGTCCGACTACAGCCGAGAACTTTTCTCTGTGGACTAAGATTAAGCATTATCTCATCAAGGTGCTTAAGAAATTGGGCATCCGTGTTCCTGGTTTGCTCAATGATAAGGATTTGAGATATTACCTGATGAAGGCTGGTAAGGCTCTTCACGTTTGGGACAATATGCCGAAGGAGAAGCAGGAGGCTATGATGGCACAGGCTTCTAACGCTGAGATTAAGGATGCGCTATCTTATGGTGCAGGTAAGGGCAAGCCTAGACAGAAGAAGGGTGAGAGTGCCATCCAATACATGAAGCGAGTGATGGAATGGAAGCGATGGAAGGAAGCCCGAGAGGATAAGGAAGACCCAGAGCCACCGATGTTCTATGACTTCGACAAGGATGCCGAGGGCAAGAAGGAATGGGAACGTCTTAACAAGGAATGGCGTGAAAGCCATGGGCTGAGAGGCGAAGAAATGCCGCTTCGCCCAGAGCGCAAGGAAGGCGAAAGCGATGAATCCTTCTTGAACCGCTATAAGGAGTGGGAGAAGTGGAACGATGCCATGGGCGACAAGGAAAATCCTATGCCTGATATGTTCTCGTTTGAGAAATCGAAGCAGGATGAGGCTAGACAGAAGTACGAGGACTGGCTGACTAGACATGAACTGAACGAGCAGAACGATGCCGACCTTGACTTGTATGAAGGGAAGATATACCCAGCCGAGACCAATCCGGAGGCTGATGCCCTGGAGCAGCGAGTGATGCAGGACTTGGCAGAGGTAACTAGTACCGATGTGAGCAAGGAGGGAGCTGCAACCACTGTGAAACATGCGGTTATCCACCGTAGAAAGAACATGGAGGAGGCAAGCGCAGACGATGCCATCTATATCAACGATGTGAAGAACAGCATAGAGAAGATGGCTGATAGCGGTGCTTTCGACAAGTTGCTTTCTGACTACCAAGGCAAGCCAAACAAGGCTGAAAAGCTAGCTGAGGCTATACCTTATATAATAGAGGCACCTAGACGCATCAGAGAAATCGCCTACAAGCTGAACTCCACTGGTGTGTTTGGTGAGGGACATATCCATATCACTCCTAACGATGTGGAGGCTATTCAGGAGCTTCGCCCACAACTTGCCGAGGTGACTGCCAAGAAGCACACGGAGCTGAAGGATGGAAAAGAGGTAGAACTCTTCGATGATATGAAGGGCGCATCCGAGGTGGCTAGCAAGATGGCTGACATCATCAATGGCAACCATGAGAAAGAACCTGGATTTGTGCCTATCGATGGTACGGACATCTTGAATAAGAATGTTTTGCCTATCATCTTGAAGCGTATCACTCCTTACGGTGTGGACTACAAGAATCTGAGCGAGCCGATGAAGAGTGTGTTGGATTCCATCAGAGACTGGTATAACTATACCTTCGACTGGTTGAAGGACAACAACACCTTGAAGGCAGACACTGGTTTCACTGTTGACTATGTAAATCACCTATGGGATAAGGAGAAGTCTGATAAGAATGCCTATGCCATGTATGTGGAGAACAGACAGCGAACCAAGAGTCCGAACGAGAAGCCACGCCAGATTAACACCATCATGGAAGGCTTGGAGGTTGGGCTTGTGCCTAAGACCACCGACATCACCAAGATGATGGCTTACTACAGCAGAAGCAACATCGAGGCTTGGGCTAACAAGACGATGCTCCAAGAGGTGAGCGGACTGAACGTAATAGAGCGCAACGAGGACGGAGAGATAATTTCTTCCGACCCACTGCTTTCTTCGGTTGCACCTTTCAACTTGGAGCAATACAAATACTTCGAGATTCCTGGTGTGGGTCCTGTATGGGTATATAATGTATCGCCTAAGCAGATGAAGGTGAAGAACCCTATCACTGGCAAGGATAAGGTGCTCTACTCGGAGGCGAGTGCAGGAGATAGATTCGGGGTAGTATTCGATACCTATCAGTCAACTCCTTTCTGGAAGGCGTTTGACACTATGGCATCGAGCATGAAGAAGTTGGAGCTTGGCTTCAGTGGATTCCACGCAGGAGCACTGACCGAGGTGTATATGGTGCAGAACATGGTGGAGTATGGACCTAAGAAGGCACTCGCCAACTTTATGAAGTACATTTTTGTCGATACGATGAAGAATCATCAGTTGCCATGCTTCGCCAATCCGCAGGACTTCCAAGAGGCTGCAACCCACTTGGTGAAGTTTGGAGCGACCAACGACTATGCAGCAGCGGATGTGCAGAACATGTTCGACAACTTCCGTGACAGCATGATGAAGGTGCAGGAGAAGTTGAAGGACGGAAATGGAATTTCTGGAACGGTGGCTGTGGCTACTATGCCTTTGAAGGTGGCAACGCAGATGCTTTCGCTCATCAACAAGGGCATGGATAGAGCACTTTGGGACTTCTTGCATGATGGGCTGAAACTTGCTACCTACAACATGCGTGCTGAGAAGACCAAGGCTAGAGCCAAGGCGAAGGGATGGACGGACGAGCAGCTGAGCAAAGCCCTGGACGAGGACGGACAGTTTGTAAACGATATGTTCGGAGGTCAGCACTGGGATGTGCTTGGTGCCAGCCATCGAACCTTGCGCTATGCAGGAAGAGTTCTTCTTTCTCCAGACTGGAACGCTTCTACTACTCGCCACTTCCTTGCACTCACAGGATATGGCTCTGTATGGAACGAGGCGACCTTGGAGAACTTCAAGGAGTATTACAAGAGGCTTTATCATAAGAATCTTACTCCAGAAGACGAGGGCAGAAGAGCTAGACAGATTTCTTCGCTTCTTTGCTATGGCTTGGGCTTCATGGTGTTCTACGAGGCTATTGCCAATGGTATCAATGCAGCCTTCCGTGCCCTGGACGAGGAGAAGGAACGCAAGAAGGCTGAGGAGTTGAGGAAGACCAACCCTAACTACCGTAGCCCTTACGAACTGGCTTATCCAGATGGCATGAAGTGGTATGACTATCTGATGAGAGGAAACAGCCTAGGACAGCAGAGCAAAATCTTTATGGGCAGATATGCGGACGGAACGGAAATGTATATCCGACATGGTAAGCAGTTCCGAGAGGTGCCTGAATATCTCTTCAACCATAAGGGAGAACTAGAGTTCCCTGGCCCTATGGTGCAGCGAATGATAGGCAAGGCGAACCCGATGGTGAGAATGACCTTGGATGATATAAACTATCTGAGCGACTTCCAAGCCAGTCATGCCGACCAAGAGATACAGAGAAAGTATGGCAAGACCATCGGTCTGCTCTACAAGGATGCGCTCTACTGGGCACCGTTCTTGATACCGAGCCAAGAGAACAAGGAGTTTAAGGCAGTGGATTTCTTCTTCCCATCCTCAAAGGGGTTCTCTCCTTGGAAGGCTCAGAGCTACTTCAAGGACTTCATCCTGAGCGGTGACATGGAAGGCATCGTAATGACCTACCAGAGCTGTGAGCGCAATGGCATCGACCCAGAGGAGCAGATAAAAGCAGCCATCGGTAGCGTGAAGGCATTGGAGAGTGCTGAAATGAAGGATGGCATTACTTCCTTGCAGGTGGCTAGCGAACGCTTCGATGAGGCTAAGAGTATCACCGAAAAGAAGAAGATGCGCCAGAAGATGAAGAAATTCCTCTCTATGAGTGCCTATAAGGCATTCACCCAGAAGGAGGCACTGGACATGGTGCAGAGCTACCTGAATGGGGAGGATGATTTGAAGGAGATGGAAAAGGCTGAAAACAAGTACTTGATGAAGGCGAAATCGGAGGATGTGACCGAGGACTGGAGAATACAGGCTGTATGGAACGGAACGATGGAAACCTACGATGAGTATCAACGCTTGAAAGATGTGGATAAGGCGAAGGCTAATGCCTTCAAGAACAGCAAGACCAACAAGCGACTGTTTGCAGCTAGAAAGGCTATCTCTGCTGCCAAGAAGAAGATGAACAAAGCCAAGAAGCAAATGGACGGTCAGAACGATGCCGCCAAAATGGTGGAGATTCGCAAGACCAGAAAGGAGCTGATTGAAACATTAAACGGAATGGAGTAGCCCGGCGCACTCTATTCTGGAAAATGTTCTATGTTTCCTTGAAATGGGATTGTTAAGTGTGGTTTTGTGTTCGATTTTTCTTTTTAGCCCGGCATTAAAAAAGTGACGAGGGCTTACTCGTAACCCGGTATATAATAAAAGGGACTTGCTTCACAGCGAGTCCCTTTTTGATAGTCGTAAAATTCTAAATTCCAAATATATTTTTAATAAAAAATGAAAATCGTGTTTTGAAGATGTTGGAGCGATGGCTAGCCTATCGGAGTGGGTCCATTGGCTTCTGCCTTCTTTGGCTTCGCCCAATCGATGTAACGCTTCATGGCTTCGTCCATGCTCTGCTGTTCACTCTTAGGAGCTTCTTTCTTTTTCTCGCCCCAAAGACGGTGGGCAATATCATCCAAGCACCACTGCCAATCGTCTCGAAGGGTGATAACCTTGGAGCTTGGCATGATGGTGACATCTGCCTTTGGTGGGTCAACATGCTTTGTGTTGCCATCTTTATCCGTCTCCTCCTTGGTATTGAGAGAGGCGAAGGGCACATTATTGTCGTTAAGAAACTTCTCCACATCCTCCTTCTTGTTGTCGCAGAGAAGAATGCAGACGGAAACCTTATTCTTCTTCAAGGTGGTGAGGGCTTCTTTCGCCTTGCCTACCAGGGAGAGGTTGCCTTTATCATCCTTGGTGATGATACAGGCTTCGTGAACATTAATTGATTTACTCATACTTAAAAACGTTTTTAAATGAAATGCGGAACAAAAATACTAGGAAATGATGGAAAAGTAATGTTAAGTTGCGCAACTTATCACTAAGAAGCGAGAAAAAGGTGGTATTTTTGGCGAAAAATTAAGAATTATGCCAGATAATCGTGTTATAAATGATATTTCGAACTATGCCGAGCCTGGACCTGACTCCCTGGAGGGAGTGAGCAGGGAGCGGTTTGCCCAGACGGACAGCAACCTTCGGCTGATAGAATGGGCTTGCCAATACTTCTATGATGGCGCAGAGCTGAGAAAGAAGTGGAAGCGAGCGCAGGACTTCGTGATGGGCAGACAGCTGGAAGAACTGATAGAGTGGAACGGCAGAAAGATAAGCATCCGTCAGTATATGGAAATGAAGGGTATGCCTATACTGGAATATGATGTGATAGGCGACAAGCTGCTTTCTCTCGTAGGACTTGTGCGCCAGCAGCGCAGTACAGCCTCTTGCTGTGCCGTTGACCCCAACGAGGAGGACTATATCAATTTCTTCAATGAATACCTTCGTCAGAACGACAACTTGAACGACAGGCAGGAGCTAGATGCCAGAATGTTTTATGCCTTCTGTGTCTTCGCCTTCGTGGGCATGAAAACCTACTATGGCAGGAAAGATGGCAAGAATGGCATCTTTGACTACATGGTGGACATCTTTAAGATAGCGTTGCCACCTTTCTTCAAGTATGACCTGAGCGACATAGAATTTATCGCTGAGGCTCACGATTTGACTTGGCGAGAGATAATCGCCACCTTCACCGATGGAAGCAAGGCTGAGGTGGACAAACTGAGCGAGATATATCTACAGACACAGCATCATTTCGCTCCTGAGCAGACTTATCACCCGAATGGTGAGGCGCAGTATGCAGGGATAGACGATTTCACCCATTCTTCGGTAATCGGCAAGTACAGGGTATTGGAGATTTGGACGAAAGAGACTAGGCCAGCCATCTGGGTGCATGACTGGGATGCAGGAACTAGCGGATATGCCTCTCCCGACCAACGATCCTTCTACGAGGAGAAGAAGCGGAAACTAGAGGAAGCCAACATCATGAAGGACGAGAACGGTCTGCCAGTGCTCGATGAGAACGGTGAGCCTATCTATTATGTGGACCCATCAGAGCTTAAGACCATCGAAATGAAGGATGAGGTTGAGACCTATTGGTACAGAAGATACCTAACTCCGAATGGCTATCTGCTGGATGCGAGAGAATCGCCTTACTATGTTCTGAGAGACGGTTTCAGAACTTCCATCATGCCATATACCTTCGTGGCATACCCTTGTCTGAATGGCGAGGTAAGAAGTTTTTCGATGCGTGCTGAGAATAATCAACGCACCTTGAACCACTATATGATGATGATAAACTTCATTGTTGCCAATGGTGCCAAGGGTACGATGCTTGTGGATGAGAATGCTCTGAGCGAAAAGCAAAGCATCGATGAAATGCAAGTGAACTATACCAAGACGGATAGTATAATCTTGTGGAACTCAAAGAATGGAGGCAAGCCACCGCAGAATTTGGTCAACAAGAGTATTCCGGCAGGAGTTGACTTCATGGTGAATTTTGCTAAGACGATGGCAAGCGAGGGTACAGGCGTGCAGGGTGCTCTGCAAGGCGTTCATCGCAACACTAGCGGTAAGCAATACCAACTTGAAAGGGAAAGTTCTTCTACCACAATACAAGATTTTGTGGAGAGCTTCAATAACTTCAAGGTGAGAATCGCCAAGAAGAAGCTGTACCTCATTCAGGAATTTTGCACCTCAGCGGACAGCGTGAAACTGACAGGGGACGATTTCGAGACACATTTCAATCCTGAGACCATGAGGGATATGGACCTTGATGTTTCAATCGACTTGGACGCTTACAGCCCACTTATCAGAAATGCCAATAACGATATGGCTTGGCAGATGATGGTTAGCGGAAAGATGGACCCATATACTATGCTGACCGTAGGACAATTCCCTGGTACAAGCAGAATGAAGAAGTACTTCAAGGAGCAACTAGAGAAACTACAGGCGATGCAAGCGCAACAGCAAGCGAATGGCGAAATGCCTACAGCAGGAGCTGGACAACAGCAAACAGGTACGCCAGCAACACACCTGAAAGATGCAAGCGATGGTGTAAATGACTTGGCAACTTTTCCATCATCGGGCACATAAAAGGAAAGTTCTTAGAATCATAATAAACTCTTAAGTTTTTAGTTAGTAGATTGTTTATAGCTTTTTAGTTTAAAGGTAAAAAGATAAGGAAGAGGAGACCGTGATGGCTTTCTCTTCCTTTTGTTTTGTGTGGGCTTAAGCTATACCATATTTCTTCTTGTAGGAACGTAGCTTTTCCATCGGAACGGAAACACGATACATGTAATAGTCTTGCCACTGCTTCAACTTCTTGGCTCTAACCTTGTTGTCGGCATCGCAGCCGATGGCACCCCACTTGGAAGGTGTGTAGTAGAAGGATGCAGCCTTGATGTCTTTCACGTTCTTGAAGTAGCGTGTAGCCTTCCACTTGCCAAGCTGGACTAGGCGACGGTAGGCGAGCATACCCTTGCGGTTTGGGTCGTAGGTCATAATCGCCCAATCCTTGTGCGACTGGTCGTAGAGCATGTAGAAGCGAGGCGCATCACCTTCCTTGTACTTGGCGAGCGTGGCTTTTACTCCCTTCTGCCACATACGAGTGGAGCGGAAGAGTTCGATACGAGTAATGACTGGCTGGTAGATGACTATCAGCATCTTGCGAAGATGATTTTGATAAACTTTTTTCATTTTCTTTTATCTTTTAATTGTTAACTTATATGGACAGGCGATGGAATCGCCTGGAACGGAGGCTCAGAGGGGGAAACTATCTTAGCTGCTACCTATTTAGCTGCCACCTATTCCGGCTAACTCGGCTACTACTGGAGGGCGGTTGCGGAGGCGTTCGCGCTCTATGTCGGACTTAGAACGGAATGGGATGATTTCAGGCGCAGGCATATCCTTCTCCACGTATAGGGCGATGCCTCTAGCCATAACACGGTCATCGTGCTTGCCAGCAATGGCACCGTAGCAATCGTTTTGCTTGTAGTAGAGGAAGTAGGTGCATTCATCTATGGCTGCAAGTTCTCGCTCCATATAGCCACTATCACGGATGATTCTTGCCATCGTCTTCACTACTGCCACCTTTGTTGCCTTATTGGTGTTGAATCCCCATTTCATTTCGATATTCTTCACCTTCTTCAGCTTGGACTGGGAGGCACTATACAGGTTGCTGTAGAGAGGGATGAGGATAGGGAAGAACAGCTCAGACTGGTTGCCCTCGGTATTGTTCATACGAGAGTAAGCGGTATTGTTCTCGATAACCAGGAAGGCATCATTAAAGAAATGGGCTATCTGGGCGCAACGCATGGCGAGCTGGTCGGCATCGCAGTGACCATGCCATTCGGCTACTACCTCGGGAACACCACCATAGATTTCATCGTAGCGGTCGAGCACCACGATGTCGGAGAAGTCGGAGGTTTTGTGAGAACCACCAATATCGCACGACACAACATAGCGATGCTTGACAATCTCGGAGTTGTCGGGTCCAGCCCAAACTTTGAGAGGTCCACCGGAACGTTCCACGAAACGGATATTGTTCATGCAAGCAGGGTCGGCTGCATCGTAGGAATCGCCCTCGATGTCGCCCACCATGATAGGCTCGATGCCCTTGCAGTCCTCTTCCATCTCCTTCAACTTGTAAGGGTCAAAGACGGTTGTGCCGGAGAAGAGGAAGGCTTCCACGTCATCGGAAGGGTATTCCTGGCGCATATCGTCCAAGTCGTTGTACTTCTTGGACTCGTTTATGTACCAATGGATGCCTTCGAGGGTGGCACCCTTGATTTCCCAAAGCCACCAGAAGTAAGAGCCATGATATTGCTCATCCTCACGATTCTTGTAGAGCCAATAGACGAAATCAATCTTTTCTTGCTCAGACTTGAAAGGAAGGATATATTTCTCAATGTCGAACCATGCAACGAAGTAAGGCGTATAGATGGAAAGGCGATTGCCGTCCTTGTCGAAGGAGTTGGCACGTACCCACTCGTCATGGAACTCGTTTTCACGACCATTAGGGGTAGACTCTCGCACGATGAACGTGTAAGGTTTGGTTACATTGATAGATGAAACCGCAGCCTTGATAACTTTGCCAGGGGTCCACTCAGTAGTGTTCGGGAAAAAGGCTTCCTCGGTGATGTGAGCCATAGCTGCATCGGCAGAACGACAGGACTCTGGGTTACGAGCCGAACCTGTCTGAATCTTGCAGGAACGAGGTATGAGATACTTAATGTTGTTCTGAGTGCTTGATGTGCGGAGTTTGCGAGTGTCTTCCTTGAAAGTTTCTCCAAGCTCATAGTAGAGCCATGTAGGGATGGCATTCGCCAATTTCTCGTACATGTCGAACACCTGTGTAGCTGATGAAGACTGGTGACCGATGATGTTGCTGTTCCAGTTGGTCTTCCAGAATATCTGAATCCAGAACATGTAAACCTCGGTATCAGTAGAACCACCCCATTGGCGACACTTTAGGAGGATAACCAAGATACTATGCAGCTCACCGTGAAGGCGTTGACGCTCGAAGTCCTTAGTGAGACCTATTTGTCCATGATTGAGGAGAAACGGAATGTCCTCGCCACCGTCCTTATTCTTGATTCGGGCATAGGCGTAGGCGAAGAAATAATAATCGTGCTTACAGCGCAGACGTATGAGATAGCGGAATACTGCATCGCGTGCCTTTTCTTGATCCAGGTCTGCCATGTACTTCTCGCAGAAGGCAGAGATAGAACCGCACTTGATGATGGCGCAGAACTTCTTTTCCTTCAACATCTCTACAGGTAGCCATAGTTTCTTGCCCTTCAAGAAATCCTCAATGACACACTCAAAGCGAAGACCAGGGGCATTCTCTCCTGTAATGGGACGATAAGTAGCGAGGAGGCTTGTGAGCCTTCTCTTATTCTCCTCTAGAATCTCGTTGAGTTTCTCTTCGGACAGTTGCTGCTGAGGTCGTACCTTTAATGTGGATTTTGCTACTGGCATCCGTTATATATAATAATGTTATGTGTTGAATGTTAAATGTTGAGTTTTTGAGATTTGCGAATGAATCCTTCTGCCTTGGCATAGATGAATCCAATGGCGAAGAGGATGAGGTGATAGATGCCGGCTATGTGAGGGAGGAGGCATCCAATCACTAGGAGGATGAGCATCTGCCAGAAGGCTAAGCGTTTTCTCCTGTAGAGCCACGGAGCGGTGAAGCCCATGAAGAAAGATATAATGACCGATGCGCCCAAGACTGGGAGGGACGGATAATAAAGGAAGGAGAGAGCCACGGATGCAAGCCACGAAGCCAGCACTCGATGAAAGCGAAACAGACGATGCACCATCAAGAGGCACCAGGCATTAACAGCCCAATGGATGAAGTTGGCATGACCGAACATGTAAACGAAATGGGAGTATTGGGGCGAGTATGGTGACACTGCAAGATTGGCGTGCAGCGGAATGATGAAAGCCATCAAGAGGACGATGAGGAGTGTTATATATAATGTACGCATAATAAAAGAGAGTTTTATCGAGTGATGAATGATGTTTTCTTATTGCGGAAATAATTGTTGATTTTCATCTGTATATATCTAGGAGCCATGCCCAAGTTTGGCGCAGGAAGGTCTAGGCACACATACACAAGATGCTTGGTGTTGTATTCCTTGTATTGTTCCAACTGACGAAGGCTCAAGAAATCCTGATAGAAGGCTTCGAAGAGTTTTTCCTTCATGGCTTGGTATTTGCCGAACTTAGGCTTTTTCCCCTTGATGCGTTTGCATACATACCGATAGGCTGTGCTATCAGCGAGATAATAACAAGAGGCTGGCATCTTGGCGATGTAATCGCATATCTTAGCCATGGTGGTAGGATATTCTACCATCCTCTTGGCCTTACGAAAGAGCAGAAGCATTTCCTGGTCTCTTTCAAGGTAAATTTCGGATATGGAATTTAGATGTTTCATGCCAACAAAATTAATTCACCAAGATGCAGAACTTATCACAAAGTAATGCGAAATTTTGCTTAATTTAGCACACAAATATTAAAAACGAACGTTTATGGCAAAAGAAACGATTGATAATCAGAATGTTAAATCAAAGCGAGATTCTTTCAGAGAGCGTCTTGCTCAGCGTTATCCCGACCTGAATATGGACGATGATGAGGCTGTTTTTAACCAAATTGCGACCGATTACGACCAGTACGACCAAAGCAAGAAAAGGATGGACGACTTCAACAATATGCTGAAAGAAAATCCTCATGCGCCTGGGCTTGTGACAGGTCTTGTGACCAAGAAAAATGCAGACGGTGGCGACTTCAACCTTATCGACTACTTGATAGACGAGCTAGGACAGGACTACATCGAAGCCATCAATGGTGACGAGGAGGCTAGGAAACGCTTGAAGACTAGCGAGAAGGAAAAGCTTGCAGCCAGTGAGAAGCTAGCCAAGGGCAAGGAGACTCTTGCAGCCAACATGGAGCAAGAGGATAAGGAGCTTGATGCAGCCATGAAGGAAGCCAAGATTAAGCCAGAGGCAATCAAGGACTTGATAGAGTGGATGTATAAGCGCAGCGATGATGGCGAAGACCACGATGATGATGGATTCGTATGGCGTGCTGCTCGCTATGAATTGAAGAAGGCTGACTTCTTGCGTCTCTTCCAAATAAAGGACTTCGACAAGGCTGTGGCTGATGCCGAGGAACGTGGCTACAAGCGTGGCAAGAACGAAAAAATCGACCAGCAGAAGCAGCTGCATGATGGAAAGCAAGGTGGCAAGCGGAACATCAACATCAATGGTGGCGGTGGTGCTCCTTCACTTCCAAAGGAGAAGAGCCGAACCGAACAGGTGTACAGCCAGATGGTAGGAATGTAGTTTTTCCCGATTGAGAATTAATAGTTAATAATTAATAGTTTAAAAATTACAAGATTATGAAACAGTTTAAGAAATGGTTTGGATTCATGATGGCGATTTTCGTCATGATTCTGAGTGGTGGCAGCTCTTATGCTATGGCAGCAACTCCTCCTAATATTCCAGAAGGTGAAGGTGGCGGTGGTGCTACGGGTCCAACAGAAGGTCCAGGTATTGGTGGCACGGGTCCAAAGTGGCAGGGTGGAAGCCAGGAGCAACAGGAGAAGATGAACAACTGGGACTACTATGTGGCTCATGTGAACCCTACCGTGGTGGAAATGAAGCTGGAGAGTTGTCCAATCGACCAGATTCTTCGAGCATCGAAACGTATGACTCCTGTGGACAGTAACCGCATTGAGTACTATTCCATCGGTCAGCGACCAATCAAAACCAAACTTGCAGCGAAGGTAAATAAAACTACAAACGGTGGCTCTGTAAAGCTAACGGTGGAAAATGCTACAGTGTTTGGCACAGGCGACATCATTATGATTAAGAGCTGCCTGGGTTATCAGGACAACGGTACAGACCGAAGCACGATGATTCCTTTGCAGCTGCGTGTAACAGAGGTAGATAACGATGGAAACCCTACATGCTATGCGCTGAATGGTAAGAAGAATGCCAGTCGTGGAAACCGGGATATTCCTGAGGATATTGAGGCTGGTACTGTCGTAATGCGCCTTGGACGAGCTGCTGGTGAAAAAGAGGTAGAGACTGGTAGCTACTACTCTATGCCAGACAAGAGCTTCCAGTATTGCCAGCGATTCATCATGCAGGTGGAGGAGTCTCTTATCGACCGTATGAGCAAGACACAGGTACAGTGGGACTTCACTCGTCAAGAGAAGATGGCTATGGACGATATGCGCCAAGGTCAGGAGCTGAGCGGACTGTTTGGCTATCGTTCTATGTCGAATGGTGGCAAGGATGTAGGTATTGTTTATACCATGGGTGGCATCTTCTGGGAAGCAGGTAAGGATTTGCAGATTGGACACTGGGAGCCAAAGATGTTTAGACAAGCCGATGGCACTCTTGTGCCTGTAACCGCAGATGTGACCGTTCCAAAGGGTGATGATGGCGGTACTGAGGTAGTGAAGAAGCAGGTATATGAATATGTGATTAGTGAGAAGGAGCTGACCTCATTTATTGCTGCTATGTTGAAGGGTGCAGGTAACTCTAGCCGTACCAAGTTGCTCTTCGTGGACAACTTGATTTATCAGGCATTTGCTAACCTTCGTAGCAACAAGCGCATCATCACGCAGACGGAAAAGGACTACCAGGGATGGAAACTCGACTTCGAGAAGTTTGAGAGCATGGGAACTAAAATTCTCATTTATCGCCACGATGCCTTCAATAGTTGGGGCATGGATGGTAGAGCCTTCTGCCTGGATGCTCGTTATCTCGACAAGTATGTATTTGGTACTTGGTCTCGAAATGAGTTTAATGCCAAGGATTTGCTGATTCGCAACACCGCAGGTGTGGTAATGGAGGAGTATAGCTGTTGGGTTCTGACATTCCCAGATGCCCATGCTCGTGTATCTCGCCCTACCTTCACAGAAAACGGTGTGACCGATGAGCAGATTCAGGAGGCTGCTTAATCATCGTAAAGAGAACTGATAGTTTTCTAACATATATCAAAACAGGGGATAGTTGAGGCTCTAGTAAGGAAGAAAAGCCTCGGACTGGGCTTCACTATCCCTTCACCCATAAACACAAAAGAAGATATGTATAGATTTGTAGCAAACAGTATGCTCATCTTTGTGGTGACTCTGCCTAGCGGACTTGTGAAGAGCGTGGAGTTTGAGAGGTGCAGCAATAATGCTTATTCTTACCTCACGGACAACAAACAGGTGGCAGACTGCATCAGAAAGCATCCGTTGACCAAGGCAGGGCGCATCATCGATGAAAGCGAACCCGAGCCAGAGGCAATGCCAAAGAATGCTTTGGACGAGGTGATAGAGAAGACGATGGACTTGATAGATGATAACGCCCTACGCTTCGAGAACATCACCAAGGCTAAGAACTATCTCCAGAAGACCTACAAGGTGGATGTAAGAAAACTGAAATCGCCAGAGCAGGTGAAGGAGAAGGCTAAGGAGCTTGGGGTGGACATCGTGTTCTAGTGTTTAATTTTTAGTGTTTAATGTTTAATTTCTTGCGATATGGAAGCACTGATGAGTGACCTTGTGAAGGAAATGAGGCTTGCGTTGGACGAGGTGAAGCACGATGAGCTGAATGATGTTTTTGCCGATGATTCGGACGAGGAAATGAAACAAGCTATCGAGACAGCTGCACAGCAGCTATTGCTTCAAGCACCACCGCAGATGCTACAGCCCCAAAGAGTAGTGGCTTCACTGAATGAAAGCGGTAAGCAAGATTATGATGCCATTCAGACGCAATACACTGATGGGCATGGTAGCCTGGTGATACCAGACGATTGGCTGAGGCTGGTAGAGCTGAGGCTGAAAAGCTGGTCTTCTTCGTTGGTGGCATTGATGGACCCAGGAAGCAAGGAGGCTCAGATGCAAGCCTCTCGATGGACTAGGGGGACACCGCAGAAGCCGAAGGGAATGATAACCGTTTCGCCTACTACAGGAAAGCGAGTACTGATGTACTGGACTGCTGGGCGTTACGATGCGAACCATGATACGCCTACAAACAAGGTGTATGACCATGAAGTGGAGCTGTTCACATACCTTCCTTATCAAAAGGTGAAGGATGTGCTTAAAAATGATGGGAAAACGGTGACAGACCAGAAAATCATCCTAGCCTTGACTGACGAGTGCAAGAAGTATCTCATCTATCGTGCCATCTCCATCTTCTTAATAAGTAAGAAGGAGAGTGAACTGGGCGAAAAGTATAACCAATTATCACAATTTTAACAAGATATGGCTAATGATATAGACAAAACGAGTCCTCACTACAAGGGGGAGTTTGGTAGTATCTACGAGGTGAACCAGAAGTTTCCTTCGGGAGGCGTGGAAGGTGACTACGTGGCTATTGATGGTTGGGCGCATTACTGGAATGCGGACAGGGGAACTTGGTGTGTGAATGCTCAGAGGGATAGCTACTGGGATGAACTTATCACCAACATCATCGAACACTTCAAGACCATCAAGGGTGCTACCTATATGGGGGTGGCTACTGCTGATACCGTGCCAGATAGTTCGGCTGCAAAGATGTTTTATTTTGCACTGCAAGGTGGAAAATATGCTAACTTTGGGAATCAAGATGTAGCACAGGGCATCAACGTGATGCTGACCGAGGACGGTAAATCGTGGACTGTTCAGAGCCTTATTTCCGTTGCACAGGAACTTGGGGCTAGTACGACTATGCTTGTGAGCCAGAAGGCGATTACTGATGCCATCAATCGCAAGGCTAATACGACCGATGTGGATGAGGCTTTAGCAAAGAAAGCAGATAAGGAAACGATGAACACGGAACTTGCCAAGAAGTTTGACAAAGTTTCTGTTGTTCAGGAAACTGGGACGGCTACAGATAAGGTTATGAGCCAGAAGGTTGTTACAGATAACCTTACAGAGCTGCAAAATACGGTCTTTCCGCTAGAGGTGTCTTTGTCTTTAGACAAGTCTTTGTTAGAGTATACTGGAAGTGAGCAGAGCATCAAAGCTACTTACTCCATCAAGCGCAAAGGTTCGCCAGTCACGCCTACAGCATTGGCTCTGTCTGTTGATGGTTCTCTTGTTAGTATTGATGTAAAGCAAGCAGATACAGTTACTATCAAGGTGAATAAGGAAGGAGAAACGCAAATCATCCTCACCGCAAAGCATGGCGACCTCGTAAAGTCGGCAACAAACAAGGTTACGATGGTTCTGCCTATCTATTATGGATTCGGTACAACAGAAACGGACATAGCCATTGCAGCCAATAAGCTTTCGCCTCGTTTGTCTGCAAGTGGAACTTACGTAAAGACTTCGGCAAAGGACGATGTTAACTTCATTATCCTTGCGCCTAAGACGCTTCCGAAGCTTACCAGCTTCACGATGGGTGGTGCTCCTTTCGTGATGGAGATTTCTTCCGTCACTATCAACGGCAAGGACTACTACATGTATAAGAGTGGTGCTATTTACATGAATGGCGTAACTTTGAACGTTCAAGCGAACTAATAAATTAAGTAATTATGGCTGAGAAATTAAAAATAGTAAAAGGAAACATTGGCAATGCAATACACAGCACTGCCAAAGACCATGTGGCTGTAGTAGCTTATGAAACCTTCGATGAGGAACTGCAAGAATATCAGTCTGTTATTAATGAATTGTCGGTTATCAAGGATGCTGATGGAAATGTACAACAGACCCCATTTAGGTATATCGTCAACGAAGAGTATATCTTTGCCATGTTGGATGCCGAAGAGCATTTCTTAGCAGGTATTCATTGGGATGGTACTCCACAAACAGCCAAGATGGAAGAGAATGCTGAACGTGAGTTTGCTGCTGTCAATAAGCAGATAGAAACCATTAAGACAGATTTGAAGAGAAATGTACTATCCATTTCCTTCGACCGTTCGACAGGGCAGGTTATTGGCACGACTAGCGACCGTAGCAGAATTACAGGATGCGTTCAAGACCGTAAGACTGGTAGAATTATTATGAATCATGAGTTAGATTAAACAAAAATAGATATGGCAGAAATACAAACAATCATAGGTAGCTTACCTGTGCTCAGAGGTGAGTATGATGGTGAAACTTCATACTACAGAGACAATCAGGTGACTATGTTCGGCAGTACTTTCCAAAGTGTTGCCGATGATAATGTTGGCTATCCGCCAGCAGAGGAGCGTGATGATGGCAAGGTGTATGCCATCAACACAGACAAGTGGGTTATTGTGGCTAATGCCCTTGGCGCATATAATGCTGGTAGTCGGATTGACAAGTTGGCAGAAAACACAGAAATTAAGAATGAAGAGGGAAAGACTATCAAGACTCCTTTCAGGGAGATTGAGTCTCCTGAGTTCTTGCATTGTATTGTTGATGCAGAAGACCGTTTCATTTTTGGTATTCAGCTTGATGGTTCCATTGAGTGGGGCAAGGGTATTCCTGCACCTATCAGAACCAAGTTGCAGGAGATTATCACTCAGTGCCAGCAGGATAAAACAGACTTGTTAGGGTCAATTAATACCATCAATGGCATCTTAGATAAGACAACTATCAAGGATGAAGCTGGTGAAATTCAAGACACTCCATTTAGGGTAATCTCGAATGAAGAGTTTATCCTGGCTGTAGTTGATTTAGAGGATAGAGTTCTGTTTGGTTTCTACAGAGCAACTGGCGAGCCATATTATCCCCTCAATGAAATGTATCACGTTGAGCAGAATAAAGAGTTCTTCGCAGTCTGGCTTGATGCTGCTAACCATGTGCTCCTTGGCATCAGAAGAGACGGACAAATCATTGGTGAAATCCATGCTGTCAATGCTTTGAAACAAGTTATCTCTCAGCTTCAATCAGACCTTACATCATTGCAGGAGAAGGTATGTACAATAGATACCAATCTCAAAGAACTCCTTGATGTTTTCTCTTTGCAGGATAACGAGGAATATCTTGCAGTTGAGAAAGATGCAGACGGAAAGGTTCTTTCTGCTACTTATAATGATGGTAGTCACTATATTCATAATACCAAGTCTGAGACTATTCCTACAGAGTTTGAGCATATTGAAGACCCTGAGGGGAGAACAGAGATTACAGCTGATGCAGATGAAAAGATAATGTCTTATCGTGATTCAAGTGGAAAGAAACATGAGCATGATATGGAAGTTACTAATCTTGATGTATCTAATCTTAATCTCCAAGGCAATAGTGTTAGCAACATTAGTGATGCCTTAAAAGCAAGCGGATTTAATGTGAAACATCCTATGGATTGGAGTGAAAGTAGTTTTATTCAGATTCCAGAGCCACGCTTTGCTATCATCAATGTCACAAACATTGATTCTATGCCTACAACCAAGACTCAAAACAAAAAAGCGTTCTTGGAATTTTGGGATATGCAGGGTAACTATTTAAAAAAACATGCTATCCTCAATGCACAAGGAAACTCATCTATGGGGTATGTAAAAAAGAATGTGGCTATTGACTTTTGTGATGATGAATGGATAGGTGACAATACACCAAAGATAAGAATTGGCGAATGGGTTCCACAAGACAGTTTCCACATGAAGGCATATTATACAGACTTTTTTCGTGGTGTAGGTGCAGTATCATATAAACTTTATGACCAGATTGTACGCACAAGGGGAAACATGTATGATAGACCATGGAAGAAGGCATTACTTAATATGTCTAAGATTGGTACTACAACTAAGAGTATTGGAAATTCTTATGTTGGTGACTATTCTTTGCTTACAGACACCGGAGCAAGATGTTTCCCTGATGGTTTTCCTGTTGCTGTATATCTCAATGGGGCTTTCTATGGAATATTCTCGTTTCAGCTAAAGAAACATCGTGACAACTACCACATGGATAAATCAACTGCTGAGCATGTACATCTTGATGGTACTATCAATTATAACATTCTTTGGAATGGTAATATCGTTTGGGGTACAGGAGATAATGGTTTTGAAGTCCGCAATCCTAAAAATCTCTATGCTATTGGCGGTAATAAATATGATGCAGACATCAAGCAGGAGGAGATTGCAGGTGAAGATGAAGTGAATACTTGGATAGCAGCAGGACAACTTCCTGATGGGACGGTCATTTCTTCAAAGATTAAGAAGAACCTGCAACTGACAGCCAAGGTTAAGAAGTACATACAGGATTTTGCACAGACCATCTTGAAAATTAAAGAGGCTGAAGCTACATACAACTCTTCTACAAAAGGGGAGGATGATTTGAAGGCACTTAAAAAAGTTTTTGAATCATATTATGATGTAGATAATTTAATAGATTATATCATAATCTCTGATGTTATCAGGAATAAAGATGGTTTTGGAAAGAATTGGCAATGGTTTACTTATGATGGTACCAAATGGTGGGTAGGTCTGTATGATTGCGATATTTCATTTGGAGCAGATTCTTCACAAGGAAACAAATTGACTATTCCATCAAGTACACATTTGTCTAATTCAAAAAACAATCCAATAGGATTTGTTGTATCATACTACAACTCTGAACTTGAATCTAGATACAAAGAACTTTCTGATAATGGAATAATAACATCTAGTAACATTTTCAGTTTTATCAAGGATTGGACAACAAGGATTGGGACAAACTTTTTTGAGGAAGAATATAAAAAATGGCAAGACTCACCCTGCTGCTCTGACAGTATTGTAAGGAGTGAATACTGGGAAGCTGTTTCTGATGAAACAGGAAATATTCAAACAGATACCGCAGAAACGTTTGATGCAACTAAAGCATACGTTGTAGGAGAAATTGTTTCTTTTGGAATGAACGAGTATATGGGATATTTTAAGTTCAAATGTATCAAGAATACTGTAGCATTAGAAAGTAATGTCCCTCATGCAATTAGCATGTATTCTCCTATAGAAAAGTTCAAACATTGTGATAATATATATCGCATTGAAAAATGGATAGAAGGCAGTGTTTTGAATATGGATAAAGTTTATAATTATACAAGAAATTAAAATATAAATACTGTCTCT
>ERZ1026898.71-NODE-71-length-62880-cov-19.922021_pt1 | contig 62880 bp, 53 predicted proteins | sample MGYA00380178_ERZ1026898 | MGnify/ENA primary metagenome ERZ1026898 (study PRJEB33269, sample SAMEA4719814) | human gut metagenome | biome: human-associated habitat; feature: organic feature; material: feces | place: Cameroon | collected 2013-10 ...
AATGCGACAACTATATAATATATATTCAGATATACAAATTGCAAGTAACAGTCGTAATCGCGATCATTGCGATTTTGGCGTCAATGCTCCTGCCCGCGCTGTCGAAGGCCCGCGAGAAGGCTCGCGCCATCAGCTGCATCAACAACCTCAAGCAGATGCAGTTGGGGAACCTGCTCTACGCCAATGACTACGACGACTACCTGCCGATGATCACCTACTCCACCCATCCCGCAGGAGAGGCTGCGCGTACGCCTGGACCATACGGCAACTACATTGACGATGGCTCCATCTACTCCTGGTTCGGCGTCAACCCCCTGGTTCCCGGGGCACCTCTCTCAAACAAGGAATGGTGGGACAAGGATCCCGCCGCAAAGGTCAACGCCAACCCCATTGGAGCCGACAAGTCCTCCTGGCACAAGATGCTGATGTGCCCCTCCTGCCCCACCAGCGAGCGCGTCATGGGAAACATCTGCTACCAGGCCAGCGCCGGCATGGGCTGGTACTGGCGCGGCGCCCAGGGCGCATGGTGCCTTAACGCGACAACAAAGGCCGCCGCAGACTGGCACCGCGTCAGCTCCATCAAATACTCCTCCATCCACGTCAATTTCTTTGACGGCTCCTCCACCAACGCAATCTCCGACGACAAGACGTACTCCTCTACTATCGTCCTCACGCCCAACTACCTCCACCAGGACGCCAGCATGGGGAACTTCTTCCGCCACAGCGACAACATCAACCTCTCATTCACCGATGGCCACGCAGAGGCTGTCAACATAAGCAAGGCCAAGAACACCAACCACGACATCGGAGCCAGGTATATCATCACGGATTACTACTGGTATCCCAACGTCAATGTCATCGGCGGCGAAAAGGACCGCTAAGCCAACAAGGCCTTATACGGAAAGAGAACGCATGGTTCGGCCATTTGTGCGGAATCATGCGTTTTCTGTCTCCACTGTATTCACCTACCTCGAACCAATGCGCACGGCAGCCATGAATAGACTCCTACCGTCCATCCTGTTTCTCCTTTGCCTGGGCCTTCTGGCGGAAGGCTTCCCACGCGCCCAGTGGATCCACTACCCGGAACCGGACGCGGAGGGCCTGCGTAAGGACCGCTACTTCTGGACGGAATTGGACGTGCCGCAGGACGCGGACGCCGTCCAGATTGCCTTCCACCTGGATGACGGCGGGGACCTCATGATCGACGGCAAGGCCGTCGCGCCAGCCACCTTGAAGCAATCTCCCTCCGATGGCAGCATGAAGAGGGCCGCGATGATATTCGAGGACTTCTCGCTCTTTAGGCCAGGGAACACTCAACGTCTGGAATTCCGCGACGTGAACGCAGCGGCCAAAGGCGGAATAATCTGCCGCATCACATTCCTCGCCCAGGGGGAGCCCATTGGCGAATACTTCTCCGATGACACCTGGCGAACAGCGAAGAAACCCTCGCTTGAGGGCGGTGAGGCGGAGGCGGTCGCAGCGGCGGTTCACTGCGACCTGCTGGGGCTTCCATTCAGCTCCTACTTCGCCCCTGGACTGCTCTACTGTGCCGCCGAACGCAGGGCACTCGAGGCATCAGCGGCGGACAAGGCGGCGCGCTACCAGGCATTTCAACGGGATGTGCTTGCAAACGAGGAGGAGGTCGTCGCCAGGGTCGTCTACGAAAACCAGCAGCCCATGATTTCCATCAGCGGCAGTCTCTATCCGCCAATCCTCTACAGCGTCCACCATTTCCAGGACTTCCAGTCGGAGAAGTTCACCCGCAGCATGGAGAACTTCCGCGACGCGGGGCTGCACCTCTATGTCATGGGCATTCCCCTCGGCACAGTCTGGCAGGGTCCGGACAAATACGCCTTCGACTCCATCGACGCCTGGATGAAGGACGCGCTGATGCTCGACCCGGACGCGTACGTCATGTTCACCATCGCGGCGGTAGGAGCCCCCGCCTGGTGGCTGAAGGAGCACCCCGGGGAGTGCGTGGAGTACCTCAACGAGGAGCTGCCTGTCACAACAGGCGACCCACTCCACTCACGTTTCGTGGCACCGTCATTCGCCAGCGGACAATACCTGGATGACATGAAGCGGTTCATGAAGGCGCTGGTGGAGTATATCGACTCAAGACCCTGGGGAAAGCGAATCTTCGCCTTCCGAAACGACAACGGGGTCTACCTGGAATGGCATCACTGGGGAATGGCAAGGGCAATCCCCGATGTCTCACGGCCAATGCAACGCCATTTCAGGAAATTCCTGAAGGAACGCTACGGGACGGACGAGGCGCTCCAGGCGGCCTGGGGCGACCCGGCCGTCACCATTGAGACAGCCACCATGGCGGACAAGGCGGAAAGACTCTCCACGCACGCCGGCAATCTCCTTGACCCCGTGAAGGACGCAAGGGCCATCGACTCCGTCCGGTGCGTCCTGAACGCCGTCGCGGATTTCCTCCTCGACACAAACCATACGCTCAAGGAGGCGTGCGGACGGCGCCGAATGGTCGGAAACTTCTACGGCTATTTCTTCGGCATGACATATCCAGCCATCGGATGGCATCTGGAACTGGAACGAATCCTCCAGTCCCCCGACGTGGACTTCAACTGCCAGCCCCCGCCATACAACCCGCTTGTGAGAGGCTTTGGACAGGGACAGTTCTCCAGGGGACTCGTCTCCTCATACCGGCTCCACGGGAAGCTGAACATCATTGAGGCCGACACGCGAACCTGCGACGTCCCCATCAACAACAACCACTCCTACACATCAACACCATCCGAAAGCGTGCAGCTCCTGGCGCGCGACTTCTGCCAGGCGCTCTGCAGCAACCTGGGAATGTGGTATTTCGACTTCGGAGGAGGATGGTATACCTGGCCGGAAATCCGGGATTTCCTGGCAAAGATACGCCCCGTCTGGGAGGACAGGACAGCCGACAACTCCTCCGCCGCCGAGGTGCTTCTCGTCGGAGACATGGAGTCCGTCTATCACCAGATAAATGACGACTTGAGCAACACAGTGCAGACATTCATCGACAACAACCGGATGGAACTGGGGCACGCAGGCGTCCCCTTCGACACAATCCTCCTCCAGGACCTGGACAACCCCGCGCTACGAACGGACTACAAGGTCTATGTCTTCCTGAACGCAATCCTGGAAACCCCGGAGAGAGACGCCATCGCGGAACGGCTCCGCAGCCAGGGCAAGACCATCGTCTGGCTGGACAAGGCCGGATACCTGCATCCGGGACAGGTCGCCGACAACGCAGAGAAAACCAACCCGCTGACGGGATTCAGGGTCAAGTGCATGGCCGACAAGTTCACGCCGGAACTCCTGGGACGGGACGGCGTGGCGCGTAAGGGCACGTTCCATACGCCATCCTCCGCAAGGCCGCTCATGGCAATCCTGGACGCAGACGCGGAACTCCTGGGGACGACCGCCGGACAACCCACATACGCCCGGAAGAAAAACCCCGCAGGCGGATACAGCTACCTGGCGACCGTGCCATTCCTTAAAGCCAGGGACTACATGGAGATTTTCCGTGAGGCGGGAGTCCATGTCTACTGCGAAGACGAGGATGTCGCCATCTACGCCAACAAAAGCTACCTGATGGTGCACACGGACAAGGCGGGGAGACGCCGCGTCTCCCTGCCGCGCCCATGCAAGCTGGTGCAGATCCTCCCCGAAAAACGCCTGCTCTCGGAAAACACCCAGGAGTTCATCCTGGATGCCGACGCAAAGACAACATATCTCCTCCGAATGGAGTAGCCCCAGGCAGAACGGGGAGGCAATTTACATAACATCCTCATTATAAACTTGTTATGCAATCACACTCAAATCCTCCCTCGCCTCGCCGTAGGTTCAGCAATTGCCGGCGTTCCCCATCCCCGTGAAAACGGCGGGGATGGGGGGCGTCCTTTCTTCGCCGACGCGGGGGTCCGTGCGCGTCTTTTTCCTGCAAATATCTTTTGGCTGCATTAGAATATATGGAGGTTCCCGGCGTGTTACAGACGCCAATTCGTATGCCAACGGCACGGCAGCCACGAGGATGTCCATTTTGAGGAGCCGTCGAATACACCGTCCCCTCAATCCGGCACGACGGAATGGAAATCACATCCGCGGGAATCGGAGACGACGTAACATTCCCATACCCCGAAAAACTCCGTCCGAAGGACAAAGTCTTCACACTGCACACAAAACAGGAAAAAAACCAATGCGCACGGCAGCCATGAATAGACTCATTCCGTCCGTTCTCGTATTCCTTTGCCTGGGCCTTCTGGCGGAAGGCTTTCCCCGCGCCCAGTGGATACACTATCCGGAGCCAGACGCGGAGGGGCTGCACAAGGACCGCTTCTTCTGGACGGACGTGGACGTGCCGCCTGAGGCCGACGCCGTCCAGGTTGTCTTCCACCTGGATGACGGCGGGGACCTCTTGATCGACGGCAAGGCCGTCGCAGCTGGCGCATTGAAGAAATCACCTCCCGACGGGAGCACGAAAATCCCCGCGGCAATCTTCGACGGCTTCTCGCACCTTACGCCGGGAGGAAGACATCGCCTGGAATTCCGCGACGTGAACGCGGCTGGAATGGGCGGAATCATCTGCCGCATCACATTCCTCGCCCAGGGGGAGCCTGTCAGGGAATTCCTCTCCGATGACACTTGGCGAACCGCGAAGAAACCCTCGCTTGAGGGAGGGGAGGCGGAGGCGGTCGCAGCGGCGGTTCACTGCGACCTTCTGGGGCTTCCATTCAGCTCCCACTTCGCCCCGTCGCCACTCTACTGTGCCGCCGAACGCAGGGCAATCGAGGCAGCCGCGGCGGACAAGGCGATGCGCTACCAGGCATTTCAACGGGATGTGCTTGCAAACGAGGAGGAGGCCGTCGCCAGGGTCGTCTATGAAAACCAGCAGCCCATGATTTCCATCAACGGCTGCCTCTATCCCCCCATCCTCTACTGCGTCCACGACTACCAGGATTTCCTGTCGGACAAGTTCACCCGCAGCATGGAGAACTTCCGTGACGCGGGGCTGCACCTCTATGTCATGGGCGTTCCTCTCGATCCAGTCTGGAAGGGACCTGGCCAATACGCCTTCGACTCCATCGACGCCTGGATGGAGGACGCGCTGATGCTCGACCCCGACGCGCACGTCATGTTCGCCATTACGGCAGTAGGAGCCCCGGGCTGGTGGCTGAAGGAGCATCCCGAGGAGTGCGTGGAGTACCTCAACGATGAACTGCCAGTCACTACAAACGAGCAACTTGCCTCACGCTTCGTGGCTCCGTCATTCGCCAGCGAATCCTACCTGGATGACATGAAGCAGTTCATGAAGGCGCTGGTGGAATACGTCGACTCAAGACCCTGGGGAAAACGCATCTTCGCCTTCCGGAACGACAACGGGGTCTACCTGGAATGGCACCATTGGGGGATGGCAAACGCACTCCCGGACGTCTCACGGCCAATGCAACGACATTTCAAGGAATTCCTGAAGGAACGCTACGGAACGGACGAGGCGCTCCAGGCGGCCTGGGGCGACCCGACTGTCACCCTGGAGACAGCCACGTTGGCGAACAAGGAGGAAAGACTCGCCATGCACGCGGGCAATCTCCTGGATCCCGTGAAGGACGCAAGGGCCATCGACTCCGTCCGGTGCGTCATGGACGCCGTCGCGGATTTCCTCCTCGACACAAACCACACGATCAAGGAAGCGTGCGGACGGCGCCGACTGGTCGGCAACTTCTACGGCTATTTCTTCGGCATGGGATTCCCCGCCGTCGGATGGCAACTGGAACTTGAGCGAATCCTCCAGTCCCCCGACGTGGACTTCAACTGCCAGCCCCCGCCATACCACCCGCTTGTCCGGGACTTCGGAAACGGGCAGTTCTCCAGGGGACTCGTCTCCTCATACCGGCTCCACGGAAAGCTGAACATCATCGAGGCCGACACGCGAACCTGCGACATGCCAATCACCGACGAGCACTCATACTCCACAACCCCCGCCGAAAGCGCGCAGCTCCTGGCGCGCGACTTCTGCCAGGCGCTCTGCAGCAACCTGGGAATGTGGTATTTCGACTTCGGAGGAGGATGGTATACCTGGCCGGAAATCCGGGATTTCCTGGCAAAGATACGCCCCGTCTGGGAGGACAGGACAGCCGACAACTCCTCCGCCGCCGAGGTGCTTCTCGTCGGAGACATGGAGTCCGTCTATCACCAGATAAATGACGACTTGAGCAACACAGTGCAGACATTCATCGACAACAACCGGATGGAACTGGGGCACGCAGGCGTCCCCTTCGACACAATCCTCCTCCAGGACCTGGACAACCCCGCGCTACGAACGGACTACAAGGTCTATGTCTTCCTGAACGCAATCCTGGAAACCCCGGAGAGAGACGCCATCGCGGAACGGCTCCGCAGCCAGGGCAAGACCATCGTCTGGCTGGACAAGGCCGGATACCTGCATCCGGGACAGGTCGCCGACAACGCAGAGAAAACCAACCCGCTGACGGGATTCAGGGTCAAGTGCATGGCCGACAAGTTCACGCCGGAACTCCTGGGACGGGACGGCGTGGCGCGTAAGGGCACGTTCCATACGCCATCCTCCGCAAGGCCGCTCATGGCAATCCTGGACGCAGACGCGGAACTCCTGGGGACGACCGCCGGACAACCCACATACGCCCGGAAGAAAAACCCCGCAGGCGGATACAGCTACCTGGCGACCGTGCCATTCCTTAAAGCCAGGGACTACATGGAGATTTTCCGTGAGGCGGGAGTCCATGTCTACTGCGAAGACGAGGATGTCGCCATCTACGCCAACAAAAGCTACCTGATGGTGCACACGGACAAGGCGGGGAGACGCCGCGTCTCCCTGCCGCGTCCATGCAAGCTGGTGCAGATCCTCCCCGAAAAACGGCTGCTCTCGGAAAACACCCAGGAGTTCATCCTGGATGCCGACGCGAAGACAACATATCTCCTCCGAATGGAGTAGACCCCGGCAGAACGGGGAGGCAATTTGCATAACATCCTTATTCTAAACTTGTTATGCAACAACACTAGAATCCTCCCCTCGCCTCGCCGTAGGTTCAGCAATTGCCGGCGTTCCCCATCCCCGTGAAAATGGCGGGGATGGGGGGCGTACTTTCCTCGCCGACGCGGATTCCGTGCGTGTCTTATTCCTGCAAATATCTTTCGGTTGCATTAGAATATGCGGGAGTTCTGGCGTATTATAGGTGCCGAATCAGATGTCAACGGCACAGCAACCATGAAGAAGTCCGTCTTGTCAATACTTGTCATCTTCTGTCTAGGATTTTCTGCCTTTTCAGGAAAATCCCAGGCGGTTGTTGCGTTATTTGGGACGAACTCGTCTGTTCCCAGCCTATTGCCTGGCACCTACAGTGCATGTGACGAGACACTGCGTCAGAACATTCTATCCCGCGGTGATCTTCTCCGTGACCGGGTTCGTGCGGACCTGGCCCTGTCCAGGATGGGCGCTTCCACATTGTTGCAGTTAAATTTTGAGCAAGCTGGCGCATTGCTCCGGGAACTATCCTGTTCTGCGCTAGTCCAGTTGAACATACGGAACTGCGACATCACCGTCAAGCGTCTTCGTTCCCGTCCTGACGAGAATCGTGGCGGTCGTCCCAGGCGCGGAGCCTCTCCCGTCCATTCCCTTGGGCACGGCCCTTTGTTTTCTCCGCCGGAGATCATGGTCGCGATAATCGTGGGCGAGTTTCAGATATGGCGTGAAGGGGCTTTTTCCGTGGAGTTGGTGCCTATACAGGCGGTTGTGATGAGCACCGACCTGGATGCGGCAGGCATCTCCTACGGCACGCAGCGCGATTTCGAGCGGGAGGCCCTGCGCTACGCGCTTGAAAAGACAATCAGCAAGACAAATAGATAATCACAAACATGCGGGCGTATCTATCGTTTCTCCCTTTTGGGGTCGCCATGCTCCTGGCGTTTTCGGGCACCTCCTGCGTCTCCGCCAAGAAGTTCGACTATGCCTCTGCGGAGGGGGTCATGTTCCAGCGCATTGACTCCGAGGCGCGCCAGCTTCCACCAGTGACCGTATTGCCCTTCAGGGACAGGCGACCATCGAAGATGCTTGCCGAAAACCTCGGGGAGGAGGGCGACCATGGCATTGACGTGGAGTCGCGTCTGGACCGGGGCACCTTTGCCTACGGATGGATTCCCTTAATGCCCTTCGCGTGGATAAGCCGCGAGATTCCGGAAAACCGGAGCGACCCTCTTGCGACACTGCGCAGCTACTGGTGTCACTTTGACAGGGAACTGGCCGAGGCGGCGGTCGTCAGCGTCAGGCATTCGGAATTGTTCGAGGACGTGCTTTTTGCGGAGAAGCCCGAGAATGCGACCACCAGGCTCGTCCTCATGGGGACTATTCACTCCACGAAATACGAGGGGGAGCGCCTGACCTATGGCGTCACCTATCTTCTTGCGCCGGTTCTTTGGGTCGTGGGCTTTCCGACTGCGGTCTCCCACAACACCCTCGCGCTGGACTTCATGCTGGTCGACCGTGAAACCAAAAGCGTCGTCTGGAAATTCCGCTATGAAGGCACGGCTTCGCTGGCGCACTTCCTCTATTTCCATCCGGGAGACGATGGCGCCTGCTATGCGCGGCTTGCGAAGCAGGCGATGAACGCCGCACTCTACAATCTTGATGACTCAATCCGACGAGCCCGAAACAACTAGCCATCTACCAATATGCGTAACATTCTACTCTCCATACTGATACTGGCCATGGCACCTGCATTCCTCCAAGCCGCGCAGAACCGCACGGGGCGACCGTTGCACTACATCTCCACCGACAAGCAAATCTACCACCCCGGGGAGACTGTCCATGTGCGCGCAGTCGTCCTGGACGGCATGACCAACTACCCGCTGAACGACTTCCTCACGGGATACACGGATTTCGAATGGAAGATTGTCGGTCCCAAGGGGGACTCCCTCGCCGACGATGCGATGGAGTACGAGCAGTCGGTCGGCGCCGTCTCCTGGAAGATTCCCGACGACGCGGCCGGCGGCATCTACAAGTTCCGCGTGGCGGGCGGCGAAGCGGCGCCAGCCGAACGCACCTTCGAAGTCCGGGCATATCGCGCGCCCCGGATACGCACCCAGATTGACTTCCTCAAGCGGGGCTACCTCCCGGGCGAAGAAGTCACCGCGGTCGTGAAATTCTCCCGCGCCGAGGGCGATGCAGTCCAGGCGCCGAAGGTCTCGGCCGCGGCAATCCTCGACGGCGCGATGATCTTCGAGACAGACGAGGCGGCCGTTGACGGCGACACCGCGCGAGTCTCCTTCAAGCTCCCCGCCGAAGTCAAGGATGGAATCGGAACATTGAACTTCACGGTCCACGACGGCGGCGTCAGTGAATCCGCGGGCAAGAGCATCCCCGTCCTCCTCGACAACTACACTGTGGACTTCTATCCTGAGGGCGGCGACCTGGTCGCCGACGTTCCGGGCAGAATCTATGTCGAGGCCAGGCAGAAAAACGGCATTGGCGCGGACATGGCGGGGGTCGTCAAGGACGCCGACGGGCAGGCTGTCGTCGACTTCTCGACCATCTTCGACGGGCGCGGCATTATTGAGTTCACCCCGAAGAAAGGGGTTGCCTACACCCTTGAAATCCGCAATGCCGCCACTGGGCAGACCCGTGTCTTCGCACTTCCCGAGGCGAAGTCCGGGTCACTCATCGCCGCAACAAGGAACGCCTACGACTACAGCGAGGCGATAGTGGTGAAGATAGCCACCTCCGCCGACGCAACGAAGACTCCGGGCTATGTCACACTGCGCAAGCGGGACAAGGAACTCTCGCGGGTCGCCGTCAAGGCCGGACAGACCGAGGCCACGCTGGATGCGGGGGAGCGGGAGGGTGTCCTCATCGCGACCCTCTACGCCACCGATGACACGCCGCTTGCAGAACGCCTGATCTTCAGGCGTCCAAAATTCCGCGTCCACACAACGGTTTCCGGACTGGACCGCGACTATACTCCAGGCGAAAAAGTCACCTTGGTCATTGAGACGCGCGACGATGCGGGCACGCCCGTTGCCGCGAATGTCGGCCTGACCGTCACCGACGCGTCAGTCGCCGAAATGAAGGACAGGCGCGACATTGCTCCGCGGCTTCCCGCAATGGTCTACCTCGAAAACGAGGTCCATGCCTTCGCCGACGCGGGGGACTACTTCGACCCCGGCGACCCGCTTGCCGACGCCAAAATCGACCTGCTCCTCGGAACCCAGGGCTGGAGGCGGTTCATTCCGCTCCGCAAGACGGAAATCGCGAAGCAGTACGAAGATGCGCTTCGCCGCGTCCTCGCCCCGGAGATCGACTTCAGCATCGTCCCAATGCCGATTGCCAGAGGCAGAGGCCCCGGAATCCTCTACATGATGGCGAACGCCTACGGAGCGGAACCGAAGGAGGCCGTGTATGCCCAGGAGGAGGATGGCCTCATGCTGGATTTTGACGAAGGCGCCGATGTCAGGGGAGGCGAAGTCATTGAAGAGGCTCCGGCGGAGGCTCTTGACGAAGTGGAGTTCCCTGCGATGGCGAAGCATCTTGTCCCCCGCCGCCCGTGGATTCCGGAGGTGGAGGAGTGGGTGGTTCGCGAATACGCGCACCAGGCCCGCAAGGACCGCAAGCCCGGAGACAGGGTGGACTTCCAGGAGACGGTCTACTGGTCGGCGAATCTCCAGACCGACCCGCGCACAGGCAAGAGGGAAGTTTCCTTCGAACTGCCCGACACGATTGGCGCATTCAAGGTGATGGCCGACTCCTTCGGCAACAACGGCGCCCTCGGCGAGGCCACCGCGGAACTGCGCTCTGTCCAACCCTTCTATGCCGAAGTGAAGATGCCACTCTTCCTGACGGCAGGAGACCAGGCAATCCTGCCCGTGACACTCGTCAACATGACGAAGGCTCCCCTTGCCGGGGCGAACCTGACCATTGAGGTCGGCGAAGGACTCCGCCTTGTCGAGCAACCCGTGGCTGGCGCCGCGCCCCTTGCTCCAGGCGAACGCCGCGCCGTCCCCGTAAAGGTCGAGGCGACGAAGCCCTGCACCGCCAAGGTCACCGTCAAGGCAGTCGCCGGCGGCAATGTGGACGCCGTCACGCGGGAGGTCTCCATTCTCTCGCCGCTCTTCCCGTATTCGGAATCTGCGGGGGCGAAGGTCTCCTCCAAGTCGCCATTTGCCTTCCGCTTCGTCATTCCCGCCGAAGTCGAGAATGGCTCCCAGAAGCTGGTTGCGCAGGTATATACCTCTCCCGCAGCCACCATGGAGGCAGCCCTCAACGCGCTTCTGCGCCAGCCCCACGGATGCTTTGAGCAGGCCAGTTCGACGAACTACCCGCTTGTCATGGCACAGCAGTATTTCCTGAGCCATGCGGGCATCGATCCTACGAAGGTCAAGAAGGCGCAGGATCTTCTCGACGAGGGTTACAAGATGCTCGTCTCCTTCGAATGCAGGGAGAAGGGATACGAGTGGTTTGGCGACGACCCAGGCCACGAGGCGCTCACCGCATACGGCCTGATGGAGTTCAACGACATGGCGAAGATAATGCCCGTCGACCAGTCGATGCTGGAGAATACGCGGAAGTGGCTCCTTGACCGCCGCGACGGCAACGGTGGCTTCAAGCAGAGCCAACGGGCACTGGACTCCTTTGGACACGCCCCCGCAGAGACAGCCAACGCGTATATCCTCTGGGCGCTCCTCGAAAGCGGCGAAAGCCCGGCCAAGCTCAAGAAGGAGATCGAGGCGGTTGCAAAACGCGCCGCAGAGGCGCAGGACGACTACCTGAAGGCTCTCGCGGCAAACATCCTCTTCCTCGCAGGAGAACGCCCCCGCGCTGAGGAATTCGGGCGCATCCTCGCCAAAAACCTGAAGGACGACGGCACGATGAAATACCCCGGCACGACAATCACATGCTCGGGAGAACTCTCAAGGAACCTGGAATGCACATCCCTTGCCGCACTGGCATGGATTCGGCTCGGGGCGGATTTCGCGATGCAGACCGAGACCGCGATGACCATGCTTGCAAAGTCCTGCGAGGCAGGGAAATTCGGTTCGACACAGTCCACGGTCCTCGTCCTGAAGGCAATCAACGCATACGATGCGACATTCGCAAAGCCGAAGACTCCCGGCGAGGCACAGCTCTACCTGGACGGCAATCCCTTCGGGGCACCAGTCCCATTCGACGAAAAGTCCACCGGCATCCTTTCGCTGCCCGACTGCGGGCTCGCACTGACACCGGGAGAACATACCCTCGAAATCCGGCTGACCGGCGAAAGCGAACTCACAGCATCGATGAAGCTGGATGCAATGACACGCCTGAACGCAAGCAAAGGCCCCCTCAGGATGACGACGACGCTCGACAGGAGTGAAGCCGCAGCCGGAGAGCCCATGCAACTCGCCGTCAAGGTCGAAAACGCCACCGACAAGGCCGTCAACATGCCGCTGGCAGTCATCGCAATCCCGGGGGGACTCGAACCCAGATACGAACAGCTCAAGGAACTGCGGGACGCAGGAACCATCGCGTCATACGAAACCCGCGACAATACGGTAGTCCTCTACTGGCGTGGACTTGATGCCAACGCAAGCGTCACCGTAAATATCTCACTGACTGCGACATTCCAGGGGAAATACGCGGCAGCCGCATCCAGGGCGTATCCATACTACGACGACAAGGAGGCCGTCTACTGCCCGGGAACGCAGTGCCTTGTCAAGTGAGGCATTGAAAGAGACAGCCCCTCGCCTCCTGGGTGTAGTCCTTCGGGAGTCGAGGGGCAGGCCGCGCAGCACACGCAGCACGCAGCACTCCTACGCCGGGGCCTTGGCCTTCAGCGCAGGAGTGTCTTGCTTTCCGCTACTTCCTCTTTCCGAGGAGGCGGATGAGGTGCAGGAACAGGTTGATGAAATCCAGATAGAGGCTCAGGGCGCCGATTATTGCTATTCCCGTATGGTTGCAGCCGGCCTCGTGGATTCTCTTGATTTTCTGGGTGTCGTATGCGGTCAATACGACAAAGACAAGGACGCCCAGGATGGAGAGCATCATATCCAGCATCTGTGAACGCAGGAAGAAATTGACAAGCATCGCGATGATGATTCCCAGCAACGACATCAAGGCCAGATTCCCGATGGTTGTCAGGTCACGACGCGTGACAAGGCCATAGACCGACATCACGCCGAAGACGATTGCCGTGGTCAGGAAGATATTGGTTACCGAGGTGATCTTGTAGGCATGAAGCAATACCGACAGGGTGACCCCGTTGAGCGCGGAATACCCCAGGAACATGAAGAACGCCACGATGGGAGGGAGCTTCATGATCATGAAGGAAAGCACAAGCACCAACGCGACTTCGGCAAGACAGCATGGCAGCATGACGGTGGCGTAGGTCTCCGGCGGCATGGTCTTGTAGACGTAATACGCCACAAACGCGGTCAGAAGCAACCCAAGGGTCATGGTTCCATAGACCTTGTTGATGAAACTGACCTCCTGCATCTCAAAGGCATTGTCACGTCTGCCGTATTCTGGATAATTCTGATTGTTCATCTCTACATTCCTCCTGTCAAAACTGACTTTTCCGGACAACTCCCCTAATATAAGACAATTCAACTGCTCTCCAAGCGCCCTTCAGAAAACCTCCCAGGCGATGGAAAGACGACGGCGCGCGGCTTCCAGCTCCTCCGCCCCGTCAAAAACCCCGAAGACTGCGCTGCCGCTGCCTGAAACAATGCAACTCCTTGCACCGCAAGATGTTATGTCATCAAGCGCATTTCTTACCTCGGGATACCGCTCCGCGACGGCGAATCCCAGGTCGTTCCAAAGGAATCCGCCCCAGTCGCAGTCCTTTGGCGGCGGCCATTCAGGCGGGCGGAGTCCATCTGGGCGGCGCCAGTTCTGGTATGCCCATGCGACAGGCGAATGGACGCCCGGATAGATGACGAGGAGGTTCAGCTCAGGGAAAGATTCGAGCGGTTCCAGGATATCGCCTACGCCTGTGGCCAGGGATGGGACCGGATTCAGGAAGAATGGCACGTCCGCGCCCAGTGACGCGGCGATTTCCTGGAGTTCTTCCTCGGATGCGCGTTTTTCCAGCCCGTTGACCTCGAGCAGCGCGGCGGCTGCGTCAGAGGAGCCGCCTCCCATTCCCGCGGCCACTGGAATCGCCTTGTGGAGGCGAATCTCGAAGTCTGGCTGGATGCCAAGACGACCGCAATACCCATCGACAGCCCGAAGCGCGAGATTGTCGGACTCCTCCCCGGGAATCTCCCTTCCGGTCGTCCGGATGGACAGGCCGCTCCCCGGGGTGCTTCGACCCACCTCGACCGTGTCCACCACCCTCCAGAAGGGATAGAAGACCGTCCGTATCAGGTGCCGTCCATCGGAGTCGCGTCTTTCCCCGACAGTCAGGTAGAGATTCAGCTTGCCAGGGGTTCTGCGCATCTGTGGCGGGCCTTACCGGAGGAGTATTTCGGCGATGGCCGACGACTGACTGAGGACTCTGTCATGGAGGCTTTCACCCGTCGAATCCATTGTGACAACGGCTGGGAAGTCGTGGACGAACAGGGACCACATCGCCTCGGGGGAGCCGAACTCCTCCAGGAAATAGACATCCTCGACGCGTTGAACGGAGGCGGCAAGCACCTGGGCGGCGCCGCCGACGGCCGAGAGATAGACCGCGCCGCACTCCGCAAGCGCGCGCCTTGTCGCGTCCCCCATGCCTCCTTTTCCGATGATTGCACGGACTCCATAGCGCCGTAGGACCTCGCCCTGGTATGGCTCCTCGCGGGCGGAGGTAGTGGGGCCTGCGGCAGTCACGCGCCAGCTTCCCCCATCATCCCGCACCATGACGGGGCCGCAGTGGTAGAGGACGCCTCCCTGGAGCTCCAGTCCTGCGGGAAGCGTTGCGGGCGAAGTGCCTTCGGATGCAAGATACTTGTGCGCCGCGTCCCGTGCCGTGTGGATTCTTCCAGAGAGGAGCACCTGGTCGCCTATGCGGAGGGAGCGGACGAGTGCCTCGTCAAGGGGAGTCTGGAGTCTGACAGTCGCCATTGGCCCCGTCTCCTACTTTTCCCCGGGCTTCGGGGTTTCCTTGGCCCTTGGAATCTGGTAGATCACCTCGCCCTCCTTCGCAAGCCCGAACTTGTCCCGCGCGACGCTCTCGACAACCTCGCGGTCCCCCTGCTTGAGCTTCTGGATCTGCTGGTCCCGCTGCCGCAACTCGTCCTTGAGGCGCTCCACCTCCGACTGGGCGGCACGCAATTCCTCCACGAGACGGGTCTGTTCATTCCATAAAGGCAGAATGAGACCCACGCCCGCCCCCAGCAATATGATGACAAGAAGCATAAGTAGGATGTCCCTGGGTTTCATCTTGCTGCCCTCACTGGATATTGGGAATTCCGGGATATGGAGACTAGAAAATGTTGTATTTGAGGATATACCAGAGTGCGGCTACGCCGTCACGCCAGCCAATCTTCTTTCCTGCGTCGTATGGTCTTGGCGTATACGCGATGGGCATCTCGAAAATCCGCGCCTTCGCCTTCGCCAGTTTCGCGGTGACTTCGGGTTCGAAGCCAAAGCGGTTGCACTCCAGCCTGAAGCTCTTGAAGAGCGGCGCGGAGATCATCTTGTAGCATGTCTCCATGTCGGTGAGATGGAGATTCGACCAGAAGTTCGAGAAGCCCGTAAGCCACTGGTTGCCCTTGTAATGCCAGAATGAATCCACAAGATGGCAGGTGCCGGAGTAGCGCGACCCGAATACAGCGTCCGCCCTCCCCTCCTCGAAGTGCCTCAGCATTCCAGGAAACTCCTTCGGGGAATACTCGAGGTCCGCGTCCTGTATGATCACCACGTCTCCAGTCACATTCTCCTGGGCGGTGCGGATGCCAGCCCCCTTGCCCATGTTTCTCTCGTGGCGGAAGACCCGCAGGTCGGCGGCGGGAGTCATGGCGGCAAGCACCTCGGAGGTGCCGTCGGTGGAACAGTCGTCAACCACCAGGATTTCAAGGTCCGGCACACCGCACTGGCGGACTGATTCGATGACCGTGGCGACTGTGGACGCCTCGTTGTAGACTGGGATGATGACTGAAAGCTTCATGATTCGTAGGACCACTCCAGGAGAAGCCTGGCAATCTCGTCGCGCCTCTTTCCGCGGTCGCTGCCCCCCACTCCCATCAGCAGCACCATTCTCTTCCTGCCGTCACGCTCGCATGTGACGACGATGCAGTATCCCGCGCCGTCTGTGAACCCCGTCTTGAGTCCATTGACTCCATTCACCCTTCCCCGCAGGAGTTTGTTTGTCGAGTTGACATCGAAGGGGTTTTTCTTGTCGGCGCGGATTCTTCCATGCGTGGTCTTCGCCCACTTCATGATTTCGGGGTATTTCATCGCCCGGAGGGCAAGGTATGCCACTTCCAGGGCGCTGCCGGTATTTTCGCGCCGGGTGGAGCCGTTTTTGATTGGGAGTCCGTTCGCGTTGTTGAAATTCATCCCTGCGAGCCCCAGTTCCTTTGCCCGCCTGTTCATCATCGCGGGGAACGCGTCGCCGTCTCCGCCGGCGAGATATCGCCCCACCACGTAGGCGCAGTCGTTGGCGCTTCCGACAATCATGCACATCAGGTATTCGTCAAGGGAGTAGCTCTCATTGGTATCGAGATAGACTCCGTTGATTGAGTTCCTCTTGAAGTAGGCGCGGTCGGAGGAGGTGACCGTCACCTTCGTCTTCAGGCTGCCGCCCGGCGTGGCCTCGAGATGCTCCATGAGCATGACTGAGGTCAGCAACTTGGTGAGGGACGCGATGGGATAGCTCTTGTCGGCATTCTTCTGCCAGAGGATGGTATTCGTATTGAGGTCGATGACCAGCCCCGAACGAGCCTCCGACACGGCTGAATTCAACTTTGCCGGCAGCGGACGTTCCGCGACCTTGAAGAACCCCTTGTAATACGCACCCTGGGCGCCAGGGCCGGGAGTTGCGGGGCGGGTGTCCGCGGGCTGCTTCGGCTTGGGGGAATCGGACACCTGGGGCTTGGGGGAGACATCGGCAACGCCCTTCCCTCCTTCCCCGGGCGTGACAGGGGCTTCCACGCCACCGCCGCCCTGCACTACCTCATCCTTGGGTTCGGTCTTCCCGGGGGTCTTTCCGCAGGATGGAACGCAGGTGGAGATGATGACCCCGTGGACAAGTACCACGGCGACGACTATGATTAGGACCTTCACTGGATTCATCTGTCAGCCAAAGGTGATGGAGTCTGGGCATTCGCCCTTCTTGCGGCGCTTCTTCTTTTCAGGCGGGAGCTTGACGGCGGCTGTTTCGAAGAATGTAGCCGACGGCGGCGGTGCCGCCTTCTCGACGACGGGAGAATCCTCCCGTCCGGGGGCATCCTCGTCCTCGTGGAGCGCTGGGGAGTTTTCGGGGGCGTCGGGGGAAATCTTCCTGGCGGACTTCTTCCTGGCACGTGGCTTGGCGGGCTGCGCCTTCCTTGCGTCCTTCTCCTCTGAAACCTCCTTGGCTGCCGTGTTCCGTTTCCCAATGGGAACCAGCGCCCTCGGAAGCGCGACAGGCGCCAGGGTCCCATCATCCTCTGCCTCCTGCTGCCAGAACTCGCCCTCCTCGTCCTCCATGTTGCAGTATGCGGGGGAGAGTTCGGGCATATCCGCCAGCAGCTTTTCGCTGTCCCATCCGAAACACTGCACCACAAGCGCCAGAAGCGCGCGCCCATAGCGGTATTCGGCGTGGTGGAGATACCTCATCTGGACGGGTTTGGAGAGGAGCCGGGGCACCAGCCCGACAATTTGCAGGATGCGCTGCGAAAGCAGCCGCGGCACGGTTATGCCGTCGAAAACCAGTCCCAGGGCGCGGTGTGCGACCGGGTCGGACGATGCGTTGCCCGTCCAGAACGCGGATGGATTCTCGGGGTTCAGCGCACTCATCATGAATGGAAGCGCGACCGTCGAAAGCGCCAGCCCCCGGGAATTCGAGTAGCGCCCCCGCCGCATGGCGTCTCCCCTGAGTTTGAGGAGATGCTGCATCATGACACCCTCCTGGTCGTCCCAGGCGTCGTCCACCACAGGCCAGAAGTAGTGGAGGAAGCCGATGTCATGCATTACCTGCAGTGTCTTTCCGCAATCGGGATTTGCGAGGAGCTTGAGGAGTTCCTCGAAGAGCCTGGCGGGGCTGGAGAGTTTGATTTCGCGGCACTTTTCGCGGATGACCGCCTCGAGTGGCGGGTCAAGGCGGAAGCCGCACTGCCCCACCAGCTTCAGTGCGCGGAGCATGCGCACAGGGTCTTCGTCCATTCGCTGGCCTGGTTCGCCAATGCACCGGACAATGCCCTTGTGGAGGTCGGCGTAGCCGCCTGAGAAGTCGATGATTCCCCGCTTGCCCGCCACATCGAGATAGAGGGCGTTCACGGTGAAGTCACGGCGGCGTGCGTCATCCTCCAGGGTGCCGAAGGCATTGTCGTTCCAGATGATCGGCCCGTCATCGTGCTTTTTGCCCTGGCGTTCCTTTTCGTTTGGAGTGCGGCGGAAGGTCGAGACCTCGTATATCTCGTGGTTCGCATAGACGTGGGCGAGGCGGAAACGGCGCCCGATAACATGGCACCTGCGGCGGCCGAAGACCTTCCGGACCTCCTCGGGGGTCGCACTCGTCGAAATGTCATAGTCCTTCGGCTCCCTTCCAAGCAGAAGGTCGCGGACAGCGCCTCCGACGATATACGCCTCGTAACCCGCTCTTACGAGTTCCTGGACTATGCCGACGGGCGTCGGATTCAGCGCCTGGCGAAGCTCCTCCAGGACGGGCTTTGGAACTGACTTGGACATCTTTTCTATGGTGATATCTGTAGAATTTCCCGCATGCGCCTCCCTTTGGCGAGGCCGCGCTCTTCAGAAGAGCGTTGGCTGCGAGACTGGCGCAAAGGAGCGCCTGTGGATTGGCGTCGGCCCGAGTCTGCGCAGGGCATCCAAGTGTTCGGCGGTGCCGTAGCCCTTGTTCTTCGCAAATCCGTAGCCTGGATAGAGGGCATCCATCTCGACCATGAGCGCGTCGCGGTAGGTCTTTGCAAGGATGCTTGCGGCCGCAATCGAGGCCGACTTGGCGTCCCCCTTCACGACAAAATGCGCGGGGAACGGGTATGGGGAGAATCCGACGCCGTCAATCAGGACGGCCTGGGGCTCCGGGGAGCCCAGCTTCATGGATGCCTCGCGCATGGCGTCCTGCGTGGCGCGAAGGATGTTCATCCTGTCGATTTCAGCGGGGGAACGTTCTACGATTGCGTATCGGATGCGGCTGTCCGCCTTGAGGAGGCGTGCGATTTCATCCCGCTGGCGTTCCGTCAGCCTCTTGGAGTCGTTGACGGGAATCGAAAACTCCTCCGGAGGGAGCGGGAGCATCACCGCCGCCACCACCACGGGACCCGCCAGGGGACCGCGGCCAACCTCGTCAACACCTGCGACGCGTTGGACGCCGAGGGACTTCTCCAGCTGAAATGGATCCGATATGCCAGACACGTACAGGCGATTTCAGGAATGCGTCAGACCAGCCCACAAAAGCAAAAGGGCACCAAGGATCCCGCTGAACCCCGTGCCCTTGTGTGAAGGATGCATACGCACCCTGGAAGGAGTGAAGCTTATGCGCCGACTTCCTTGGACTTGACCTTGGCGGCCTTGCCAACCTGGCCACGCAGATAGTAGAGCTTCGCGCGGCGGACGATACCCTTGCGGGTGACCTTGAAGGAGGCAACCAGCGGGGAGTGGATCGGGACGACACGCTCTACGCCCTGACCTGCGCGGACGCGGCGGAGGGTGATGGTCTGGGCAATGCCAGTGCCGTGCCTGGAAATGATCACGCCTGTGAAGTTCTGGACACGCTCCTTGCCGCCTTCCTTGATGCGGAAGCCAACCTCGACAGTGTCGCCAATCCCCATCTCGGGAATGTCGGTCTTCAGATTCTCCTGGCGGATCTTCTCGATGGTGTTCATGATTGAAATGCTCCTTGAAACGATATCAGTTGATTTAGTGCAGTGCAAAAATCCTAAAGCAAGTCAGGACGACGGCTGACTGTGCGCAAAACACGCTGCTCCAAACGCCAGGCGTCAATCTCCTGGTGGTTGCCGGAAAGCAGAATCTCGGGAACACGCATCCCCTTGTAGTCCTCAGGACGGGTGAACTGGGGATACTCGAGAAGCGGCTCGTTGCTGAACGACTCGTCCGCAGAGGACTCGTCATTGCCCAATGCACCCGGCAGAAGACGGACCACCGCGTCGGTGACGACGCTTGCCGCAATCGCCCCGTTGGTGAGGACGTAGTCGCCGATGGAGAGCTCCTCGTCCATCAGGCACTGCCTCACACGCTCGTCAACCCCCTCGTAATGTCCGCAGACAAGAATGAGGTGTTCGACTGTTGACGCATACCTTCTGGCGATGGCCTGGGTGAAGCGGGCGCCCTGGGGGCACATGAGGACGATCTTCGCCTCGGGGGTCCTGATGTCCTGGAGGCACTCGAAGAGCGGCTCCGGCCGGAGGACCATCCCCGCGCCGCCGCCGTATGGCTTGTCGTCGACGGTCTTGCGCACATCGTGGGTGTAGTCCCTCAGGTCGACGAGATTGATCTTCACAATCCCCTCCTTCCAGGCACGGCCGATGACCGACTCGGAGAGGACGCCCTTGCAGAGGGCTGGGAAGAGTGTGACAATGTCAATCTGCATGGTTGTGGAGTGTCTCCTGGGTGTTCTCAGTCGTCCATCACATCGACGGTGACCCTGAGATGATGCCGTGAGGCAGCGCCGGAGATGAGCGTGCGCAGGGCGGTAATCGTCTTGCCGCTCTTTCCGATGACCTTTCCGATGTCCTTCTTGAAGCAGTGGACCTGGATTATCGTCAGGTCACGCTTCGAGGCGATGTCGAGCGACACCTCCTCCGGCTTGTCAACCAGCGAGGTGGCGACATACCTGACACACTCCTTCAGCCCCTCCAGCACCTTGGGGTCGGCTGCGGGGGCTTCCTCCTCATGCATGGAGTCAAGGTCGGCGGGTTCCGCATCCACCATTGGCGGGAGTGCGCCTGCCTCCTTGGTCTCGGAGCCGAAGAGCTTTTTCAGGAATGAGAGTGCCATGTCGCAAAACCTCTACTATGTCTCTGCCGAAGCCGCGGGACTACTCGGCGGCGGGAGCCTCTGCCGCCTCGGGGGCGGATGCTTCCTCGACAGTCTTCACGGCCTTGGGAGCGGGGGCGGCGTTCTTGACGGGCTCGCGGCGGCTCGGGAAGGGCTTGCCGTTCTTGACGCGGTTGTAGATGGCGGTCACGGTCTCGGAGGGCTGGGCGCCCTTGGAGAGCCAGTACTCCATGCGCTCGACATCGAGCTTCTCATTGTCGTGGCGGGGATCGTACAGACCCAGGTTCTCGATGAAACGACCGTCACGGGGAGAGCGGCTATCGGCCACCACGACGCGCCAGCAGGCGGCGTTCAGGGCGCCAGTACGACGAAGACGAATCTTTACAGACATTCTCTTTTCCTTTGGGAATTCTAGACTTGAGTTACAAAAAAGTGATGATATGCGGTGCAAGCCCGTTAATATAGCCGCATTTTCCCGTATCGCAATTCCCTACGCCAAAATAGGCAGGCCCATGTAACTGGAGGAGTTCAACGCACGCGGTTCGTGCGTTGAATCGTGCAAAGCAGGGGGTGTGCGTCTAATTCCACAGGAGTCGTGTCACCAGGAAGGCGGAGTGTCCGGCCCTCAATCCTTACAGGAGAGTGCATAGCCTGGGAACCTCCGACCACCACACCTCCCCCCGGAGGAGTGGTGTGCGTTTAATCGCGCAATGAGGCGGGGCAGGCCACCATGAGACAGGAGGACAATGCCATGCCACATCTGACCTTGGCCGACCGTTCCGAGACAGGGAACGGCCTGCGTTCGAACCGGAGGTTCAGCGCAATCGCCAGATCCCTGAAGAAGGCGAGAAGCACCGTCATGCGGGAGATCCTGTCCCACCGCGTCCCCAGCGACAAGGGCGCGAAGGGCCGTGTCACGAACCGCTACATCAACCGCAGCGAGTGCGACAGGAAATACCTGTGCGCGCAATGCGTCCGTCCCATGAGCAGGATGAAATGCAGCTCCTGCTCGAAATGCAACTCCGTCTGCCCCGTCACATCAAGGTTCGCTTCATCCGCCCCGTGCGTTTAATCCCTCCGAAAAAGGTGCCGCACAGGACGGATGGGAGGATTGCGTCCCGAAAGGAGGCGACCTTGCAGAATCTAACGCAACGCCTGACCTGGGGAGGACGGCGCGGTGAAAAAACGTGCGGAAATAAACGCACGTTTTTTCACCTCAAGGTGCGTTTATTCCTGCGAGTGTGCGTTTACTTTTTCAAGTTTCATTCTGGATGCCGCTGGGCATAAACCTCATCGGATAGCATACCCTCGGCGGTCTCTATGAAGCGCAGGACATTGTATTTCCTGGTTTCCTCAGGATACTTGGCCGCTGTCCTGCGAAGAGCATCGATGAACTCCCAGCTTTGGAGTTTCTCAGAGATTTCATCGAACACTTCGCTCATCCAGGAAAACTGGTCAGCCGTGCAGTCATGATCCAGAAAATCAATGGTTTCCTGCAGATTGGCCGTGAAAAGCTGTATGGTTTCCTGTATGACTGGTTCAGATTCCCAGTCAACAATGTGTTCAATATTTTCTCTCTGCGCTACAAGCCTAGCGTATTCATCTTTGATTTTCATTTTCTACCTCCCTTATCATTTCTTCGGCCTCGTCAATGCATTCATTCACATTGTAACCCTCGATTTGTGCCGAAAATCTGCCTGATGCGCTTCGCATTGCATCTGTGAATTTTTTGTTTTTCAGGTTAGCGGCCACCTCAACGGCAATGACAGACATCCAAACCAACTCTTCAGGGGTGCAGCATTGTTCTATGAAATCCACAGTTTCTTGCAGATTCTGCGACAGAAGCTTGATTGCGTCGATAAACGGTTGAGTTTTATCCCATTCAGGCAGTTCGGGATTGACCTGCTTCTGTGCCTCTACCAATTTGGGGTATTCTGTTTGCAGTTTGCTCATTTGTTTCTTTTGCCTCCAGCATTTTGATTGGAATCAGGAAAAACTGTTGCTATTTTTCCATGCGTTTTAATTACCCCGACACGAACACCTTTATAATTGCCATAAACGGCAACTCCATCAGGTTTGCGCCTGTTGCGTTTCAAACCAACAACTTGTTCCCCTGCTTTTCGTATGTCATGTTCTGTCCATTTTTTTGGAAACCAGGATTGTCCAACTCCTTTTTGTTTTAGAGGCGATTTATGTCTTGGAACATATCCAACCCTGACACCATTGGGGTAGGTCTTTACAATTGTATAAACTATGCGGTGCTTGTCCAAAAGTTCAAGCCCTTTCTGACCATGGCACCCCGAATGTAGGCGCAATCTTTTATGGACTTTCCCTCTATCTTTATATTGTTCCTGCGTGAATGTGCCTTCATTGGAATGAACAGCAGCGTAATCGCTAACCTTCCTTGCGCTTCCCGCCGTATTAAGATATTTGCCGCTTCTAGTCGTCCCCATTTGACTTCCCTCCTTTCCTCAAGGTAATCCAATCCGGATAGGCGACAAGTTTCGTGGCGTTCTCAAAGCGACCGAAAATGTCCCGGGGCATCGAGCCGTAAATAAGCACCACTTTCGGCTCCAGGGTTTCAAGCATGGCCTCGAACCCCGCCTCCATGTGGCATTTGGCCTCCCTATCGGGTATGCATCCGTATGTCCCAACAGAGACAATGCTGTGCCTGGGAGCACCCAGGAATGCGAATCTTTCCGGGAGATACTTTGTGGTGTAACTCCTTTCGTCCCCCCAACGGACGGTGGTGATCACAGGAATGCCTTTTGTCTGGAAATAATGGCCAATGGCTCTGTTCCGATAGACATTCGCCATCTGCGCGACCAGCGGCATGTCCCAATACAGGGAATTGTCGGGCGACGTCATACCGCCTTTGAAGCGGCCGATGTCCTCAACATAATCATCGGGGGCGATGAGGATGTCCCTGAACTTGACGTCATGCTCGTGGAAAACCACTGTATCCGAAAAATCAGCAGTCTTTTCCCTTTGTGAGAAAGGAATCATTCCTTTTGGAATGATTATTTCCCGAGGCGGATTGATAGCAGGCATTTCAAGGAGACCGTCAAAGAATGCAGTCTCTACCAACTCAGAATTCATGCCGTCGTCGATGACGGCCTTTTTCAAAGAACGTGACATAGCCACATCCTCCTTTCCGGAGATCCGGATTAAGGTTTGTTCAGTTGCGGGGCAGTTTTTGCCCCAGACGACTTGACAAACAGGGAAGAAGTGCTAACCTATGTCCTAGCCTTACGGATGATGCGAAAGCACATCCCCCCCCCGGCGCATTGGCGGCTGCTGGTAACAGCCTTTCAGTGCGCCGTTTTTATTTGTCAATGACCGGTTTCACTGGTCAGGTGTTTTTTCAGGTTCAATATTTCATTCTGCACACCTCCTCGGCTGTCATTCGCCCTCCTCCTCTGTAGCAGGCATGAGTTGAGAACGGCATTTGCCCAGCAGATCCTGGAAGAACACATACTTCTGCGTCTTCCATCTAAGACGACCGGCAAGAACCGCCGGTGAAATCCCGAATTCAGAAGCCACGGCCTTCACCAGGCTGGAATTGCCTGTATTCAAAAGCGCCTGGATCTTGTTGCTACTCCAGACATCCGATGGAATCAGCGCATTTTCGGCTGCCATGTCAGCCGCCCTCTCCAACGCCTCGGTGTCTTCACCGTTTGGATTCTCCGTGTCATCCATGAAGGCTGCGTCCGGGTTGTTCGGCAAATCCTTAAGTACATGATGCAGTTCATGCATCAATGTGAACCAGTAGTTGTCGAGGCGATCGTAGCGCAACGTCATGGCTATGACGGGATGGCCGTCCGGCAGACGAAACGCCGCCCCGTCCACGCGGGTATGGGGTAGATGCTGCGCGTAGATGAGATGGATTCCCGCATTCTGGAGTTTTTCGCCCGCAATTTGCGGGCCGAACTGGTACTGGCTGAGACCGGCAATTTCCTTGTAGAAGCCACTTTTCTCCAGTTCACTGGGATTGAATTGTGGAAGCTGCTCCTCCATCGCCTTGCGTATGACATGGCACTGCCATGCCTTTATCGCATTATTGTCTGTGTTTGGGCAGCTGGTCTTTCGGAAGCAGGTCTTCACCTCGTATTTGGGCATTACGGAAAAAAACTGTCCCAGCAATTCCTCTCCCAGCTCCTTGGCTCTCGCAAGCGTCCCTGTGAAATCAAGATACTTTCTGCGAAGCATCTCCGCAAAAGGGAAATCCTTGGGGAGATACGGACTGTCTGAAAGCTTCCCCCCCTGTTCCTGAAGCAGAACCTCCGCAGGGATATTCAGTCCCTCATGAAGTGCCCGAATCATTTGGAGGCTCAAGGGAATCTTATGGTTCATTACTTCGCTGACCTTGCTCGCGCTTCCAATGTAGGTCTTCAAGTCCTTGCGTTTCATTCCCCGCTGTTCGAGCCGAAAGTCAATAGCCACGATTGGATCCGGCATGCGCTGCAGGTCATCCTCCTCCCTGCGTTCCTTCTGATACAACTGCACAAGAAGGGAGAGCAGCTCCATCTCGTCAAGCTGCTCCTGGCTCTTATGACAGCAGTCCTCCAGTTCCTTCAAAGCGGCATTGGCTATTGAAAAATCCAGTTCACTTTTCAGTATTTTCCACTGTCTCATCACGCCACCTCTTTCTCTTGTTTCAGAAACTCGACGAACTCCTCGTTTGAACCGACAAATCTGACATAGACCCAACCTATGGCATATTCGACATGCACATATATGACAGCCTTTTTCTTCAGAATATGGAACATCACTCTGCCCGGTTTCTTGCACTCGGCTTCGGCATAATGATCCTGAATGTCCGCAAAGTCCCTCCAAGTTTCCAAAAGCACCTCATGATGCCAGGAACTATACTGGTCAGCCAAGACCGGTGACCAGTTTGATCGGGACAATTCCGCTATGTGATTGAGAATGTTCATGCCAGTTAAGATAATCACTGTATAAAGGAATGCAAGTCGAAATATTCCCAAAAAGGGATTTTTCAGCTTTTCACAGTCATTTTCCCTAAAAAACTCTCAAAACATAAGGCAATAACAAGGAATGCCAAGTCAAGTTTCCCGATTTTTTTACAGATGGAAAAGTTAAACGCACGCGTTTCGTGCGTTGAATCGTGCAAAACAGGGGGTGTGCGTTTAATTCCACGGCAGTCGTGTCACCAGGAAGGCGGAGTGTCCGGCCCTCAATCCATACAGGATGGTGCATACTCCCCTCCCCCGGGGGAGGGGAGTGCGTTTAATCGCGCATGAGGCCGGGCAGGCCACCATGAGACAAGAGGACAATGCCATGCCACATCTGACCTTGGCCGACCGTTCCGAGACAGGGAACGGCCTGCGTTCGAACCGGAGGTTCAGCGCAATCGCCAGATCCCTGAAGAAGGCGAGAAGCACCGTCATGCGGGAGATCCTGTCCCACCGCGTCCCCAGCGACAAGGGCGCGAAGGGCCGTGTCACGAACCGCTACATCAACCGCAGCGAGTGCGACAGGAAATACCTGTGCGCGCAATGCGTCCGTCCCATGAGCAGGATGAAATGCAGCTCCTGCTCGAAATGCAACTCCGTCTGCCCCGTCACATCAAGGTTCGCTTCAGCCGCCCCGTGCGTTTAATCCCTCCGAAAAAGGTGCAGCGCAGGACGGACGGGAGAATTGCGTCCCGAAAGGGGGCGACTTTGCAGAATCTAACGCAACGCCTGACCTGGGGAGGACGGAGCGGGGGGAAAAACATGCGGAATAGAATGCACGACTTGCGGAAATAAACGCACGCGTTTTTTCACCTCAGGGTGCGTTTACTCCTGCGAGTGTGCGTTTACTTTTTCAAGTTTCAAATAGGCAGGCCAAAACCGGGAGGTGCCGCGTCCTTATCTTTTTGCAGAGGAGGCGATTGAGCGGACGGCCAGTGCGGCGGTGGCAAAGGCGGCCTCGAGATTGTACCCGCCCGTCGGCCCGTCAATGTCAAGGCATTCCCCTGCCGCATAAAGCCCGGGAAGCCTGCGGCACTGCATCGTCGAAGGGTCGAACTCCTCAAGGGAAAGCCCCCCAACAGTAATGATCGCTTCGCGGAGCGGACGGAGGCGGGCGTCGTGGACGGGATACTCCTTTAGGGCGGCGGCGGGGAAGTCGCGGTATTCCGCAAGGGCGCGGGCAAGCCGTGGTGATATGCCAAGTCCATTGAGGACGAGTTCGTCGTTTCCCGGATGGCGTTCCCTGAGCATGGGAAGGCGTTTTTCGAGGGACTCCGCGGTTCTTCCCGGCAGGAAGTCGATGGACAGATTCCGGAGGGGGATGCTCCGCCGCGCCAGAAGCCGTGTCAAGTCGTAGACCGAGCTGCCGCGGAGGACTCCGTTCTCGACGACGAGGTTTCCCGGAACAGGGCCGATGCCGGAGGCGGAGGCGGTCACCTCCTCCACTTCGAATTCCCCGGGGATTCTGCACAGGGGATCGTCGGGGGAGAGCTGGATGCCGACCAGCCCTGCCCGTGGCGGCTCCACTGCAAGCCCCAGCTCCTTTGCAAAGAGCATTGCGTCCCCCATCGATCCGGTCCTGGGATAGGAGCAGCCGCCTGTTGCCAGAAGGATGCGGCGTGAAGTCAGTTCCAGGGAAGGCGCCTTCAGCAGGAAGCCGCCCTCCTTCAGATAGCGGACCGACTCGACCGGGCAGTTGTAGATGACGGGCACCTGGCGGTCCCGGAGGATGTCCGTCAGCAAGTGCAGGACGTCGTCCCCCTTTTCACTTGCGGGATAGAGGCGCTGCCCGACGCGCTTCACCCGAAGTCCGCGTTCCTCGAACCACCTGGCGACATCCGCCGAAGTCGTGGCGCGGACTGCCGCCGAAAGAAACTGCGCGACTGGTTCCCCGTATGCCTGGAGCAACTCCCGGGCCGACCCGACGTGCCCGAAGTTGCAGCGGTTGTTGGCGCACATGAGAAGCTTGATGCCAGGCCGGGGACGGCGCTCCAGCAATACGGCGGGAAGACCGCGCTCCGCAGCTTGGCAGGCCGCAAACAACCCGGCGGCACCCGCGCCTATGATGGCCAAGTCAGTATTCATTGAAGGCGAAACCCACGGCGACGGATGTCAGCCCGCCGGGTGGACACGTCAAAAGCAAAAAGGGGCTGTTGCGTCTCCCCAAGTTGAGGTTCTGCAACAGCCCCCGTCCTTTTTACTTGCGGTTAGTCAACCGTGATTGCCTCAGCGGGGCAAGCGCCGGCGCATGCGCCGCAGGAGACGCACGCTCCATCGTCAACAACTGCCTTGTCTCCCTCGACCTTGATTGCGGCGACGGGGCAGGCGCCCTCGCATGCTCCGCATCCGAGGCACTTATCTGCATCGACTACTGCTGCCATTGTGATTATCCTCCAAGTGTTGTGTTATTTGGAATGAAGCCACCTTGGGGGGTTGGAGACTCCCCAGGGCGGCGGTTGGGTTAAGATAGCCTTGCAAGGTCAGACTGACAAATCAAGGCAAGCCTGGTAGATTGTCTGGAAGAGAGGTGCGATTTCCTCTTCGTCGAGACTTGAGAATGCGAGCCGGAAGTCCCTTTCGCCCATGGCGATGCCGCCGGCGCCGTACTTGTCAAGAAGATGCCTGCGGACTTCGTCGGCCCTGAGGTCGTTGAATCGGATGCACATGAAATATCCGCTGTTGAACGGGTATGCGGTGAAGAACTTCCGGTATTCGGGGTGTTCGTCCAGCGTCTTCCTGGTGCGGTCGTATCTGGTGCGCATGATCTCCTCGCAGCGATGGCGTTGTTCGTAGAATCCCTCGTTGGTGAGGGCCTTCGTGACGACTCGCTGTGAAAGGGCGGAGCAATTGCTGATCACGGCGCGGATCTGGCCTGCGGTCTTGGCTTCCAGCGCCGTGTAGAGCGGGCTGTCCGCAGTGTCGGCGCCGCCGATGGAGTACGAGAGGAAACCGACGCGCAGCCCCCAGACATAGCACTCCTTCGTCGCGGCGTCCGCCTTGATGGCCAGCAGATTCCTCGACTTCCCCGCGAGCTTGCAGAAGAGGGACTCCCTCATCGAGTCCTGTGCGTAGAAGAGTCCGAAGTATGCGTCATCCACGAGGGCGACGACCCTGACGCCGCGTTCTGCGGCGGCCAGCAACGCATCCGCAAGCGCCTGCCCCTCCTTTTCCCCGGGGGTGTATCCGGTGGGGTTGTTGGGGAAGTTCAGGACGGCCAGGATCTTTTCGCCGAGAAGCATGTGCATCAGGCGTTCCTCGAACCCCTTCACGTTCATCCTCTCGCCGTCGAAGAACGGGAAGAACTCGAGATTTGCCTGGAGCCTGTCCTGGAAGTTGAGAAGGTAGTTGTCCCAGCAGAGGTCCGGCATGAGGACCGTGTCTCCCGGATCGACGAAGAGGTCTCCCACCAGCGAGAGGGCGTGTGTGAGTCCGCATGTGACGACTGGCGTGGAGAACGGGACATTCTTCAGGGACGGGTTGTCATGCAGAATCTTGGCCTTCCATGCATCGCGAAGCGGCTTCAGTCCGTATGACGGGGCATAGAGGAGCGCCTCGTTTGGGGAGATTCCCGGGAGGTTGTCCATGACGCATGGAAGATTCATCGCGGTAGTGCCTTCCATTGCGGTGCCGATGGTCGCGTTGAAGTTCTTGGCCAGCTTGTGCGCCTCGGCGGACTGGCTCAGGATGCCCTTGCTCGGAAAGTAAATCCGTTTGCCCAGGGATGAAAGCATCTCGAAGACAATTGGATTGACGGAGCAGATCTGCTCGTTCAGATGGTATGCTAGGTCGTTCATTTGCATGGATGCAGGGAGTGGGGGAGGAATTGGACCAACGGGGCTCCCCCGCTCCGAAATCAGTCTTTGTTCTCGGAATGCTCCCGTCCTTCGACCTTGTCAACCTGCGCCTGGTCGGCCAGGGAGACGTTTCCGCTCACGCGCCCGTCGTCAAGGACGTTGGTATTCGTGCGGGCCTCCATGTCTCTGAAGAGCTTGAAGAGTCCGACTGCGCCGCCGATGCCAAACCAGAATGTGGAGAAGATCGCGATGATGAGTGGCACCAGGAGCTGTGTGATGAAGAAGTACTTGCCCCAGTATTCAATTGGCCATGGGGATATCCTGTTCCAGATCAGGACGCCCAGGAAGCAGAAGCAGAATGTGAAGATGAAGTTGTATGTAAAGACACCGTACGAGATTGCCTTGTCGCCGAGGGTGTGCTGCGGGGTGATTCCGATGAGGGACTTGAGGATAGCCCCCGGCCTCCAGGACTGCTTCTCCGGCTTCGGGACGCCTGCCTCGGAGTACTTGCCCCTGTGGAGCATGCGGTCCATGTTGAAGTCCTCCTTGCAGGTGATGAGGGAGACCACGATGTAGAAGAGGATGGTGAAGATATTGGCGAAGAAGAGGAACTCGAAGGCGTTGATCGGGAACTTGACGGGATCCATCTCCCACTTGATCCAGTCGCCGAAGGGGCTGGAGAATGCCTTCAGGGCCGCGCCCACGCCCTCAACCATGTTGTGGTCGGTCAGGAATGGATAGACGTAGTTCGCCCAGTTTCTCTGGATGAGGATGTATGCGACGCTGAGCAGGATGCCTGTCAGAAGGGTTGCCCATGCGGCCTTGGTGGTGCCCTTCTTCCAGTAGAGTCCCAGCACCATGACCGCGGGGCATCCGGCATTCCAGATTGCCACCGCCATCTGGTTGAAGAGCTGGATGTAGTCCATCTGCGACATGTACTTCGAACCGAAGTAGAAGAAGACGCCGATGCCGATTGCGACCCATCGCACCATCCAGATGTGCTTCCTGGGGGAGAGCCCCTTCGGGAAGAGCGGCAGGATGACGTCCTGCGCGAGGGTGAGCGTTGCGCTGAAGATTCGGCAGTCGTCGGTGGAGAGCATGGCCAGGAAGAGGAGCAGGCAGAATGCGCCGAAGAGTCCTGTCGGGAGGAGGTGGCGCATCGTGACCGAGAGGTTCAGCTGGTTGAAGAGGGTGCGCACCTGCTGGAAGGAGTCGTTGGCCTCGCCCTGGGCGTAGTTGAACTTGGACTGGACCTCGGAAGAGGCAAGCTGCGCCTCGGTCAATTCCTTGCCGCCATTCTGGCTGACGAGCGCCCGCTCGGTGCGCTCCCTGGCGTCGTCCGTGAGGGTCTTGTGGATTCTGTCAAGGAACGCAGTGTCCAGGTTCTCCGCCTGGGAGAGCGGAGGATTGCCGATTTCGTGGTAGATCGGAGGCGCTTCGGCGATGGTCTTCTGGACCTTCGCCAGGGTCTCGGGATTGCTGATGACTTCGGCGGCCGAACGGGAACTCAGAGTCTGGCGGACGCTGTTGGCCTCCACCGCGAAGTCCTTGTGGTTGAGGAATGTGATAAGGCAGACTGCAATCAGCAGGTAGAGGATGTTCATCAGCTGAAGGCTCCAGTTGCCCAGAATGGAGGCCATCTTCTGCTCGTGGGCGGACTTGGCGGCCGAGCTGGTGCCCGAGCCAATCCATGTCGCCGTGTGGAAAATAACATTGAAGCCGACGACGATGACCATCGAGAAGAAGTTGAAGTCCCTTAGCTTCGATATGTCGTATGGGTTGATGAAGCTTTCGCCTGCGACGCGATCCATGACCGTCGGCATGATTTCGTTGGACCAGCTGAACTTGTAGAGGATGAAGCAGATGAGCATCAGGGTCAGCGGATAGAGGAACATGGCCTGTAGGGTTCCCGTGATGACGATGGCCAGGGTGCCGCCAAAGCAAAGCAGCGAGATGGCGATTGTCAGGAACAGGATCATCAGGAAGTCGTACATCGGCACGTTCACCAGCCCGAAGAGGCTGAAGTGTGTCGGCAGATTCAGCATCTGCATGAAGAATCGCGCGGCGACCGCGGGCATGATCATGTTCGCAAGCATCTCGGCCAGTGAACGGAGCGCCGCGCCAAAGACGCGGATCCTGCGGCTGTAGCGGATTTCAAGGAACTGCCCGAGGCTCATGGCCTTGGTCTCGCGGAAACGGTACAGACAGTAGCCCGTGAGAGAGCAGATGACCGTGAGGGGAATCAGCGCATACCCCCAGAAGGAGAGCGAGAATCCGGTCTTGTACTTCATCTCGACGTATGCGACCAGGCCGATGATGGAGAGGGCGTTCGCCGTGTCACCCATGTTGAGGACATAGCGCCCGCAAAGCCTTCCACAGGAAAGATAGTCGGAGACTCCACTTATGTACTTGCGGGTCCTCCATCCCGTGAAAATAACCAGCATGACGGGAATCACCAGGATGGCCCAGTCAATCCAATGCATGTAAGCTTCCCCATTGCCCATAGGTCGATAGCCCTCTCTTCGTTTTTGATGATGCTTCTCTACATTAAAAGACAAGACATGGACGCAGGCCGGCTGGCGGCGGCGCCCATGTCGAAAGCACTATTGCTGCTGGCTCTTCCTTACCAGCTCCTTTACCTGCTGGGTCAAGGACTCCAGCTGCTTGACGAGCATGCGCTCCTTCGCGAAAGCACGCCTGTCCAGGGCGGGAGACCCCATGAGGACCGCGCCGGGGGCGGTGTCCTTCGAAACGCCGGACTGCGCCATGGCAATCGTGCCGTCCCCGATGCGGAGATGGCCTGTCACCCCAACCTGGCCCGCCAGGATGACCCCGTTGCCAAGATGGGTGCTGCCGGCAATGCCGCACTGCGCGACAAGAATGCACGCACGCCCCACCTCGACATTGTGGCCAACCTGGACCAGGTTGTCAATCTTCGTGCCGGCCTGAATCCAGGTGCGGCCGAAACGCGCACGGTCAATGGTGGAGTTGGCGCCCACCTCGACGTCGTCGTCAAGCTGGACAATCCCGACCTGCGGAATCTTCTCATGGCCGGCGGCGGTGGACTTGTAGCCAAACCCGTCCGCACCTATCACCACTCCCGGATGCAAAATGACGCGGCTGCCTATGATGCAGCGCTCGCGGACGACCACATTCGGGTAGAAAAGGCACTTCTCGCCAATCTTGGTGTCATGCCCGATATAGACATTCGCAACGAGCACGGTGCCGTCGCCAATGGAGACTCCCGGCTCGATGACAACCCCGGGGCCGATATGGCACCCGGACGGAATCTCGACGCCCTCGGATATGACCGCGGAGGGGTGGACGCCCGGCTTGAAGACGACTGGCGGCGGCGTGAACACCTCCACCACCTTCGTGAAGGCGTCGGAGGGAGCCTGGCAGACAATCCACGCACGCCCCTCGGCGGGAGCCGCGTCGTATCCCTCTGGAACCAGGACCACTCCGGCACGGGAGTTGGGCACCTGGTCGCGATACTTGTCATTGCCCAAAAAGGAGACATCGCTCTCCGTAGACTCGGAAAGCGATGCCACGCCATGAAGCGGATGAGGGCAGGCGCCGATTACACGGCCGCCAACCAGTTCGGACAGCTCCTCTACGCTCTTCTCAATCAGCATCTGCTCGTTCTCCGAAATGTTGGAATGGGGGGGCTTTCCTCCGGCTAGTTCGCCTCTGCCGCTGCGCTTTCAGATTCCTTCTGAAGCTTCTCAAGACGGGCCTTCGCCTCGTCCCGCTCCTGCTCGTGGCCGGCGTTCACAACCTTCACAACCGCGTCGGTAATCTCCTTGTCCTCGGGGTAGACCAGCAGGACGGGAACGCGGTTCATGGTGCGCCCCGAAACCTCATAGACCAGGTCAAACCCCTTCTCAGAGGCATACTTCTTGACCTGGGCGGTCAACTCGTTGACAATCGCCTGGGTCGCAGCCTGCTGGCGCCCGTCAAGCTCGGTGAGGGACTGCTGACGGTAACGCATGATCTCGTCCTGCTTCTGCTCAAGGCGCGCCGCAAGAGCCTGGGCCTTCTGGGCCGCGGTCTTCTGGGCCTCTTCGCCAAGGAGGTCGTTCTTGGCATCGCGGACCGCGGCGTTGTAGTCCTTCCGGGTGTTCTCAAATTCATCGCGGAGGACGTTCATGCCCGTCAGGAAATTCTGGCGCTCCTCCTCAAACTTGATATTCTCCGTGACGGTCTTGTAGTAGCTCTCAAAGACCTTCTCCATGTTGACGTATGCAACATTCTGGGCAAAAAGGTATCCCGCAAATAGCAAAAGGACAAGGCAAAACTGCTTCATAGTTTTTTTGTTGAAAATGATGACTCAAAGAGGGGCGCACGGTAAACGCCGAAACTAACGGCGTAATATACCACCGTCACAAATGGCCGCCCCAGCAAAAAACCAAAAACCCACCCAAAACATTCATCCCTGACGAGGAGGCACTCCCTCGCCGGAGTATTCATCCCCAGCCACGGCAAGGCAGAGGGCATCCGCTGGGGTGCGCTCTTCCACACATCATAACTACCTGGCATTCAATGACTTATATATCACTCCAATACCCTTGGCATTGTTGCATGAACTCATCCGGCGCACTCCATTCCTTCGGAAACGAGCCGCACTGGCGGGGTTTCACCGGCTGTATTTGGCAGAGGTTCTTCTCTGTCAGGAATATGCACGCGCCGTCCTCCTTTTCCAGGAAGACGAGTCCCCGCCGGTCGCGGGCGAGTTTCGTATATCCTTGGATGAGTTCCTCTTCGGAGATTCCCAGGAACTCCGCGATTTTCCTGCCCTCTTCGGGGAGATACCTGACCTGCCCCTCCCAACGGCAGCAGGCTCCGCAGCATCGGCAGTGGAAGACCTTCATCTTTTCAGGAGGCCAGAAGATGCCTCACGACAACGTAGATCGCCGCCCCCCACGCAATCGTATTGCCGATGCAGACGAACAGCACCCCCGCGCCGGCCAAATCCTTCGCCTTCTTCGCCAACGGATTCTGCTCCGGCGATAGCATGTTCGCGGCATTCTCAATCGCGGTGTTGACGATTTCCATTGTCGGAAGCGCCAGCCAGCATAGCGTCAGGAAAACCCTCCAGAAGAAGTCGAGTCCAGGCGCAAGCCACGCCGCGGGCAATGCCACCGCGCCGATGACGAGTTCCTGGCGGAAGGCCACCTCGCGAAACGCTTCGCGCACCCCCTGAAATGCACAGGCAAACGATTGCCGAAGATGGCGTAGTCCAAGAAAGTCCATTCGAAGGGTGGGAGGCAGATGGGCAGGGGTGGGTTGAGGGCTTAGTTCAGCTGAAGGCGGGGGACCTCCACGGGAACCTTGACCGACGCCGCGTAGAAGACCGCGTACTGATACTCGCCGGCACGATTTCCGCGCAGGCTGTCGGCTATGTCCTTCACCGTGGGATACTCCTTGTCGGCAAACTTCAGTACTATATCCCCGCGCCTGACCACCTGACGCCATTGGCCACCCTGGACGCCGCCCTCGGGCTCCTCAAGCATGTCGCTCACTATCATCCCCTTCTGGTCAGGGCGAAGCCCCATCGCCGCACGCATGGAGGCAGTCAACTCGGACAACTCGAGGCCCAGGCGGGTCCTCACCAGCAATTCGTCCGGCATGGGTTCGATGACGACCTCCACGACGCCATCTGTGGTGCCGACCTTCAGGACGTCCCCCGAATGGAGCTTCCAGATGACGCGCCCGACATCGACGGAGTTTCCGACCGACCTCCCATTGAGGGAGACCACCCTGTCCCCGGTCTTGAAGCCGGCCTTCTCAAGGGGCGAACCAGCCAGCACCTCGGGCAGAAGGACCCCGACGCCATCCTCGGACTGGGCGAAGTTTCCGGCGGGGTCGACTCCCAGATACGCGTCGCTGAAATGCGAAGGCTTCAGCCAATACGAGAGGAATGGCTCGATGTGGGAAAGCGGAATCGCAAAGCCGATCCCCTGCGCGTCCGCGCGGATGGCCTGGTTGATGCCGACAAGGCGCCCGTCAAGATTGACAAGGGGGCCGCCCGAATTCCCGGGATTGATGGCGGCATCGGTCTGGAGCAAATCCTCGAAGTAGACATCCCCCTCCTGGAAGGAGCGGTTCAGCGCGGAGAGGACGCCCGTCGAAACGGACTGCCCAAGCCCGAATGGGTTTCCTATTGCAATCACCGTCTCGCCCAGGAACAGGTCGTCCACCTCCGCGAAGGCGGCGGGTGTCAAACCGGAGAACTCCCCTGTCAGCCGCAGGAGGCACAGGTCGCTCAGAATGTCATACCCAAGTACTTCCGCCTTCGCGGCAGTCCCGTCCCAAAGTTGCACATCTATTGACGAGGCTCGGCGTACAACGTGATAGTTGGTTACAACCAGCCCCGACTCGTCTATCAACACCCCCGAACCCAATGGCGAGAACTTAGTCAGGACGCGGTTTGGGCGCCGGAAGAAGTCGGTGAAGAAGAGCGAGAAGGGGTCGTTGACCTGGATGATCTGCTGGGTCGTGCCTATGCTTACGACCCATGGCAGCGCCGAGCGCACCGCCCGCACCGTCGGAGTCATGCGCTCCGCCGAGGGCGCAGGAAGAGGCACGCCTCCCCCAAAGAAGGACGCCGGAAGACACGACAACAGCAAAAACGCAAAAAAGGTCCTGGATTTCTGGATAAACATACGTATTCTGGCATAATTGCGGGGCAATGAAGGCAATCCCTGGCTATGACAAAAGCAAACCGCCTATGTTCCAAGGCGGAAAACAGAATCTGGAACACTCCGCAAACTGCCACGTCCACCATGACTTCAATGACTATCCTCCCCTTTGCTTGACCCCATGGCATCCGCGAATATCTTCTCTGCATCGACCCACGACAACCACACACGCCACACCACATCGCGCCCACATGTTTTCCGAAAGGTATTTGCAGATTATCTGGAACGAAAGACTGCTCTGCGCAGCGCCCAGGTGCCAGGACGGACGGACGTTGCGGATTGTCTCGGGAGGGCTCTGGAACCGCGGCAAGGGGCCAGACTTCCAAGGGGCGGCGTTATTGTTGGGAGACCAGCTGAGACGTGGCGACGTCGAACTGCATCGCCTTGCATCGGAGTGGTTTGCACATAGGCACCACCAGGACCCCGCATATTCGGGAGTCATTCTGCATGTCGTATGGGAAGACGACTTGGGCGGGCGCGCCCAGCGTACCGGCCTGCCCACGCTGGAGCTGAAGAGCCAGCTGCAGCGTGACTGGGAGAAGTTCCTGCTGTCGGTGGAGGCGGCCTTCTACCCCCATGCGCGGGAAATCCCACCCGGCGCCTGCTCGCTGCAGTGGGCATTGAGCGACGACAGCCAGCTCTCGAAGATATTGACTGCGGCGGGCACTGCGCGATTCCTGCGCCACGGCCGTGAAATCATGCGGCGGGGGCTGGAGAGCAGCGTCGAGCAGTCGTTATACGAGAGCCTCTTCGAGTCGCTGGGCTATGCGTCAAACCGCCAGCAGTTCCGTTCCCTTGCAAGGGCGTTGCCGTTGACCCTGCTTCGAAGACTTCCCCAGGACATGGACTCCCTGGGCGCGGTCTTTTTCGGATGCGCGGGACTGCTTCCTGATTCCACGAAAGAGAAGATACTGCCGTCGTTCAGGGAGTGGGTCGCCCGGGCCTGGATGCGCTGGTGGCAGTCGGGCCTGCCTCCTGCGGGAATAGAGTGGAACCCCAACGGAGGACGCCCCATGAACAGCGTCTTCCGCAGGCTTGCGGCAGGGGTGCTGTGGCTCTGCGAATGCGAATCATCCCCCGTCAAATGGCTTGACAGGCTCCTCATTGAGGCGGGGCATGACGGGCGAAGGATGCTCGCAAGCCTCCTTTCACCCTTCGACACAGCCCTGGAACCCTGGTGCGGCGCCCTGGACTTCGGGTGCGCGCTGAAGAAGGGCGCGGCACTGCTCGGGGAGTCAAGACGCAGGGAGATGGCGCTGAATGTCCTCCTGCCGTTCCTGGGGGCGCGGGCGGAACTCGACGGGGACGAGGCCGCAAAGGGGCTCGCCATCGACGCCTGGCTGAGACTTCCGAGAATGCAGGAAAACACCCTTCTGAAGAAGGCCGCGCTGAGATTTCTGTCGCCACCGTCCAGGCTGAGGACCCTTGCCAGGCGGGCCGCCCAGCAGCAAGGGCTGATGGACATCTTCCAGAACTTCTGCCTGGCCCTTGACCACGCCTGCGCCGACTGTCCGTTTGTAGTGGGGATTTCCCCTACGGAAGGATTTGCGTGCCGACGCCCTTCCGCGTGAATATCTCAAGAAGGAGCGAGTGCCTGAGGCGCCCGTCAATCATGTGCACCTGCCCGACGCCGGCGCGGACGGCCTCGCACGCGCTGCGTATCTTGGGAATCATGCCGCCCCGTATTACACCCGAGTGGACAAGCTCCTCCACCTCGTCGCAATGAATCGACGAGATAAGCGAGGATGGATCCTCGGGATTTCTGAGGACCCCTGGCACATCCGAGAGGAATACCAGCTTGCGCACCTTCAATTCGGCGGCGATCTCGCATGCGGCCATGTCGGCATTGATGTTGTAGACTCCGCCGACCTGGTCGCTTGCCAGCGGCGTAATCACGGGAATCTGGTGGCGGGCGAGAATCCACTGTATCTGCGGCGTATCCACATTCACGACCTTGCCCACGAAGCCCAGGTCGAGCTCCTTGCCCGTCGCCTCGTCAACAGTCCCGATCTTCTGGCATCGCAGGATGTTCTTCCCTGAGACGGGGGTGGAATCCACATGCAAATCCCTGCGCAGGAAATTCACCAGCGACGCATTCACCACCTCGTGAAGAACCCGGTCCACCACGCGGATTGTGTCGGAGTCGGTATAACGCAGCCCATTGATGAAACGGGGCTGGACGCCCTCGCGGGCAAGCTCCGCGTTGATTGCCTTGCCGCCGCCGTGGACGACAATCGGCTTCAGGCCGGCAACTGACATGAAGGCGATGTCACGCAATACGCCAAAGGCGCGCTCCATGTCCTCCATCGCGCTGCCACCGAACTTCACCAGGACGGTGCTGCCGTAGAATTCCTGGAAATACGGAAGTGCCTCGATGAGGACGTCCGCCTTGCTTTGCTCCTGTGAGATATCCATGTTCCAGTCGGGATGTGTGGTGATGCGTTGGCTCAGAAGATGTCCTGGTGGTTGAGGAAGCTTCTGTGGCTTTCGAGGATGTGCCCTGGCGTGAGGATTCCGACGAAGCGTCCATCATCCCGTGCGACCGGGATGAAATCCGCCCCCGTGGTATCGAAGAGCCTGGTCGCCTCCGCCAGCGTGGCGTCCGCGGGCAGCGCCACCGGCGCCGGCCCCATGAAGTCGTCCGCCACCAGGATGTCGTAGAGCGACTTGTCAAGCAGGAATGGCCGCAGGTTCCTTTCGCGTATGACTCCCACGAGCTTCCCGTTCCTGTCCAGCACGGGGAAGATTTCCTGTGGGCTTTGCATAAGGACCTTGAGGAGTGTCCTGAAGGTATCCCGTGGCGCGAGCGTATAGAGATTCCGCGTGGCGAGTTCCCCGACGGGCGTGTCCTGGCAGTCGTCGAGGCATTCGCTGACCCATGGCTCCCTCTTCGAGTTGCGGTTCAGCCCCGCCGCCGCAAAGTAGATGTTTCCCCTGGAAAGACACTTGCTGGTGAACGACGAGAGGGCCACCACGATCATCAGCGGCACGAAGAGTTCGTATCCGCCAAGCAGCTCGGCAATCAGGAAGAGCCCAGTCAATGGCGCGTGCATGACCCCAGCCAGGACTCCGGCCATTCCAGCCGCCATGCAGTTGATCAGCGGAAAGCCCGTTATGCTGCCAAGCTCCAGGAACTGGTGGAAGCAGGCGCCCAGGAAGGCACCCGTCACCAGCGACGGGGCGAACATGCCGCCGTCACCGCCCGACTGTATCGAAATCATTGACGCAACCGGCTTGATGAACGCACACAGCGCAAGCCCGGCGACAAGGAGCCATCCCGTGCTGTCGGGTATGTCAAGCAGACCGTGCTGAAGGGTCGTGTAGTCCCCGTCCATCATCTCGAGGACGGAGTCGAGCCCGGACCCGCCAACCATCGGCATCAAAAGGAAGACCGCATAGAGGAGCAGGACGCCAGCCGCCGCAACAAGCCACGGAGACCCGATCCTGCGCCGCAGCGCCATCGAAAGGCAATTCAGGCGGATTATCGCCGCAGACATCAGTCCGCAGACAAGCCCCACCAGGATGTAGAGCCAGAGATTCTTCAGGTGCCAGGCGTAGTCGGTTGCGGGAAGATGCACGTTCACGCCGCACATCTGGCTGACGATTGCGCCGGAGGCCGAGGCAATCAGCAACGGTATCAGGGTCACCGCGGACGAGCCCGGCAGCAGGACCTCGCAGGCGAAGAGGGCGCCCGCCAGCGGGGCGCTGAAGACTCCCGCGATGGCGGCGGCCGCGCCCGCGCAAAGCAGCAGCGTGCGGGTCTCCCGCGGCAGCCCCAGCTTCCGCCCAAGGTTGTCCCCGATTGCGGCGCCTGTCAATGCGCTGGGCGCCTCCATTCCCGCGGAAATCCCCATTCCCACCGAGACTCCGCTGGTGAGAATGTGGCTATACGCGTGGTACTCGCGCATGCCGCGGTCGGGATGCCGGGCCTCCCTGATGGCAATCCAAAGGCTGGTCTCGTAGGGGCGGCGCCGCCACAATAGCGACGTCAGGATTACGCAGAAGAAGATTCCGAGTGCGGGCAGAGCGGGCTCAAGCCAGAAGGCAAGCCGTGCGTCCGAACCGAAAAGCGCCGTCCGGTGCGCATGGAGCCACTCCGCAATCGTGTGCATCAGGCTGCTGGCAAGGCCGGCCAAGGTGCCGACGACGACGCACAGCTCCAGAACCAGTATGCGTTTCTGCAGCGCAAGCTTCCAAGGAGTGCCCCAGGACATCCCTGCAAATAATTTTTTGAGATTGAACATGGAGCAAACGGAGAGGGTGCTCTCCCTGGCATATCTGTCGAATCCCGCAGGGCGGAGAAGTCCGCGGACACCTGTTGGGAACAGGCGTTAACATAATCCCGGCAGCAGGGTTTATTCTCTGCGAAAAACCTTGCAAGCGGATTCCATGGTGTAGATTATCCGCCGTATCGCTTCCCTAGAACCCCAATCGGAGAACAATGGCCAAGTCTACAAGAAAACGCGTGCTGCTTGTCTGCGGCGGCAGATCCACCGAGCACAGAATATCGCTGATCTCCTGCTGTTCACTCCTCAACGCCATTGACCGCACAAAGTTCGCGCCAATCGTAGCGGGGATTGACCTGGACGGCATCTGGCACTACTACGGCGACAAGGAATTTGTCATCAACAGCGGGGATCCCGAGCATGTCGCCCTCTCTCCAAAGGCGCCCGTCTGCTTCCCCATGCCCACAGGCAAGGGAGCCGCGCTCGTTTTCGAGGACGGCAAGAGGAAGCCCGTGAAATTCGACATCGCGCTGCCAATGCTGCATGGCTCCTTCGGGGAGGACGGCACAATCCAGGGGCTCTTCGAAATGCTTGACGTCCCGTATGTGGGATGCGATGTCGCCGCCAGCGCCAACTGCATGGACAAGGAACGCACAAAGGTGCTGGCATCCTCGCTCCTGGGAATCAAGGTCGCCCCGTTCTACGCCTTCGAGGAGGATGACAACGTGCCCGTCGAGGAGATCGTGAAGGATCTGGGGCTGCCCCTCTTCGTGAAGCCGGCCTCCTCAGGCTCGTCGGTCGGAATCGCCCGCGTCGAAAAGGCCGAAGACCTCGACGAGGCGCTTGACGAGGCATTCCGCTTCGACAGGAAGGTGCTTGTCGAACAGGCGGTTCTGGGCGCACGTGAAATCGAATGCGCCGTATTGGAGGAGGACGACGGGCTGGTCGTCGCAGACCCAGGCGAAATCATCCCGAAGAACGACTTCTACGACTTCAACGGCAAGTATCTTAGCGACAGCGCGAAGCTGCAGGTTCCTGCAAAGCTCCCGAAGAAGTCCCGCGAGATGATCCGCGAGGCGGCGGCGATGGTCTTCAATGCGCTTGAATGCGGCGGCATGGCGCGGGTGGACTTCTTCTACAGGCCCCCGAAAAAGGACGGGACCGGCGAGGAAATCATCCTCAACGAAGTCAACACAATCCCTGGATTCACATCTATCTCCCTCTACCCCAAGATGATGGAGAATTCGGGCATTGGCTACGCGGAGCTTGTCACGAAGCTCCTTGAAAACGGATTTGTGCGTCACAGCGCACAAAAGAGATAGTCACAATCAACATCAACAATTCACCTCAACCAAAGGACATTCCCACAATGAAGAAACTGACAGCAGTCGCATTGCTTCTTGCAGTGACCCTGACCTTCGCCACCTCCTGCGCATCCACCCAGCCCATCGGCATCCTCATGACCGATGTCCGCCTCCCCCTCGTGACTGGTGACGCCGCGAAGGCAACCAAGGTCGGCATTGCGGAATCCAAGTCGCTCCTCAACCTCGTCGCAACCGGCGACTCCTCCATCGAGGCGGCCTGCAAGAACGGCGGCATCACCAAGATCCACCACGTGGACTGGGAAGCCAACTCCATGCTCGGCATCATGTCGACCTATCGCTGCGTTGTCTACGGCGAATAGTCTGACCTGCTGAATCCACACGCCCCCTGCACAGAGACAACAACCTGCGCAGGGGGTTCTTCTTTTGCAGTCCAAGACAAAGCGGAATCCCCCCATGAAGAGACTGACATCCATAGCACTCCTTCTGGCCCTGACCCTCGCCCTCGCATCCTCCTGCGCGACCAGCAGGCCGAGAGGACTCCTCTACACGGACATACGAGCCCCCATGAACGCCGGCAAAACCCAGGTAGCCCCCCCGGAAAAGGTTGGAGTCGCCATTCTGACCACATACCTCGGGATGGTCGCCTCCGGCGACTGCTCTGTGAAGGCCGCATGCGCAAACGGCAATATCACTGAAATCCACAGCGTGGACTGGGAAGCCACCTCATTCCTGGGGCTCGTCTCGTCATACCGCTGCGTAGTCTGGGGAAAATGAGGCAGAGGCGGGGAGTTGCGGCGGCCGCCAGGAGCTGACGGAGCAAGACAGCCACCCACTTGCAGAATGTCCGGAGTTGTCGACCATCTCGATGCCCGTGGGCGCGTGAACCTGGGGAGTTTCTACACCCCGGGGAAGTATGTCCGCCTCATTGGAGGCTGGCTTCTGGCGCACGGGGTGGACTCCTCCTGGACAATTGCCGACATCTCCTGCGGATACGGCGCATTCTTCCAATTGCATGGCCTCCTGCCCGGGGCACGCTTCATCGCCAATGACATAGACCGCGAGGCAGTCGCCAGGGCGAAGGAGGAGTATCCCTTTGCCGAGTGCCACTGCCGGAACAGCCTCAGCGGAATATCCCGCGAAAACTATGGAATCACCCGTGGCGAGCGCCTCGCGATTGTCGGCAATCCTCCCTACAACGACACCACGAGCATTGTCGGACGCGGCATAAAGCGAGGCGTCTCCTGCGCGATTGACGAGGCGGTCAAGTCACGGGACCTGGGCATCTCCTCCCTGCTGGCCTATTCCATCCTGGAGCCGGAATTCGTCGCAGTCCTGCATCCACTCTCCTATCTCATCAAGGAGGCAAACTTCAAGGCGGGTCGCGGCTTCTTCGAAAGATACAGGCTCCTGGAACACGTCGTATTCTCCAGCCAGGAGTTCGCGGGAACCTCCAAATGCGCAGGATTCCCAGTCATCGCCGCACTATACAAACGCGATGAAACCGACCGCCTCGACTACCAGAAGATCCTCCAGACGACCTTCCATACTGCGGAAGGCGACTCGTTCAGGCTCGCAGACCGGGACTACGTCGGCACAAAAATCGCAAAATACCCCCACGCAGGACGATACAAGCCCGAAATCCTATTCTACACACTGCGTGACATCAACGCACTCCGGCGAAGCCGCACGTTTCTGAAGGAACGATGCGCAAACGCCATTGATGTCGCACCGTGCAGTCTCCCGTATTACTGCTATATCGACTGCTTCAAAAGATACGCCCGGACGCCATACTGGATGGGGAACTTCGACATCCCCTACATCGAGGCGGAATTCAAGGACATTGAGGAGGACGTCGTCGCAGACGCAAAGTCACACCACCCTGAAATATTCGGGGACTCCCCCAGGCCTTCGGCGGACGCGCGGGCACGCATCCAGGAATATATCAGGCGCAGCCTGCAAGGATAGGGTGGAGGATTGCGGGCAGCTCCTCCTCCGCTGAAGACAGATCCCCGGCGAAGGAGGGTGCGCCGACTATGCGGCCATTAGGCCCTGTTCGCCGCCATCTTCCTGTTGGAGACAACCTTCAGGATGACAATGGCAATCAGGAGCAGGACGACTGTGATCGGGAAGACGATGCTCCACTTCTTGATGAAACCAGCCAGCAGGAATCCGACGAAGGAGACTGCCGCGACCGTAAGCGCATACGGAAGCTGCGTCGAGACGTGGTTGACGTGCTCGCAGCGGGCTCCCGCCGAGGACATGATGGTGGTGTCGCTGATGAGGGAGCAGTGGTCGCCGAAGACTGCGCCGGCAAGGCAGGCGGAGATTCCGATGATGAAGAGCGGGTCTGTGCCTGGGAAGATGTTGCAGACAATCGGGATGAGGATGCCGAAGGTGCCCCATGCGGTGCCGGTCGAGAATGCGAGGAAGCATGCAACCAGGAAGATGACTGCGGGCAGGAATGCGCCCAGATGCCCTGCGTTGCCCTGCATGGTGTCGGCGATGTAGTTGGCCAGCCCGAGGGAGGTGGAGACCTCCTTGAGGGAAGTCGCCAGGGTCAGGATGAGAATGGCGGGAACCATCGCGATGAAGCCGGACGGAATGCACTTGAAGGCCTCCTTGGCGGAAATCACACGGCGCAGAAGCAGATAGGCGATGGTGAAGATGAGGGCCACAAGACCGCCCGCGGAAAGGCCTAGCGATGCATCGGTGTTGGCGAAGGCGTCCATGATGCGGTGGGTGCTGGTGCCATAGCCGCCTGCGCGCATCAGACCCCAGACACAGGTGATGACCAGGACGACCACGGGCAGAACCAGGTCGATGAACTTGCCCTTGGAGTTCTCAATCGGATTCATGTCGTCTCCGACCTCGCCGCCGCTGGTGAAGAGATCCCCCTTCTCAAAGGCGTTCTTCTCATGGATGGCCATCGGGCCGTAGTCAAGCTTCAGAAGGACAATCGCCAGTATGAAGACGAAAGTCAGCAGCGAGTAGAAGTTGAAGGGAATGGCGTGGATGAAGAGCTGGATGCCGTTGTACTCCGTGCCCTTGGTGAAGTTCGAGACTGCCGCCGCCCAGCTGGAAATCGGGGCGATCATGCAGACGGGCGCCGCGGTGGCGTCAATGATATAGGCAAGCTTTGCACGGGAGATGCGGTGCGCATCGGTGACGGGGCGCATGACGTTTCCGACGGTCAGGCAGTTGAAATAGTCGTCGATGAAGATAAGGACGCCCAGGAAGAAGGTGGCCAGTTGTGCCCCGCAGCGTGTCTTCACATGCTGGCGCGCCCACTTGCCGAATGCGTCCGCGGAGCCTGTGCGGCTCAGAAGCGCGGCAATGACTCCCAGGGTCACAAGGAAGATGAAGATGCCGGCACCGACCTGCACGGCGGGTATGATGCCTGTCTGGATAACGACATCGATGGACTCGATGGGCTTGAAGTTTGTGATAAGCAGGCAGCCGAAGAAGATGCCGATGAAGAGGGATGTGTAGACCTCCTTCGTGATGAGGGCGAGCCCGATTGCGATGATTGGCGGCAGAATCGCCCACAGGGTTCCGACAAACCTGCTGGCCTTGGCGGTGTTCTCGACAACCTCCGCCTCCTGAGCCAGGAATTCAGGGGTGAGAAGGGCGAGTGAAAGCACTCCGAGAAGAATCAGAAAGCGACTAGTTCGGCTGTTCATGATGGAGGGGTTTGTCTATTGTTGTTTTTAGGAAATGGAAGCCTCGGTGAATTCGAAGAAAAACCTTGATTGATTCACATAACCGCGTATGGCATTCCCGTGCCGAATGTTATAGGCACGGGAAAAATACACAAATCTAATCTTCGCAAGGGGATTTTCAAGGGGCTGCCGTCTCCTTGGCGGAAAGTCGCGCCCATCCAGACACGCCACGCCCTAGGGAAGCCGGTAGATCTGGAAGAGGTCGATGTTCTTTGTGCCGGTGATTCCCGGCGAGGACTGGAAGAGGTATGACTGGCCGCTGCCATCGTCGTCGTCCAACACGACACACGCCATCCGCAAGAAGGCGCCTGGCTTCTCAAGGCCAAGCTTCTCCCTGGGAATGACAATCCTGTAGGTGGTGACGCGTGCCCCGTCATCCCGTTCCACATGGTAGTCCAGGCCTTCGACAGGCCCGGTCTTCCATCCGTAGTGGCAGTACGCCACCGGGCCCTCCTTGGTGAGAGCCATCGCAATCTCGATGTCGCCAGGGCCATACCCCTTCTGGACGAAATCCGACTCTATGTCCACCCTGGGGGAAATCCCGAATTGGAAGCAGTCGCCATTCCAGATTGCCTCATTGTCCCTGGTATTGAAGTGCAAGTCATCGGTGACCATGGCCGAAAGGGTGATGTTCTTCTCGTCGACATCAATGTGGATTTCGCCTCCCAGGTCGGCTGCGCCATCCCAGCGAATCCAGGGGTCCGCGGGGAAGATGTCCTGGCGTTCATTCCCGAAGGTCGAAACCACGTTCCTGCCCATCCTGAGCCGGGTGGACGGGAATTCCAGGCGCGCCTCCCGGGAGCGCCCCGCCCCGTCAGTCACCTTCATGTCAAGATATTCCGCGCCGGCGGGAGGCTCGACCGTGGCAATCCACGGGAATCGGGTGCCGGCCTCCTTCTTGACGACCATCCTCCCCGCGCCATTGAAGGAATACTCGCATAGTACCCCGTCGGTCGACTCAGGAACCAGGTCGTCAAACTCTATCTGCATCTCGGAGGCATCCTTGACGTGCAGCCTCCATACGAGGCTGATTGCGCAGTCCTCCGCCTCCTTCATTGCGCCGCGGAGCCTTTCGTATGCGTCCACGCCATCCAGCACGATGAACTGGGTGAGGGGTTTTGCGGCAAAGAGGCCGTCCACGGGCAGTTCCTGCCGAATGCCCAGGAAGTCTTCGAAATACGCTCCCTCCGGGAGAGGAATCCGCACGGGGTTTTCGCCCTGCTCTGTCCAGAACGCCAGGTATGCACGGTCTTTCTGTCCAAAGACGCCCATCTTCAGATTCGATTCGGGGACGCCCAGGCGGCCATCGCACTCCCGCACGCCCTCGACCACCTTCGCAATCTGGCTCATCGCGGGGATGAGGAGCATCGGCTCGTCTCCGTGCCACATTCCATAGTCGAAGACATTCGACTCGATGCATCCGCTGGTGTTGAACCAGAAGAAGAAGGGTGAACCCAGAAGCTTCGCGGTAAGAGCCGCCGCCTGCATCCGGCGGGTCTCCTCCTGCTGGAGCGGATGGTCGGGGGCAAGGCGGTTGTCAATGGCAAAGCCATACTCCGAAACAAATGGCCTCTGGCCGTCAAGGTAGGTGCGGGTCATCCTGTTGGCACGCTCGAAGACCCCCGGATACTCCTTGTTCGGAGAACCGATGTTCGGCATGTTCTCAGGACTCAAATAGCGCATCTTGAATGAGTAGCAGTCCATCGGGAAGTATTCGAACTTGCCCTCCACCTGCTCCAGGACCTGCCTGGAAAACTCAAAGTCGGAGTAGTTCTCGCTGCCGCCGGAGGGACGCCCCGCCGCAATCTCAAGGGCTGGATTGCCACGGCGGGACGCCTGGAGGTAGGTGGTCGTAATCTCCGCAAGGTCGTCACAGACGGGACCGTGGACAAAGCCGTGGACGACGGCGTCCGGATACTTTCTGCGGTAGTAGGGTTCGCTGCCTGATATCAATTCGTCCTCCCCGCCGATTTCAAGCAGGTCGATGTCGTCGCCAGCCCTGCGGATGAGTTCCTCGAAGGCGGTTCCCAGCTTGGCAAGCGCCTCCTTCGTCCCGAAGAATCCCTGTGTGTCACAGGGAAGCCCCCATGACCTGGCCTCCGCAACCTCCTCCGGACGCATCGCCCATGCAGGCGCGGATGGCAGGTGCACAAGGGAGAACTTCACCTTGAACCCGCTCTTCTTCGCCTGGGCAAAGCGGGCGAGGAACTCGTCGTAATGCGCTTTCTCGATGGAGTCGGTCGGCATGAAGGAGCGCCACCACATGCCTATCTCAATCCAGCGTACGCCCACGCGCTCGAGGCCAGGCTTGACGGAGCTGGAGACGCCCAGATATGGAACCACCTCCGGATCGTCCGCCTTCGGGTGCTGGACGACCGCATAGCTTAGGATGTCCTCGGAGAGAACCTCGCCGCTCACCGCGTCCCGCCAGCTGCCCCTGACCGTGAAAAGCCCAGGCGTCCCGGATGGCAGCGGCAGGCGCATGCCAAAGCTGCGGCCACTCCACTCGACAACACCGTCCCTCCTTTCGATGACATCCCCCTTGTAGTCCGTCACGGAAATCGTCCAAGTGACTGCGCCTGGCGTATCGCCGCGCATGTCGGCGGCATTCATCCTGAGGACGGGGGTCTCCTCGGGGAAGAAGACCTTGGTCGTCGTCGAGGAGATGCTTATTCCTGCGGAGAATATCCTCTGGGGCTGGAAGGGAGTCGCCTGTTCCCCCTCCTCCAGCTGCACTGCATCGTACGCGACATGGACGGGCGAGGTCTCGGAGGGGTTCCTGAAACCCAGCACAAGCCAATACTCCTCGTCAAACTTCGGGGTGAATGCAATCTCAAAACGCTTCCACTCGGAGGACAGGGCGTAGTCGAAGGTCTGGGTGTCCTTCCAGTGCCTGTTGACGACCGCCACCGTCCCCGTCGCAGGGGTGTCGCCACGCGCCCACAACGAAAGGACATACCGCCGGCCCGCCTTGAGGGGAATGGGGTCGCCGTTGTTTGACTGGCTCCCGCCAGGCGCAAGCTCCGCCACGACGCAGCGCAGCCCGTCCGGCGCATCCGGACAATCCTCAACGACGGCAGGGCCGCCAGTGCCAAACCAGCAGTCCCTGAAATACCCCATCCCGCCCTCGTAACTGGAGTCGCCAGGCAGCAGATTAACGGCCGAAGGGGCGCCGGACAAGGTGGCGATAAACAGGAAGGACAATAGAAGCGCGGGCAATAGAGGGTTTTTCTTCATCGATGGGAGCCCCTGGGGTTTTCGTTCAAAAGGCAAGTGCCTGCCAAAGCGGATGATACGCTTGATAATCTATCCCCTTCAATGCATTCTACCCATTTCCGCCTGCCCCGCCATGCAAAAATGAACAGACCCAGACGCGTCATTTGCCAGGCGCATCTGGGTCGTGTTGTGGCTCTAGGTCTGCTTTTGCCTAGAATTCGTATTTGATTCCCAGGGAGACGAGGTCAGTGAAGCCCTTGTACTCTCCGTGGATGTACTGCTGTTCTGTGAGATGCTGCTTGGCTTCGCTGGGGTGGAAGAAGATGTGGTTCCAGCCCACGTCCAGGCGCAGGTTCTCGGTCCACTGGTAGGATGCGCCGATGCACGCCCAGATTCTGTGCGAGTCGGGAAGCATGACGACCTTGTTCTCCTTCTTGGTGACGGCCCTCTGGTCGAAGGCGGTTCCCGCGCGGAGAGTCCACTTGTCGGTGAGCTTGTATTCGCCGCCGAAGGAGAAGCGCCAGCTGTCGTGCCAGTTCATCGTCTGGGTGCTGCTCTTCACGAGGATTCCCTTGTCGAAGGTGGTGGTGAGGGACTTCATGCTGCTCCACTTCGTCCAGGCGATGTCCAGCATAAGTGTCAGCCTGTCGGTGATTTCCTGCTGGACGCCGAAGGTGACGCTCTGGGGCATCTTGAGCTTGAGCTTTGCGCGGTCCCTGTAGCTGCTGCCGATTCCGATGGCTCCCGGGATGTTGTAGAACTTGGCGTCCAGGTTCATCTCGTATGAAGTGCTGGAACGATAGCCCACGCCGAAGGAGGTCCCCTCCCAGGGGCGCCACACGATACCGGCAGAATAGCCCATGTCCCAGTCGTCGCCCTCGGTGCGGAGCTTGGCGTCGTGCCCAAACTGCGCGGTCGGCAGCTTCTGGCGCGCCTTCATCTTGGCGTAGTCGAACATGAGGCCGACGCCAATGGCCAGGTTGTCGGTCAACTGGTAGGAAACCGAGGGAAGAACCTCGATGACGGCGATGGAGGTGTCAATGCCAAAGTAGCGACCAGCCCAGTTCAGGTGGTAGTTGGTGGCAGTGCCGCTGGTGGCGCTCATGGCAAGGTTCAATGTGAGGCCGTCGCCAATGGGATAGACATAGTCAAGATTCGGAATCTCGGTACGGCGCACGATGTCGCCGCTCTCGTGGCCGGGAATCGTGCTGCCCTTGTCGTGGAAACGAACACGACCTGTCAAAAAGTGGTTGCCCACAAGCAAGGTCGGACGCTCCACCCATGCCGCGGTGGCAGGGTTGAAGTACAGGGCGCTGGGGTCGTCAGTAGAGGCGGCCATGCCGGAAAGGGCACGGCCTACGCCGGAGACAGACTGCTCCAAAATGGAAAAACCAGACGCGTAAAGGGAAAGCGACGCCAGAAGGCAGCCAAAAAGAAGAAGTGACTTTTTCACGTTTCTTGTTTGTTGATGCGTTTGACTTGACAAAGTCGAACCGCCTTGAAAATGCGGTCCAACAACAGGATGACCTTGCGAAATCGGCGTTAATATACCCCATTTTTTGACACGATTTTAAATTCTGTCGCATTTTTGCGCCAGAAGAAGGGTTTTTGAGGGGGCGAATACTCCTTGCCGCTATGCGGACTGCACCCCTTTGCCCGTGTCTTCCCCCCGTATGGGCGGCGTATCCCTCTCCATGAATGCGATGATTCCGATGGAGAGGACGGCCATCAGTATTGCCAGGCTGTTGATGGTCATGAGTTTTGCGCCGTAGACGCCCTCGGTCTGCCAGGTTGCCAGGACGCAGTTGAACCAGTCGAGTGCCAATATTCCGACGAAAATCAGCATCAGTGCGGGTTGGAAGAGTCCTCTTCCGTCCTTTGCCGTCATGGCCTTGTATTGCAGCCTGAGCCTGATGGCAATCCAGAGGCATGCTGCTGCGACGGCTATGATTGTGGGCTGTGCAAGGAATTCCCGGAGCAGTTCCGGTTCCGCCCCCGTGAAGAGGAAGTCGTGGATTCTGTTTGCGACCGTGCATGTCTCGGGCACTTCCGCCAGGACTCGTGGCGCGTCGTTGCTCCACCGGCATCTCCAGAGTGCGAAGAGTGGCGTAAGGACGACCAGCGTCGCGATGATGATGTCGAACACGACAAGCATCCTTGTGAAGAACCTTGGATTCACCGTATGGACCTTCAGCTTGTCCACATGCTCGTAGCCGCCTTCCACCCAGGGTGCGGGAGCCGCGTAGCCCTCATACCCGCCGAGTTTTCTCCAATGCCTGTAGACCTTGTAGCCGACGAATGCGATGAGGAAGCTCCAGGGAATCATCCAGGGTTCGATGAGGCGGTAGTGCCAGGAGTCTGCGCCGAAGGTCAGCGCAAACGACGTGTCCGAAAAGTGCGCGCGGGCGAAATCCAGGGCGCGGGCGCCGAGGAATCCGCAGATCAGCGCGCTCCACGAGCGCAGCATCGCCTGCATCGCGCAGAATGTGCCGAAACGGGACTTCGGAAAGAGGAACATCTCCATCGGCTGTTCGCTGATGGTGACAAGGCCGTTCAGGAAAAGGTAGATTCCGGCGTTGATGATTGTGAAATTCACGAAGACCGAGGGTTCGAGGGTGCCGAAAACCCAGCGCAGGAGGAAGGGCGTGTTCACAATCATCGAGAAGACTGTGTTGTAGGTGATGATTCTCGTGGGATGCCAGCGGTTGACAAGGCCCGCCACCGCAATCGCGACGAAAATCCCGCCGGCGTAGATGACCCCGCAAATCCCGTTCATCCTGCCAATGTAGGTGTCGTTCAAATTGAACTGGAGGCTGTGTAGAAAGTAGAAGAACGCACTGCCCGCGCCGGAGACACTGGCAAGGACGCCGACAAGATACCTGTAGACGTAGATGCGGTGGCAGAAGGTGTAGGAGAAGAACTCCTTGAACCCCCTCAGCTTCGACATCAGCAGGTCAATCCCCCGGGCGTTCTTCCGGGCAAGCTGCTCCTCCGTAAGGGGAGGATAAATGCCCTCCTTGACAAAGATGCACATCAGCGAAACGCCAATCCCGTAGAAGACCGCGACCCCTATGAAAATCGCGCCGGCGTGCGTCGCCGCCAATGGAAAGAGGAAATAGCTGAAGATGGCCGCCGACAGCTGTAGGCCAAGCCGCATGATCGCCAGGGTCTTGCTGAAATACTCCGGCGGGATGATGTCGATGAATATGTACCAGATTACCGAGTTCACCCACATCATGAAGAACTGGAAGATGAACATCGCCAGACCCATGACGACCGCCGTCATCGTCGCGGGCGAGGTCTCCCAGAACGGCTGCGCCCACTCCGAAAGCAGGCCGCCGAACTTGTGCGTGAAGGCGAAGAGGACGAGCCCCAGGACAACCGGAGGCATCGAGACCACGATGAAGGGAATCCTCCGACCCCACTTGCTTCGGTAAAGGTCGCTTGCGACGCTGATATAGGGACAGACCGTCATGTTCAGGATGGTCGATATCCCTCCCAGGAGAATCCACCGGCTCGTGTCCGAAAGGGGCATCCCCTTCACCTGGACGGGAAGGATGCTGGAGGGCACCGTGTTCGCCAGGCCGATGCTCATCGCGCCGACCAGAAGCCAGAAGAGAAGGGAATAGAGCTGCCGCGGAGTGTATGAAAGACTGCCGCAACGATATATCCTCTGCCCATCCGGCGCCACCGCGACGGCACTGCCACTGCTCTCCTGGTCGCTTGGTGAATGCATGCTACTGCTTGACTGGAACTCCGCGATAAAGACTCATCATCTGAGGACGGAAATACTCGCTCGCATGCTCGGGATACTCGCTCTCCCCAAGGCGGACCCGCGTATACTGACGCCTTTCGTGATTCCACAGAAAGCCCGGAAGGTCACGCCAGGAGACGGCGTGGACAAGGCGCCTGTGCTGGTGGAAGTCAACGGGACCTGAAAGACGCTCCCAGTTCCACCCAAGAAAAACGGGCTGGGTCGCGGAGACAAGGTAGACATCGCCCATCGTAGGCAATGACGCGCCCTTGTCAAGACGCGCCACCGGATGCCCCAGGTAGAACATCTGCGCAGGAAACGAATGTCTCTCGGAAAGCAGGTAGACGGTCTCCCCTTCGGGAATATCCACGGGAGCCATCCTGGGCTGGTCGTCGTCGGCCACCTCCATTATTCCCAGCATCGACCGCGCGGCCGCCTCGCGGTCTCCAATCGTCAGCGCCGCGGGAATCGCCAGCAGGACGACCCAGACGATGCGGAATCCCGCCATGCACCATGCAAGCCCCCGCGGATCCGGATTGCCGCCCCGGACGGCCACCGCCACCGCCAGCGTCACAAGGATGATTGTCAAGGCGAAGCCAAAGGTTCGGAGCGCGGAACTCTCCGGGCAGTTTTCGAAGGTGACCCTGCCGATTGTGACCCAGGTCCAGGTCAATGCGGAGTAGAGAAGCCCCGCCACCGCGGCGACGCAGAGGAGGCGGTTCGTCCGTCTCCAGCCACGTTCCTGCCTGTGCATGACAATCGGCAGGTTGAAGCTTGTCATGATCGCCATTGCGGGAAGCGCCGGCATCATCAGAAGCGACGAGTATCCGGGGAGCATCCAGTGGCAGATGAAGAGCGTGAGGACGGCCGTCCGCAGGAATCCGCATAGCGAGCCCGGTGGTTCGAGGGGGCGCAGGGCCAGGCAGAATGGCACCCAGATGAAGACGCTCCAGGGCAGATAGTCCCTCAGGCACCGCGCAGGGAAGGCAAAGAAGTGCCGCACCGCGCCCTCGGGGACCGCCGAGCCGGAGAGTGAGCCGACCATCGCGTTCCAGCCAAGCAGTGGCTGCGGGCACAGTATGCCCACCCACACGTATAGCACGAGTGCGTATGCCGCAAGCCACCAGAGGTGTTCCCTGGAGCGCAGGAGGCGGCGCGTCCTGGGCGGCATCGAGGTAAAGAGCAGCGGCAGATAGAAGAGGAGGACTCCACGCAATCCCACGGCCATCGTGTCAAGGAAGACCAGCCCCAGCGAAACGCCCCACGCCAGCCGCCACCTGCGCTGGAGCGCGCCCAGGCTATGCCAGGAGAGCCAGGCGCCGCTCAGCAGGGCCGCGTGGAGGGTCTCGGCCTGCCCGAAAATCCCGACGCGCATCGCCCCGAAGGAGGTCAGGACAATCAGCGCGGCAAGGGTGCCGGCGGGAATGCCGCGATGGCGGCGCGCAACCAAATACGCCTGGAACGCCATCGCAAAGACAGCCAGCACCGCAGGAAGCCGGATTGCCAGGACGCCCGGGGCGTGGAAACCAGAAAAGAGGCATATCAGCCAGGGATAGAGCGGAAATATGTTGGCCGTCTGCCCCTGGAAGGTCGGATGCAGAAAGTTGCCGCTGGCAATCATCTCCCGCGCAACGGTCGCAAATACCGCCTCGTCACTCCCGCGAATCTCCGCCCATGGCACGCACGCCAGATAGAGGAGCGCCGCCAACAAGGGCAGCGTCCAGATAATCGTCGACTTCGAGCTTTGCGTATTCACGGATGGACAGACGGGGAAAAGGAGTGGCAGACTTGACGGGGACAGCTGGTTTTCCTGAGAAAAAATCCCGCATGCGGCGCGTTTGAGCCGTCACGAAAGAAGTTTTTTGCCCACGGAATCCCACCTCTCGTCTTATGTTATGCGCACATGCCGCGCAACCTGCGAAATATAGCATTTTCACCTACCCTTATCAATGGAAATACCAGTCCCTGTCATCTATGATGCCGATATTCTGATTGTAGGCGGGACTTTGGCTGGGTGCGAACTCGCAGTGCGATGCAGAAGGGCTGGACGAAAGGTCCTGCTGACATGCAAGGGGCAGAATCTGGCGTCAGACCTCATCGGGCAGCTGGACTTGGATGGATTCTCGCGGTCGACAATCCTCGACCCCGGGGCGTCTGTCCGCGAAAACAGCGCACGGATGGACGCGCTGCTTGCCGAGTCGGGCACGGACTTCCTGCTCGAAACCGTCCCTGTGCGGCCATTGACGGAGGCCGGTTCCCGCAATCTGGCAGGATGGATATTCTTCGGGGCGGGCGGCTATTTCGCGGTGGCGGCAAAGGCAGTCGTCGATGCGACCTGCTATGAACTGCTCCCGTTCCAAATGCGCCTGGCCAGGCGTTCAGGCGCCCTCGCGGAGTGCGACCTGCAATGGAATCTGCTCGGAGACCCCGAAATCACCTCCGAGGACATTGAGGTCACCGCAACGCTCCCCAATACAGCCTCCGCGCCAGGAACCCCGTTCCTCCAATGCAGGAGGCGAATCCAAATCCGCGAAAACGACCTCCCGGCAAAGCTCGACGCGGAAGCCAGGCTCCGCGCAGACGCCGCAGGCGAAAGCAAGGTCGAAGGCGCGGAATGGCTCTCCTTCTCATTCCAGAAATACTCCTGGAACGGCATCGGAAACGGCGTCAGGCAGAGGCTATACCGCGCCGAAGGCCTGGATGTCACGGAACTCCTGAAAAACACGATTCCGGACATTCCGGTCGCCACCGCGTTTCTGCCGATCGAATCCAGGCGGGACGCAGAGGAGGAGACGCTCCTCTGGAAGACACGGATCATCCGGCCCCACAATGCCGCAAGGGTCTCCCTTGACCTGAACGCACTCGTCAACACCGAAGAGGAGTGCGACCTCCTGGTACTGGGAGGAGGAGTCGCAGGAACCCATGCCGCAATCGCCGCCGCCGAAAGGGGAATCCGCACCCTGCTGGCGGAAATCTCCCCGGAGACACACGGGGCAACCATAGCCACGCTGCTCTCAAAGGGAGTGCGGGTCTGGATACACTCCCGCATCGCAGGAGTCCTCATGAAGGGACGCCGACCCACGGGGGTGCTCGTCATGGCAGCCACGGGGGAGACATGCCTCCTCCGGGCAAAGGTCTTCATCGACGCCACGGGCAACGCCGCAATTCCAGCAGCCGCGGGAAGCCCCACCAGACTGCCGTTCGAGGAAGACCCTGTCGCGCCGGGGACACTCGTCACGCCACGCATCCATCCACTCCTCTCCGAAGACGAAAATGCCGTCGGACGAAGCGGGTTCGACCCATGGAACGACACCCTCGCACTCGTCCGAAAACACAACGGCAAGGCACCCGCGGAAACCTCCGCCAGGGCAAGAAGACGCATCCTCGGCGAAACAATCCTCCTGCCGCAGGAGGCCGCCGCAGGAACATGCCCGGGGGCAATCGTCCAATGCAGAGGACGCCTCCCGGAACTCCGCGATACGACACATCCCTTCCTCTGGATGACGGACCTGGCGGGCACGGAAATCGACATCTCCCTGCCTCTCAAGGTCTTCCTGCCAATCAGAATGGAGGGGACAATCGTCATCGGACAGGCAATTTCAGTTCATCGGGACCTTCTTGCCGCCTGCGCCACCCCTGAATGCCACGCCGAGGAGGGACGGGCGGCCGCCCGCCTGGCGGAGTATGCCATCAGGACAGGCAAGCCCCTCAAAAGCTACGTCGCCGACGGGGAGACCCCACACACGCCCCCAGCCATGTCGACGGAAACCATGAGGCTGGCGAAAATCTTCTGCCGCCCCGACAAGTGCAGGCGGGCACTCCAGGCAATCTACGACGCGGAAAACGACAGCCAGACCGCACTGCTCCTCGCATTCCTCGGAGACTCCTCCGGACGGGAGGCGCTCGCAGCGGCACTCAAGGAACTCCCGCCAGACGCGCCGGACGCCGCCATCGCACTGCCACTGAGGGCGCTGACGGTCATCGGAGGAGCGCAGGAGACAATCCTGAAGCTGCTGGCATCAAAGAAATGCGCAGAGAACATGCGATTCCTCTACGATCTGCTGCTCTTCCTGCAACGCTGGCCCACGCACAACGCGGCAAATCTCCTGCGCAGCACTCTCGACAGGCTCTGCAACGCACCATTGAGCCAGGACGACAGGAAAATCATCGACGCACTCAGAATCCTCGCCGCAAAGACGCTGCGCGAATGCGACAGGGATGACGAAGTGGCAAACGAACTCCTCCAGGACGCGTCAAAAGACAAAAATGTAGGACGGGTAATCGCCGCAAAGACCCCGCCACGACGCTGACGACAACAACACCCGAACAATACACCCCGCGAAATGAAGACAATCGCAGTCATCCCAGCACGATACGGAAGCACCCGCTTCCCCGCAAAACCCCTCGCACTAATCGCAGGGAAGCCGATGATACAGTGGACATACGAGTCCACATGCAAATGCGAAGACTTCGATAGTGTGCTCGTGGCCACAGACGACCGGCGGATCTTCGACGTGGTCCTGGGCTTCGGCGGCAAGGCCGTCATGACCAGCCCCGAATGCCGCTCCGGAAGCGACCGCATCTGGGAGGCCATCCAGGGGATTGACGCGGACCTCGTCGTGAATGTCCAGGGGGACGAACCCCTCATCCCCGCCACGGTCCTACACCAGCTCGTCTGCCAGATGCGCACCTCCGGCGCTGAGATGGGCACCGTGGCAGTCCCCATGGACATTGCCGGCAGGGATCCGCAGGATCCCAACGCGGTGAAGGTGGTTCTGGACAACCGCAATATGGCATTATATTTTTCCCGCTCTCTGATTCCCTTCCCCAGGGAAGGCGGGCAGGAATCCACGCCGCTCCTCCACTGGGGGCTCTACGCATACCGCAGGGATTTCCTCGAAAAGTTCGTCTCATGGCCAACCGGAACCCTCGAGGCATGCGAAAAGCTGGAACAACTCCGGGCATTGGAGAACGGCGCGAGAATCTGCGTAATCGTCACAACGGAGCGCTCGGCGGACGTGGATGTCCCCGATGATATCGCCAGGGTGGAGGAACTTCTGGCGGAGACCTCCATCCAAGGACGGTAGCCCCAGCCACACGGAGATCCCCGCCCGGCAAGGAGAGAACCGGGCGCCATCCGCGGCAAGTGCCGCGCATCCCCAAAAACCAATCTAAGGAAATACCATCCGAATGAGCCTCAAATCCTTTGATATCGCACCAGGCGTCCCCGTCGGTCCGGGAAACCCGCTGGTCGTCCTTGCAGGACCCTGCGTCGCAGAATCCAACGAACTTTGCCTGGAAATCGCCGGGACCGCAAAGGAGGTCTGCGACTCCCTGGGGCTGCCATACGTCTTCAAGGCGTCCTTCGACAAGGCAAACCGAACCAGCATCAACGCATTCAGGGGGCCAGGCGAGGAGGCAGGCCTCGAAATGCTCCAGAATGTCAAGGACACATTCAAAATCCCCGTAGTCACGGATGTTCATGAGTCATGCCAGTGCGAGAAGGTCGCGAAGGTGGCCGACATCCTGCAGATCCCCGCATTTCTCTGCAGGCAGACCGACCTGCTTCTGGCAGCTGGGCGCACGGGGAGAACCGTCAATGTCAAGAAGGGCCAGTTCCTGGCGCCGGAGGATATGTCAGGGGTTGTCAAAAAGCTCGAATCCACCGGCAATGAACGCATTATGCTGACCGACCGCGGAACTACCTTCGGATATCACAACCTGGTCGTGGACATGCGGGGGCTCGTGACGATGCGGGCCCTGGGATGCCCAGTCGTCTTCGACGCCACGCATTCAGTCCAGCTCCCGGGCGGCAACGGCACCTCCTCCGGGGGAAACCGGGAATTCGTGCAGCCATTGGCACGGGCGGCATGCGCCGTCGGAATCGACGCGCTGTTCCTGGAAATCCACCCCGAACCGGAAAAGGCGCTCTCGGACGGCGCCAACTCTCTGCGCCTGGCCGACCTGAAGGAACTCCTCGGAGTCATGAAACAACTGCACTCCATCTGCAAATGAAGACCCTCTCTCTCAAAAAGTTCGAGAAGGCGGGATGCACCGTCGAGGAGGCCGCACGACGCATCAAACTCGTCGCGCTGGATGTCGACGGCGTCCTCACCAATGGACTAATCGGCTACACGGGAACCCCGGATGAAATCAAGTTCTTCCACGTCCGCGACGGGTCGGGAATCACGATGCTGCGCCGGACGGGACTTGTCGTAGGAGTCATCTCCGGACGGCGAAGCAAGGCAAACCAGTTCCGAGCGGCGGAGCTCAAGCTCGACTTCCTCGTCGAAGAGTGCTGGAACAAGGCGCTCAGCCTCGAAAACATCGCCAGCGAAAGAGGACTCTCCACAGGGGAATGCCTCTTCCTCGGAGACGACATGATTGACGGACATGCATTGGCAACCGCAGGCATCGGAGTCGCAGTCGGGGACGCGTCCCCGGAAGTCCTGCCGGCCGCAGACCTCCAGACGGAGGCCTTCGGAGGCCACGGTGCCGTCCGGGAAACCGCCGAATGGCTCATGAAGCTGCAGGGCACCTGGGAAAGCCAGCTCCTCCACTACAGAATCCCAAGGGAGTGACAAAGGTGCGACCACACGCCCGTAATCTGCTGAAGTTCGCCGCCCTGCTCTGCATGGCGATGGCGGCCGCCACACTCCTGGCCGCGTCTATCGACATGGACTCCATCGGGGAAATCGATGTCAAGGGATTCCAGACCAACGGCGTCGCCACAAGCAAGGACGGAAAACGCAATTTCCTCTGGAAGCTCCAGGGCAACGAGGCACAGGTCGCACTTCCAGTCTACAATCTCCAGGACTTCAGGATGACAATCGAGGGGGACGACCCGTCCTTCGGAACGTATCTCCTCGAAAGCCCCAGGTGCATCTACAACCACGAAACGCAACAGCTCAGGGGAGACGGAGTCCTCAAACTCACAGGCCCCGACTCCCTCGAAATCTACGGCATAGGATACGACTTCTACTGGAAAGACCAGCAGGACGGACTCCGGCTCGTCATCAGGGACGCAGTCAAAATCCAGTTCCAAATCGACGCCGTCAAAAAGTGGAGCTCCTCCCCAAAGGAGAATGCGCTCCCGACAATCCCGACGAAATAAATCGATGAAAAAACTCCTCGCCATATCACTGGCACTCACAGCCATCGCACTCTTCGCACAGGCGACAGAATCCACTGACGCACCCGCGAAGACAAGTGTCTCGGGAAAGGTCACCATCGCCGCAGACCGAATGGAGATGGAACTCAAGAAGAGCGCACAGCTCGACGGAAATGTCGAGGTGGTGTTCATCCCGGAAGGGGATACGCTGGAAAGCATGCGAAGCCAGCTGCCCGGAGACAATGTCAGGATTATCCTCAACGCAGACCACATGACGGTCTTCTACCCCGAAGACGAGGCATCCTCGTCCCCTGACAGGATCCAGGCAACGGGGCGGGTCAGAATCCACACCCCCGACGGGAAGTCAGCCACGGGAGACCAGGCGCAGTGGGACATGAAGGGCACCGGAACCATCGTCCTGGAAGGCAATTGCACCGTCGTGGCCGAGGGACGGGTCATGAACTCCGCCAGAATCACATACCACATCCAGGAAAACCGATTCGAGGCCGCAAGGGCCGTCATCACTATCCCAATCGAAGGCAAGGGCGACAAGAAGCCCGGGCTCATCCCAGGACTGGACGCATTCTCGTCACCACAGAAGGAAGAGGGAAAATGACAGCACCCGCCGAAAACAAAACCCCAAAGGCGGAGAGGACGCCGCTGCTGCAGGCGGAACACCTCCGGAAGGTCTATGGCGGGCGGTGCGTCGTCAACGATGTCTCACTCCATGTCCACCCAGGGGAAGTCGTGGGGCTCCTGGGGCCAAATGGCGCGGGAAAGACAACGTCGTTCTACATGATTGTCGGAATGATCGCCCCCGATGGAGGGACAATCCGCTTCAGGGGAGAGGATATCTCAAAGCTCCCGATGTACAAGCGGGCACGCCTGGGAATGGGATATCTCGCCCAGGAACCATCCATCTTCAGAAAACTGACCGTCCGCGAAAATGTCGAAGCCGTCCTGGAGACGCTTGACCTGACTGCCGCCCAGAGAAGGGAGAGGCTCCAGGAACTCCTCGACGAACTGCAGCTCTCACATCTCGCAGACCAAAAGGCGCTCACACTCTCCGGAGGAGAGAGAAGACGACTCGAAATCACACGGGCAATGGCTACATGCCCGGATTTCCTGATGCTCGACGAACCATTCGGAGGAGTAGACCCGAAGAATGTCTTCGAAGTCCAGAAAATCATCGCGACTCTCAGGGACAGGGGGCTCGGCATCCTGATTACAGACCATAATGTCCGGGAGACCCTCGCAATTGTCGACAGGGCATACCTTATCTGCGCCGGCGAAATCCTCTTCGCCGGAACAGGAGAGGCACTCGTCCAAGACGAGAATGCCAGGAAGGTGTATCTTGGACCAAGCTTCAATCCAACTTGATTTGACCCCAACCCCTGGACTCCGCGGGCGTACACCGCCCCAGGAGCCCGCACATAAACACAACAACAACCAGGAGGTGCAATAACATGGAACTCCTTCTAACGGGAAAACACCTGGAAATATCGGAGGAAGAACGCAACCTGGCACAGAAACTGGCCGACAAGCTCTCGGCAGACTATGTCAAGCTCTCAACACTGCGCATGGTGCTCGGCGGCGAGAGGGGAATGAAAACCTGCGAAGCGCTCCTCAACGGAAACAATGTCAGCCTCAACGCCTCTTCCAAGGCCGAAAGCTCACTCGCGGCCATCTCCGCAACATACGAAAAGCTCGATAAGCAAATGCGCAGATACCTGACCAAAATCCAGGACCGCTCCGTCTCCGCAAACCCAGTCCTCAAGGAAAAAATCTGGGCCAGCGCCGACCTCAAGGCCGAAAATGACACGGATGCGGATATCTTCGATTAACGACACGCCAAAGACAAATCAGGCGTGAAATAATAAGTAAACGGGCGCGCCAAATACCCCGACCAGGAAAAAAATGGGGCAATGGGCGCGCCCGAAACATCTGAAAACATGGCTAACCCAGGCGAACCAACTATCGTGCACTACTCAAACTGCGAGCCAACGTACCGCCCAAAGTGGGACGACTACTTCATGAAACTCGCAATGCTCGCCAGCGAAAGGGCAACATGCCCGAGAATGCACTGCGGATGCGTCATCGTCAAGGACAACCATGTCCTCTCAACAGGATACAACGGCTCCCTGCAAGGCACTCCCCACTGCTACGAGGCAGGATGCCTTATGGTCGACAACCACTGTGTCCGAGCAAACCATGCCGAACTGAACGCTATATGCCAGGCCGCCAGACACGGACTCTCACTCGACGGAGCCACCGCCTATGTGACCAACCTCCCTTGCACTAACTGCGCAAAGGCACTCATAGCCGTCGGCATCGTAAGGGTCGTGATCTTCTCAGATTATAAAAACAGCCTCGCAGAACAATTCCTGGCCGCAAGCAAGGTGGAACTATGCAGAATCCCAATGCCTGACCCTGTCATCCACTACGACCTGAAGGACTTCCCCTCGGCCATTCCACTCTTTAAGTAGGGAATAGGGAGAAGAGGGTAGAAGGTAGTGCGTGGATGGCGCGCGCGGGCGCGCCCGCACGGCAATTCTGCCGTGCGTCCCTGTGTGAAACCCCTCCCTGGACTCTACACGCACGGCAACTCTGCCGTGCGTGTGACCTTATATGAACCTTTCCTCTTGACTCTACACGCGCGGCATTCCGCCGTGCTCGACGGAAGCACACTGCAAGGTAGGGAGGAGGGAGAAGAGGGTAGAATGTAGTGCGTGGACACTATGCAGTGGGCTTCCGATGAGCGCAGCGGAATGCCGCGCAGGTAAGATTCATATAAGCTCGCACGGCCGAATGGCCGTGCGGGGCGCGCCCAAGCGCGCCGGCCACGCACTGCTTTCTACATTCTTCTCCCTGTTCTCTTTTTTCACCAAAAAAGCCCCATTGCGGATTGTCGTCCGCAATGGGGCTTTTGGTGAAAAAAGGTTCGCGCCGCGCTGC
>ERZ1026898.74-NODE-74-length-61681-cov-23.713676_pt1 | contig 61681 bp, 43 predicted proteins | sample MGYA00380178_ERZ1026898 | MGnify/ENA primary metagenome ERZ1026898 (study PRJEB33269, sample SAMEA4719814) | human gut metagenome | biome: human-associated habitat; feature: organic feature; material: feces | place: Cameroon | collected 2013-10 ...
GCGGCTGATGGGTGACAAGAACGTCCGTGTCCGGAGGTATATTCATAAAATCATTTTCCTCTCGCCTATTGATTGCATCCTCGAAGAACATCGGCACTCCGTAGAACTTGACACCTTCGATCTGGACTCCTGAGTTGCAGAGATAATGACAGTTCTCGTCAAGCCCCTCAAGCGACGCTCCCCGAAGGCAGAAGTCGTGGTTGCCGGCGATGAAGACCTTGGGCCTGTGGGGCAGATCGCAGAACCATTCCATAAAGTCCAGCGCCTCCGCCTCGGTCCCCATCATCGTGAAGTCCCCGGAATGTACGATCACATCCCCCTCCGGCAGATTCGTCAGCAGCCAGTGCATATTGTGAGTGTCCGAAATGTGCACTATTCTCATATTCCCTGGTCTTTGAACATCGCCCGGACTTTCCCAAGAGCGACTTCCATAAGTGGTTCATATTCATCCTCCCGGTAGTAGCCGGTCACGGTTCCGGGTACGTGCTCCGTCTCCTCCAACAGGTTCAACCATCTATCATCGTTGATGAATTTCCAAGCGTCATCGCACGGGACAAGTTCAGCGGTCCACGGGTCGGAATGCCGCCACCGAAGGTAGATGCACCAGCTCCGCCCTTCCGCATCGTGGAAGTAATAGTAAATCTGCGCCGGACAGAAAAAGTCCAGACGCTTGATCCATTCGTGTTCCCGAAACTCCTCTTCGTGCCTCGGCAGTGACCTAACAAAGTCCAACATATTATCAAACAGCACCTTTCGAGGTCCGAAACCCGTTCCCGGCCCGACCAGTCCCGCCTCCTCAAGTTCGGAAATGATCCTCGCCGCCCTGTTATACTCAATTCCTAAATCCCTCTGCAGAGCCGTTATCGACGCGGTTTTATTAGTGATAACAAACTTCGCCGCTAGAATAAAGAATATGTCCCGAGATTGCCCCATAAGTTTGTTTTTCGCAAAGGTAGGCCGCCGCGTTGCCATTTTGCGGCAGTTACGGACTCGCCTTTATGGATATTACGGAGCGGGATCATACGCTTCTTGTTCTTGCCGCAGAATCGTCACGTTTCATTCCGACAGGAGACTCCTTTACGAAATGCCTTCAGCGCAGCAGCCACCAGAACGGCCCCCAAGCAGCATTCGGCTGAAAAACTATCGTCTTTACTATGGAGTAATTCATCTTCACCCCAAGCACAACCATCTGAACCGGCAACCGTGCTGAAGGCGTTTTGTAGAATGGAGCCGCATGACCAGAAGACGCGTACTACCCCAACAGCACGCAGTCAAAATCCGCCTTGCAGCAGCAAGACTTCCTGTAGTCGAAGCCATAGATGCGCATATACGCCTCCGCCACTTCCGTCGCTCCATTGTTGAACGGATTGGACAAGTTGGTCGAGACCACCACTGACATCTCCGGTGTCAGCACCTGCCCGTTTGAACGCTTGATTCTTTTGGGAGTTATCCTAAACGCTTTCATTGCCTATATGTTTAAAAGGTGGTATAAACTGAAGTATGATGCATGCTTATCAATTCACCCCACGCACTTCTATAGAATCACTAAATTTTCCCAAGAAAAGTCTTTATCACCTTATGCCAAAACTCCCAGTTCTTGCCTCTAGGACAACTTGGATGGTCTATCGCAAGCGCAGGGATATTCTTTCCATCAATATTATATGTCCAGACATCTGCTTGATAGCCATCAATCTCATTCAGTGTTGAATGTTGTCCATTCCAGTCCGGGAGAGTATTATACAACCTTTTACCCCATACAATGATCGCATCCGGAGTCAACTCTTTTAAAACCTCAAGGAAAGCTGGCTCTGATTCCGGAGTATTGACCAATTCTTGCCTAGGTCCGGTTTGAGCCACTTGAATATAATTATAGAAAGCCATACCGTTCCATAAATCTTCCCTTTCTTCTTGTGTCAAGACTTTTCCTGCCATAGCTCTCTCAAAACAAAGAAATGTTTGTTCATACTTCTCTCCGGAATAGTTATACACATAAGCATTCAGGACATCCTCCGTAAATGCATGGCATTCATCAGCTATCTCTTTCCGCTCACACTTCCCACATTTTTCGCTGTCTGTGCAGTAATGACTTTCACCTAAAACCAGAATTCTTTTACCATCCAAACCAGATGATAGATAGTTTTTGCCAATCCAAGGCCTAAAATTTACATTGCTCATAATACATAGAGATTAATTCGTTCAAAAATAAATAATAGCATACCGAGAATCAAGTTCATTCCGGTTCATTTCAACGTGACTCACCAAACTGCGAAGAGTTTTCCGCATAATCATATTCATCAGTTATTTGTGTCGTCAGAAATGTGGGTATATTCCCAAAGCGTGGCACCGTCGCTCATTTTAGAATACCGGTTCTGGAAGACCGTTGGAATAAAATAAGCAGCAGTCCCACGCGCAATCCCGCATAGGGGATATGACGAGGGAAAATGTCCGCTTACTCCCTTCCAAGTGAATTTTCCAGATTCGTATTCGAGAATAAACTTACACTTCCGTGTTCTCAAGTATGTCTTGCTAAGGTACATAACTTTTTTGAATATACAAGGCTGCCGCTTATCTGTTTTCTCTTCTATTTTCTCTCCTGTTTTCGACCGGCGGAGGTTCACGGAAACCCGGCTCCGACGGTTCTGCCATTACAAAAGTACAATCTCTCACTGCCATTTCCCGGCAGCCAGATAAAAGTCGAGTTTTGGCCAACGCTCAATAATATTCACTTTAATAAAAGTGATTTTCTCTAATAAATTCGCTTTTACAAAAGTGATTTTGTATATTTGCAAAAACATTAGTAATATTATGCAAAGTTCTGATATACAGCCATTGGTAAACTATTACCACCGAAAAATAAAACAAGTAAATCTGAATTTCAGAAGATACCTTTTCAGCCAAATCAACTGGGATGCCAGAATTATCGGGATAAAGGGGGCCAGAGGTGTTGGAAAAACCACACTTCTTCTTCAACGGATATTGGAGAAATACAAAGACATTGATGACACATTTTACATCACACTGGATCATCTATGGTTCAGGAACCATTCTCTTGAAGAGCTGGTTGAATACCTTTACACCCACGGCATCACGGAAATCTACATTGACGAAGTTCACAAGTATAAGGACTGGAGTCAGTCTCTGAAAACTTTCTACGACGAGTTCGCTGACCTGAGAATCGTATATACCGGTTCATCTATGCTTGAGATAGAAAAAACAAGCACAGACCTTGCAAGAAGGCAGACACCATACCGTCTTGACGGACTGTCTTTCAGGGAATATCTTAAATACACAGGTGTCCTTGAATATGAACCACTTCAACTTTCTGACATTCTTCAAGACCACGTTGCCACGGCTATGGACATCAGCGGAAAGACAAAGATTCTCAAAATGTTTGACAAATACCTGAAAACAGGATATTATCCATACTTCACTGATGCGAAGAATGATTTTCTGATAAGATTGGCAGAGACAGCCAAACTGGTGATTGAAAACGACTTGCCAGCTGTTCTTGATGTGAATTACGCGACAATCGAGAAGACGCAGAGACTTCTTATGACCATTGCGGAACACGTACCGCTGCAACCGACCACCGAGAAGCTCGCAGCCGCAATAAGTTCGACACGCGACTCGTGCCTTAAAATGATGTATCTGCTTGACAAGGCAGCCATACTACGGCTTCTAACCACCGAGTTGAAGAGTTACAAAAGGCTCGTGAATCCAGAGAAAATCTATCTTGACAACACAAATCTGATGTATGCTCTCGGTTCCAACGTCAATGAGGGCAATCTCCGGGAAACATTTTTCTTCAACCAAGTCGGCAACACCCACGATGTCCGCTCAAGCCATGCCGGAGATTTTCTGATAGACGGGAAGCTGAGAGTGGAAGTTGGCGGGCCATCAAAGGATTTCTCGCAAATAGCCGACATTCCTGACAGTTTCCTTGCCATAGACGGCATTGAGACAGGTTACGGAGCAAGAATCCCACTATGGCTGTTCGGGTTCTTGTATTAGAAAGTACAAACAGGCAATCTTGCTCCTGTCGAAGACAAAAACGCTTACGACGGCAGCATTATATTGCGTTACCCGCCGCTATATCTCGGCACACCACAGCTACATTGCATTTCTATGCTCATCCTTACTCGTGACTACAAACGCCCGGATGCTTTCGTCCGTTATTCGGCTGTCGGAGCAGACCTTGACCGCCGATCTCTTCAGAGACCTACCCACAATCAACGCTTCCTCAACAGCGGAACACAGCGAAGGGCTCACATTAGCAGCGTCCGAGGAATAAAGGACGATCACCACACTGTCATATTCAGATTGCGGGAGGAGGCTGTATTTGGATATTGACTCATACAGGGTCGCAGGCTTATAGTCACCATTACCTGCCTGCTGGCGGAAGTTCGACTCTGTAATTGAATATGTTTCAAAAAGATATTCAAGAGCAGGTCGTTCAAGGTCCGGGCATAGACTCAGCAGCCTTCGGATGCAGTCCTCGACTTTCGCCATTCTGCGAAGTCGCTTGATCGACCGTTCCATACGGGCGTCCCGCATCCGCTTGGCCCGGTTCCGCCTCCGCTCGCGCCTGTCTATCCTATCGATAATATTCACTGACATCGCGCCTTTGAAGCATTCCCGCTTCTCGATTCCGCCTCGGGCGTACATACTGATTTTTCGTGAATATAGTTGCGATGCCTTCCTCGAATATTTGTTGTCCGGCCTCCCGAGATTCACAATAAAAGACGATTGTTCCTCCTGAGAAAAGCCGTAGAAGGTCAACTCCCAAAGAATATGCGCGGCCAAAGCATTGTCTTCCAGATGAATATCCTCGGCGACAGAAATGTCATAGCCAAGCAGGTTCTCCCAGATGTCGTTGCATCCGTTCACGCCGATATAATGTTCCTCTGCGTCCCGGTAAACTTGAATATTCCCGTCGCACAGCCCGGTCGGCCTCAGAAGACTAATCTCATCGAAAGCCTCCCTGTAGGCGTAAATGTCAGTGTCAACATCGTACTCTTCCTTGAGCGTCGGTATCAGGTCATCAAATGAAACCTTATGAATCAGTTCGAATAACGTCATAGCATCTCGTTTCTTATCATCGGCAAAGGTAAAGATCTTTACTGCAAAATTTCGGCAGTATCACCAAGTCGAGTTATCCACAATCAGGCCTGCAATATGTCCGGCAAAAGTGCCTTTGGCAGGACAAAATGGTAGATAACAAACGTTTGTCCGACGGGGACTATGTCTGGCCGGAGAAAAAAATAGCCGATTCCAGATGCAAGATTATAACATTTTGTGATTTAAGGATAATGAATATTCCCGAAGGCGCGGGAGGTAAATGAACCAATTTTATGAGAACAATTCACAAAACCTTGCTGGTACTGGCTGCGTCGCTGGCCTTTTGGTCGGTCGGGTCCGCACAGGAAATCCAACAATTCAAGAAACACGAAATCAGCATCGGAGTCGCACCTATTCCTTTCTGGGGTGTTTTCACAGGTCACGACTATAATGAACCAGATGGCATCATAGATGGAATCTACGGAAAGAGAGACGGGGAGGCACGTTTCATTCCTCTCTTTTCCGTCGCCTGCAACCACTATTACAAAAAATGGTTCTCTCTCAACACAAGAGTCTCCTTGATGAACCAGTACAAATATGTATATTCGGGAGCCGACTCGCACGTTGACCATCTTGAAGTGTACCCAGGGGCGAATATTATGGAAATGGCACAGTTCACTTTTCTGAACAAGGAGGATGTACGGCTCTATGCGGCGGCCGGCCTCGGTCTGACTCTGTTCGACGGCACAATAATCCCGGCTGCCCAGTTCACTTTCTTCGGAATATCGTTCGGAAAGAAGGTTTTCGGATTTGCCGAACTTGGAAACGGTACTGAATACTTACTGGTCCACGGAGGCATAGGTTACAGGTTTTAAACAAAACGATGATTATGAAAAAGTACGCTCTTGTTATTCTATTTATATCGCTGATTTTCAACGGGTGCAGGAAAGATTATTATTGGCCGACAGCGCAGGAAAGGCTAGACTACGGAGCGAGAAGAATATTCATCTGCACCGTGATGAAAGCCGTAGAAGCCGTGCAATTCTGCGAACTGTTCCAGGAATATAATGACGCTTCCGGAGACGAAAAGATCCTCGATAAATACAAAGAGATAAGAAAGAATGTAACGAAAGAAGGTAACAACACGTACAACATTTCGTACTATGGCTCCCTTAGCGGTAAATTCACCACAAGCGACATCGCCGTCAATGTCAAAGGAGGAACCATTGTCTTCGAGGATATCGGATTGACCGTCAGCTGCATCGATGATGGTGATTGGGAAATCAAAGTATCTGACGGGCAGTACAACTGGTCCGACAAGATTAATTTCACGGCCACCTACAAGAAATCCGAAGACAGCGGACGCACAGCCGACATAACCATTGACGGAACATTGAACAGCGAAAGCAGAGACACCGACGGTTATAAAGCCGAATTCTACTCCGACGGCGACATTCACCACATCGGAGGAAATATCTATTCCGGAATATTCAAAATGACAACCTTTGACGACAAAGGAAGCAAACTCGATGAATATGCCCTAAGGCTCGGGAATATGTCAGAGACACTCACCACTCCGGTTGACGATTCACGGTGTTGGTAAACCGCCGGATCACGACTGACCGTCAAAAACAATATCTCTCAGCAAGGCATCGGTTGGATTTGCGGCCTGGAAACACTAGCTTTATCTACATGGATCTTGATGCGGAGATATTCCCCGGGCGGAGCGATGCTCACTCCTTACGAGCAGGCACGCCGCTACGAGAACAATCTTCCGGCCAGCAAAGGCACACTGAATGAACATAACTGTGGCAAGCAAGCACGGCCGCCGGCAAGGGCAGTCGTGCAGAAAGTATTTTGTAAGAAGAAACGCTTCTCCTATTTCATCTTGATGTCCTGAGGGTTTGTGCTTTCGTTTTTGCCGATGACAGGGAATGAGCCTTCGAGTTTGCTGTAAGAGCAGTTCTTTGTCTGGAAGACCCCGTAGGCGTGGCCGATGAAGATGCCCACAGCTCCTGTCCCGACATCCGGGATGTTCTCCCCTATCTTGCCACCGAAATGGACTCTCTCGTGATTACCTACGGCATAGCCGTATGCGCCACCTACATAGTTGTTTTTCTTTCCGTTGACAGTACCATAGGCGGAGCAGTTCTTGATCTCGCTGCCGGATCCGACAGTGCCGATAAGGCCACCGATACGTACCTCATTTTCAGACGTGGAATTAATGTCGGCATAGGACGTACAGTCTATGACATTTGCAAACGCAAATCCTGCCACGCCGCCGATATGGAAATCGTTCACGCTCTCTGCCAAATCCTGACTGTTTACTGTAACAGTACCTCTGACGGTACAGTTGGTAATAGTATTATTGTGATCATTGTTGAAAGAGATGTCCCCTATCAGCCCCCCAGCTGTCACTGAGATAGTCCTTGAAGTTGATGCAGGGGCATTGACTGTTACATTTACATCCGCGCGACAGTTGATTATGCTTGGGTCACCGGATCCTACGATTCCTCCGGCACAATATGCACTTGTCACTGCTCCATCAATCCTGCAATCAATAATGTCGGTGAAGGAGGTGAAGCCGACAATGACCCCAGTATCACGATCTCCGGTTTTAACATCGGCGTTCCTTATTGTAAGATTCCTTACAACCGATTTTTCCGTGGAGCTTGTACCGCTAAGCCAATAGAACAGGCCTCCATATTTACCGCTCTCATCCACCTTCATATTAATGATACTCTTTCCGTTTCCGTCCAGACGCATATGAGGAAAATTAACTTCATTACCGATAGGTGTCCACGGCTTACTTGCAAGGTCTATGTTTTTCATTAACTTAAAGTACTTGCCTTTATAATCATAAGGGACCTTATTAGCATTGTTGATATTATATGCAAGACCAGCCAATTGCGCGGCGGACTCAATGAGGTACGGATCAGACTCCAAGCCGGATCCTTTTGTGATAGGTTCCGCGGAGGTTCCGTCCCAGACAGAATAATCTTCAATATAACTATCCTTATCACCCAACTCTTTCTCCGTCACCCATTCAATGACATTGACGTTCCCGGCATCCACACGATCTTTCCCCACCTTGACATTCATAGTGTAAGCACAGCCGCCGTACAGTTCCAGATTACTGTCAAGAGTGACATTGTACGCCTTGTTGTCGGACATCACGACCGTAAGCATCCTGGCTCCGCTTTTCTGACCTTTACCAGGAAAGAATATGGCCTCGTAAACATAGTCTGCCGTATTGCACATTGATATGTCATTGGATGACGACTGATCCAGATCTGTGACTGTCCTATTTGCAAGGTCGCATCTGATCTTGCTCGAAGTCCCGTTCAATATCACATCCTTGACCGAATGCGAATCACCAAACTCATTTCCAAAAGTAAGATTGACTTTCAGCTTCACCAGCACGTGACTGAATGTTATGTTCAGTTTTTGGTTTTTCAAATCATTGGCAGGAACAAAACCAGGCTTGCTGTACCAAAGGAAATCCGCGGAGGAAGTGCCACCGGTCTGGTTCGAAGGAATTGAGAACTCGACGCCTGTGTGGTCATCCGCACCACTGATATGCGGAGCATAGGCGAATATGCCGACCGGACTTTGCGCATTCTTCCAAAGAGTCTGGATTTCCGGAGTCCAGGAACCACTGCCATTCACCCAACGCACATTGTCCTTGCTATAGTAATCACCGTCACCGTAATCAATAAACAGTCCGAGATCACTACCTAAATATGCGCTATAAGGCAAATCCGCTTTGGTCATCAAGCCGCTTACCGAAGCCTCTATTCTTACGATTCCGTCCTCCGGAAAGTTATCACTGCTGTTGCTGATGTCTTTCTCGCAGGAAACAAATATGTTTGCTACCGACAGGAGCGCGGTCAAAATAGGATAGTATGTTTTTTTCATATTATTATAAATTATCATCAATTAATAAATTGCAGCCGATTAAGCGAAGGTGGCATCTATAATCATTTAACATAATAACCAGACTGAATCTCCAGTGTCTCTCCCCTCTTGATGACGATGTTCTTTCCGGTGTATAAGGTTCCTCCAAGCTTGTACTGGACAATGTAAGTGCCCTCAGGGAGGGAGGTCTCGTAACATTCTTGATAGGAATAGACACTGCCGGACGGATCGAAATGATAGCTTTTAGGATCACTTAGGCTCTTGGGGTCGATGAAGACGATGTCCGTCATAAACTTGCCTTTCTCGCTGTTGACAAACTTGACATTGCCGCAAGGAATTCTGTTCGGAACCGGGAGGTCGATGAAAAACTCCTTCTTCGCGATAGGCCGGTTCTGGACGCCCGGCAGCCCGCCAGGAGCATTGGTGCAAAGGTCACGGTAGTTCATCTCGCTCAATGTCACCTTCATACGGTAACGGGTGGCGGCGTCGGACTCCACAGTGTTCTCCACACTCCAGACCCAGCCGGAATGGAAGTCGAAAGTGGCTCTGGAAATGGCCGGAGGCTGAGTGTTGATCAACTCCGGCAGGTTCTTCACCTCCAGTTTGTAGTGGATGCTTCCGTCAGACGAGTTGTCGATGATGGACAGGTCCCTGATCTCACGCGTCCTTGAACTGCTGAAGTTGCAGCCTGAGCTCAAGGAAAGCCCGGCGCCGGCGGCGCCACCGGACAAACCGGCCTCGAACGACCAGGTCACACCGGAAGTGTAGGTCTGGGAGTTTATCGTGGTTGAAGGGGACGGAACCTGATTGAAGCGGACCGGAACCTGATTGCCTTTGTCATCGACCAGGGAGATGTCCACATTGTAGCCGGTCAGGAAATAGCCCATGAAATCGCCGATCCAGCCATTCGGCAGCACCTTGTTGAACTTTCCGGCGTACATCCCGGACGAAGCCACGGAGAACGTGGCGTCAACGATGTAGAAGTCCCCGATGTAGTTGCTCTTGGACGTTTTGAACGCATAGAGCGGGATGACCGAGTAGTACTGCTCGAAGCGGCCTTCGCCCGTCACCCTGAACTCCTTCTTGCCGTCCTTGAAGATCAAGCCATTGTCAATCTTGTAGTCATGGGACGAGAACAGATGGATGGACTGGAGCAGGTCGTCTCCCGAGGTGTTCGCGGAATGCGCGTCCCCGACCCATGACACAAGGCCGTTGAGGTTGGTCGGCGGGAAATCATCCATTGAGAAGACCTTGCCGCTCCTGTGGAACGCCACGAAAAGGCAGTCGTCCAACGTCTCGGCGGACAGAAAACCGATGTTGTGCCGCGAAAGGAACGTCAGCAGATCCGAAGTCGGAGAGACCACGACCACCGCCGCCCCACGCTTGTAAGCGTTCCAAATCTCATCGTCCTTGACATCCTTCTCGCTGACAAAGACCACTTTTGCCTCCTCGCAGGAGACCCTCTTCCCGGTGAATCTTGAATATATCAACTCAAGGATGTCGCCATCCAGTTCAGACAGTACACAGTAGGGCAGGTCCGAGGTGCGGTTCTCCTCGACTGGCTCCGGCTCCGGTTCCGGATCGGGGTCAAGGCCTGACTTCCCTCCGCAGGAGGCCAGCAGGCCAAAAGCCGCGCAAAGCGCAAGTATATTCAGAAAATCAATTATTCGTTTCATGGTCATTGGGTTTCATTCAGAAGGTTCATGAATATATTCATAGTTTTACTTGAATCCGTAGCCGGTTGATAGTCTCACAGATCCTCCCGGCATCACTCTGACAAGTCCGGTGTAGTTGCGTTTCCTGGTCTTGCCTTTCGCGTCCTTGATGTCGCATTGCAGCTCGTAGTCGCCGGCCACCAGGAACAGGGAGCAGGTGTTGCCTTGGCCGTAGACGCTTCCGTCATGGTAGCTTCCGGTCTCGGGGTGGCTCTTGTTGTACAGCCTGACATTGGTCATGAAAGTGCCCTCCTCGCTGTTCGTGAGGTCGAATTTCCCGGTCGGCCCCCTGTTGGGCACAGGAAGATCCTTGGTGACGGAATACTTCTTCTGAACGAACTCAAGATCGTGGTAGTCAACACTTCCCGAGTAGAAATAGGAAGCGCCGTAGACAAGGTTGTAAAGATCTATCACGACCCTGTACTTGGTCTTCACATCGTAGTCCTCCGCCGGGACAGCCCACACCCACTGGCTGTAGAAATTGACGGTCGAGGTCGAGACAAGCGGAGGGTCCGTGATTTTCAGGGATTTCAGGCGAGGAAGATTGTTGATCACGTAGTCGTAGCCGACCGTGGAGCCTTCGTGCCTGTTGAGCACATCGCAGTCGCTGATTGTGCGGGATGTGCTTGAGGAGATGGAGAATCCCGTGTTTGAAGAGATCATCGGAGACGTGCCGCCGGTGATTCCTCCGCCGATGGAAAAGCTCCAGCCGGTCGTGTAGCCGGTCGAGCCGATGACGGTCTCCGGTGTCGGTGTCTGGACAAAACGTCCGACTGGAGTTCCAGCGGTGTTTAATATGTAGATGTTAGAACTGAGAGACTTGAGATAGAAACCGCATATCCTCGCTTTCACCAAGCCGTGCGTCTTGGTGAAATTCCCCGTGTACATCTTCCCCGACACGACCGAAACGGTGGAGGTCATGAGGTAGTAATCCATGGCCTCCGAGTCACCGCTCTTGAATCCGTGCATCGGTGTGACCTTCAACTGCACATCTATGGAAAACTCGCCCTCAAGGTAATCGTGTTTGGAGGACGCTACGTTGGTTATCGTCTCCTTGACTTTGTCAGAATAGGTCGTGTACAGGCATGACTCCTCCCAGAAAGAGGACGGGTCGAAGTTGCCGGCCACGTTCAGGATGGCGTTGTTGGTCCAGGAGACAAGGCCGTTGAGGCATTCGTCCACATCCAGACCCTCCGCCGGAGTCCGCACGGCACAGTGGCCGGAGCGTCCCTGCTGGAAAGCCACACAGAGGAAATTCCCCGCCTCCACACCGAGTTGTTCAAGCAGGTTTTTTGACGGATCGCAGACAACCACGACGCGCCCCTTGAGTGTGTCAAGTCCGGAATAGCCGGCCATGTCCGTGACAATCACCTGTGCGTTGTCAGCCGAAGGAGCCGTCTCTTTCAGCCGGCCTTTGACAGCGTCCGCGAAGTCCTTAGAGAGTCCTTCCGAGACCCATGCCGGGAACGCGATCTTCTCGCCGTCGGCGAGCGAGGAAGGCTTGCGGTAGTCGCCTTCAATGATGACCTCGTCACCGTAGTCCGGACTGTCCTTGGAGCAGGAGACAAGCGTAAGCACGAACGCCGGTATGGCCAGATAAAGTAAAAGAGAGTATTTCATGGTATTACAGTCTGTAAGGCAGTTTGCGGTTGTAGTCCTTGTCCACACAGATAGTCGCCGTCTTCTTTGTAAGATTGTAAACGACTGACCATTGCGTGTTGCTTGTGATGTCTCCTCCCTCGGATTGCAGATCTGTGTGCACGGCATCAAGCAGAGACATGCATTCATCTTCCGTCATCACACGGTTCTTCTTTTCCAATGTCTCGTGGAGCTTGTCGTACCGCTCTTTTCCTCCTCCGACATTCCGCCATCCCTCGGACAGATAGAAATTGGTGACGTGGTCGGTGTCAAGCAGGTTCATCGTCCAATCCTTCGCTGACGGATCACTCAGCGGCGGCACCTCTCCCGGGCGGTAATATTCCACGACAACGCTCTTTCCGCTTGCGTCGGCGATCAGGAAATGATAGTTCGAGTCCGAATTCTCACCGTCAGCGAAGAAATTGTGGGACCGGAAAACCTCCACGGCTTGCTCAACGCTAGTACACCTGTCCAGAGCCAGCCTGATGGCTAATGTCGGGACGATGTCACTCTTCCCGGGGTCATGCTGTACCGCCCCGCCGGTACCTCGAAGAGACAGGACACCTATGAACAGTCCCGCATCATTCATTCCGTCCAGACAGCAGTAGATGGATGCGGTCACAGGGATGGAAAGATCCGTCTTCCCGTCCGACAACGCACCGGCCACATAAGTGTCTTTGTCCAGAAATGGAAGGGCTGAGATGCAGATGGACTCATGCACTCCTTTTGTGACATTGTGTACAAGCACATTGGAAGACGACACGAATCTATAGTCAAAGTTACGTCCCACCAGCACGTCTCCTTCCGGGGACTTGACACAGAAAGCACTGCATCCGAAATCCACGCCACCGTCAGCCTTGCCCAGCGGAACTGTTGTCAGCATCGGCACCACTTTTCCGAGAAGTTGCATGCTGGAACTCGCCCCTCCGCTAGACATAACCTCATCGATGTGGTAGTCCGAACTATATTTCACTGAATATAAATGCCCGTCCGCCAAATTCTTCAATGTGGACACCATGGCCTTCTGACCATCATTCCTCAGATAATCGGCAGGGTTTGCGGCGGTTTCGGTTTCTCCCTTATCACAAGAGGACAGAAAGAAAACCGAGACTGAAAGACAAGACACAAGATAGATAAGACGCTTCATCGTTTTGATATTGTTTGAAACATACCCGGAAGCCTCAGGGTGGCTCACCACGCCCAAGGAAGAAGTTTGTGAGACAAAAATACTAAAAAAGCACCCGAAGAAAAGACGGCTCCGACGAATTTTGCCGAGCCGTCAAGAAATTGTCGTACGGACAACCTTATTTTGTCAAATCAGCATTTTTTTGCCGAACCGATAAATTGCTTATCCGCCATTTTGTCGGGGTCATACCCTCTCTCTCCTTGAAGGAAGCATTGAAATTGCTCACGGAAAGGAAGCCTGATTTTTCCGCGATTTCGGCGATGGACCTGTCAGGATTCTCCAGCAAGGCGCGTTTTGCATAGTCGATTCTCATTCCGCAGATCCATTCCCGGAAGGTAATCTTGTAGGTCTGATTGATGAAAGCGGAAAGATACGTCCTGTTTGTGTACAGGTTTTTGGAAAGATCCGCTATCGTGAGTCCCGGCTTCAGATAGCCTTCCGCCTCCACCCATTCCTGCACAAGACGTTGCATTTCCGGATTGCAGGAGAACGTTTCCTCCACAGAAACCTCCGGATCCTGGTCGCTTTCGATGGCCAGTTCGATGGTCTCATAAAAAAGCAGGTAATTCTGATAACTTACATACAGATAACTATAGAAAGGAACGGAAGATAATACCCACACAAAAACCAATTTGTCCGGAAGGAACGTCAATGCCGAGCAACTTATGCCGAAAACGAGCATCCAATATGTCAGTACAGACATCCATCTGACATAGGTCGCAATGTGGTCGGAATGTGTGTTGTCCATCATTTTGACTGCTTTGTAATAGGCCTTCAGGAGATGGTAGGCCAAAATGAATCCATAAATGGCAAGCATCAGGCTTAATAAATGTATCAGGTTAACCTTGAGCGGGCCGTCTTTTGCGAAGGCAAGTACAGACATGGACAGGATAACATATAAAAGCCAGAGCAGCCAATGTCTTGCGATTATCTTCCTGCTTATGTAGGAGCCGTTCAGAAGCGTGTGCAACGCGGCCACAAACAATCCGTAGCTGAAGAAGTACGTGGTAAGGTTCAACACAATCGCGGCATTGACGTCAATATGCCTTATGCCCATGAACAGATGAACGGCGTAATTCGCCGCCAACACCAAGAGCGCAGCCCCCATTAAATGCCTTGAACGCAGATAGTTATCGAATATCCTCTTGCCCGGGACCTTCCCGAAGAAGAACCTGTAGGCAAAGAACGCCATCAGGGTCAAGGCAATGCATAAAGAGTATCTGTATAGATCGTTGTCCATAGTGTCTAAATGTTCATTATGCTGCCTGCTTTAATAGGTAGCATATATTTTTTAAAGTTAGACATAATTCTATAAAAACAGCGAATATTTATACGGAAAGATGTACTTTATGACGACATCAACAGCCTCGCTAAAAATGAGATGATCAAAAAGAAGAACTTGGAAGCCATTCACCTTGAATAGGGCGTGCGCAGCGCATAGGCAACCTTCCGCAGGCAAACAAGACGGGACATACCCCATCGCGCAGAGATAATATTTTCCAGCGATGATGCAAGATTCTTTGGAAATGGGCATACAAGAACCCGTCAACCACTTTATGAAAACCATCCACAAAGCAAAAGTCCTCCACAAGGTATTATTGGCGGCACTGATTCTTCTGACCTTCAGCCTTGAGGGACACTCACAAGAGAAAGGTATGTTCAAAATTCACGAGATCAGCGTGGGGTATGCACCGATTCCTGTTTATGCAGGACTGTTATCTCCTTGCGATGGAGAGATTGGAGACTACGAGGACATTACCGGATCCATCTACGGAAAACAATACGGATCCGTACATAATTATCCGTACTTGACACTATCCTACAATCATTTCATAAAGAAATGGTTCTCGATTGACACAAGAGTATCATTAGGAGGCTATTATTACTACGTGTACACAGGCCGGGACACGCACGTCGAACACTTCGACTTCAATCCTTACATCAGCGTCACTGGAATGGCGAGATTCTCCTATCTGAACAAGCCTGCGGTACGGTTATACTCATCAGTAGGGGTAGGATTGGTAGCCAACAGCGATCTGCTTCCGACCATACAGTTGACCTATTTTGGCGTGTCATTCGGGAAAAGACTTTTCGGATTTGTGGAACTCGGCGCGGGGCTTGAATATCTTGGAGGAATGTGTGGTTTGGGCTATAGATTTTAAAATATGACAATATGAGAAACACGACAACAATACTACTGGTTATTTCATTGATTACCGGTTCATGCATCAAAGACAAAGATATGCCTTCACTCCAGCAAAGGCTGGAATCAGGCGCCGAGAGAACCTTCCACCACTCAGTCAGAGCCGCGGTTGAAACCATGAGGTTCTGTCAACTATTTCAGGAATATCTGGAAGCTTCCGGCGACGACAAGTCTCTTGAAAAGTTCTCTGAGATAAATGAGTCTGTAACAAAGACCGAAGAGAACACTTATGAGATCAAGTACAGCGGAACTCTCTCGACCAACGGAACCTCAATCAACGAGACCGGAGGCGCCATGATCTTCAAAGAAATCGGTCTTTCGGTCGATTGCACAGGAGAGCTTGAATGGGAAATCAAATTTGAATCCAAGAGGGAGAACAATGACTATCAAAACCTTAACTACAATGCAATCTATAAGAAAAAAGTTACAGGTGACAGTGATTTGGCCAAAATCACGATCAATGGAGACCTCGTAAGCGGCAATGAAGACACAAAAGGCTACACCATCAAGTTTGAGTCTGAAGGAGACATCACCTATCTGGGAGGGCAGACTTATGTCGGCTTGTTCAAAATCACAACGTTTGACAATGAAGGCGACAAACTCGATGATTATTCCTTGAATCTTGGGGACTCATATTAGGATGCGAAGTGCGCAGAGATCCTGGCAGATAAGTTTCTGATTTTATGCCGATTAAATAATCTTCTGGTGTAAAAATACACACCAGAAGATTATTCTTTTAACTGATTTTAAAGGTGTTGTCTGCCAACATACGATGCAACTCCTCAGTCACCGATGGATATACCGAAGGTGATCAGAAGGCCACGATGGTCGCTGCACCAGATGTTATTCGCCGGATGGATTAGTTCGTCCTTGGAAAGAGGGTCATGGACAGGATCGCCATGTTCGATGGTCATGTCAGGGCCGACAAGTTGAGCTTTACGGACTGCTATGCGTTCACTGTCGTAGTAATAGACAAAATCTATCCTGTCGCGCTCATCGGCCTCCGGGGCCCATGAGGTAACCTTTTTCGCATCTTTGTTCAGCACTGGCCAAGTGAAACCAGGGTTCTTCACAGGATCGGGATAAACTACCCTGTAGGCATCATGGAAGCCATTCGCCGACAAGTAAGAGGAGACACTCCACGGCACGACAAGGCCACCATGTCCACGAATGTTCTTCGTCTCTTCGGTCCAGTCCAGATGGGATGGTTGGTTAAGATCGCCGGCATAGATGCAAACGCGTCCCTTGGCTGCCTGTTCCTCGACATCCTCAGTCAAGTCAATCGCCATCTGAATGCGGTTCCCGGTGACATCCCTGGCCACAACCGCTTCCAGATCAGTGACAGGACCATCTTTCAGTTTATCCCATCCATAAGGCTCGGAACCGTCACCATAGCCTCTGGAAAGATAGCACGCATAGTAGTAATGTACCGAATGTGAGGAATATACAGCCACTTCCTGTCCATGGAAGTTGATCACTGTCCGGTAAAACCATGGCTGTGGACCGGAACCGTTTGACGAAGCCACCGGTGACGCGTCCTCTACAATAGGGAATCTCGTCAGGATTCCCCTGGTGCCACTGCCCGTCATGCTTGTCTTGTAGTACCGCACCCCTGTCTTCTCGAAAAGGTAGTCAATGGCCTGCTTAAGAATGTATTCGGCTGATGCGCCCTTTACTGTCTCGTCGCCTTTGGACGGGAACTCACAGAACGAGGCCACATCCGGCATAAGGGACAACAACTGATCATTGAGGACATCCTGACCATTGTCTATATTTCCAAGCCCTTCCCAAATGTTCAATTGAAAGAAAGTCAAGGACATGCAGGAATCAAGGCGCTCCTCCACACCGGGGGAAATGTCCGGACGGACATCAGCATGTTGGAACGCCTGAAAAAACGTTGTCAGAATCAAAAACGCGACAACAACCCTGAGCCTCATGAAAGAATTTGCTACTTAGCCTTATACTTGAAACACAGTGACGATCCCGAATCCTTGAGCGTCAGCTCAAAGCCTGCGGCCAATTCCGCGCCAGTTCTCTCAATCCGATCCATTGTGTCTTGATCCTCCAGCACATAGATCTTGGACGGATCCAAGCCTCTTAAGTGCACAACAATCTTGTCCTGGGAACATTGAGCCCTTCTGAAAGCCACGACACGACCGGAAAGATCAGACTTTCTGTCAAGTTGGTAAGCCAGCCAGATGTCATCAGAAGTGGTGTCTCCATAACCTGTAAGCGGATAGAAATCCTCAAGAAAATAAGGTCTTATGTCGTGGAATTCCGCAAGGCGTTTCTGCATCTCAAGGATGTTGAAGTCCGCTGATGTGATCTTCCAGTTGAAAGTGATGGCGGCTCCGTAGCTTGATCGAGTGGAGAAGGTGTCAGACTTGGCCAGACATGTTCCGCTCACAGGCAGCCATTGGCTGAGGCCATAGGTGTGGCACTGGTAGCCGATCGGCTCACCGTAGTTGTAGTCCGTTCTCCAAAGAGGGATGCTTCTGGAAGTGGCCTCAAGGTCAAGACGCCTTCCACCACCGGCGCAGTTGTCGATGTACAGGTTCGGGAACTCTGAACGGAGATAGTCCCAAAACTTATAGAGCCCGGTGATGTACTTGATCTCACAGATTCCGTTTCTCCCTGGTTCATCATTACTGTACCAGAACCACTCAGGATCGATGTTATAGTCTTGACGATAATGGTCAATTCTGTTGTCACGGATCAGTTTCGCGACACTCTCACGGAGCCATTTATTGGCGTTCTCGTCACCAAGGTTCACAAGGAACGAGTCCTGGGTCTTCCTGTCAATCGTGTGAGGGATAGGCTTTCCGCCACCGGCCAAGAGCATGTACTCAGGATGCTCATAAGCCCAATAGGAATCCTTGATCGCCCTCTCCGGCTCAAACCAGACCATAAACTTGCATCCAACCTCGTGAGCCACGTCAGCGATCTCTCCAAGGCCTGCGGGGAATCTGTCGGTGTCCACTTTCCAATTGCCGACAGCATTGGCCCAGTTGTAACCATTACGCCAATCAGCGGCCTTTTCGTACCATCCCGCGTCAAGCCAGAAAACCTCCGGCAGAAGATTGAACTCCTCGTAACGGTGAATGAGAGCCCTGGCATAATCAGATGTCATGCAAGTATATTCATTGCAAGGATAAGGATCACCATAGTTAAAGCTGCTACAAATCGGAGGGACGACAGGCTCCCCTCCGGCTTTTGGGTAGTGGTGCTTCATGATAAACCGCCGAAGGATGTTCTGTCCGTCCATCCTGTCCTCTCCCTGCCATGGAATCATCGCGGTCAACGGTGTACGGATCTCCTCACCGGGAAGCAGATAGGTGTCCAGATTCTTAAGTCCGGTGGAGATGTTGAAGCGATCCTTTTCAGGACGGTTGATCTCAGCCTTCCAAGAGCCGGTCCAACCGATGGCGAAAACCATTCCGCCTTCAGGTGTCTTAACATTAAAATACGGGAAAGCGACTGAGGATGAGCGGCCCAGGTGAGGAACCATGACCAAAGAATCCCCGACTGAATATTCCTTTGTCTGCGCCATGAAATCATGCTTCCCCGCGTCACTTCCTCTTGCGTAGAAAAGGAACCAATCCCCTTCTCGTCTTGATTTCAGGTCAATGTCAGCGGCCTTGACATCAGAGATTTGTCCGGAATTGCCGGAAGACTGGTTCTTGAAGTATAGAGTCCATTCCATCGCGTTGAATTCGTCAAAAGTCTTGACTCTGCACTCCACCAATAATCCAGATTTTCCGTCCTTCCAGAAAAAAGATCTCTGTGTCTCACCATCGGAGACGACCGGAGATGTCTTGGAAAATATCCATTTTCTCAAAAACAGATCAGATGACACACCATCATAGTTGAATGAGAACGGAGGAGTTGTACCTTTTGAGAAATGCCTCTCGATCCATCTTTCGCAAGATTGATCCTTTGGGGTCATTTCCATGGATGCGCGGGCCGATGCAATGCTGCAGCAAAGCATTCCCAAAGCAAATGCTATCAGTTTGTTTTTCATTGTTCTATGTATTTTATCAAAATGGAGCTTTTTGGATTGTCCAGCCTCAACGTCAATCCTTCGGAAAGTTCCTGCCCAGTCTTCACGATCACCTCGCCGGAATCACTGTCAGTCAATTTATAGAGTTTTCCGGAAGAAAGGCCTCCCAAACGGACGATGCAGTGATCCTCAGTGGCATTCTCGCGTCTGAAGGTCACAACTATTCCCGACCCGTCGGACGGTCTGTGCATCTGGTAGGCCAGCCACACATCGTGTCCGGTGAGGTCACCGTCACCGGTAAGCGGATAATAGTCCTCGAAATAGTAGTCACGGATGCCTTTATACTCGGCAAGGCGTTCCTGCATCTCAATGATTGACAATCCTTTCTCGGTGATCTTCCAATTGTAGATGAGGGTGGACGACAGACTCGAACGGAAGGAATATTTATCAGGCAGCAATATTCCGGTGCCGTGGACAGGAAGGAAATAATTAAGTCCATAGGTATGGCATTGATACCCGTCAGGATCGTCATAGTGATAGTAGTCGCTTCTCCAAAGCGGTACGCTTCGGCTGATCGTCTCCCAATCCAGACGCTTTCCTCCAGAGGCGCAGTTGTCGATGACCATCTCCGGGAACCTCTCCAGAAGATAGTCCCAGAACCTGTACAAATTCTCTATGTGGCGGATTTCCTTCATGCCTTTTCTTCCAGGCTCATCATTGAAGGCCCAGTAAGGAGCCGGTTGGATGTTGCAATCCTGTCTGTACCAATCCACTCCGTTCTCTTCCATCAAGTCTCCGTAGTACTTGCAAAGCCAGTCGCAGGCCTCATCGTTACCGAGGTCAAACAGCAGCCAATCAGATTCCTCCGCTCCGTCCGGCTGACGGCAATCCAGCATCCAATCCTTATGCTCAACGGCCCACTGGGTGCCTTTCACGACCCTCTCCGGCTCAAACCATAACATGAACTTCGCTCCGGCTGAATGCGCGGCGTCCGAGACAGGCTTCATCCCCTGCGGGAAACGCTTGGCGTCAACGGTCCAGTTACCGGTGGTGGAAGCCCAGTTCTGACCGTGCTGATAGTCAGAGGCTCCTGTGTGCCACCCCGCGTCCAACCAAAAAATGTCCGGAATCAACCCGAACTGACGGTAACGACCTATCATCGCCGTCGCCCATTCAGAGGTTATGCACGAATATTCTCCAAAAGGTTGCGGATCACGATAATTGAACCCGCTGCTCAAGTAATTCCGGACTTGTTCACCATGTGTTTTTCTATAGCGATGCTCAAGCAGGAAACGACGGAACCTGTTGTGGCCGTCCATCTGTTTTCCGCTCCAGAAGAGGAACGCCACGGATGGGACGCGTATCTCCTCCCCAGGCTTTAGGTACAGGTCAAAGTTCACCATGCCGGCGGAGACGTCCAGAGACCTGTCTCCTACAGACTTGAAATCCGAGAACCATGTTCCGGTCCAGCCGATGGCCATCATCGCACCTTGACCGGAAGTCTTCGACTCGATGTTGTAGAAAGGGAAAGCCTCGCTTGAAGAACGGCCTCCGGACGGTTCGAAATGAATGTTCCCGCCATTCTCAAGGGTCTCGGTTCTCGGGGCGTAGTCAGCCCTTGAAATCTTGTTGCCCTCCGCGTAGTGAAGGGACACTGGGCCGGTCGACGGGAAATCCATCCTCATGTCGGCGATCTTCAAATCGGAAATCCGGCCGGAGTCCTTTCCGGAGATATTCCTGAAACGCACGACCCATTCCACCACCTTGCTTTCCGGATAGCCGGTGACATCGCAGATAACCGACAGTCCGGCTTTTGGACCGCTCCAGGTGTAGCGCAAAGAAACCGCGGACGGATCCGCCGGCGTAAGGACCTCACGTGTTCTTTTCCAACCGCCCAGGAATTCCGAAGAAGGCACTCCGTCCAACCGGAACGAGAACGGGACCGCTGAGCCTTTCGAGAAGCGGGCATCAATCCATGCGGAGACTTTCACCTTGTCCCCAGACATGTTAACAACGGCTTTGGATGAGGCCGGCACAGCGGAGAAAACCGACACAAGGACAGCCACGAGCAAACTTGCAAGATATACCGAACGTTTCATACTACAATCCCATTTTCTTTTCCAAAGCCTCGATCATGATGTGGATCACCTTTATGTGGATTTCCTGGATCCTGTCCGAATGCGGGGCGTCAGGGGCCTGGATGGCCACATCGGCGGCATCAGCCAAAGGTCTGCCTTTCACGGAAGTCAAAGCGATCACCTTCATTCCTGTCTTCCGCGCAGACTCGACAGCCCGGAGCACATTGTCCGAAGTACCGCTCGTGCTGATCGCAAGAAGCACATCGCCCGGCTTTCCGAAGGCCTCGACCCATCTTTGGAATATCTCATTGAAAGAAAAATCGTTACCGACACATGTGAAGTAAGCCGGATCATTGATCGACATCGCCGGCAGAGGCCTTCTACTTTCCCGGAAGCGCCCGGTCAGCTCTTCGGCGAAATGGGTAGCGTCACACAATGACCCGCCGTTGCCGCAGCTCATCACCTTGCCTCCGGAAGCCAACGACTCCGCCAGCACATCCACACAACGCTCGATCGCAGGCACAGTCCGAGGATCGGCAAGAAACGCGTTCAACTCATTCAAAGCCTCGGTGAGGCTATGCTCTATAATCTCTTTTGTCATATTCCCGTCATTTTTGAATATTCGCGGCCACGGAAAGCGCGGCGTAATCACCGATCGACTCCCCGAGAGCCGCCGGCACAACCTTGCATACCTTGTTCGACAGCGGAAGAGCCTCCCGCAAAAGTACCTCGTCCACAAATGGTTTCATCATTTCCTCGTTCCTTGAGTAGATGCTTCCGATCACGATGAGCTCAGGATTGAGAATGTCCACCACGACAGAGAGTCCGATGCCGAGATGTCTCGCTGAGATCTCGTAGATCTTCCGGGCCAGAGGATCACCCTCCCTCATGGCTTCGGCCACAACCTTGGCCGTGATTTTGGACAGGTCTCCATCCGGACACCAAGCCACTTTGCACCCCATCTGAAGGCGCTCGCTGACAAGCGATTGAGCCAACTGACGGATTCCGCCGCCGCTACAGAAACCTTCAAACGAACCGGCCTTTCCGTAGCCGACAGGCCCATATTCCTCCAGACGTATGTGTCCGAGTTCTCCGGCGTTGTCATTCGTTCCTGTGTAGAGTTTCCCGTCGAGGATCAAACCGGCTCCCAAACCCGTTCCGAAGGTCATAAAGACCATATTTCTGGTGCCTTTGCCAGCACCGAACTTCCATTCCGCCAAAGCGCAGGCGTTGGCGTCATTGTGCACGGCGGCAGGCACACCGAACTCCTCCGATAATATTCCCACAATCGGAATATTATCCCACCCGGGCAGATTGGGAGGAGACATTATGACACCGCTGGAACTGTCCAGGGGGCCTCCGCAGCTGATGCCTATCGCATAAATATCTTTTTCTTTGAGAGAGTTCCGGTCAAGGACCTCCCTGACCGCGGTCTTTATGTTCGCGATGGTGCCGTCAACATCCGTGGTCGGGAAATCCTTCTTGTCCTTTATCACGATGTCATCACCTTCCGACAACCCCAGAGTGACGGCGCATTTCGTCCCGCCGATGTCCACTCCAAGCAATAATCTTTTGTCCATATCTTAGACTCAACTTAGAAGTTGTTTTGATTTGTTTGTTAGAAGGTTTGAGAGTGAAAAACTTCAGTTTCGACCGCTTCTTCCAAGGAAGATAGCGGTGCTATCTGACTGAAGAAGCGGGAAGAAAATGAAGATTTTTTCACCTCAAAGAACATTTCAAACAAATCAAAACAGATTCTTATTTCACATTGAACATTTTCGTCTTTTTCAGCAGTTTACGGTACTCCTTCAGATCATAAGGAGCCTTGCCGTAGAGATAGTGATTCTCCAGCTTCTCCCCGCCACGGCCGGTGTAGGAGATTTTGAATATCCCTTGTCCCTGCCTTTCAGGAATCATGGTCACAGTCTGCTTCCCGTTGGCTTCGACTTCATATTCCCCGGTGAACACCACCGCGCCCGATTTGACATCCGTGACTGACACGGTTCCTCGCGCCGGTTCCCTGGTGTCATTGGCGACAACCAGCGGATAGCCTCCGTTCTCCGCGTCATTCATCAACGCGCACACATCAGTCTGAGCGTTCCGAATGAACCAGTAGGCCATCTTAGGGCTATTGTACCAATCGACTATGGCATCGGAGATCAGCGGCCACCCATCGCGGATGTTCCACCACAACATGCCGGTGTTCGGCTCGAACTTATGTCCCCTGAACTTCTCGATGAAGTACTTCATCGCCTCGGCCTGAACACTTTGGGATGCGAATATGAACTCGTCCAAATCGGTCGGCACATCCCCGAACAGCAAGCGCACCTGATTGATCATCAAATTGTTCCTGTCGGGAGTGTAGCCCCATTCTTTGAATATCCTCACGGACTTCGTCAGCCAGTCCTCGTTCCACCTCCTGCTCTTCACATCGCTCCAAGGATAGACGGATTCCGCCGGGAACATCTTCTCCAGGCTTTCGCGGTTCGGCATTCCATGATAACCTATCTCGCTGACGAAGATGCATTTGGCCTCAGTGTAGAACGGGTCCTTGTAGTACCCTCTCGGCCCCCAGAGATGATCTTCAGGGATGTTTTCGGTACTGTAGGACGTGGCCACCAGTTCCTTGCTCCAGTACGGTGAGGACGGAAGGTAAGGCCTTGTCGGATCGAACTCATAAAGGACGGCAGGAATCGTCATTCTGGACACGATGTCATCGTTAGGATCCATCCTGAAGTTCCTCAATGTTCCAAGGGTCAGAGTCTGGTCATTCTCATTGTTCCCAGCCCACAAAGCCAAAGACGGATGCGACCTGAGTTTGATAACCACCGAACGGACTTCCTCGGCGATAGCCCTCTGGAAATCAGGATCCTGTGGATAAAGGGTGCAGCCCATGGCGAAATCCTGCCAGACAAGGATTCCGTTGCTGTCACACAGATCGAAGAACTCGTGATCCTCATAGACATTACCGCCCCAGCATCTGAGCATGTTGCAGTTCAAGTCTTTAGCGATGCTGAAAGCGTTCTGCAAGTGCTGCGGGTCACGGCTGTGGAAAGCGTCCATCGGAGTCCAGTTGCTGCCGTGGACATAGATTTTCTCCCCGTTGACGATGAAGCAGAAGCGTCCAGGATTCTCCTTGGAGTTAGTCGGAGTGAGATCCAGCTTCACGGTCCGGATTCCAATCCGTTTTCTGTCAACATCCACCTCACGGCCGTTCTCATCAAGAATCCTCACCGTGGCATCGTACAAAGCCGGTTCGCCGTATCCTCTTGGCCACCAAAACTCCACATTATCCAGACCGAAGAACAATTCCCTTGCGGAATGTGACGTGATCTTTCTTGTGGATTTCACCTTATCGACACCGTCCTTGCTGATCGAGATCTCGGCGGTCATCTTTCCATCCTGGTACTTGACCGGCAAGGTGATTGTGTAGTCAAGATAGACTGAGGCTTTCTTGTCCGCCACGTTCACATCGCATGTGTACCAATGTGCGTCCACAATGTGCACAGGAGGCTTGACCTCCAGCGACACCCCTCTCCACAGCCCAGCGCTGACCAATCTTGGCATGATGTCCCAACCATAGGTGTGCGGGGCCCTTCTTGAATAGACGGATTCCACCTGGGCGAAGTTGTAACTGATTATAGGAAGAATATTCTTGCGTCCCTCGATCACCGAAGATCGGATATAGACTTCAAGAAGGTTGTCCTTACCCGGTTCCGCCACCAAGGTCGTGACATCATATTCATGCTCGATCAGCATGTTTGACGCACTTCCCACATGCTTGCCGTTCAGGAAGATCTCCGCATAACAGTCTATTCCCCCGAAACGCAGGAAGACTTCGTCCTCGACGGAACGGTCAGGGGATGTAAAGTGCCGGCTGTACCTCCATTGGTAGCCTTCGTAGGGACGGAGAAGATAGACATTGCTGCCGAGCTCCGGATTCTCGACCAGTCCAGCGGCCATAAGGTCCAGTTCCACATTCCCTGGAACCGTGGCCTTGATGGTCTCATATTCAACTCCTTTCATTCCGTCAGGAGACAGGACCGGATCCCGCTTCTGCTCCCAGTAATCCAAAGTCCAGATTCCGTCGAGCGACACACTTTCGGCACGTGCCGGCAGGATGGACAGCAGGAAAAGGACAATCAATAAGTGTGGACAACGCTTCATTTGATGTTTGTGTTAGTTGTTTTCAGATTCGGACGGTCTCACCTTCCTGAGGACAGGGATGAGAACGATCATATAAAGCCAGACAAGGGCAAGGGTGACAAGGGCCGAGCCCTGCGTTCCGAAAAAGTCGGTGATCACCCCAAGGGCCGGCGGGATGATGGCTCCTCCGCAGACTCCGACAATCAGCAGAGCCGAGACCTCGTTGGTCTTCTCAGGCTGCCTCTGCATTGAGATTGAGAATATTATGGAGAACAGGTTCGCGTAGCCCAAGCCGAACAACGCGACAAAGACAAGCACATGTGTCAGATTGTGCGCGAAGATCAACCCCGCGAGGCTTACGAGAGCGAGACATGAGCTCGCGGCGAAGAACTTGGAGGCTGAATATCTCATCAGAATGATTCCGCCGAGGAAAGCGCCCACGGTCCTGGCCAGGAAATAGACACTGTTACCCATGCCGGCCTTCTCAAGCGGCAGACCGCATCTTTCCTGCAAGAGTTTAGGGAACGTCACGCCCATGCCCACATCCACTCCGACAAGGACAAGAATCCCGACAAAGAACAGGACGATGTACTTGTCTTTCAGCAACGAGAATGTACGTGAGAACGTTATCTCGGACTTCTCTATCAATTGCTCCTCGATCGGAGACATGGCAAGCCAGACCATCGCAAGCAAGGTGATCAACGCATAGACAGGGAAGATCGCCTTCCATCCAAAAGCGCTTCCGGCGAACATCGCGGCCAGAATCGGCCCCAAGAAAGAGCTGATGGCCTTTATGAACTGTCCAAGAGTCATCGTGCCGGTCAGTTTTTCAGCCGACACCACATTGGACACCAACGGGTTGAGCGCGACCTGGAGCATCGTGTTCCCGATGCCGAGCATCGCGAATGCCACAAGCACAAAGGCAAAGTCATATTTCAGAATCGGAATCAGCATCGCCAACGCCGTCAACGCGAAACTGACAATGACAGTCTTCTTACGACCTATCCTGTTCATCAGCATGCCGGTAGGGATTGAAAGAATCAGGAACCAAAGAAAGCAGGACAAGGATATCAATCCGGCCACCTTGTCGTCCATTCCGGCGAAATCCGCCTTCACGTAGCTGGTCGCGACTCCAACGATGTCAACAAAACCCATGATGAAGAATCCGAACATCACAGGCAGGACAGCGAATTTGAAATTAGACTTTTGCATATAATATAATTATAAGAATACTTATCGCAAACCCTTAAGTTAATCGGTTAAATATAGACATTAATTTTCATTTCACAAAAATTTGGCGTTTTTTTGGATTTATTCTTTTTTTTTTATGATTATTATGTTTAAGTTTGGCATCGGAAACGACATACGGAGACAGGGTTTGATCCGTAAACGCTGAAATCTCTTTGCAACAAACGATTACATTTTTTGAAAAAGGAAGTTAATCAATTCACCATGAAAAAAGCATCCATGCAGGATATCGCCGATAGAGTCGGAGTGTCAAGATGTGCGGTCTCGCTGGTCCTCAGCGGTAAGGCGAAAGACAAGCGCATAAGCGAAGCCCTCAGCAACAAGATCATGCAGGTAGCCAAGGAGTTGAACTACACTCCTAACGAACTGGCCAGAGGTCTGAGGACAGGCCTCACCAAAACGCTTGGGGTCATCGTGGCCGACATTTCGAACGAATTTTTCGGAGAACTTGTGTATCACATTCAGCAACAAGCCATTTCATTAGGATATTCAACAATCGTCACCAACTCGAACGAGGACCCGGACCAGATGTTGAACGGCATACGCCTGCTCGCGAATCGCCAGGTGGACGGAATCATCATGGTGCCGACGAACAACAGTCAGAACATCGCAAGGCAAATAATGTCGATGAATATTCCTTTTGTACAGGTTGACCGTTTTATTCCAGGGGTGGAGGCCAGCTATGTGATACTTGACAACTTTAAGGCATCTGCCGACCTGACGGAAAGACTCTATGCGTCAGGACGCAGGAGAATCGCGATGCTGAAGCACAAAACAAGCGCCCTGAACGGTCGCCTCGAAGGGTACATCAAAGCTCTTGAAAGCCATGGGGCATATCACTCGGAATTAGTTAAAAACATTGATTATTCTTCTGAAACAGAAGATATTGAACATGCAATTGATGATCTCTTCCTGAACACAGGACAGGCTGATGCCGTGATCTTTCAGTCACACGAACTGTTCTTCACGGGTATGAAATTCCTTCGCGGCAAAGGGATTGACGTGCACGAAAAAGTCAGGGTGGCATGCTTTGACAAAACCGATGCTCTGGCCTTGGTGGATTTTCCGCTTCTCTACGTGGAGCAGCCTATTTCAAACATAGGAAAAGAAGTCGTCAACATCCTGATAAACAGGATAAAGGGAACCCCATACACTATTCAGAAGGTTTTTGAGGGGCAGATTGTCGAAATCTAAAGAAATCAGACGGAGCGTTGAAATTATCAAAATATGCAGTCATCTAATCATATTTTTAAGTTAATCGATTTATTATTATTGATACTTTTGCGCGGATGATTTCCTGAAGTCAATATTATTATGGCTAAACTTTATGTTATACCCATATATTTAATCGATTAAGCAGAACTAACATCACAAATTAATAATAAAAGCGTATGGAAAAAATCTTCAAATCCTGTATTTGCTTTTTGCTTTTGGCGGTCCTGCAACTGCCTGTGGCACTGCATGCCGCGGCGACGGACGTACCTCAGCAAGACATCACAGTCAAAGGAGTGGTCATCGACACGGACAACAATCCGGTCGTCGGGGCCTACATCGTGGAGAAAGGCACCAGCAACGGAGCCATGGCCGACTCTGACGGTCAGTTCACAATCAATGTGAAAGCAGGAGCGATGCTTGAGATCACATGCATCGGCTATGCATCACAGACAATCCCTGCCAAAGAACAAGTCCGGATCGTCCTCGCACAGGACAATCTGTTTCTTGATGAGACGGTTGTGGTCGGTTACGGCACACAGCGGGTGGCGACGATCACCGGCAGTGTCTCACAGATCAACAACGAAAAACTGACCACCGCACCTGTGACCAACACCTCGCACACACTCGCCGGACAACTTCCGGGACTTGTCTCAAAGCAGGTGTCCGGACTTCCGGGACAGGACAATGCGTCTCTGAACATCAGAGGTTTCGGCAGCCCGCTCGTGATCATCGATGGAGTGGAAGGTGACCTCACACGCATTGACCCTGGCCAGATCGAAAGTGTTTCCATCCTGAAGGACGGTAGCGGTTCGATCTACGGAGCAAGGGCCGGTAACGGAGTCATCCTCGTCACCACAAAGACTGGTTCGAACCAAGCTCCTACAATCTCAGTCAACACATCCATGACTCTTCAGGGAAACACTGTGACAACCCGTCCGGCGGACTCCTACCAAAGAGCTCAGTATCAGAACGACATCTACATGAACGCCGGCGGAATCGAGAGCAGGAAACCATATCTTGATGAAGAACTGGACCTGTTCAAACTCGGAACGAACCCTGAGTACCTTAATGCGGACTGGTACAACGCAGTGATCCGTAAATACGCTCCTCAGCAGAACCACAACATCTCTGTCTCAGGAGGAACCGAAAAGACGAAATACTACGGCTATTTCGGCTACAACCGTCAGGAACTGCAGTTCAAGCCGAACAGCGGCCACTACGACAGATACAACTTCCAGGTGAACTTCAGCACAAAGGTCAGCGACCGCATCAATGTGGGGATGAACCTTCAGTATATGAAGGATGACAAGGATTATCCAAGCGGTGGTGATCTCTACCAGGACGGAGTGAACTTCTGGCGCGACATCATCTACGCGGCGGACCCACGCTACCCTCTCTCACTTCCTGACAAGACCCTGTTCTCCTACGCGAACATGCAGAACGGTTCCCCTATCTGGGCGGTGAACATCGACAACTCAGGCTACTATGACCTTCAGAACAACAACATGAAGTTCACGGGATTCGCTGAATATTCATCAAAATTCGTCGAGGGTCTCAAGGCTAAGGCGAACATCATGTACGTCTATAACAGTTCATTCTTGAAATGGATGCACAAACGTGGATCGTTCTACACCTACGAGAGCGGAGCTGACCTCTATTCATTCGCAGGTCAGTCGGTTGAACCGAGCTCATTGCGTGAGGACCACGGCATGGGCACAAATCTCGTGCAGCAATATTCATTGAACTACAACCGCGATTTCAACGGCCACCACATCAGCGGACTGGCCATGTTCGAGAGCACCATCAACCACAATAAGAATTTCTACACCAAGGTTCAGGACTTCAAGACGACAATCATCGAAGAGATGGTCGCAGGAGACGCCGAGACCGCCATAAACGGCTCCGGCAGCAGCAATTATGGTCGCGTTTCAGTGATAGGAAGGGTCGACTACAACTACCAGGACAAGTACATGATAGAAGCCACGGTACGTGGTGACGCCTCATCGCGCTTCGCCAAAGGACACCGCTGGGGATGGTTCCCGAGCGTGTCGGCGGGCTGGAACATCGCGAGAGAGGATTTCATGAGTTCAGTGAATATGATCGACAACCTCAAGCTGCGCGCCAGTTATGGTACATCAGGCTATGACGCGGTGGCTGACTTCAACTACCTCACCGGCTACGCCTACGACGCCCCTTACACATTCGGTGACGAGACCACAATGGGATTGGCCCCTACAGGAATGGCCAACGAACTGTTGTCTTGGGAGAAAATGACCATCTACAACATCGGTGTGGACTTCTCATTCTTCGGACGCAAGCTCTACGGAGAGGTGGATGCTTTCCAGAGAGACCGCACAGGTATTCCGGGCTATCGTTCAGCTTCCCTGCCTAACACATTCGGAGCCAAACTTCCTCAGGAAAACCTCAACTCGATCAGGAGCCGAGGCTTTGAACTGAGACTCGGCACCAGCGGCTCGGCGGCGGATTTCACCTATGACATCAACGCCAACATCTCATGGAACAGATCCAAGTGGAGCAAATACGACCAGGCCGAGGAAACAGATCCTGACCGCCACAGACTCTACTGGAACAAGGGTCAGTGGACAGACCGTCAGATCGGTTACAAATCCGACGGATTGTTCGAGAACCAGGAGGCCATCGACAACTGGGGTGTGACTGTGGATGATCTGAACAACGACAACTCCACATTCGCGCCGGGCGACGTGAGACTCGTGGACACCAACAACGACGGTGTCATCAACTGGAAAGACCAGGTCGAGATCGGCAAGGGAAGCACTCCGCACTGGATGACCGGATGGAACTTCAACTTCGGCTACAAAGGCTTCGATCTCTCGCTGCTCTTCCAAGGCGCTTGGGGTTACACTCTCGCCGTCTCATATGACAACAACACAGCCACCTACTGCGACCTTTACTACGATCAGGTGCACAATGCTGACGCCAACGCGATCGTCGCGCGTCCTAACGGAGCCGCCACAAACTCCTGGGCTTCCGACTTTATGTACAGGGATGTCACCTACCTCCGACTCAAGAACGCCTCATTCGGCTACACTATCCCTTCAAAGATTGTCAAGAAGGTCGGCATTCAGAAGTGCCGCATCTATGTGGCCGGAATGAACCTGTTCACACTCAGCACAGTGTCCAAGTACGGAGTGGATCCGGAAGCCGGTGCCACCGTCGGATACTCTTATCCACAACAATACACAATCAGCGCAGGTTTGAATATTGTCCTTTAAGTTTTAGACAGAATCATGAGAAAATTCACATACAGTTTGCTGTTGTCCGCCACAGTCATGGCCGCAGCATGTTCAGATTATCTGGAGCAGACACCGACCAACAGGTACACGGACGCGCAGGTTTGGCAGGATGAGTTCCTGCTCGACAGCCACCTCGCCGACCTCTATGCGATGAGCGCGTTCATGATCAACGATGCGGTCGCCCTCTATGGCAACTCTCCTGTCAACGTGGAGTTCTCATCCTCGGCAGGATGGAGCTACAATTTGGGAGTTTCCGCCGAAGGTGAAGGCCCGGTCCACGCGATCACCATAGGAGACGAGTGCAAGTACAGCGGACGCGGAGCTCAGGCCAACTACCTCGGAGTCAAAAAATACGGCTTCCAGTCAAACGGATCAGTACTCCGTTGGTGGAGCAACGGCTACTATCTCAACCGTCAGCTCAACCACTTCATCGAGAACATCGACGGATCGCCTGTAAGCAACGCGGTCGTAAGGAAGTCCGAAGCCCGTTTCCTCCGCGCGTTCAACTACTTCGCCATGGCCAAGCGTTACGGTGGTGTGCCGCTCATCACTCATGAGACTCCGCTCGATGCTTCCGATGAGGAGATCTATCCGAATCGTTCGACCGAACAGGAAACCTATGACTTCATCATCGATGAGCTGACCGACATTGCTGACAAACTGGAGGAGACCCCGGTGGCCGGAAGGGCCGGCAAGGGAGCCGCCCTCACACTTCTCAGCCGTGTCGCCCTCTACGCCGGCAGCATCCAGCAGTTCGGCACCGTCACCAACAACGGGCTCAACGGAATAGCCAAGGGTACGACACGTAATTACTATCAGATCGCGGCTGACGCGGCCAAGAGAGTGATGACTGAATGCCACTACTCTCTCTACAAAGGAACAGCCGGACAGACGAAGGCTGAGGTTCTCCGTGATGTGTTCCTTGTAAAGGACAATCCAGAGGCCATCATGGTGAAGCGTCACCAGGGAAAGGGCGGCACACAGTACAGATGGTCTTGGGACATCTGCAACTGCCCGAAGCCTAACGCATGGTCGGTAGGTCAGTACTGCCTTCCTTACTACGACTTCATCGAAGATTTCGAGTTCGCTGACGGAACATCCGGAATGATCGACAAATCAGAGTTGGAATCCCATTCTTGGAGTATGGAGGAATTTATCGGTAAGAGAGATCCGAGATTGGAGGCTTGGGTCTGGACAAACGGTTCATCATGGCCGGGAGCCATCGGAGGAGATGTCTTCGGGGAGAACACCATCAGCATGTACAACGGAATCAGACTCGCTGACGGCAGCGTCTTCCACAATGTCACCACTCCTGCCTACGAAGGCGTGATGTGCTACGGAGACCAGATGAACGAGTTCCGTGACCAGGGCAATCTGCACACAGGATTCGGCGTGCGCAAGTACCTTGACCCTAATGCTGACAACATGACATGGTTCATCTACTCGACAACCGACTACGAGATCTTCAGATACGCCGAGGTTCTGTTGAACTATGCGGAGGCACAGTTCGAGCTCGGCAACACTGGTGAGGCACTCAGCGCGATCAACGAGATCCGTAACCGTGCCGGTGTCGCGGAACTTGGCAGCATTGACCGCGAAAAGATCCACCACGAGCGCAGGATCGAGCTCTGCTTCGAGGATCACAGATACTGGGATCTCCGCCGTTGGAGAGAGGCTGAAACCGAACTGAACGGTCCTCACACCGGTCTGAACTACCTTCTCGACTGGGAGTCCTACAAAGCTGGCTCGCCAAGGTTCTGGCTTGAGGTGAAAGACAGGATCGACGATCAGATCCAGGATCCTACATTCCCGTCTAACAACTACTATATGCCTATCGGTGACGCCACTGTGGCCCTCAACCCGAACATAGTGGAAAATCCGGGATATTGATGAAAGCATAATCAACAAACACGTTAAATATGAAAAAGTTACTATCTGTACTCACTATAACGGCCGCTCTGTGCGCGACTATGTCATGCACAAAAGACGGAATCTTCGGGAAAGGCTCCATCAACGGAACGATCACCGAGGAATACATGGATGGTTCCAATGCCTTGTACTGGGGAGAAGGGGCGACTTTCGGCCTTTTCAAAGGGACGACAGCCAACGAACAGTACTATCTGTCCTCCGGGGCCAGTTCCAGGAAGGGAAAGTTCAAGTCTGACGGAGGCGAGACAAAGGGTGTGTCCATTGACGGAACCGTCGCCGTCGCGCCTTACAACAGCGGGGCGACCGTTTCCACGGCTGACGGGACAGCCACGATCAAGACCTTCGTACCTTCTACGATAAGTTTCTCTAAAGCAGGTGTCTATGACGCTGGAGTGTGCCCTCTCATCGCGGTTTCAAGCAAGAAGAAGGAGGACAACCTTTCCTTCGTGGCTCCTCTCGGAGGAGTTTCGGTGAAACTCACCGGCGAAGTCGCCATCACCAAGGTCGAGATCACAGCCAAGGGTGGCGAGATCATCAACGGAGACCTTACCGTGACGGCGGACAAGGATGGAGTCAAGTCCATCGAAATGACGGGCGGCACTTCCACCACAGTGATCGACTGCGGTGAAGGGATACAGCTGACCCAGGTGGCGAAGGACTTCGTGGTGTTCCTGCCTTACGGAACCTACAACGAAGGGTTCAATGTCAAGGTTGAGTCCGCAGACGGAGCCCTGAACTTCATCGAGGTCGCAGGACCTAAGAAAATCACCAAGGCACGTGTCCTGAACATATCACGTCAGCAGTTTGTTGTCTATAGCGACATCAATGAGGGCAGCACGGAGAGGGCCAACTGCTACATGGTGACCTCGGGCGGCGGCTACTTCTTCGACGCGACCGTAAAGGGTAACGGCTCGGCCGGCATCCACTCCACTTTCAAGGATCAGTCAGCGACCCTGTCTCCTGCCGGAGCCAAACTGCTCTGGGAAGAGGTCAGCGGCCTCATCACGGGAGTCTCCTACGAAAACGGCAAGATCTACTTCGCTTGCTCAGGCAGAGACGGCAACGCCCTCATCGGAGCGACCGACGCCGCCGGAAACGTGATCTGGAGCTGGAACATCTGGAGCACAGCCGAAGTCTCTGACCAGACCCTCGGAGACTGGACCTTCATGGACAGGAACCTTGGAGCGAAATCAGTTGACGACCACGGACTTTACTTCCAGTGGGGCCGAAAGGATCCGTTCTCATCGATTGTCAACTTCGACAGCGGCAAGGGAGAGGGCAAGTACCATCCTATGGCCGGCGGTCCGAGCGACGACGAGAACACGAAGAACACTGTTGAATATTCAGTAGCCCATCCTGACACTTACATCAGAGCGTCGAGCCGCAACAACGACTGGCTGCTCGAAGCCCCTCAAAGATACCTCTGGGGACTTAACTTCGAGGCCGACGGTCTCGCCGCCAACGCTCCGATGAAGACCATCTACGACCCATGCCCTGCCGGTTATTCCGTCAGCACGGCCAACGCCCTCGCGGCAGGCCTCAGTGCGGGCGCGTCCAACCAAGGCTCATTCATCACCCTGTTCAACGGACAGATGAAGATTCCTGCCAGCGGATTCCTCTACAGCGGAGGTTACGGATGGTACAACCAGGAAGGCTTCTGCGGATTGTGGTCTTGCTCTACATCATGGGGCAACACCGAGAACGCGTTCAGACTCCGTGGAACGGATGACGCCTACGACAACTACGACCGTGCGACCGGCCACCCTGTACGTTGCGTCAGAATCTCCAAATAAGAACTGTCTTAAGTAGATCCAAGCAAGAATATGCGTTTACGCGGAATATTCATGACATTTCTTACCCTTGCGGTGATGGTTTCCTGCACAGGGAATGCCCGGTTCATCACGACAGACGGGGCTCAATTCATCAGGGATGGAAAGCCTTACTACTACGTCGGGGCGAACTACTGGGCAGGCCCTCTGCTGGCCTCGCCGGGGGAAAGCGGAGACCGGGAACGCCTTGCCAAAGACCTCGACGCTCTGCAAGCCGCCGGGGTAGACAACCTCAGAGTGCTCGTGGGAGCGGACGAGAACGGCAAGAACAACCGTTCGATAATCCCTTACCTTCAAAGCGAGCCAGGAGTTTTGGACCAGGATCTCCTCATAGGTCTGGACTATTTCATGGCCGAACTCGGCAAGAGAGGGATGACCGCTGTGCTGTACTTCAACAACCACTGTCCATGGAGCGGTGGCTACACCTACTATGTGAAGAAGGTGACCGGCGAGGAGCCGCCGACCTACGGCACTCCTGAATATGCGGACTTCGCAAGCCGGTTCATCAGCATGGATGAGACCAAAGAGCTGTTCTACAATTATCTCAGACAGATTGTAGGTCGCGTCAACTCGATCACCGGAGTGGCTTACAAGGACGATCCGGCGATCTTCTCATGGCAGATAGCCAACGAGCCGAGGGCGTTCAAAGACGAATTGCACCAAGCTTTCAAGGAATATCTCCACAAGTCCGCCGAGATCATCCGGAGCATTGACCGCAACCACATGATTTCCACAGGTTGCGAAGGACAGCAAGGATGCGAGAATATTCCTGAGGACTACGAGGCCATCCACTCTGATCCGCTTATCTCGTACTGCACCTTCCACATCTGGCCTGACAACTGGGGCTTCAAAGACCTTTACGGTGACAGTATGGCCCAGCTTCAGAACCACATAGATGTGGCACGGAGACTCAACAAGCCTCTTGTAGTGGAGGAATTCGGACTTCTGAGAGACCTTGTGGACGGTGAGAGATCGTACAACATCGCCACGACCACAACCCATCGTGAGGAGTATTACTCCTGGCTGTTCGACATAGTGTCCAAATCGGCCACGGATGGTGATGTGCTGGCAGGAGCCAACTTCTGGGCTTTCGCAGGTGCCGGACGTCAACGCGATGTGCTGTGGGAAAAGGGGGATGATCTCATCGGTGATCCGCCTTTCGAGCCACAGGGAATGTTTTCCGTGTACGATCGCGACACCTCCACGCTGGCCGTCATAAAGGCAGCCAACGAGAAACTCAAAACCGCATCTGAGGGGCAATGAGTTGTACGTCCTTAATTCATTTACTAATAATGGTTTTGTAAAAGGAATCAGACCGGCTTACCCATCGGTCTGATTCCAATTTGTTCAAGCATGAAAAAAACGATCATATTCACACTTGCGGCAGCGGCTTTTTCCATCATCATGCCGGCCTGCCAGAAAGAAAAAGGAGGAAACTCCGGAGAAAGCGGCGGAGAGTACGCTCTGGATGTCTATTGGTCCGACAGTTATTCGGGCAAATACGGAATCCAGGTCGGGACAGCTGTCACAAAGCCGAACCAGCCGAGCATGATGCTGGGTGGCACTCCGTTGTACGTCACTGGTGTCAATTGCTACAACCTTTTCGTCCAGTGTCATGAGACCGACAACATGAACACGAAAGAGATGCAGGAGACCGTCGATGTGTTGGCAAAGGAGAAAGTACCTATCGTCAGGTTCAGTTGCGGACCGTTCTACGCCAGCCAGATGCATTTCTACACTGATCAGAAGGATCTGTTCCTGTCAAACCTCGGCACGCTCGCCGACCTGTGCGACCAAAAGCACATCCTTCTCATCCCATCGATATTCTGGAACACCTCCTGCGTTCCTGAATATTGCGGCGAGGCGCTCGCGGCCTGGGGCGACACGTCCAGCGAGACCTACAAGTTCATGGTGGCCTACACCACGGACATTGTCAACACGCTGAAAGGACATAAATGCGTGGCGGCCTGGGAGTTCGGCAACGAGTTCAACCTCGCGGCGGACATCGGCAGCCAAGGCTATGCTGACATTCCGGCCAAGGCGATCGGAACAGCCTACAAGGGTTTTGCCGAAACCATCCAATCTCTTGACAATCAAGGCAGACTGATTTCAAGTGGCAACAGTGTGATGCGCAACGCCCAATGGAATCTGGCCAACAACGGAAGCTGGAACAACGATTCGTTCAAGCAATACGTCGAGATCTCCGGAATCATGACTCCGGAACCGATGAAAGGCATGTCCGAGCACGTTTACGAGGAAAGCCGCGTCTTCTCGGATCTCGGGACCCTGAACCGCACCTACCAGCTGATCAGAGCGAAGGAGGCGGCCGCATCACTGGGCAAGGTCTATTATGTCGGTGAGTTCACAGGGCCAAAGACCGCCCATGGAGACTCGTTGATGGTAAAGAAGCACTACACGGCCTACCTGTCTCAGAAAGTGCAGGTTTCCTTGATCTGGAACTATGCGCTGCGCGGTGAGATCGAATGGAGTTTCAAAGCCGGCACTGAATATGGTGACATGGCTTTCAAGTACATGAGAAAGTACAACGAACTGTTCAAGGCGATAAAGCCTGAATAGAAGATCCGGAACCCGGCGACGGGGAAGAGAAAAGCGAAAGAGCTGGCCAAGAAGGTCAGCTCTTTCACTTTTCTCTACAATTCACTAAAATGAGCAAGGCAAGGTAAGAAGTTGGTACATAAGAGTTTTAGCCAGACGCTTATGTCCTTCTGCATTCGGATGGAGTCTGTCCGTCTCGCTGTTGCTGAAATACATCACCTGCTCTTCCACCATCGGATTGATTCCGCACAAGGAGTTCAAGTCGATCACAGGGATGCCCCAGACATTGCCAGCCTCCTTGATGGCGTTGACATATTCAATGAAATAGATCCCGATCTTGTTCGGAAAGGATTCGTCAGGCTGGACATTCTCAGCTCCGAACGTGGAGTAGGACCTATGGATCGGGGTGAGGATGACAATCTGCTTACCCGGGAACATCATTTTCAAGGTGCTGACGGCGATGTTGATCCTTCCACGCAACGTGCCGCTGTCCATCGACGGGGTTTGAGAGAGCCATCTATATTCCTTGGCAGGATAACCCATCGCCGCCTTAGTGGTTTTCAGAGTCCGCTCATACCATTCTCCAAGAGGCACATCCCCTATGAAATCATTCGTGCCGAGGAAGATGGTGATCGCATCGAATCTGTCGCCATGTTCCTTTTTCAGCTGCTCGGCCTGATTGCTTACGTCATCCCATTTACGGCCGCTGACACCATATACCAACGGCTTGATTCCCAGCCACTCCTGAAGATAGCCCCAATAGTGTGTGTCCTGACGGCCGGTCCAGTCATGCTTGTCCGGGACGGAGCCTGGATCTGTGATCGAATCCCCAAAGAAAGCGACTGTGGCACCTTGCCAAGGATGCGTGACCGAGGTATTCTGCGAAAACAACGAGAGAGGCAGCAGAAGGGATGCCGCCAACAGAAGCAACTTTTTCATTATTTTGAATATTTTTGTTCGAGAAGGAGAACGCTTTGGGCCGGGAGAGTGACCTTATAACTCTTTCCGGAAACCTTAAGGACACCTGACGGGGCGATCATAGAATCGTCCTCAGGAAGTCCTTGCTCCGTGTAACGATAGACATCGCACTCCCCGAGACTGCCGGCGTTGGCGTTGAACAGATCGAACTCCAGATCATCCTCGGAACCGTTGGCGAAGACATATGTCCAGTTTCCGTCCGAAGAACAGAACGCGGAGCCGACGGCATATTCATTCTGAAGATCAAGAGGATACACTTCGTCTCCTTTCCTGACAAATCTTGTGAGAAGGGAGTAGGCGTAATAGTTCGGCCTTGGCTGGTAGTCCTCTTCGCAGCCTTCCGCGTCCGCGCCTTGATAGACACATTTCTTGTAGCGCCAGAGACCGAGCTGCTGCATGGCATCGTAGGAGGCGTCACGGTTGTAGTACTGGTCGATAAGAGACCAGTAACTTGCCCCGACCGCACCCGCGTTCAGGAAATTAAGGCAGTTACGGGTGATGAGCACTCCCCTCTTGTACCAGTTGATGTCCGTCTGTCTGGACGCACCGACACACAGGTTGGAGCCGAATTCCCCGACAAAATGCGGCTTGCCGGTCTTCTTCACGACATCGATGTTGTCCTTTTCCCACCCCAGGGCATAACTGTTAGGGGATTCGTAGCCGCACATGTAGGTGTGGCTGTTGAACATGTCCGCACAGTCAGCGAGATTGTCTGCGCATTCCTTGAGGAAGAATCGTCGGCAATCTGTGTTGTCTGAAAGGTTGAAACGGACCTTGTCACGTATGCCGTCCTTGCGGAAACGCCTGTCAAGAGCTTTTACGATCTGAATATACTGGTCTGGTTCACAGACATTTCCGTCCGGTTCATTGAACGGGGTGATCTCCTTGATGCACGTATAACCCTTGTCTTCAATCAAATGTTTGACGACAACCGAGAAATTCTCCGCGAACTCCTCATTGTCCTGAGGTGCTGTCACCCAATTGGTTCCGGTCTTGTTGCAGAGGAAATGCCTCTGGCCTTGGGACGGCGTGCCTTCATCGATGAAAGAGCAATGCGCCGGGCATCCCCAGACAACCAAAGTGACACCGGCTCCGGTCTTCTGCGCAAGATCAAGGACGGCATACACCGACTTCATCTCCGGGGAATCAAATGTGAAAGCGTCAGGATCAGCCACTTGCGGATCAGAATTATCGTTGACCGGCTCCCACCAATGCGGAAGGAGCATGACTCTGAATCTCTGAATATTCATCATCTCCACCCGGCGTACCACAATGTTCTGCCAGTCGTCCAATGTCGCGCCGTCGTTTCTGGTCACATTCTGGGCGATGAAATGCGGATCAAGCTCGACTCCCAAGCCTTCAAGGCTCACACCGGTGGAGGACAACGGAGTCCTTACATCATAAGAAGAGGCGTCCGAGCATGCCGACATGACGGACAGGAGAAGAACCGCCGACAAGATTTTTTTCGAGTGGGAAATTTTGTCCATAATGAAATTGTTTAGTGCACGGCAAATATATGAATATTTTACTATATTTGCGAAGAAAACACCCTATTTATTCGATTAAGTTATGCGATTTCTTAGTTCTCTGACCACATGCGTATGCCTGGCGGCTGCAATGATTTCCTGCTCGGTCAATGAAAGCGGGAAAGGAACCATGAATGATTTGAGATGCGAGTACCAACAGTCACCGTTGACGGTGGACGTACAGGCTCCTCGGTTCACTTGGACCTACGGAGGAAACTCCGGATTTGTCCAGCATTCCTACACTTTGAATGTGGCCAGTTCGGAAGACCGGCTATCTTCACCTGACATCTGGTGTTCTGGTGAGGTTGTCTCCCATGTCCCGTTCGCCAAGATGGATGATCTCGGTCTTCTGGAAAGCGACAAGACATACTACTGGCAAGTCACGGTCAGGAATGCGGATTCGACACAGATTCTTGTCTCCGAACCGGCAAGGTTCCAGACCGCGATGATGAAGCGGTCGGACTGGAAAGCGGTCTGGCTCACGGACTCGCATGACAAAGACCACGAGGCCGCACCGATGTTCAGGAAGGAGTTCGACTCCGGGAAAGACATCGCCTCGGCAAAGATTTACATGAGCGCATGCGCCTACGCGGAGATCAGGCTGAACGGAGAGAAGATCTCCGACGCGTTCCTCGATCCAGGTTACACACACTATGACAAGAGGAACCTCTACACGGTGACAGATGTGACCGATAAGGTCAAGGATGGAGCCAATGTGCTGACCGCGGTGCTCGGCAACGGATTCTACAATGAGATCAAGCCTGTCGCGACATGGAATTTCGAGAACGCGAGATGGAGGGACAGGGCACGTTTCATCCTGGAGATGCACATCGCCCACAATGACGGCACGAAGACCGTGATCGCTTCGGACAAGACATGGAAGACGACGGCGGACGGCCCTTATGTCAGCAACAACATCTATTCCGGGGACACCTACGATGCCAGAAAAGAGATCGCAGGATGGGACTTGACCGGATTCGATGATTCATCATGGAGCGATGCCTTGGAAGTTCCGGATCCTTCTCCTCTGCTTGTGGCCCAGAAGATGCCTCAGATCAGACCGACGGAGGAGATCAAGCCAGTTTCAGTGACCTCGTTCGGCGACACAGTGCATGTGTTCGATTTCGGGAAAAACATCTCCGGAGTCTGCAAATTGAAGATCAGCGGCGATGCAGGCACAGAGGTGCTCATCTCCCATGCGGAGCTCGTCAAGGAAGACGGAAGCCTTGAACCGGGGAACATAAACATCTACTACAATCCTCTTCCTGGCTATGAGTTCCAGGCGGACAAATATATTCTTAAAGGCTCCGGAACCGAGGAATGGACTCCGTCCTTCACCTACCACGGTTTCCGTTACGCGGAAGTGAAGACGAGCGTTCCTATGAAATTGGACAAGGAGACATTGAGCGCTTTGTATTTCTACACCGACCAGGAATCAGTCGGCACTTTCGAATGCTCGAACAAATTGCTGGACACCCTCTGGAACATGACCAGAAGAACTTACTGCAACAATCTGATGTCCATACCGACCGACTGTCCTCAAAGGGAGAAGAATGGATGGACCGCAGACGCATACCTTTCGCAGGAGGTAGGCCTCATGAACTACGACGGAATCTTATTCTACGAGAAGTGGCTTGACGACTTCCTTGACAATCAAAGAGAAAACGGAAGCATCTCCGGAATCATCCCGACGAGCGACTGGGGCTATGATGACTGGATCGGACCGGTCTGGGATGCCGCCATGTTCATCATTCCATACAACATCTACCTTTACTACGGAGACAAGACTGTCATCGAGAAAGTCTGGCCGATGTGTGAAAGGTATCTCGCCTACCTGAAGACCAGAGAGGATCCTGACGGGCTTGTGTCCTACGGAATCGGAGACTGGCTGCCTTACGACGCGAAGACTCCTACCGAGTACACTTCCGCCCTGTTCTACTACTATGACTACCGTATCATGAAGGAGTTCTCCTTCATCCTCAACAAGGAGTCATCGTCCTTGATGGCGAATGAGGACCGCCTGAGGAACGCGATCAACAAGAAATTCTACAATCCGGAGACCGGAGTCTATGCTTCCGGCACGCAGACCGGACAGGCGGCGGCCCTGTTCGTCAAGGTGGTGCCTGGATCCGAGATCCCGAAGGTTGTCTCCAAACTGGAAGAGTTCGTCAAGGCAAGTGACGGGCATCTGAATTTCGGCTCTATGGGGTCCAAGGTCGTGCTCAGGACTCTTACTGAATATGGTCTCGCGGATCTCGCGTACCAGATGGCCTCCAAGGAAGACCATCCGTCATGGCTTGCATGGATCCACGACGGCTACACTTCCCTGGCGGAGACCTGGACGATGTCCCCTCAGTTCCGCGACGCGTCGCTCGACCACATTTTCTTCGGCGACATCTCAGCCTGGCTTGTGAACGACATCGTGGGAATCCGGAAGGACGATCTGGCTCCCGGATTCGAGCACATCATCATCGCGCCGCATTTTGTAGAGGGTCTGGACTGGGTCAAGGCATCCTACAAATCAGTCCGGGGTTTGATCAAGGCCGGCTGGAAAAAGGAAGGCGGCAAGGTGACCCTCGAAGTCTCAATCCCGGAGAACACCACCGCCACGGTGAGAATCCCCGGTGACCCTGACCGTCAACTCAGGCCAGGATCTCACAAGATCGTAGTCCGGTAATTCGCAAGCCGTTTTCATCTTGGCGTGACCATTTTCGTCCGGCAGATGAATATGCAGCGGAAACACTTTAGAATCAGAATGCTCCCGTCAGAGGTCAAATTAACCACGACGGGAGCAAAAATTCGTTAATATGCCACCGTGCCAACGACATTACTCGATGCAGCTGGTGAGGCAGGTCATCGCGGACTCGGGACGGAACTCGATGGCGGTGGAGGTGGCGGGGATGAGGATGGTCTCGCCCTGGTGGATGGTCACTACGTGTTCTTGACCGTCGTTCTCACGATCGACCAGACTGCCTTTTCCGGCGACACACATCACTACCACGAAAGAATCAAGTTTTGAGAGATCCTTGGCGCAAGGCTTGTCAAGATCAAAAAGAGAGGTAGTGAAATATTTACAACTAACCAACTCAGTCTCAGAGTCTTTGACACGGGAATATTCAGTCCTGTAGTCCGGATAGACATCGTAGTCGATGGCCTCTTTGGCCTGCTCGATGTGGAGCTCGCGAGGTCTTCCGTCAAGACCCAGACGACCATAGTCGTAGATTCTGTAGGTCAGGTCGGAAGTCTGCTGGATCTCAGCCACGAAAGCTCCGGCACCGATGGCGTGGATGCGGCCGGCAGGAAGGAAAAACACATCTCCGGGAGCTATCCTATAACTGGCCAGAACATCGGTGATCGTGTGCTCGTTGACCCTTTCCTCATATTCATCAGGAGTGATCCACTCGGTGAGGCCGCTCAGCAGGTGCGCTCCCTCATCGGCACCGACGACGTACCACATCTCGGTCTTGCCTTTCATCCCCGGATGGGTCTTCTCGGCAAGCTCATCGTTCGGATGAACCTGGATCGAAAGGTCGCTCTTCGCGTCGATGAATTTTATAAGGAGCGGGAACTCCGTGCCGGTTGTGTCAAAGACTTTCTTACCGACGAGTTCGGGACCATATTCATTCACCACATCAGTCAAGCTTTTGCCTGCGAGAGGGCCGTTGGCGATGGTTGAGACGTGGCCTGGGACAGCCGAGATTTCCCAACTTTCGCCGATTTTGTGCTGCTTTGTCTTTATGCCCTTGAACGGGGCGATTTTTTCTCCGCCCCACACCATTTCACGCAGGTAGGGCTCAAATTTCAAAGGGTACATATTCGTTAAGTTCCTTTAATACTATTTCTTGTCTAACTCCGTGAGAGCGAACGCATAGGCACCAAGCGAGATAGCCTTGCTGGCACCGATCTTCGAACGCATCACGCCGACACGCTTCTGCGGATCGTAGATCACCTCACGGTCGCTGCCGTAAATCTTCAAGGAACGTGCCTCGCCACAGGCGAACCGCTCGAACTCGGCAGGGTCATCGAGATTGTAAACCTTCATCTGAACACGGTTGAGTTCCTCGCCGGTGAGCTGGTGCATCTTACCGCGCATAGTGCGCAATATTCCAGGCATCAAGTACTTATAGTTGTTCATCACACCACCGCCGATCACGATGAGACCGTCGATCAGGGTGACCGCCGTGGCCATAGCGTCGCCCGCGACCTCGCCCATCTTGTCGAACGCCTTGATCGCCGCTTCCTTGTCGCCTGGCCTCTTGCCCTCGCAGACCTCAGCGAGATCCTTCGGCTCAAGACCGTGGTTTGGATTGCCTGTCAGCTCGCCGTAAACTCTCTTCACGGCGCGGATCGATGCACCGTCCTCGACGATGATGTCCGGCATATCAGGATGCTTGAGGCAGAAGGTCTCCACGCAGGAGTTGTCGCCACGGTTGAGTTCGCCGTTGATGACCGTTCCGATTCCAAGACCAGTGCCGAACGTGTAGCCGATGAGGTTGTGGTAACGCTTCGCGCTGCCGGCCTTCGCAAGTCTTTCGTTGACTTCCGGAAGGGCACCTCCGAGAGCCTCGCCATAGGCGTAGAGGTCTCCGTCGTTGTTGATGTAAACCGGAATTCCGAATGTGTCCTCAAGGAATGGTCCGAGAGCGACTCCGTCCCTGAATGACGGGAAGTTAGGAAGATAACCGCCGATGATCCCGTCCGGGTAGTCAGCAGGGCCAGGAAAACAGAAGCTGATCGCGACAGGTTTCTCCTCTCCGAGTTCCTCTTCGATCTGGCGGAATCCTTTGACCATCGTGCCGAGACAGCGGTCGAGATTGTCAGCATTGGACGGAAGTGTGATTGGTTCGCAGCAGAACTCGCCGCCCTTCATCGCGCCGAAGACCATATTGGTGCCGCCGGCGTCAAGGGTCATAACGACTCTGCTGTCATTTCTGATATCAGACATATTCTTGTGTTTTTAATTATTGTCGCGCGCCTTGAATATTCAAAAAATCAAGACTTTTCGTTGCAAAGATAATCATTATCCGCCTTTCGGGCTCATCGTTTGCAGGGAAAATTCGTATCTTTGTGGGATTAATATATTTATATGCAGAAAAGAAGAAATCGCCAAGGTGGCGAGAAAGGCGGCAGGAAGAGCCGCGACAGGAAATTCGGTTCCAGGCAGAATACGAAAAGAGTGCTGGAGGAGGTAACCGGTAAAGTACAGATGACAAGGGACGGCTATGTCTTCGTGATCATCGAGGGCGAGCCGGACAATGATGTGTTCGTCAAGGCGTCCAAGACACGTGGCGCGTTGAACGGGGACATTGTGAAATGTGCGGTGACAAGTGAGAAAAAGGAGGCTTCATCCGATGCGGCCAAAGGAGGACGCGGCAGAAAGGACGTGGCCAGACGCCGCGAGGGAGAGATTATCGAGATAGTCGAGCGCAGCCACAAACCGTTTGTCGGCGTGCTGCATATTGTCGGAAGACAGGCTTGGGTGCTGATGCAGTCCAGGAATATGCCGTACGACATCAGCATAGATTTCGACACCCTTCCGGAAGGCGCGAAAAGAGGAATGAAGGTGGCGGCCCTGATAGACGGATGGGACAAGGGCGAGCCGACACCTAAAGGCCACATTGTGGATGTGCTCGGAATGCCGGGTGAGAACGACACGGAAATGCACGCCATCCTCGCTGAATATGCCCTGCCATACAGGTTCGAGCCGGAGGTGGAGAACGCCGCCGACCAGATTTCGGACAAGATCACGGAACAAGACATCAAGGAGCGCAGAGACTTCCGCAACACGTTGACATTCACGATAGACCCGGCTGATGCCAAGGACTTTGACGACGCGCTTTCGTTCAAGAAACTGGACAACGGCAACTATGAGATCGGAGTCCACATCGCCGATGTGTCCCACTATGTGCTTCCGGGCACTATTGTGGACAAGGAAGCTCAGGAGCGTGGCACATCTGTCTATCTGGTTGACAGAACGGTTCCTATGCTTCCGGAAAAGTTGTGCAACAAACTTTGCTCTCTCCGTCCTCACGAAGAGAAGCTGACGTTCTCGGTTGTTGTCGAAATGACTCCTCGCGGAAAGATCGAGAACCGTTGGTTCGGCCGCACGGCCATCTGCTCGGACTATCGTTTCGACTACGACGGAGCGCAGCAGATCATCGAGAGTGATGGCAAGGAACCTGCTGATCCGGCGATCGGACAGGACATCAGAGAGGCCATCGTGACACTCAACAAGCTTGCTTCAATCCTTCGCAAACGCCGTTTCGCCGCCGGAGCCATCAGCTTTGAGCGTCCTGAGATGAAAGTCGAGGTAGATGCGACCGGCAAGCCGATAAGGGTTTACGAGAAGATCACCAAGGAGGCCAACTGGCTGATCGAGGAGTTTATGCTTCTGGCCAACCGTTCGGTGGCAGAGTTCATAGCGACCTCCGGAAAGATGGACGGCAAGGCCGACAAGAAGGCCAAGACATTCGTCTATCGTGTGCACGGCGAGCCGAACACGGACAAGATCGCCAGCCTCGGACAGTTTGTCAGCAACTTCGGTTTCAAGTTCGGGCCGAGCGGCAACGGACGAGAGATCGCCAAGTCGCTGAACACTCTCTTGGCTGAGGCGAAAGGCACACCGGAATGCGACGCTTTCCAGATGATAGCCCTCCGCTCGATGGCAAAGGCGATCTACACCACCGACAACATCGGCCACTACGGCCTTGCGTTCAAGTTCTATACGCACTTCACCTCCCCTATCCGCCGTTACCCTGACACAATGGTACACAGGCTGTTGGCCCTCTACCTCGACAATGCGGAGAGCCAGAACAAGGAATATTACGAAGCCCAGTGCCAGCACGCCTCCGAGCGCGAGCAGATCGCGGCCAACGCCGAGCGCGACAGCATCAAGTACAAACTCATCGAGTTTATGCAGGACAAGATAGGCAATGAATATGAAGGGAATATCTCCGGCCTGACCGAGTGGGGAATGTACGTGGAGATCAAGCCTACGATGATCGAGGGTATGGTAGCCCTCCGCGACGTGAAGTCCGACTTCTTCGAGTTCGACGAGCAGAACTACCTCATCCGCGGCCGCCGCACCGGCAAGGTCTTCCGCCTCGGTGACCCGGTCAAGATCCGTGTCAAGGCCGCCAATCTAGAGCAGAGACTTCTGGACTATGAGTTGGTTGATGTCACGGCACCAGATAACGCTTCCGGCAACGGTTCCGCTGACGGCAAAGCCAAGAAAAAGCCTTTCTACGCAGCCGTGGCGCATAACGACAATCAGGCTCCACGCAAGTCCAACAAAAACAAAGGTGCAAGAAAGCCTAAGGGCAAGCGTGGCGACCGGACAATTACAGGCAAAAATAAATAGTTCAACTGGATATAAGAAAAAGGGCGACTGGATCCACAGTCGTCCTTTTTTATGTTTAAACGCAATGGGGTTACTTGTTCTTAGAATGTCCAAGCCATTCAAGGGCGATGACGAGGGCGGCGCCGACCAACATCCAGACGATCGCGGAGACGGTCTGCGGGTTGATCATCGAGGCGAGGTCAAAGCCGGAATCCGCCAAAGCCTGGACTCCGGCCTGAGCCTGCTCGGCGGTCTGGCCGTCACGCATAAGCTGGGCTGTCAGCACGCTGACCTTGTCACTCCACGGCCAGACCTTCACAAGGGAGCCAAGCGTGAAACCGATCAGAGTGATCAGCGTAGGCCTTTCGTAATGGGCTATCAGCCAGTGCAGAAACTTCGAGAAGGCGGCAAGCCCGAGCACACATCCGATGCCGAACATAATGAGTACCGGCCAGTTAAGCTCGCTGATGGCCGACATAACATATTCATACTTTCCCAAGAGCACGAGAATGAAGCTGCCGGAGATGCCTGGAAGGATCATCGTGCAGATGGCTATCGCTCCGCAGATCAGGATGAACCAGGAAGCGTCCGTTGTCTGCGTCGGGGACAGAAGACAGATGACGGCACCGAGGATCGCTCCGAAAACCAGCCAGAGACCGTCGGTGACCTTCCACTTCTTGATGTCACAAAGCATATACACACCTGAGACGACTATCAGGCCGAAAAAGAACGCCCAAGTCTGAATCGGGTGATACGCAAGCACATATTCCATCAGTTTGGCGAGCGAGAAGACGCTCACTATCACACCGCCCCCAAGCCAAAGCAGGAATGTTCCGTGAATATATTTCCAGAAATCCTTAACCTTCCCTTGAAAAAGCAGATTCCAGGAAGAAACCGAAAGCAGGGCGTTCAAAGCCTCGATCAGCTCATTGAATATTCCGGTGAGCAGAGCGATGGTTCCTCCGGAGACACCTGGAATGACATTCGCCGCGCCCATCGCGAAACCTTTCAGGGCGACAACGGCGTTTTTGACTATATTTGCCATAGTGGAATATTATTGAATCTTAGTAAGATAGCTTTTGATGACGGTGAAGCTGTCCATCTGGGAAACCTCCTTTCCGGCTGGGTCACTGATGACAAGGTCGAAAATATTACCGTCCATCTGGGTGCGTCCTATCTTGAAACGGGCCTTGGAGGTTCTGGCCATATATTCAATGGCGAAGTCAGGATTCTTGACCAGCGAGATGAAAAGGTCCGGAGCCTGCTCTTCCAGCACGTTAAGCTTGTAGCGGGAAGGTCTTCCGATCCAGTCCAGATCCTTTTTGGTGATTGTGGTCTGGATGCTGGTGATCAGCCGGTCCTCGCTGCCTATCTTCCTGAAATCCTGAAAGAAAACACTGCCTTTGATGTTGTGCGACCTGAAGAAATTCATTATCGCTGTCTTGCAGGCATCAAACGAAGGTTCCTCGACATCAATGATGGCGACGTAGGAACGGATTTCGCCAAGGGGCACAATCCCTGTCGGGACCGTGCTCGAATGTTTCCTCAGACTGCTCTTCCTGAAAAAATTCTTTATAAAATCAAACATAACTTACTGTTTTACAGAAGCTATCAACTCACGGATCTCGCTTTTCGCATCCTTCCACCTCGGGACATCGATCTTGGTGCCGATAACCTCGACGACCTTTGCAGCAATTATTGAGCCGACTTCTCCGCAAACCTTCAGAGGCATTCCGAGTGAGTGAGCGTAGAGGAACCCGGCCGCGTAGGTGTCGCCCGCTCCGGTGGCGTCGATCGTGGCTGCCGGCCAAGCCTCTATGTAGTGATATTCATCGCCCTGCTTGACCATAGACCCGTCCTTGCCGACCTTCACGACAGCGATCTCGCACTGGCTGGCGAGCGTGTCCAGAGCATCGCGCGGCTCCTGCTTCGTGAACGCCCTCGCCTCGCTCTCGTTGGCGAAGACGATGTCCACATAGCGGTCCACCAGATTGTGGAAGAAAGCCTCGTTGGACTCAACTACATTGTATGAAGCCATGTCGATCGAGATCTTGCATCCAGCCTCCTTGGCCATCTGCACTGCCTTGCGGATAAGATCCTGATTCTGCACGAGATAACCCTCGATGTGGAAATAGTCGTAACCTTGGAAATATTCGGGCTTCAGATCCTCCGGAACCATTTCGAGTGCGGCTCCCATATAGTCGGCGAAGGTCCTTTCGGAGTTCGCGCCCGTGATGAAGCACATCGCGCGGCCTGATCCTTTCGTGCCGGTCAGCAATGTCGTCTTCACACCGTACTGCTCCAACGTGCTCTTGTACAGGTGTCCCAACTCATCGTTACCGATCTTGCCGATGAATCCCGAAGGCATTCCAAATATGGACGTGCAGGTGATCGTGTTGGCAGCCGAGCCTCCCGGAACGTACTTCACGCCGAACTCCTTCAACTTCGACCAGATGCGGTCACCGGTCTCCAGATCCACGTGCTGCATGCTTCCCGGAGGAAGGTGGTACTCACGAAGCATTGTCTCGTCGGGAAACACCGCCAGGATGTCCGTCAGAGCGTTCCCTATCCCTAAAATTGATTTCATATCTTTGTATTTTGATATTCATTACGTGCCAAATCACAAAGTTAAGGATTATTTGATTAAATTTGTAACCATGAACAAGAAGGTCGGGAATATTCTTAAATACGGGGTCTCCATCGCACTCGCGGCGGCGCTTCTGTATTTCTCTTTCCGCGGAGTCGGCTGGGCTGACTTTCTGGAAGGCCTAAGGGCCTGCCGCTGGGGATTCGTCATCCTTTCGATGCTGTTCGGGCTTTTGGCGTTCTGGTTCAGAGCCTTGCGCTGGCGTGAGCTGCTTCTTCCGATCGACAGGAGCACCACCCGCCTGACCTGCTTCAACGCCGTCAACATCAGTTATCTGGTGAATCTTGTCCTGCCGCGCGTCGGTGAGTTTGTCCGCTGCGGCTACATCACGGCGCATTCCGAAAAGGATTCCAAGGACAACGGCCGCCGCCTCGCCTCATACGACAAGGTTTTGGGAACCGCGGCGCTGGAACGCTCCGTGGATATGCTCGCGCTGGTCGCCGTGCTTGCCGTCTTCCTGCTTTTCACCTGGAAACGCTTCGGCGGATTCTTCTCCGAGAAGATCTTCGGAGCGGCCTCCGGCAGCATCAGCGCCGGCAAGATCGCGATCTTGGTCGCAGGAACTTTTGCCGTGGTTGCCGCCATTTTGTGCGCAATCCTTTTCGCTGACAAATGGAAGCCTCTTGCCAAAGTGCGGGACTTCTGCAAAGGCATCTGGGCCGGATTCCTCAGTTGCCTCAGGATGAAGGGCGGTTGGAAATTCCTCCTCCTGACTGCGGGAATATGGCTCTGCTACTGGATGATGAGCGTCACCATCCTCTGGGCCCTTCAAGGAATATCCCCGGACTCCGTCAGCCCTGAGCTGGCCGCGGCCGTGGGCACTTTGCAGACCCTGAACCTTACGGACGCGATGTTCCTGATGATAGCCGGAAGCCTCTCCTCCATCGTCCCGGTGCCGGGAGGATTCGGAGCCTTCCACTTCATAGTCTCCTCGGCGATCTCCTACGTTTACGGCATCCCGGCGCAGTTCGGAATGATCTTCGCGACCCTGTCGCACGAGTCCCAGGCCGTGAACCAGATCCTGTGGGGATGCGTTTCCTGGATAAGTGAATCTTTACGAAAAACAAATAATCAATAAACAAAAAGAATTATGAAAATCAAGAACCTATTCCTGATCGCCGCCGGTGTCCTCATGATGACGACCACATTCGACGCGGCTGCCAAGAAACTTCCTAAAGAGGTCAAGATGACCAAGGAGGTTCTCATGGACAAAATCAAAGGCGGCTGGGCCGGCAAGACCATCGGCTGCTCCTACGGCGGACCGACAGAGTTCAAGTACTCCGGCTTCATGAACGACGAGATCGAGATTCCGTGGCACGAGAACACGATCAAATGGTGGTTCGACAATGTTCCCGGGCTTTACGATGATGTCTACATGGACCTCACTTTCGTGGAGGTGTTCCAGAAGGAAGGCCTTGACGCTCCGATCGAGTCCTTCGCCAACGCGTTCGCCCATGCCCCATACCCGCTCTGGCACGCCAACCAGCTCGGACGCCACAACATCCTGAACGGTGTGATGCCTCCGGAGTCCGGCCACTGGCACAACAACCCTCACGCCGACGACATCGACTTCCAGATCGAGGCCGACTACGCCGGTCTGATGTCGCCGGGAATGGTCAACGCCTCGTCCTACTACTGCGACGAGATCGGCCACATGATGAACTACGGTGACGGTTGGTACGGCGGCGTGTATGTCGCCGCGATGATCTCTCTCGCATTCATCAGCGATGACATGAACTTCGTTGTCAATGAGGCTCTCAAGGCCATTCCGGCGCAGAGCAACTACTATAAGGCGATGGCTGATGTCATCAAATGGCACAAGCAGTACCCTAAGGACTGGCACATAACCTGGGCTTTGTTCAACAAGCGTTACGGCTACGACATCGGCTGCCCGGATGGGGTTGACAACCAGTTCAACATCGACGCCGTCATCAACAGCGGCTACATCCTCATCGGTCTCCTCTACGGTGACAAGAACTTCTACCGCACCATCGACATCTCCACCCGCTGCGGCCAGGACTCTGACTGCAACCCTTCGTCGGCCGCCGGAATCCTCGGAGTAATGATGGGTTACAAGAATATTCCTGAATATTGGAGGAAGCCTTGCGAGGAGGTTGAGGACAGACCTTTCGTCTACACAGACATCTCCATCAACAAGGCCACTGAATATTCCCTCAGCCAAGCCCTTCAGGTGATCGAGCGTAATGGTGGCTCAATTGATGGTGACAATGTTACAATCAAGGTTCAGAAGCCGGAGGCCGTGCGCTACGAGAAGGCTTTCGAGGGGCACTATCCTCAAGGCAAGGTCAACGTCAAGAAGACCATCACGAATATCGGCCAGATCAAGTTCAAGGGCAACGGCATCGTTGTGAAGAGCCACTACTACAAGGGAGCCGGCTACAACGACAACACCGGTTACGTCGGCGAGGTCGAGATATACCTCGACGGCAAGCTCTCCGCTGTGGCCAAGAACCCTATCAAGGGCAACGGAGCGGCTCCGGACCTCTACTGGAAGTACGATCTTCCTGAAGGCGAGCACACTCTGACCTTCAAGTTCCTCAACAAGCAGGACAACATGAACATCGTCATCGACAACTATCTGGTATATTCAAGCAAGCCGAAGGTTGTAAATCACGTTGACGAATAGGAACATGAAGATATTCAGATTTTTAGCGGTGATCGCGGCCGGACTTTTATCTCTGGCCGCGGTCCCTTCCGAGTCTTCGGCAAAGACATCCTCAAAGGATCTATACAAGCAGTTCCAGAATCCGGACAGCCGCTACCGTCCGTTCGTGCGCTGGTGGTGGAACGGGGACCGTGTGGAGGCCGAGGAACTTGTGCGTGAGCTCCATATTATGAAGGACGCCGGGATCGGAGGAGTCGAGATCAACCCGATCTCGTTCCCGTACGGTGCCGACGCGATGAACACCAAGCCTCTCAAATGGCTGAGCGACGAGTGGATCGATATGCTCAATGTCGTGTTCGACGAGGCTGAGCGCATCGGGATGACCTGCGACCTGATCATCGGATCCGGATGGCCTTTCGGAGCGGAGACCCTGCCTCGCGACGAGCGTGCCTCCGTGATGCTGACCTACGCCCAGAAGGTGACGGGAGGCGAAAGGTTCGAGATGTCCAAGTTCAACATATTCAAGAATATAGATCCTGGGGTGACGAAGGTGAACACCGGCCGTACTCCGGAACTTGTGTCGGTCTGTCTCGCTCCGGATCCGATCAACGACCTCAGCGAGGCGATTGATCTGTCGGGCAACATCGAAGGCGATGTGATCACGGTGGATGTACCGGAAGGCAACTGGCAGTTCTACGCTATGGTGAAGTACGATTCCTTTGCCTGCGTGATCAACGGCGCTCCGGGCGCGGCCGGTTCGATTCTTAACCACATGGATTCCACCGCCGTGCGTGGCTATCTGGACCACATGGCCGACACGATCGAGGCCAGGCTCGGGCCTCTGTCAAAGCATCTCAGGGCTTTCTTCGTGGACAGTATGGAGCTTGAGGGCTGCAACTGGACGAGCGACTTCCCTGAGGAGTTCAAGGCCCGCAGAGGTTACGACCTGATGCCTTGGCTTCCGTTCACGATGTTCAAGGTCGGCAGACTTGGCAATGTGGAGAGCTTCGACTATGGCTCAAAGAAAGGCGATAAGTTCCAGGACCAGGTGAACCGTGTGCGTTTCGACTTCGAACTCACGAAGGCCGAGCTGCTCAACGAGCGGTACATGAACACGTTCCTCTCCTGGTGCAGGGAGAAGGGTGTGAAATCCCGCTCCCAGGCCTATGGCAACGGCTTCTTCATCGAGGAGTCTTCCCTTGGCCAGGACATTCCGGAAGGGGAGTCCTGGACGACCAACTGGCTCAAGCACAGGATCGGTGAGGAGATGGGCGACGAGGACTACCGCCGCGGACGCGCCTACACGATGATTGACAAATATGTCTCGTCGGCGGCCCACCTTACCGGCAAGCGTCTTGTCAGCGCCGAGGAGATGACCAACACCTACAAGGTGTTCACGACCAGTCTTGAGTTCCTGAAGGTCGGCTCCGACATGAGCGCGATCTCCGGCATAACCCATTCTGTTTGGCATGGTTTCAACTACTCCCCGCTTGAGGCCGAGTTCCCGGGCTGGGTTCAGTACGGGACCTTCCACAACGAGAGGAACACCTGGTGGCCTTACGTGAACAAGCTGAACGACTACCGCGCCAGGCTCTCCAGCCAGCTCCAGAACGCCGACATGTTCACCGACATCGCCATCCTGCCGGCCAACTACGACATGTGGAGCACGATGGGCGTGCAGACCGAGCCGTTCCCTGTGGCCTTAAATATTCCTTACACGTCGCTGATCTGGGAGGCCATCCACAAGAACGGCGGCGGCGCGGACTATGTCAGCGAGATCATCCTCCGGGATGCAACAATCCGCAATGGCAAGATCTGCTACGGGCCTAAGGAATATGGCACCCTGTTCATCGTGGAGGTGACCAGCACAACACCTGAGACCCTCGCCAAGCTGGAGGAGTTCGTGAAAGGTGGCGGAAGGGTGTTCTGCATCGGAAAATATCCAGAGAAGTCGCTGGGACTCAAGGATTTCGAGGCTCGTGACAAGCAGATCGCCGAAACTGTCGCGCGTTTGAAGGAGTATAAGGACAATTTCGTCCTGCTTGAGAAGCCTGCTGACGGGAAATATCTTGAATGGTACACCGGCGTGATGGAGAAGTATAATCTTCCTCACACTCTGACGATCAGCAATCCGGACAGGTTCCTGCTTCAGAATCAGTATGTCACCGATGACGGAAGCGATATGTTCCTCTTTATGAACGCCCATATGAGCGAAGCCCGTGAGACGGACATAATATTCCCGAAATCCGTGACCGCCGGCAAGCACGCCTGGCTCTATGATCCGACTTCCGGCAAGAGGTTTGTCCTTCCTGTCGGCAAGGACGGCAGGATGCATTTCCGCTTCGGCCCTTCCGAGACCTATCTCTTCGTGTTCAACAGGATGGGGGGCAGCGCCCCTGCGTGGAAGACTCTCCCGGTTGACGGCCCGGATGCCGTTGAGGTGACGGGAGCATGGGATCTTAAGATGCACCACACCTGGCCGGATTCCACCTGGACAGCCAGTCTGGACGTTCTTCAGGATTTCAAGGACATGAAGGACACCACGTTCAAGAACTTTATGGGTGAGGTGACCTACACCAAGACCGTGACCCTGTCCGGTAAGCTTCCTAAGTTCCTGAATCTCGGTAAGGTGGCTGACATCTGTGAGGTATGGGTGAATGGCAAGCCGCTGGGAATCAAGTGGTTCGGCGAGCGTGTGTATGACGTGACCGGACTGCTCCGCCCGGGAGAGAACACCATCGAGGTGAAAGTCACGACCCTTATGGGCAATTATATTCAGACCCTCAAGGATAACAAGGTGGCGCAGCGTTTTGTCATCAAACGCAAGCAGCCTTACGTCAGCGCGGGACTGATAGGACCAGTGAAACTATATTAATAAAACATTAATGATGAGAAATTTACTTGGAATCGCGGCCGCAGCGCTGCTCTTCGCCGGTTCGGCTCTCTCGCTTGGAGCCACGGACTTTTTCGCCCGTGATTTCGGTGCGAGGCCGGACGGGGTCACTCTGAACACCGCAAGCATTCAGGCCGCGATAGACTTCGCTTCCTCACGTGGAGGCGGTCGTGTCGTGCTAGACAAAGGGGACTACATTTCGGGTTCCATTTATCTTAAGAACAATGTCACCCTTCACATCGAGAAGGATGCCGCGCTTGTCGGCTCTCTGAATCCTTACGACTACATCAAGGATCCTGATGCAAAGTGGACTGCTCTTATTCTTGCTGTAAAACAGAATAACATAGGTCTTACAGGGGAGGGAGTTGTTGACGGTCGTGGATTCGATGTCGGAGTCCGTTTCGTGGATTTTGTCCATATGGGACTCATCGATGACAAGCTCGGTAACGACCGTGTCAACGAGACCATCAGACCGGAGAACATCCACATGTATCTCTGCAACAATGTCACCATCAAGGACATCACCCTGAAGGATCCGGCCTGCTGGACCCAGCAGTACGACAAATGCCGCAATCTTCTGATCGAGGGCATCACGGTTGATGCGAAGTGCTATTGGAACAACGACGGTCTGGACGTGGTGGATTGCAGCGATGTCATAGTGCGTGACTGCTACATCGATTCTTCCGACGATTCATATTGCTTCAAGAGCCACAGCAACGATGGCGTGAGCGAGAATATTCTTGTAGAGAACTGTGTCGGACGCAGCAGCGCGAACGGCATCAAGTTCGGGACCTACACCCGCGGCAAGTTCAAGCACTTCAGGTTCAAGAATATGACCATATTCGACACCTACCGCAGCGCCATCACCATTGCGACTGTGGACGGGGCGCAGATCGAGGATGTGGAGATCGACAGCCTCAAGAGTCTGAACACCGGCAACCCGATCTTCCTTCGCACCGGCACACGCAATGTCAACGGCAGTCAGGTGCCTTGCCTTAAGGATGTGGTGATCAAGAATATGTACGCGGAGGTTCCGTTCGACAAACCGGATGCAGGCTACAGCTACGAGGGACCGGTCGAGGATCTGCCTCGCAACGTCTGCCCGAGCATCATCGCCGGTCTACCAGGCCTTCGCATTGAGAACGTCCGTATGGAGAACATCGAGATCGTCTATCCGGGCCACGCTGATCCTGAATATGCCTACGCAGGCACCTCCAAGGAGGAACTGGACGCGATCGAGGAGCAGGAGACCCGCTACCCTGAGTTCTCCAACTGGAAGGAGCTTCCGGCATGGGGATTCTACATCCGTCACGCTGACGGCATTGTTTTCGACAACGTGAAGCTCACGGTTGACGGCGAGGATTACCGTCCGGCCATCGTGACCGATGACGTGAACGGCCTTCGTATGAAAAACCTTCAGATCAATCAGGAGACCGCTCCTAAGGGCAAGAAACAGATCATTACAAAGGACACCAAGAACATCAAGAAGAAATGAAAAGAATATTGTTATTGACGGCTTTGCTGCTGTTTTCTGTAATGGGATTCTCCCAGAATGTCTATAAGGCGTCCAATTTCGGCATCAAGAGCAACGGTGTCCACGACAACACCACGAGCATCCAGGGTGCGATCGATTTCATCGCCTCGAAGGGTGGCGGTACGCTTGAGTTCAGCGTGGGACGTTACGTAACAGGTGCCGTGCAGCTCAAGTCCGGGGTCAGCATCAGGCTCCGTGAGGGTGCTGTGATCGTGGGCTCGACGAACATCTACTCCTACAAGGGGCGCAAGGCTATCTTCTGGGGAGAGGGTGTCGAGAATATGTCCATCTTCGGCACCGGTGTGATCGATGGCCGTGGTCCGGCCCTTCTGGACGACATCCACGCCCAGGAGCAGATGAAGCATATTCCTGAGGATGCCGTCGTTCCGACCCTTGTCTACCTCAAGGACTGCAAGAACGTGATTCTCAAGGATTTCATCCTGCGCTACCCGGCCACTAAGGATGACCTCTACATCATCGAGGGCGGCAATGTCACCGTTGACGGCTGCTACTCGGATATGCGATAGATTAACATATTGTCGCCCCAACTTGCCACAATTAATATGTGACGGCAGGGGAAAAAAGGCAAATGGCTGATTTTGCACGTTACCAAAATCAGCCATTTGATTTTTCCCCTGCCGTTCGTTAATACATAGTGGTGGATTTGATTTGTTCTTTGGTTTAATTGGGGATGGTCAGAAAAAAAGAAAATCCAAAATTTTGCACGTTACCAAAATTTTGGATTTTATTTTTCTGACCTGAATTTTTAAGACCGACATATCAGATGGTGGTTCTATGGGACTGCGATGGTTGTGAGTTCCTCGGTATCTATAATCTATTATAATCATGGAATCTTCGGTCGCTGAGCCAGTCGAAGCGATCGGAAGTTGGCTGACAACAAAGGCATCCACCTTGCGATGAATGCCCTGTTATATTCAATGAAGATATTCTAAAACGTGAAGCTAAGGCCGCCTTGGATGGAGAACTGCCAGGATTTGGCTTTGTCGGAGGTATAGACATCCGTACCGCCGGCTTGGGTGTAACGAGTTATGTACATATCCCGGTAATTGTCCGTGATGAAATAGTGTACCGATGGAATTGCACTCAGCTCGAAACGCCATATTCGGAAGGACAATCCCAAGCCGGCGTCAGCGCTCAGGCTGAACCGGGTGTTAAGTCTCATATAACTCTCTTCCCTGGTATCGCCGTGGGATTTTTCCTTATGACCGAAAATGTAGCCGGGAGTCAGGCCGGCAAAGAACTCGAACTTGTTGAACAATCCTAAAAGAAAACTTCCGACAGCGCTTTGCACATCCGGGTTTGAGTTGTAATATGCTTTGTCATGATAAGCACCCCAAGCGGCGTTGTCAACACCTTGCTTGACTGACTCTTTGAATGTACGTTTGCCACTGCGCCAAGAAAAATATAGAGGGACTCCGAGGTAGTCGTTGATGTCATAATTCTCAAACATCCACTGCACTCCGGTCCTGAATCCCATACCATTGTAGAAATATCTGCCATAAGTGAGGGTCATAACCTCGCTCTCCTCCGCACTGGTGTTCTCTATAGGAATCCGCACACCTGCCGTGAACCGGATGTCCTGATTGTCAGAATGCACTTTTTGCGCGGATGTCGCGCCTCCCGTCAGCGAAATCACCGCCAACACCACAAGTAACCTTTTCATTTCATTAATAGTTAGTCAGGCCTCCACCTTATCCAAAGAATATGCCAGATGCAATCCGCGGTTTGTCCGGTGAGAAGCCTTCCTGCGCATCAAGGCTTTAGACATCCTATCGGCACAACGTACACATCATCCTCCCTTTTGTAGGCCATTCCGCCGACTGCGGTCAACACCATTTTGAATGACGGCCTTTGCATTTTGGTGAGGTCAATGCTTGCAGCCAGTTTGTTGAGGGATTCCGCACCTTCATCCACCAGTTTCTTTCCTCCAAGTTTGACCTCAACAAGGGCGTATTGTCCATTTCTGAGATGAATCACGGAATCGCATTCCAAGCCATTGCTGTCTCTGTAGTGATACACATTTCCATTCAAGGCATCAGCATACACACGTAGATCACGAACTGCCAGAGTCTCAAAAAAGAGCCCCATTGTGTTCAAGTCGTTTGACAGATCATTCGGACCTATTCCCAATGCGGATGTGGCTATGGACGGATCCACGAAATACCGAGTGTCACTCGTTCTTATTGCTGCCTTTGACCGGAGATTCGGATTCCAAGCCTCCATATCCTCAATCACGAATATCTTCTTAAGGGCGTCAACGTAGGAAGATACTGTGTCCTCATCAAGGCTGTCAGTGTCATTGGCGGCCATATCATTCTTTATGCCCACAATGGCCACCTGTGTGCCTTGGTGCCTTGCCAATGAACGCATTAGCCTTTTTGTTCTGTAAGGACTTCTATTGACATTGTCCACCGCTGAAATGTCCGTCTCAGTGACAGCGTCATAATAAGAGAACGCGGTTTCCAATGCATATTCCCGTGCCAACCGTGTGGTGATCGGCCAACCTCCCCGGCATATCAGGAAGGCGACATCCTCAATACGCAGATCACTTTCAGTGAATATCGGCTCCGGAGCATTCTCGAAAAGATATCGCAGACTGACTGTTCCATTGGATTCTCCAGACTCATACAAGGACATAGGTCTCATTCTGAGCGTGGTTATCCTGCCTGTCCCAGTATGGTGCAGTTTTCCTCTTTCTTCCTCACTTAATGGAACGGCTGATCCTGTCAGAATAAACTGACCTATTCCTTTGCTGCGGTCAACAGCATATCTGACTGCGTCCCATAATTGAGGGATTACCTGCCACTCATCAAGGAGCAAGGGTTTCTCACCTGAGAGTAACGCATTGATGTCCATCTCGGCAAGGATCAGATTTCTGTTCAAGACCGCTGGATCTGAAATGTAGTTGACAGTACGGGCCAATTGCTCCGCACTTGTTGTCTTACCGCACCATTTGGCTCCTTCAACAAGGACAGCTCCTGTTGAATTCAGTTTTCTCTCCAGCACAGAATCCGCGATTCGTTTTTTATAAGTAAAATCAGCCATTCGGAGTACATTTGTAAAGCAATACAAATCTAACACTAAAAACTGATAAACCAAATGGTTATAAGAAAAATTCGGTGATTTGTGGAAAATTTTTCGGTGATTTGTGGAAAATTTTTCGGTGATTAATGGCCTGTTTACTTAACTTTCAGCTGGAGGGATGTGAGGTCGGAGTCGGCGGAGGAGGAGCCGAGAAGAATTGTGAAGTCTCCCGGCTCTACGGACCACTTTTCGGAGGATCCCCAGCATTGGAGCATCTCAGGGGTGATGTCGAACTCGACCTTGGTGCTTTCGCCGTTTTTGAGGCTGATGCGGCGGAAGGCCTTCAGCTCCTTGACCGGACGGGTCACGGAACCATATTCATCACGGATGTAAAGCTGGACAACCTCATCACCATCGTAAGGTCCCCTGTTGGTGACGGTCACACTGGCTTTCAACGATTCAGAAGCGCTTATCTCTGACTTGGAAAGCGATGCGTCTGAATATTCAAACGCGCTGTAGCTCAGGCCGAAACCGAACGGCCAAAGGGCTCCTGTCTCATTGGTGGCGAACAGGCGGGAATACTGCGAATGCTTGTAGTTGTAAACGGTCTGCACCTGTCCCACGTTGCGAGGCACCGTCACAGGCAGCTTGCCGGAAGGGTTCACCTGACCAGTCAGCACCTCGGCGATTGCCTGGCCACCCATCTGGCCCGGCTCCCATACGTTCAGAATGGCGTTGACGTTGTCCTTGGCCCAGCCGATGCTGAGAGCCCTGCCCGTCATCAGCACGACAACGGTCGGCTTGCCGGAAGCCACAACGGCCTTCATAAGATACTCCTGCATTCCTGGCAGACCGAGATCGTCACGGTCGCAGTTCTCGCCGCAGGTGCGGCCGAAAGCTGAATATCTCTGCGAGTTCTCTCCGACCACAACTATGTTAACGTCAGCGGCGGATGCCTTGAAACGAGCCATCTGGATTCCTTTCGCATTGACATTCGTGATTTTGCCACCGAAGCAGAGCGTGTCGATAGACACGTTAGGCATTGCGGCCTTGAGACCGTCCAGAACCGTGATGACATTATCGTCTGATTGCGGCACTG
>ERZ1026898.75-NODE-75-length-61628-cov-23.854628_pt1 | contig 61628 bp, 45 predicted proteins | sample MGYA00380178_ERZ1026898 | MGnify/ENA primary metagenome ERZ1026898 (study PRJEB33269, sample SAMEA4719814) | human gut metagenome | biome: human-associated habitat; feature: organic feature; material: feces | place: Cameroon | collected 2013-10 ...
AGGACTATCTTCTGGAACTGCTTAGGGGCGCTAAAATTTGATGCGGTTGCCCTGATATCATCGAGTCATTTACCCTTTTATAAGCAAATAATTTGTACCTTTGCAAGTTGATTTGTATATAGCAAATTTTGCAATGTAAAAAAGTCGTATATAAAAAAATATAAATTGAAATGGCAAATATAATATCTCTCTTCTCTGGCTGTGGTGGTCTGGATTTAGGATTTGAGCAGGTTGGAGACTACACTACAGTATGGGCTAACGATTTCAAACACGAAGCGTGCGAAACGTTTAGAAATCATTTTGGAGATATTATAGTAGAAGGAGATATTGAACAAATAGACCCCTATTCTGAGTTTTGCAACTATTTGTACTAAGAAGTCTCTGTCTGCGGCTTAGCCGGGCGGCCACGCCTGCCCTTGGTTGACTTCCTGGATGTGTATGTCGGACGGCATCCTTCCGGGATTTCGAAGCCAAAGGCGTCGCAGATAGTCACCTGATCTCCTACGAACGGAGTGATGAACTTGCGGCGGCCGTCGTGCTCGATGCAGCGGATGGTCTGCATCTCCTCGAGAATGGCCGCCATTGACGGGAAGGCCTTCGTCAGCTCCGGCTTAGTGCCGCGGATGTGCCTGATGTATGATGCGAGTATCAGGGCCACAAAACAAATGAACATCCTTCCATGCTTGGAAGACTCCGTACATACCCTCAGCCGGTCTTCGCCCAAGGGCCCTTTCTGCAACATGAAAGTCTTCTCCTGCTCGTCCCGCATTCCGTACCGGCTCTTCGCCTCCATGGGGTCAAGGTCGAGGCCGAGGGTCTTGCTGGCAAAGAAGCCGCTTGTGAGCGTGGCTTTCTTGACTGCATCCCTGTCAACTTCAAAAGAACGCACCTTGCCGCTCTTCCAGAAGGCTATCTTCATAAAGTTGTTCTCCTTTCTGAAGGTATCCCGGTCTTCCTTGGGAACGGGTTCGCCGGCCTCGTAGACGGCCTGGACAACCTCCGTCTGCGTGGTGATAGCCATCTGAACCCTTGCAAAGTCGTCCGCACGCTTGCGGATGTCAAAGTAGAGATTGAGCCTCATGCGGTCGGCCTTGATGACATGCTCGCCGTTGCCCTGCACCTGATAGTCAAGGCTGTACTGCCTATAGAACAGGTTGGTGTCCTTCGAGAAGGTCATCCCCTCGGGGACTCCGGTGGACAGGCCTATGGACTTGATGGCCTTGAGAGCCTCGCCCTGGCCACATTTGACACTGGTTATTACCTTCTGATTCTTCGCAATATAGACTTCGAGATTCTTCATGGACTCATACCCTCGGTCGGTGATGAGGATAACATTCTTGAACCCCGCATGCTCAAGTTCGGTGACTATCATCTCTATCGTACGGCTGTCGGGCATGTTGCCCGGAAGTTCCAGATAGTAGATGGGAAGATGCGACGTGAGGGAGTACACGATGACTTCCAGTGTCTGCTTGAGCGGCAGGTGCTCCTTGTTGTGTCCCCGACGGATGTCCACCAGGTGGAACCCATAGGTGGAGACCGACGTGGAGTCCACGGCGCAGTATTCGTCCTTGCCCATCCGTTTGGCGCGAAGCCTGAAAAGAGCCATCCGGTTCTGCTCTGTGATATTCTGCGACAGTCTCGTGATGCTGGAACTAGTGAGCGTATGCACGGAGGGCGTCTTCACCACACGCTGCCACTTCTCGATATGGGAATAGGTGCGGCTTTCAAGAAACAGATAATATGCGAGGGTGAGCACGTCCTGGGCCATCTCCATGTTGCCGTCAAACACTTTCCGGAGGTCATCCGTCAGGCCTGTCTCCCTGGCGACGTTGTCCAGAAACCAGGTGGGGCCGTACATCCTGTCGAGGTCTCCGCCCTCGTACTCCACCGCGCCCCGATGCCCGGTTCCGGACAGGGCCTTGATTTCGGACAAGTCCCATTCGGCAGGGAATATCAACTTACGGCGCTCTTCGATAGGCGCATAGAAGTATGTCGAGTTTGGATGAAACCTCATGTCGTCGTCAACAATGCCCCAGTGCTTGTGCGTGTAATGCTTCTTGCCGTCGTCATCAACAGTGAAAGGCTGGGTGGATGCGTACTTCCGTCCTCCATTGTCATGGATGCTTACCTTGTATATCGTGCTGGCTTTGGCCGGTCTTCCTGTTCTCATGGGATTTGCTATAAATATTAGTACAAATGTACTAAATATAAATGACAAATCCAAACTGCCGAGTGCTTATTTTCAGCATTTTACGATTTATTAGTACAAAGTGCTGCAAAACTCAGATTATCAAGAGTCCCATTCTTTTCTGAAGTTTCAGGTGACCCATTGAACAGTAGTTTTTTAAATATTCCCAATAGTTTCATATTGCGTCTTTTAAGAATTATCTATATTAGTTGTAGTGCTTTATTTTCTATCGGCTCAAAGTTACTGTTTTTCTGCCGATAATCGGCTCAATCGTGGCCGATTTTGTGCATAAGTCGTGAAAATCCGAAGGAATCTGTTTGTGGCTTATGTGGCCTGTTTCCGGCCGCCGGATGTTTCTAAGCCCCAGAGGCTTCTGTTCTTGAGATGGGGCTATCTTTTTGTCTTGAAGGAAAGAATATGAATGGTCACTCCGACTGCGATGAGAATGAATATGATTCTGAGTGCAAGGTGTTTGGCTACGAAAATGGCACAGCAGACAAGACTGGCCCAAAGCGTGGAGATTGCAATGATCTTCACTTTCAGAGGGATAGCCTTGTCAAGCATAAAATCCTTGATGTAAGGTCCAAGTCGTGGATGATTCATCAGCCAGTCGTACAGCCTTTTTGAACTTTTCAGAAACAGCCACGAAGCCAACAATAGAAACGGTGTCGTGGGAAGTACCGGCACAAAAATCCCGACAATCCCAAGCCCTAAGGAGATCAATCCGAGCGGCGCAAGCAATTTTTTTCATTGTGCGAATACGAATATTTGAAAGAAGCCTTCCGGCGGAAAGGCAAACAAAAAAAGGACGACTAAGCTTTCTAGCCGCCCTCTTGTGGTCCCAGTAGGGCATGATCCTACGACCCCCTGATTATGAGTCAGATGCTCTGACCAACTGAGCTATGGGACCAGTCATTGTCCGCCCGAAGGCTTTGGACATAACTACGGTTCAAAGTTACCAAACTTTTTGAAAACAACAAAACTATTCCCGCCATTTGGTGTCCATTTGAGAGACCTTTTGAGAGATTCCGGCCTGGTTTGTCCGGTGGATTTGCGGTTTGGCCGGATAAAGAGTGCGATTCCACCAGATTGTCCGTGGAAAACCCCTTTCCGCCGGACAAACATTGACGAAAGTTCTGAGAGGTGTTCAACACATTTAGAAGTAACGCTATCCAAGCGGAATTGGATGAGAGGCGCAAAGAAATATTGAACCTCTTTCCAAAAATGAATTCTTCTTTCAATGTCCTTTGAAATCAGTGAGTTATGAGGAAAAGAAAAACGGACAAACCGTCATTTCTGATGATTTGTCCGCTTTGGCTCCCCCAAGTCTCGAATTGTTGAACCTCTGGAGAGACTTCAAAAAAGTCGTTCAGTTCATAGATGACAATATTCATTGGTTGAGACCGTTGATGTCAGTCTGTGAAAAGAACAACAAATAAAGCGTCCGCCATCATCGCAATGCTATTCTCTTGCGCTATGTTTTCCTGCATTATGTGTGCCAATTTTGAATGTTATGCTACTGTAATCCCCCTCTTGTGGAGTGTGGGGATGTCAAGCCAGATAGGTGGCTAACAGTTTGACGTGAATATTTTACCGTGCCTATTGTAATGGAGGTATAACCTACCTAATGTATCTTATATTGAAAGATTGTGTTGAGGTCGATATTTGAGGGATATAACCGTGATTTTTGATGACTGATTACCTACCTTAACATCACGGTTATTTCAGAGCGTATTTTCTGTGCAAAATAGGCTCAAATCAAGATGTCAAAACGGTTGCTTGTGCTGGTTTCTTTGAATTCCAATGAAAGAGCCTTTACTAACCACAATAATCTAATCTAACGACTATTTATAGAGAAAAGCGATGATGTATGAGCAACAATGAATATAAACGAACTTCCCGTCATCTGTCTAAAGAGACAAAGGCGAAAATCAGCCGTGCGCTTACTGGTCGCCCGAAGACCCACGCACATAGAGAGGCTATCCGTCAAGGTGAAATTCGGTATTGGCGTGATGATTCCAATTTTCCTGATGACCGAATAGGATTGGAGCAAGATGAAACGTCAGTGGAAGATTTAGTCTGAAAAAAGGAATGGTTATTCGCCGATGATCCGGCGGATAACCATTCTTTCTTACCGTATGATGTTGACCCAAGAATCATCAAAATTGATGCTTTCAAGCACGTTGCTTTTAGTGATTGTTGGCGGTCGCTTGATTCTGAATTTTACCGCATCCTCTGGAACTTTAGTGTGAATGGTAAACTGTGAGCCGTGCGGTTGCCAAGTGAAGCATTGTTCCTTGGTTTCTTTGTTGATTCCAATGAGATTCCCATTAGGGTTTGTCTTCCATTCGTAATCTGAAACTCTATACCTATTGGTGTCTTCCTCAAATAACACATAAGAAAGCAGGTCGTTAGAACGAACGAGAATTGATGTCCGCACGGGGTTGAATTCTTCGTGTGCTATGTTGACCCTTTCATTCCATATTTCAAGAACCGCTCTTCCCGTCTTTTGAATATCTTCGTGTGGGTCTGTGATTCCGTATGAATAATCTGGGGAGCATCTGCCACTGATGAGCCTAACTTTATCGCAGGAGAAAGGGTTTGCGTTCTTGACTGTTTTCATTGAATATGCCATTCCTCTTACCCCTACATCAGCAATCCCTACTGGAGAATCAAAATGTGTCCCCATAATCGCATCGGCAAAGGCATCGCCCCAATCCTCTCCAGAGATGTCTTTTCTTCCGATGTAGAGGAGATATACCAAATATCCCCCAATCTTCTTTATTAGCGATTCTGGCATTTCGTTTAATGGGTATCTTTCACCGTATGGAATCCGATGACCGTCCCTCAATTTAGGAACGTGGCTTTCTTGGTCGTTGAAGTTTGCCATATCAATCTATGTTATTAACGATATTAGTGATTTCTGTTGCTATTGCCCTTATCATTGGAACGGCTACTGAATTTCCAGTCTGCCTCCGGATTTCTTGGTGACTGACTACTATTTTGTAGGTGTCTGGAAACCCTTGAAAACGCAAAAGTTCTCTGGATGTTGGTCTTCTTACTCCGTTTATCAATTGGTAGTTGTATGAGGCTCCAGTCCTCAATGCGCAAGCATAAGGGTGGAGGGAAATGTCACCGGCTTTGTTTTCGTGCCATACGGACGGATAGAAAACATCTTTTCCGACAGTTTTCTCACGTCTTTTGTTCAGAATATGCTCTGATGCGTAATAGGAAGCATCAATGTCACCATCTGGTTCAAGTATGTCCTTTAGGTTGTATGGCACAATAGGAAAATCGAAATTGAAAGCCTCTTGCCTTGCTTGTGACAGAAAACCGACAATGATGACCCTTTCTCTTTTTTGAGGAACTCCAAAATCAAGAGCGTTGAGGACTTTCCATTTCAAATGGTAACCAAGCGCATTCAGTCTTTCCTTTATGACCTTGAAAGTGTTGCCGTGGTCGTGGCTTACCAGTTGTTTGACATTCTCCAGCATTATCACCGCAGGACGATGATATTGAAGTATCCTCTCTATTTCAAAAAACATCGTGCCTCTTGTGTCGGCAAAGCCCTCTCTTTTTCCCATTATAGAGAATGCTTGGCACGGAAATCCTGCCAACAGTAGTTGGTGTGGAGGGATGTCCTCGGCTTTGATTTTCGTTATGTCGCCTTGGGGTCTTTCTCCAAAATTGGCTTCGTAGGTGTCGGCTGCTGCCTTGTCCCACTCTGATGAGAATACGCAGCGATGCCCTAATTCATCATAGGGTAGCCGTATGCCTCCGATTCCTGCAAACAAATCAATGAAATCCATAGCGTTGAGGTTATGCCTTGTGTGGAGAGGTGATGATTGCGCCTTTCCTGATTATACATTTCTTTCCGATATATGGCTTATCCTCACTAATCCCATAGTTCTTTAGGTAATTGTACGCTATGCCTATATCCTCTTTGTCCCAACTATCACAGAGAGCCTTTAAGTTTCCGTAATAGTAGTGTTTGCCGTTGAGTTCCAGATGAATGACGGCTCTTTCTTGTTTCCCGTTAACCAACATACTTTTGATGTTATCTCGCAAATATAACCAAAAGATATTTAAGACGTGCAAAAATTAAAAATAATCATTATTAAAATTGCGTATATTAAAAATAATCCCGATATTTGTTTTTGTAAAGCCGTTGAGGCTCGATTTAAGTGAAGATTAACTTGATTCAAAAGAAAATGAACAGAACTTGTTTGATTTACGGACGTGTTTCTTCGGAGGGAGACCGCCAGAGTACGGATAGGCAGACTTATAGCCTTTCAAGGTTGATAGAGGCGAATCACGACTGCCTTGTAAATCACGACTGCCTTGTACACGAACCTTTCACCGAACATATCAGCGGAGCAAAGAAGAATTCGGAACGCCTCGTCTTGTTGGAATGCCTCAACTATGCAAAGGACAATTCCGTTGACATCATCTATTTCAGTTCTATTGACAGAATGGGGCGTGCTATTTGGCAGGTTCTGGAATCCGTGAAGTTCTGCCTCGACAATCACATCAACTGTTACTTCCAGAAAGAACAGATGTCGCTTTATCTTGAAGACGGCTCTGAAAACCCATTTCTTGCCATTTTCATCAGTGTGATATCAACGTGTGCAAGCATCGAAAGGGATAGCATAAAGTTCCGCCTCAACGATGCACGCTCGAAGAAGATAGCGGAGGCGAAAGCGGAGGGCAAGACCCTTGCGGAGGTTGGCTTTGGTCGCCCTAAAGGTGCGGTTAAATCCATAGAGAGGAAGTCGGAGGAATATTCCAAAGTCCTCAAATCCTTGAAGCAGGGAAAGAGCATCAGAGACACCGCCAAGTTATGTGATGTGTCGGTTTCCACGGTCAAAAGGTTGAAGAAAGAGTTCGCCTTGTAAGGTTCAGAAAAAACAAAGACTATTCTGACCCCTATGTGACATCGCTTCGGTAACCGTATGACGATTATTTTGAACCCACATTAGATTTGAACCCATCCAGATATGAAAATAACAGTTGAAACGGACGGATATGTTTTCTTTAAGGACTTCGGGAATTCCTCTGAACAGTTTGGTGACACTCCAGATGAGTTTATCCCTCCAGTTGAGGACGCAATCTTTTCGGCTTGCTACCTTATCGGCAAAGTCTATACTGACAGTATGGTTAAGGAAATCTTGCCTCTGGTAGCAAAAGATTACTGATAATATAGAAAGTCTTTACTAATTCGCCCTATGCGCTATATTTATTTCAAGTAAGGTTAGAATGATAACCTAAAAGAATAAAGATATTAACCACTTAAAAAATATGGCGTATGAGATTGGGAAAACAATCATTGATGAATTGAAATTGTGCTATGTGGCAGATATGACAGTATTGGAAGACTTGGCTTCTATTAATTATGGAGAAAGTTATGATTCGGGAAATTTATATTCTAAAAGTTATGATCTGGAAAATTTTTCTTTCTATCGAACAACAAGTCACCATTTCAAATATGCTTATGATGTGTGTATCGGAGGCATAAATGAACGTAAAAAAGTAGCGACCGCACGTTTCGGGCGGTATGGAGATGTTGAGGTCTCCGATTACTTCTTTTATCGTGTGGAGAATTATGTCTTGTATGATTTTGACTTGCTCCAATACACTCTGACAATCCCAGAAATGCTTGGTATGTGTTTTCATAATTTCACGTCCTTGGACATAGCCATTGACGCAAGGACAGACATCGCAAGGCTGATGAAAAGAATGTGGCATAGGGAAGATGTGACAACAATCATCAATGGGAAAGCGATAAAGGATAGAAAGGCTATTGTCAAACACCTCAACCTAACCTATTCAACAAGCCTTGAACGCTTGAAGAACTTGACCGTGTATGTAAAACAGTCCAAAGCCTCACACGACAAAACCAAGGGCGTGACAGTCCAAGCCTATAACAAAGGAAATGAGTTTTTGGAGGCATCGCATAAGGATTACATCTGTGAATTTTACGGAAACCCTAAACGACTGTACCGTCTGGAGGTGCATTTGAACAATGCGGAAATCAAGGATTATTGCAAGCGTCTGGATGTGTCTCAAGACTTGAATATGATATATGACCAAACGTTCTTGACGAATATGTTCTATTATCATCTATCTTCTGTGATTAGATTTACAAAAGGGAGGGAGAAACTCGATTGGAAAGACATTATCAAGAGCAATGGCAGGTTATGATGACAACACCCCCTGTCATTGCATATTTGAAGTGATTTCTGGGTAGATTTTGGTAGTCTCAAAGCATCAGAAAGTGATTGATGTGGCAGTTGTTTTTCCAGACTGATTTTTGTATTTTTATAAAGACGGTAGAAAAGCCTTTCATCGTTCTATAAGAATAAGCCGTTAGGCATTCCAAATTTTCAAAGACAATGTAATAAGGATTTATAGTGGTCACATCGTGTCCAAAGGTCGTAGCATCCCTTGGCGAACAAAGACTGATTTTCTCTTATGGAGAACGGAGCCAAAAGCGAATAAGCGGTCGCAGCGTTAGAGCGATGAAATTGAAATATCAAAGTTGAACGATATTAAATTAAGCACGGATGAATTGCGTGAATTTGACTTTTTTAAGAACATAGATGAAGAGCAGGCAGCAGCGGTAACAGAGTTTCTTGCCGACTATGCCGTAATTGTTTATAATGTGTTGAAATCAAAAGAAAGAGAAGATGAAAATTGATGATAGTTTGCAAGCCTTTGCCAAAGGGGAAAAGGCAGAGTTGAAGAAAGGTGGCAGAGCCGTAATATATCAACGTGTGAGCAGTAAGGAGCAAGAGTATGGTTACAGCCCAGAGACGCAGATAGACGTATGTAACAAGTGGGCGGAAAGGCATCACTATGACGTGGTGAAAACTTTTGAGGGAGAACACGAAAGTGCGAAGTCTGATGCGAACCGTAAGAGATTTAATTCTATGTTGAAATTCGTAAAGGATAAGAAGAATAGGATTGATGCGGTGATAGTATATTCAACAAGCTGTTTTTCAAGGACTGGAACAGAGTCTTTTTCCATTGTCGATGAACTGAAACGTAAGGGCGTGACTGTCTTTTCGGCAACATCGGATTATGACGCAAGGACGGCAGAGGGGGAATGGATGCAAGGTGTGGAGTTGGTCAATGCACGTCACGACAATGCGGTTAAATCAAGGGCGGTTCGGGATGCAGGAGCCAAAGCGTTGAGGTCTGGACATTGGGTGGCGAAAGCACCGATAGGCTACGATATGGTTACCACCAGAAAAGAGCAGAAGATTACAGTGAATGAGCAAGGAATTCTAATCCGCAAGGCGTTTAAGATGAAAGCGGATGAAAATCTGTCTAATGAGGAAGTGAGGCAGCGGATGAAAACAATGGGACTGGATTTGAACAAACAGAAGTGGTCGTGGATATTCCACAATGTCTTTTATGCCGGCTACTTCTCGCATCCATTTTTGGAGGGGGAAGTAATCAAAGGGACACAGGAACCGTTGGTGACATTGGCTAATTTCTGCAAGGTTAATAATATCATAAAAGAAACACATTCAAAGGGGTATGAGACAAAGACGAACAAAGAGTATGCTCCACTTTTAGGGTCGCTGAAATGCCCCGTATGCGGTCATAATCTGACGGCTTCATTAAGTACCAAAATGAGAAAGAAGTATGGCAGGGAGGTAGGGTACTATGTGTGCAGCCACAAGAATTGCAGGTGCAATGTTTCTACGTTGAAAGCGAATTCTGAATTTGAGGGGTGGATTGACGGTATCACGATTCCGGATGAACTTGCCGAAGTGTTGACATTGCAGTTGAGAAAGGCGTTCCCGATACTGAATAAGGATAACCAAGAAGAGGTGAAAGCCATTAGGACTAACCTCACAAATAAGGAAAAGGAAATAGATACGGTAGAATATAATCTTGCGATGTCAACGTCTCCAAAAGTACGGGATATATGCTCACGCCAGTTAGAGAGATTGGAGGCTGAAAGAGACGCTATCCAAGCGGAACTGGATGAGAGGCACAAAGAAATATTGAACCTCGACAATTACATTGATTTTGGGCTTGGACTTAAAGATAATATGTTGAAATTATGGCAGTTGGCGAGCCTCGGTCAGAAACGCCACATTCAGAATCTTGTCTTTCCGGAGGGTTTTGTCTGGAGCAAGAAAAATGATGATATTGAACCTCTTTCCAAAAATGAATTCTTCTTTCAATACCCTTTGAAATCAGTGAGTTATGAGGAAAAGAAAAACGGACAAACCGTCATTTCTGATGATTTGTCCGCTTTGGCTCCTCAAGTAGGACTTGAACCTACGACCCCCTGATTAACAGTCAGGTGCTCTAACCAACTGAGCTATTGAGGAATTTTGTCAACCTTTTCAGTTGTTTGTTCCTTTCGGGAGTGCAAAGGTACAACAAAAATTGGTTAGTGCAAATTTTTTTGTAGTTTTTTTTGTGTACCTTTGTGTAAATTTCTCGGAGGAGGAAAATGGACATAGACTTGTTTTCAGATATGGTCAAGGGACTAATCCTTGACAATGATGAGGTTACGTTGCCTGGCTTGGGGACTTTCGTCTCCGAGGTGATGCCCTCTACTTTTTCTGACAAAGGGTACACCATCAATCCTCCTTACCGAAAACTGTCGTTCAGGCAGCGCGGATCCGGAAACGAGGAGATGTTGGCGGATTTCTATGCCGAGATCAACGGGACTGATCTTGAGACCTCAAAGAGAATCCTCGGGGAGTTTATCGCTGGGTTGAGGACAACGTTGCAGGCAAAGAAGGTCGTGATATTTCCCGGGCTTGGCCGGTTGAGGGCTACCAAGGAGAACACGTTCTTTTTCATCGCTGACGAGGATCTGGACATCTATCGTTATGGGGTAGGGCTGGAGCCGGTGTCTCTGAAGACTCACGAGGAGACTCCGGACGAGGTGGCGCAGAGTGTGGCGGCGCTTCGGGAGCTGGTGGCGGATCCGGCGCCTGTCAGAGATCCGATTGTTCCGGTCACATTGACAGGATCGGTGACCGAGGAGGAAGGTTCTTTGACTGGGGAAACAGGCTCTGAGAATATGAAGGATGTCCCTGTGGCCGATGCGATTGAAGAGACTGTTCCGGTCGCTTCGACAGCCTTAGCGACCGACACGACAGCCTCAGTGACCGAAACAGAAGGCTCAGTGACCGAAGCAACCAGTGTCGTGACCGAGGCCGGAGGCTCTGGGGTTGAGGAAAAAAACACGGTACCAGACAAAACTGTCGTCGAAACAGAGAAAACAGAGAAAACGGAGGAAACATCCGCAGCGACCGGGAAGTCAGACACCGGGGGCGAAAAAGCCGGAAACGAGGAGACAAGTCACAAGACGAAAAAAAGTGCCTGGAGAGTGGCTCTAATCGTGTCGGCAAGCCTCCTCGCTTTGGCGCTGGTGGCTCTCGGAATATTCATACTCCTTGTCCACGTCGCTCCGGATTTCATTGACTCGATCCTCTATACTCCTGAGGAACTGAGGATTATAAATCATTAGGACTATGGAAAAGATCAACGTTTCAGACAACAGGTTCAGCACAGACATAACGATTCCGTGCTATGACACGGACGCTTCGTTCCGCTTGAAGCCGGCCGCGTTTATGGATCACGCCCAGGAAATGGCGTATCTGGCGGCCCAGGCTCTTCATTTCGGCTATGACGACCTCCAGAGGCATCACACGGCCTGGGTGCTGTCAAGGATGCGTATGGATTTCCTGAATCCTCCGAAATGGACGGACGAGACGATCCTCTACACTTGGCACAAGGGGCAGGATGGCCTGTTTTTCCTGCGTGACTTCGAGCTCCGAAGGCAGGGCGACACAGACTTCGCCGACAAATCTAAGGCGCTGGTGCTTTGCACCTCTTCGTGGATAGTGATGAATGTCGAGACCCGGCGGCTGGTGCGCAGCGATGAGGTCTTGAATATGGTCCCTGCGACCACCCAATGCCCTGACAATGCGATCCAGACCCCTTGCGGCAAGGTGGCGATGCCTAAGAATATCCCTGCGGAGGAAGTCGGCTGCCACAAGGCGGCATATTCGGACATCGATGTGCTGGGGCACACCAACAACGCCCGATATGTGGTCTGGGCTATGGACTGCATTGACTATGAGGAGGTCGCCGGCAACCCTGTCAAGAGCATAAGCATCAACTTCATCAAGGAGACGAAGCCTGGGGAGGTTGTCAGGATATTCAGAAGTGTCGGAGAGATAGACGGAAAAAAGACATATTACATCGAAGGTAAAATTGAAGACAAACCGTGCTTTTGCGCGCGGATAGATTTTTAATTAGATATGCGAGATTTGTTTTTAGGGGCTGGAATAGCCCATTCGATTCTGGTTTTCGCAGTCGTGATCGCGATCGGACTGTACCTTGGCAAGTTCAAGATCAAAGGCATCTCCATCGGTTCCACGTGGATTCTGTTCGTGGCTATCCTTCTGAGCCATTTCGGCCTCAGGGTGGACGCTACCGTGATGAACTTTATGAAGGACTTCGGCCTGATCCTGTTCGTGTTCTCGATCGGCCTTCAGGTCGGCCCGGGATTCTTCCACTCCTTCAAGAAAGGCGGACTTCAGCTGAATATCCTTGCGGTCGCCCTTGTCCTGTTGGCTGTGGCCGTCACCGTGGCGATCCATTTCATCACCGGCGAGGATCTCAAGACTATGGTCGGCGTGATGTCCGGAGCCGTGACCAACACCCCGGGACTCGGTGCCGCCCAGCAGACGATGGCGGATTCGATGCGCGCGGAGAATTATCTGGCGTCTGACATCACCTCGGCGACCTCCGGGCTGGCTTCCGCCTACGCTGTGGCCTATCCATTGGGAGTACTGCTTGTGATCGCTCTGATGATGTTCTTCAAGGCAATATTCAAGGTGGATCTCAATAAGGAGAAGGAAGTCCTTGACAATGAGGATAATAATGAGGATGTTGCAAGGCGTATGCACTGCGAGGTCGAGAATCCTGCGATTTTTGGAATGACAATCAAGGACGCCACAAAGGACCTTGGCAATTCGATAGTGATCTCCAGAATCCTCCGTGACGGAGTGATGTCTCTGCCGGGACCGGACACCGTCCTTCAGAAAGGGGATAAACTCCTGATCGTCACCTCGCAGAAGAATGTGGATTCCCTTAGGATCACGTTCGGCGAGGAGGTGCCTATGCATCTTCAGGACTGGGAGCAGATGGACACCAAGATGGTCAACAGGAAGATCACCGTCACCAAGGCGAACCTTACGGGTGTCACGCTCAGAAGTCTCAATGTAAGAGCTAATTACGGCGTGAGCGTCACCCGTGTCATCAGATCCGGAGTCGGCCTTGTCGCAAGACCTAACCTCATCCTTCAGATGGGCGATGTGTTGAGGGTTGTCGGCCCTGAGCTGGGAATCGAGGAGGTCGCCAACCTTGTCGGCAACCAGACATCGACGCTGAACCGTCCGAACCTTATCCCGATTTTCTTCGGAATAGCCCTCGGTGTGATATTCGGTTCCATTCCTATCGCAATCCCTGGCATTCCTCAGCCTATCAAACTTGGTCTCGCCGGCGGTCCGCTGATCATAGCGATCCTGCTTGGCTACTTCGGACCTAAGTGGAAGATCACGACCTACACGACCCAGAGCGCGAACCTGATGGTCAGGGAGATGGGAATATCATTCTTTATGGCCGCCGTCGGTCTGGGTGCCGGACAAAATTTTGTAAGCTCCATCTTGAACGGAGGTTATTGGTGGATCCTTTACGGAGCGCTCATCACCTTCATCCCTGTATGCACGATCGGTCTCATAGCAAGATATGTCTGCAAACTGAACTTCTACCAGATCTGCGGTCTGATCTCCGGCGGTACCACCGATCCCGCCGTCCTGGCGTTCACCCAGGGGGCTTACGGAACGGATTATCCTTCAGTGAACTACGCCACCGTCTATCCTCTGTCGATGTTTATGAGGGTGCTTGTGGCCCAGTTGCTGATCCTTTTGGCGATAGCTTGACGTTATGTTTGACTTGATCTACCCGGTTTCCCCGGCTCCGGTTATGCCTTTGCCTTCGGCCGACAATCCAGGCGACCGTCCACGTCCGACTGGCGAGATGGTCCCTGTCGTGGAGGAGAACGGCCTTGTCATCGGACAGGCCACAAGGCAGTCCGTGCACGATGGCTCGAAGCTGATGCATCCGGTGATCCATCTTCACATCATCAACCGGGAGGGTTGTCTGTATATTCAGAAACGCTCGATGAAGAAGGATCTTCTTCCGGGGCGTTGGGACACGGCCGTCGGCGGTCACGTCGATTACGGCGAGACTCTGGAGGAGGCACTCTACCGCGAGGCCTCTGAGGAACTGGGGTTCAGGGACTTCAATCCGATATTCCTGAAATCCTACATTTGGGAGTCGGCGCGCGAGAAGGAACTGGTCAGCGTCTTCGCCACAGTCGGCAACTTCACTTTGAAGCCTGACAATGACGAGGTCACCGAAGGACGCTACTGGAATATGTCCGAGATCGAGTCTAATCTGGCGCGGGGACTGTTCACTCCGAATTTTGAGCAGGAATTCAAATCAATCAAGGACACTTTACTGGCTTTGCTCTGATGGACAATAACATTGACAAATTCATAAAGGACCAGTTGTCGGTCTGGCCGCTTGCCGCCGAGAACTATCGTGACCTCAAGAAGGTGGAAACCAAACGGTTGGATGTCGGCGGACTGGAGATCATCGTCCAGCATAACCCTTGCCGCAAGATTTCTTCCGAGGCGGCCCTGGACCCTAAGTCTCTCAGCGAGAGGCCTTGCTTCCTCTGCCCTGAGAACCGCCCGGCGCAGCAGACCCACATTGAGTTCGAGGGGCGCAAGGGACGGAAATACCGCGTCACGCTGAACCCTTACCCGATCTTCCCGTCGCATCTCGTGATCTCAAGTTTCGAGCACACGCGGCAATCCATCTGGCACCGCTATCAGGACCTTCTTGACTTTGTCAGCGCGCACAATGAATATCTTGGGTTCTACAACGGCCCGGTGAGCGGGGCTTCAGCGCCTGACCATCAGCATTTCCAGGCCTGTCCGCAAGGGCTGATGCCTCTCCAGAACCGGGTTGACGCATTGTTGGCGGCCGGTGATGACAAGACTCTGGAATATCTCACCAACGTCAAGGAAGCCAAGCTCTTCCATCTTAATGAATATGCCAACGGAGTCTTCGTCCTTTGCGGCGGCACGGCGAAATCCGTGGCTAAGCTTTTCTACCGGCTTATGGACTGCGCTCCGATGCCGGAGGACTCTGATGAGCCGAAGATAAACCTGTTCGCCTGGACACATAACGGGGAATATCGCTCCATTGTGATATTCAGGGAGAAGCATCGTCCGCACAACTATTATTCCACCGGGGCGGATCATCTGGCGATGAGTCCAGGGTGCGCCGATCTTGGGGGCGTGTTTGTGGCTCCGAAGCGCGAGGATTACGACAAGCTTGACTCAGAGCTCCTTACGGCGGTTGTCCGTGAGATAACCGTCAGCGAGGAGACAGAGAAGGGCATTATCTGGAGGCTGACCAGGACCCAACGCAGGCTGGAGGTCGGGATAATGTCCGGCAAGGAGATCGAGTTCGAGATCATTTCCGACGGGGCAGGACGGCAGAAAGTCGAATATTCAGCCGGGCGCATTTCCTATAACGGTGTCCTTTACGATGAACTGGTCTTCGAGGCTCAGACTGAGGCCACTATGTTCGCCGAACCGTCGTTCATCCTTTACGGAGTGACTATCGGTGTGGATTTCCATTGGGAAAGGAAGGTAACGCAGAAGTTCGCTGGGACTCTCAAGTTCATCGTGGACGGGGAGAAGGTCACGGCCGTGAACATCGTCGGGGTCGAGGACTATCTTCTGAGTGTGATCTCCTCCGAGATGAAGGCTTCGGCCGGGCTGGAGTTCCTCAAGGCACACGCGGTCATTTCCCGTTCCTGGGTTATGGCGCAGGTGGAGCATCGCAGGAAATCGGCCATTCGGCAGGCTCAGGGGCCTGATCCGGTCGCTGAGGCCGCTTCTCCGGTCACTTCGACAGGCTCAGTGACCACCGAATTGAACTCGGAAGCCGGCGAGGAGGAATACATCAAATGGTTCGACCACGATGACCACACCCTCTTCGATGTCTGCGCCGATGATCACTGCCAGCGTTACCAAGGTCTCACAATGGCCGTGGGCGACACCGTCCGCAAGGCCATAGACCAGACCTGGGGGCTTGTACTCACCTCGGAAGGCCAGATCTGCGACGCCCGCTTTTCGAAATGCTGCGGAGGCCGTATGGAGATATTCAGCACCTGCTGGGAAGACAAGGATTACCCTTACCTCCAGCCGCTTCCGGACACTCCGGACTGTGCGGAAGGAGGCGATGTTTTCTGCGACACCAAGGACGAAAAGATTCTCTCCCAAGTGCTTAACGACTACGATCTGGAGACGAAGGACTTCTACAGATGGACCACTGAATATTCAAGGACGGAGGTCTCGGAACTTGTCCGCAGACGCTCCGGAATTGATTTCGGAACCATCCGTGACCTCGTTCCGATCGAGAGGGGCCCGTCCGGAAGGCTCAAAAGGCTCAAGGTAGTCGGCGACAGGAAGACAATGGTCATCGGCAAGGAGTTGATCATCCGCCGCTGGCTGTCCGAATCCCACCTCAAGAGCTCAGCCTTTGAGGTAAAATGGATTGGCGACAGACTGGTCCTTGACGGATCCGGCTGGGGCCACGGAGTCGGTCTCTGCCAGATCGGAGCCGCCGTGATGGCCAGCAAAGGCTACACGTTCGATCAGATCCTGCTCCATTACTACCCGGGCAGCATACTGGAACGAAGATAACATAATCAACACATAATGACTAATTTCACTAAACGTAACCCTTGGATGTGGATTCCGACCCTCTACTTTGTGGAGGGCATCCCATATTTCCTCGTCAACAATGTCTCCGTCCTGATGTTCGCCAAGATGGGCGTTCCGAACGGGCAGATGGCGTTGTTCACATCATTGCTTTACCTTCCGTGGACGCTCAAGTTCCTCTGGAGCCCGTTCGTGGACATCATCAAGACAAAGAGGTGGTGGATCATTACGATGCAGATCATAATGTCCATAGCCTTTGTGATCCAGGCCCTTACGATGCCTCATCCATCAGCGGAATCCATCGCGGCCGGCAGCACGCCGATGGGTCTGTTCACGTTCACTCTGATCCTGTTTGTCTTTGCTGCCTTCGCCTCGGCGACGCACGACATAGCTGCCGACGGATTCTATATGCTGGCCCAGAGCCAGAGCAGCCAGGCTGCCTTTGTCGGAGTCCGCAGCACGTTCTACAGACTCGCCAATGTCTTCGGCAACGGAGTGATCGTCGCCGTGGCCGGATTGCTTGAGACCAGAACCGGCAACATCCCGCTGGCCTGGCAGCTGACCATCGGAGGATCCGGCATCCTCCTTACCGCTTTGACCCTCTATCACACGTTCGCGATTCCTAAACCAGAGTCTGATGTGCCTAATATTCAAGAAGATTCGGGTGATAAGGTCGCCGAGATATTCACTGGTTTCGGCCGCACCGTGACGACATATTTCAAGAAACCGGGCGTCTGGCTCGCGATCATATTCATGCTTTGCTACCGTCTCCCGGAGGCCTTCCTCATCAAGATGTGCACCCCGTTCCTTGTGGCTGCCAGAGAGGCCGGCGGACTTGGAATGCAGACGGCGGAGGTGGGCATCGCGTACGGTACGCTCGGCGTGATATTCCTTCTGCTCGGCGGCATTCTCGGAGGACTTCTCGCATCCCGTCTTGGACTGAAGAGATCCATCTGGGTTATGGCCGCCTTTATGACGCTGCCGTGCCTGTCGTTTGTCTATCTCGCTGTGGTACAGCCAGCAAGCTTTGCCACCATCTGCACCTGCATCGCCATCGAGCAGTTCGGCTACGGCTTCGGCTTCACCGCCTATATGCTCTATATGATGTACTTCTCCGAAGGCGAGTTCAAGACCTCCCACTATGCGTTCTGCACCTGCTTTATGGCACTCAGTATGATGATTCCGGGAATGTTCGCCGGCTACCTGCAGGAGTTCCTCGGCTACCGAGGCTTCTTCTGGATGGTGATTGTCTGCTGCATAGCGACCGTCGTCGTCACCTTCCTCGCCGACCGCAAGATCGATCCTGAATATGGCAAGAAATAATCAACGAATTGATAATCAATGAATATATGAACGCAGTCAAAAGAATATTCACCGTCCTGCTCTCCGTTGCCGCATTGTCGGCCCTTTCCGCGCAGGCTGGACAGAAACAGATTGTACGCACCGGCATCGAAGTGCTTGAAGGCCGTGGCTTCGAGGGACTTGTCGGCAAGAATGTCGGGCTGGTCACCAATCCGAGCGGTATCGACCATAATCTCCGCTCCACTATCGACATACTCCACGAGGCCCCGGGAGTCAATCTAAAGACATTGTTCGCTCCCGAGCACGGAGTCCGCGGGGATGCCTACGCCGGCTCGCACGTGGAGGATTTCAAGGATCCTAAGACAGGGATCCCGGTCTATTCGATCTATGGCTCCAACCGCAAGCCGAGCAAGAAGATGCTTGAGGGGTTGGACATCGTTGTCTATGACATCCAGGACATCGGCAGCCGCTCCTATACTTTCATCAGCACCCTCGGTCTCGTTATGCGCGCCTGTGCCGAGAACGACATCGAGGTGATGGTTCTGGACAGGCCTAACCCGTTGGGCGGCAACAAGATCGAAGGCTGTCTCGTGGAGCCGGGCTTCCATTCGTTCGTCAGCGAGTTCAAGATCCCTTACATCTACGGCCTCACTGTCGGCGAGCTCGCCCTTCTCCTGAACGAGGAAGGTCTGAACTGTGGCGAGAAAGGCAACGAGGCACCACTGAAATGCAAGCTTTCCGTCATTCCGATGGAAGGATGGACAAGGAATATGCTCTATCAGGACACGAACCTTCCTTGGGTGCTCCCGTCCCCGAATATTCCTTATCCTCAGTCAGCCGTGAACTATCCGTCCTCCGGAATAGCAGGGGAGTTCCAGGGGTATCTCAGCATCGGCATCGGCTACACGCTTCCGTTCGAGGTGTTCGCCGCCGAGTGGATTGACGCTGACGCTTTGAAGGCTCGTCTGGACAGCTACAACCTTCCTGGTGTGGCTTTCAGGACGATTCATTTCAAGCCGTTCTCCGGCAGCCTCCAGGGAAAGCTCATCCACGGAGTCCAGTTCCATTACACTGATTATGAGGCCGCTTGCTGCACGCTGACCCAGTTCTACGTGATGCAGGCCGTGAACGAGCTCTATCCGGAAAAGAATCCATTCGCCCTCTCGAAGGGGCGCAACAATATGTTCGACAAGGTCTGTGGTACGGATTATGTAAGAACGACTTTCGGAAAGCGTCTCAAGGTCGAGGACATTGCTGGCTATTGGTCAAAGGATGTCGAGGCTTTCAGGACACTTTCCCGTAAGTATTGGCTATATAATTAAACCACTTAACACCGAATCAAAATGAAGAACATTCTGAACATCGCGATCGCATCGGCCGTGGCATTGGCCCTTATCGCATCACCGGTTGATTCATATTCACAGGAAAGACGCTCTTCCGGATCGAGGGGCACCACCACTTCTTCCCAGACCAGATCTTCGTCCAGAAGTTCTTCTTCCACAAGGAGTTCGGGTTCCTCTTCCACAAGGAGTTCGGGTTCCTCCTCCACGAGAAGTTCCGGCTCTTCTTCCACGAGAAGCTCCGGCTCGTCCGTGTCCAGAAGTTCCCAAGACAACAGCCGCAGGAGTGGTTCCAGCGTGTCGAGAAGTTCGCAGGACAACAGCCGCAGATCTTCCGCGAACGTTTCACGTGGTTCGCAGGACAATAACAGGAGGAGCGGTGGCACTACTGTAAGAAGTTCATCTTCAGACAGATCATCTTCATCAGTGCGAAGCTCGTCCTCCGCGTCAAGGTCTTCTTCCCGTGGCAATGACAACGGAAGCTATCAGGACAACAGCCGCAGGAGTGGCGCCAATGTGTCGAGGAGTTCACAGGATAACAATCGCAGGAGCTCGACAGGCTCTACATCTGTAAGGAGCTCATCTTCTGACAGGTCGTCGTCATCCGTGAGAAGCTCATCGTCATCCTCTCGTTCATCGTCTGTCAGGGAGTCGTCCTCCTCGACGAGAAGTTCAAACGGCAGGGTCGCAAGACAGATAGGATCATCCTCATCCAGGGCGACTTCCGCAAGAAGTTCCGGGTCTGACTCCAGAAGGGAGCAGTCACAGAGAGTCGGCAACGCCACCCGAGGCGGCCTGACCTCCTACGACAAGAATATGTCAAGGGGCAACGATGTGATGAGGGAGAACCGCAGCGATTTTATGAGGATAGGAGATGACAGGAATGTCCACAGAATCCCTCCTCGTGACCGTGACTTTATGCCGTACGACCGTCCGTGCCACTTCTGGGGACACGACCCTCACTACTACGGCTACAGGGTACACAAGCTTCCTCCACGCTATAGGAGAATGACCTACTGGGGAGTCGAATACTGCATCTATGACGGAATATATTACCGTCCGTACGGTGACATATTCGTTGTATGCCGTCCGCCGTTCGGGGTTTGCATCGACCGTGCCGTATCGGATCTTGTGTTTGCGTCTGTTCGCTTCGCCTACTACAACAACACCTACCGGATGTACCGGGCCATCGATGCCAACAACAGGATCATCGAGGAGCAGAACAGGATCATCGCCCAGAACAACGCCACCATCGCCGCGCAGAACAGTTCGTTCGCTTTGAACTCTACGAGAGCCAACAACGCCTATTCACTTGCGGACAGGCTCGGCCTCGTGCAGAGTTACGCCTACGCCAATCAGCCGTACTACTATCAGGACGGAGTCTTCTACATCGTCAACTCCAACGGCCAGTACGAGGTCATCGTTCCACCGGCCGGAGCCCTTGTCGAGGATCTTCCTGATGACTACGACACGATTACGATGGACGGGATGGACTTCTACAAGGTCGATGACACTGTCTATAGACTCACCCTTGTGGAAGGAAAGCCTTACCTTGAGGTTCTCGGTCAGATGTATGGGAAACTGGCCAATCAATACAATTATTACTCAAACAGAACTGCTTCCTACAACAGTCTCTATTAACAGTTTAGACATTAATGGACAAACTCAGGAACTTATTTGAAAGTTATACAGGTCAGAAAGTAAGTGACACGGAGGAACTTAACTCCTCCGGAAGCAACAGGAGATATTTCCGTCTCAAGGGCGGGAATATCTCCATTATCGGTGTCATAGGAACAAGCCGCGAGGAGAACAATGCGTTCATCAGCCTCAGCGCGCATTTCCTCGGCAAGGGGATAAAAGTGCCTAAGGTGCTGGCCGTCAGCGAGGACGGAATGCGGTATATTCAGGAAGACCTTGGCGATGACCAGCTTTACAAGGTTGTCTCCCAGGGGCGCGAGAGCGGTGAATATAGCTCATACGAGTGCCGCCTTCTGTGCCGTGCTATGGAGATGCTGCCGAAACTTCAGTTCAAGGGGGCCGAGGGGTTGGACTGGTCAGTGTGCTATCCGGAGCCGGCGTTCAACGAAAGGATGATCCTCTTCGATCTGAACTATTTCAAATATTGCTTCCTGAAGGCGACCGGACTGGAGTTCAACGAGGTAAGGCTTCAGGATGATTTCGAGAGGCTTAAGACGGACTTGATGCAGGATATGGGGGACACGTTTATGTACCGTGACTTCCAGGCCAGGAATGTGATGATGAAGGACGGAGAGCCGTACTTCATTGATTTTCAGGGAGGGCGCAGAGGCCCGATTTACTACGATGTCGCGTCGTTCATCTGGCAGGCCCGCTCACGCTACCCGGAGAACCTTCGCAAGGAAATGGTACAGACATATTTACGGGCCTTGAAAGGCTACACCGAGGTCAACGAGGAGCATTTCAACGAGAGGCTCAGACTGTTTGTCCTGTTCAGGACCCTTCAGGTTCTGGGGGCCTACGGTTTCCGGGGATATTTCGAGAAGAAGCCGCATTTCCTTGCCAGTGTCCCTTATGCGCTTGGCAACCTGCGCCGTCTTCTGCAGAAGCCGTTCGAGGACTATCCTTATCTGAACGAGATACTTACGAAACTCACCACAATGTCACAGTTCAACAATATAGTAGAGGACAAACGTCTTGAGGTAAAGGTGTTCAGTTTCGCCTACAAGAAGGGGATCCCCGTTGATACGACAGGCAACGGAGGCGGTTACGTCTTCGATTGCCGCGCGATCAACAACCCTGGCAAGTACGAGCATTACCGCCAGTTCACCGGACTGGACAAGGAGGTCATCACGTTCCTTGAGGACGACGGGGGAGTCATGAAGTTCCTGAACAACGTCTATGACCTTGTGGACAACCACGTGAAGTGCTTCATTGAGAGAAAATTCACGCACTTGCAGGTCTGCTTCGGATGCACCGGCGGACAGCATCGCTCCGTTTACTGCGCGGAGCATCTGGCCCAGCATCTGGCCGACAAGTTCGACATAAAGATCACGGTTACCCACAGGGAGCTGGACATAGAGAAGATCCTGTAGATGAAGGCGATGATTTTCGCGGCTGGCCTCGGCACGAGACTCAAGCCGATAACCGACACGCTGCCCAAGGCCTTGGTTCCGATTGACGGAAAGCCGCTTCTGTACCGTGTGGTGTCCAAGCTCAAGGCCGCCGGGATTTCGGAGTTCGTCATAAATGTGCACCATTTCCCGGATTCGATCATCGGCTACACCCACGAGCAGAATGACTTCGGGGTGGATGTCCGGTTCTCGGACGAGAGGGATTTCCTGCGTGAGACCGGAGGGGGGATAAAGTTCGCCCGTCCGTTGCTTGAGGGAGGCCCGTTCCTGGTTCACAACGTGGACATCCTGTCTGATCTGGACGTGGACTGGTTTATTTCACAGGCTCGTCCGGACGCACTCTCGAACATCCTTGTCAGCGACCGCAAGACTCAGAGATATTTCCTCTTCGATGACGATATGAGGCTTGTCGGATGGACGAACCTTGCGACCGGCGAGGTCAAGAGCCCTTACGGGAATATTGATCCTTCAAGATTCCGGAAATATGCCTTCGCAGGCATCCACTGCATCTCCGACGGCATATTCAAGGTCTTTGATGAGGATGACTGGGGCGACCGCTTCTCGATCACGGACTTTTATATTCAGGAATGCGCCAAGCATCCGATCTATGGAATAGTCCCTGAGGAGTTGAGGCTGATCGATGTAGGGAAGTTCGAGACCCTGTCCGAGGCGGAGGAATTTGTTAGAAACACACTTAAAAACAACTGATTTATGGCAAAAGGTAAATTTTGGTCCGAGTTCAAGGACTTCGCGATGAAAGGCAATGTGGTCGATCTGGCTGTCGGTGTAGTTGTCGGCGGCGCTTTCGGCAAGATTGTCACTTCGCTCGTCAACGACATCATTATGCCGTGCGTCGGTGTGCTCATCGGCGGTTTCGATTTCACGAATCTTAAGATCGTCCTCCACAAGGCTGTGATGGAAGGCGCGGAGGTTGTCAAGCCGGCCGTGACCCTGAACTATGGCAATTTCATTCAGGAGACAGTGAACTTCCTGATCATCGCATTCAGTATATTCCTTGCCATCAAGGGATTGGCTAAGTTACAAAGAAAGAAGGAAGAGGCTCCGGCGGCCCCTGCTGCACCGGCTCCTAAGCCTGACGATGTGGTTCTTCTTGAGGAGATCCGTGACCTTCTGAAGAATAATCAGAAGTAATCTGTTCCTTGAACATCTTAGGGGAGCATCCTACCGCTTCCTTGAAATATTTCCCGAAGAAAGACTGGTTCGCGAAATGCAAGGTCTCGCTGACTTCCTGAACGGTGTAGTTGCCGCTCTTGAGCATAGTCTTGGCGTCCTTGATGACAAAGTCGCGTATCCAGTCTTTCGCGTGTTTGCCGGACTCCTTGTAGATCATCTGGGCGAAATATTTCGGTGAGATGTACAACTGCTTCGCATAGAACTGCACGCTTCTCTCAAACGTGTAGTTCTGGCTGACCTTGATCAGGAAACGGCGCAGCATCTCATTGCTCCTCCATTTTGTGACAACCGGCTGCGCTGTGGCGTCCTCCTTTTTGTTGGCGATCCTCGCTGATAGATAGCTGGCAAGCATCACTGAAGCTCCCTCCAGGGCTTCCTCCTTGAACATATCACTTTCATAGAGGATGATGTTCTTCACCGTGCTGAAAAACGCCACCATCCTCTTGCTTTCCTCCGCTGTGAGGGTCAGAATGCTTGGCTCATACAAGGAGTTCCTCAGGAATCTGGTGCTGCCGTAGGTGAACTTCATCAGTTTGCTGTCCGGCATAATGGAGACTGAGATAGCCTTGAAATCATTGCTGATTCTGATTTTCTCAGCGATATTGCCAAGGCTTACCATAAAGACATCATTCTCGTTGATGATATAATCATTCCCGGAGACTCTCGTGTGGGCGCTGCCTCCAAGGCAAAGGAATATAGCAGTGAAACGCATCTTCGCCGGCAGTTCGGGGAAATTCTTGATTTTTCTTGGCCATTCCTCGTCGATTGTGTCGTTGAGGAACAACTGCCCGTCATATTCAGTCAATCCGGGAAATTCCCTGAGCAGGTTGATGTCGAAGTTGTTTATTTTTCTGAATTTGTTCATTATGTGCGAATATTTGTTCAAAAATACTCAAATTCGAGCAAAAAGACAACTATTCTTTACTATTTGACATTTCTGAATATTTTGTATCCAATCACGGCGACCGTTATGCTCATCAGCGGGCTGATCAGATTGAAGAAGCAATATGGCAGGTAGGCCAGCGTAGGCACGCTCAGGATGGTGGCCTGCGTCATTCCGCAGCTGCTCCACGGGTAGAGAGGCGAGGTGACGGTGGCGGAATCCTCCACGGCGCGGCTCAACAGCCTGTTCTCGTAACCCTCTTTCTCATAGACATCCTTGAACAGGCTGGAAGTCAGGATGATGGCGAGGTACTGGTCTGAGACTATCCCGTTCAGAGCCGTTCCTGTCACCACCGTTGAGGTCACGAGGCTGGTCCTGCGTTTTGTCAGCGGAAGGATCATAGAGGCAAGATGGTGCAGCATCCCGCTGGCCTTCATCGCAGCCCCGAAGCACATCGCGCAGATGATCAGATAGACGGTGTTGAGCATTCCGAGCATTCCTTTGGATGCCACGAGCTGGTTGACTTCCGGATTGCCTGTCTTGATGGAGACGGAGTTGTAGATGGATTCTATTGTTCCTGTGAACAGTATTTTGGCGTTGGAGCCGTCTCCGGCGATCGAAGCCCCGATCTCCCGGATTATGTCAGGCTGGAATATGACCGCTGCGATGGCCGCCGTTGCGGTTGACAGGGCCAGCACGATGAGGGCGGGCATCCTTCGCGCTATCATCACCGCTGTCAAAGCCGGGACAATCAGCAGCCAAGGTGTGATGTTGAATTTCGAGTCAAGGACGCTGGTATATTCATTGATCAAGGAAGAATCGCTTCCGGAGTGGGAGAATCCAAGGATTGTGAATATGACGAGCGTTATCACGATTGACGGGACCGTCGTGTACATCAGGTAGCGGATATGCTCGAACATAGGGACCTTGCTCATCGAGGATGCCAGTACGGTGGTGTCCGAGAGCGGGGAGATCTTGTCTCCGAAGTAGGCCCCCGAGATGATGGCTCCGGCAATCATTCCGTCGCTGAATCCCAGTGCCTTCCCGATGCCCAGCAAGGCCACTCCTATCGTGGCGATTGTGGTCCAGGAACTTCCTATCATAACGGAGACCAGGGCGCAGATGACGCAGGCGGTCAGGAGAAAAACCTTGGGACTGATGATCTTGACACCATAGTAGATGAATGTAGGAACTATTCCGCTCATTGTCCACGTCCCGGAGATCGCTCCGATGAGGAAAAGGATGACGATGGCCGTCGTCACATCGCCGATGTTGCTTTTGATCGCCTCCTCGAAATCCTGCCACGGGACCTTGAACAGCCACATCGCCAGCCAGATGGCCACACCGGCCGAGAAAAGCAGGGCGACCTGGCTCGCCCCGAGGATGGCGTCACTGCCGAATATGCTGATGTTCAGCGCTAAAAGCGCCACAAGAATCAGGATTGGAATCAAGGATATTCCCACCCTGAATATGGTGATTTTCTTCATCTTTGCAAGTCCGTTTATATTCCTTTTTCAAAATGGAGCGCAAGTTAAATTTTTTTTCGCATTTTTACGCAAGAATTCGCTCTTGGTGGATTTAGATGACTGAAAAATGTGATAAATGAATATAAAAATGTCAAAACAAATGAAAAATTTCAGATTCAAGTTAGCCGCTTTGGCTTTTACCGCCACGTTGATGGCTTCGTCCGTGTCCTCCTGCTCTGTGGGAGACAACGGCATTTCCTATGATGATGTCCGTCCTAAAGCGATCGTGACGGTCAAGACGTTGGAGTCAGGTGAGACTTATTTCCAGGTGGACGAGAAGACAACCCTTCTGCCTGTTGACTGGAAGAACCCTTACAAAGGCGAGACAAGGGCTTTGCTCAATTATGATGAGCTTTCCGAGGCAAACAACGGGCCGTTCACCAAATCAGTCAAGGTCAATTGGATCGATTCTGTCCTGACCAAGAAGGCTGTCCCTTACACCGATGAGTTCAAGAAAGGAGCGGATGACGCTATCTCGCTGATCGGGGATTGGCTCACTGTCTGCGAGGACGGTTACCTTACCCTTCATTTCGCTGCCTGGTGGGGAACGGAGAACAGGAAACCGCACATCCTCAATCTTGGTATTGATCCTGAGAGCCGTAGCCTCTACCTGAGGCACGATGTGAACGGTGACAATAACGGTCACTGTGTCCCGGCCGAAGGGGTTGTCTCGTTCAAGATTGACGAGCTCCTGCCGGATGTCAAGGACGGTGATGAGTTGACCCTTCACTGGACAGAAATCAACAATGAGAAGAAGGAAGCCACACTGAAATATTCCGGAAGGTTCGAGTTGGCCGGAAAGTAGTGTCTGACTTTGATGGAAGAACTTACTGAAGACAAGGAGCGCGGTCTTGTCGAGCAGGCAAGGAAAGGTGACCGGGGTGCGATGAAGCGGATCTATGACTGCTATTCGCGTTACCTTGCGGCCACCTGTTCCCGCTATCTGCCCGGGGAGAGTGATTTGCGTGACGTGCTTCAGGACAGTTTCGTGAAGATTTTCTCATCCCTTGACAAGTTTGAGTTCCGGGGAGAGGGTTCCTTGAAGGCGTGGATGCGTCAGGTCTCAGTGAACGAGGCCTTGAAACTGATCCGCAGGCGGAAGAGGAACGACACGGTCGAGTACAAGTGGGATCTACCTGACACCCAGGAGGAGGACGATCCGGAGCCGGATGTCGCGGAGGTTCCTCCGTCTGTGATCCAGAAGATGATCCAAGCACTGCCGGAGGGCTACAGGACGGTGCTCAACCTCTATGCTTTCGAGGAGAAAAGCCATAAGGAGATCGCCGGTTTGCTGGGGATTTCGGAGAGCACTTCCGCTTCGCAGCTTCATAGGGCGAGAGCATTGCTTGCGAGGCAGATCAATGAATATAAGAAGAAAAGGATGGAGAAAAGAATATGATGGAAGACAAGAAATGGTTTGATGATCTTAAGGACAAGATGGACGGGTTCGAGGACTCTGTCCCTGAGGGTCTGTGGGAGGACATCGAGACTTCCATATTCCCTGAACGGAAGCGTCGTTCGGTAGTTGTCCCTCCTTGGCTTTGGCGAGGGGTGGCGGCCGCGGCGGCCGTGGCTGTCGGAGCGTTTATCGGTGTCAGGCTGATTGATTCTCCTGCACCTTCCACCGAGGGACAGATCAATGTCGTGGCGGTGGCGCCGGAGGTCTCTGCCCCGGAAGCCCCGACGGCTGATGATGAAGGAATATCCCAGGCCGCACAGGCAGCAGAGGAACTTCTCGCTGATGCCAGACCTAAGGCTCGTGTCCGTTCCAAGGCGGGGGCCTCCTCAAGGCGGACGGAAAAGACTGCCGCGGAGGCTACCATTGTCCCTGAGGTTGAGTTGAAGGAAGCGTCCTTGCCGACCGAGCCGGAGTGTGAGGTTGTGGAGACCCCATCCGTCAAAGATTCCCAACCTACGGAAAACCGCAAGGTGGGTGAGAATTATGAATATGAAAGCTGGGACAGGTATCTTTCCGAGACGGCCTCGAAAAAAACATCCGGGAGCTCGCCGGTGAACGTCAATCTCTCTTTCTCTGGAGGCGCTACCTCAAGCAGTGATATGAAGTCGTTTGATCCGATGATGTTCTACCGTGGGTCTTATCCAGGGTTCGATCATCCTGGATCTATGGATGCGGCCTCTCTGCCGAACAATAATATTCAGACCCGCTCTATGTCCCCTTCGGTGTTCTCCAGCTCGGCTCCGGTCACGACAGAGTCAGAGCACAGGCGTCCGGTGAGGGTGGCCTTGACCGTCAACAAGCCTTTGGGCCGGGTGTTCGGCGTTGAGTCCGGTCTGTCATATTCGACATTGCGCAGCACATTCACGAAGACTTCCGGCTCCACTGTGACGGAGAGTGATCAGACGCTCAGATATTTAGGTGTTCCGTTGAACCTTACCGCATCTGCATATTCATCAAAGAGGTTCGGGGTGTATGTCAGCGGCGGCGGAATGGCGGAGAAATGCGTTTCCGGCAGGATCCGGACGACCGAGACGGTGTCAGGTGTCAGGCAGGACGGTGTGAACAGCACGAGCCTGACCGTCAAGCCGGTGTTGTGGTCTTTGAACGCGGCGGCCGGTGTCCAGGCCAACCTTACAAGCAACCTTGGCCTTTATGTCGAGCCGGGAGTCAGCTATCATTTTGATGACGGATCTTCCGTGCAGACGGTTTACAAGGACCGCCCGCTCGATTTCGTAATGACATTTGGAGCGAGACTCAGAATTGGCCAAAAATAATCACCCCCTCGGGGCGAGGCATCTCAGCCAGGCGATAAGGACGGTGGCGATCCTGCCGTGTCCTTCATCTGTCGGATGGAGTCTGTCCTTGTCACGAGGGAAATATTCTTTCTGCGAGCGGTTGAGTGGGAATATTCCCGAGATTGCGTTCAGGTCGATCACAGGCACTGCCCAGACGTTGCCGGCCTCTTTCACTGCATTGACGTAAGCGTCTATATATTCCCCGCACCTGTTGGTGTAGTTCTCGTCCGGCTGGATGTTGGTCTCACCGAATTTGGCGTAGCCTCTGTGAAGCGGGGTCATCAGGATGATCTGCTTGTCCGGGTACATATTCTTAAGGGAATCGAGGGCTATGTTGATTCTGCCTTTGAATGTGTTGGGGTCGAAATTCGGAATCCTGTGCCTTCTTGTCTGCATTGACTTTGGCTCTCCGTTGGCAGCCTCCACTTGGACGTATTCCTCGGTGAACCATTCGCCGATCGGCACTCCTGCATTGAAGTCGTTGGTTCCCATCAGGATAAGGATCGCATCGATGTCGTCTCCGTACTCGCTTTTCAATCGATTCGCCTGCGGAAGCACTTCGTTCCACTGCTGTCCGTTCCTCGCCACCACGCAAGGGATGATTCCGATCTCCCTTTGCATAAACCAGTAATATTTCTCCGGTCCGTTGGCGACATTCGGATCTGAGATCGAGTCCCCGATGATTCCGACCCTGGCTCCGTACCACGGATGCGTGGTGTCAACCGCTGAGTCGCAGGCCGCAGCAGCGCCTGTCTTTTCCTGTGCGAAGGCCGCATTGGCCGCAAGTGCTCCCGCCGCCAGCAAGGCGATGATCCTGATGATGAGTGATGTTTTTCTGTTATTCATTTTGCTTAGCTTTTTGTGGTCGCGACATCCTGTCCAAGACCCTCGGACGGGATCTTTTCTGTGGTGGACCAACACGGTACAAAGATACAACTTGTCTTTAAATGTCCAAACACCGCTGTGCCCTGTGACGTTTTCCGGCAAATCTGCGTATTTGGTAAGTCGTGGATTATCAGGTAATTGTACAAAATCGAACCATTTATGTATAAAAACGGCCTGCAATATATTCCGGAAGTTATAATTTTGCCGCCGGATTTTTAAAGACCACATAGACTTTTATGTTAGTAACGTTTTTAATTACTCTTCCATTACTTCTTCTGTCCGCCACATCGAATGGCGGCGACAATGTGCATAACATAGCCGCGCCGGAAAAGGTCAATGTCCGCGCGCAGGAATTGGTGTCGAAGATGACCCTTGAGGAAAAGTGCGACTACATCGGTGCCGCGACATCATTTGTCTTGCGTGGAGTGGACAGGCTTGGCATTCCGGAAATCCGTATGGCGGACGGTCCTCAGGGAATCCGTAACAATACCACCAGCACTCTTTATCCGTCCGGAATACTCACAGCGGCGACTTTCAACAGGGAACTTGCCGAGAGGCTCGGACACGGACTCGGGAAGGATGCCAAGGCAAGAGGAGTGGCGATCCTCCTTGGACCCGGTGTCAACATCTACAGGGCACCGATGAACGGAAGGAACTTCGAATATTTCGGTGAGGATCCTTACCTTTCCTCTGAGGTCGCGGAACATTATATTGAAGGTGTGCAGGCGGAAGGCGTGATCGCCACTGTCAAGCATTTCGCCGCCAACAATCAGGAATGGAGCCGTCACCACGCAAGTTCGGATGTGGATGAGAGAACCCTCCACGAGATATACTTCCCGGCGTTCCGTAAGGCTGTCGAGAAAGCCCACGTCGGAGCGGTGATGGACAGCTATAACCCTGTCTTCGGGGTCCACGCGACCGAGAACGCTTATATGAATATTGAGGTACTCCGCAATATGTGGGGATTCGATGGAATCCTGATGTCGGATTGGACAGCCGTGTATTCCACCTCCGGAGCCGTGAACGGCGGCCTGGACCTTGAATGCCCTAAGGGAGTGTACTTCACCAAGGAGAGGATCATCCCTCTGATCAAGGCGGGAGTCATCACTGAGGAGACCATCGACAGAAAGGTGTACAACATCTTGTCCACGCTGGATCGATTCGGACTTCTTGACAAGCCGGTTCTGGATGAGAGCATTGAAAAGGACAATCCGGAGAACGCCGCAGTCGCGCTTGATCTTGCGAGAGAGGGTGTGGTTATGCTTGAGAACAGAAACTCAGAACTCCCTTATGGCAAGAGGAAAGAGAGGATCCTTGTCCTTGGACCTAACGCTTGTGTGACCACTACCGGTGGCGGCAGCGGTTTCGTGACCCCTTTCCATACGGTCACCATCGCGGACGGCATCAAAAAGCAGTTCGGTGAGAAATATGTGCAGGTCCTTTCAGATGAGGAACTTTATGTTGACATCTCATCTGACGTCCATCCTTTGGGTGATGGCGGACACACAGGATTTAAGGCTGAATATTACGATAACAAGACTTTGTCCGGGAAGCCTGTGCTGGTGAGGACCGATGCCTCCGTGAACTTCGATTGGGGACGGAAATCTCCAGCCGAAGGACTGCCTGAGGACGGGTTCTCGGTACGTTGGGAGGGAACATATACAGCTCCTGAGGCGGGCACGCTCCGTTTCCGGTTGTCCGGTGATGACGGTTACCGCCTGTTTGTCAACGATCAGCTTCTGGCAGGGGACTGGGGAAATCATTCATTGTCGTCAAGGACGGCTTTCCAGAGCGTTGAGAAGGGACAGACCTATCGGATCCGCTTCGAGTTTTACGATAATATTTCCGACGCCACCGCCCGTATGAAGATCGGACTTTTCAATGAGACCGCCTTGAACGCGGCTGTGGCCAAGGCTGGTCGTATAATATATTGCGGTGGATTCAACAGTGACATCGAGGGAGAAGGCTTCGACAGGCCGTTCGGTTTGCCGGCCGAGCAGAAATCCTTGATAAACAGGCTTACGGACGCTCATTCTCACGTGACGGTGGTGCTTAACGCCGGAGGCGGCGTTGACTTCAACGGCTGGAGCGAGGGAGTCGAGGCGATTCTCTATGCCTGGTACACCGGTCAGGAAGGCGGAACCGCCATAGCGGAAATCGTGTCCGGGAAGATCTCTCCAAGCGGCAAGCTTCCTATCTCTATCGAGAACAAATGGGAGGACAATCCGGTGTATGGCTCGTATTATGACAACACCCCTGTGAAGACACAGAACACACCGTTCAAGAGGATTGAGTATCGTGAGGGAATATTCTGCGGCTACAGAGGCTACGACAGAAGCGGAATCGCTCCGAGGTACCCGTTCGGGTATGGTCTTTCGTACACCTCGTTCAAATATTCAGGAATGAAAGTGGAGAGAGTGGCGAGTGACAGCTTGCTTGTCTCGTTCACGGTGACCAACACGGGAAAGGTCGGAGCCTACGAGACGGCGCAGGTCTATGTCAGTGACAAGGCCGCGTCCGTGGCGAGGCCGGTAAAGGAACTCAAAGGCTACGAGAAGAAATTCATCCCTGCCGGAAAATCAGTGAATATGACAGTTACTCTCGGACCTGACGCGTTCTCGTTCTACGATGTGAAGTCAAGATCTTTTGTCATCGATCCTGGCGAGTTTGAGATTCTGGTTGGCCCGTCATCAGCCGATCTTCCCCTCAAGGCGACCGTCCTGCTGGGAGCTCCTGAGTATCAGGTGGTCAACATCGCTCCTGACACAGTCTCCATCATAAAGAACCCTCTCAACGGTTGGGTTATGTATATGGGAAGGAACTGGGATTCGGATTTCGGCAAGGCTCAGCATTATGATGAGTTTCCGGCCTCTGTCCCTGGCGGAAAGGTGAGGGTCACGGATTGGTGCGGCACGGCCTATATCCGTACCAGCTGGGCTTCTATGGAGCCTGAGGAGGGAAAATATTTCTGGAATGATCCTGACTCGCGTCTTAACAGGCTTCTTACAGAGGTGCGTAACAGAGGGCTTCGTCTTGCTTTCCGCATCGTTGTGGATGGCCGTGACCAGGGACAGAACACCCCACGGTATGTGCTTGACGCCGGGGCGAAGGCTTTTGCGTCAAAGCTCGGAGACAAGGAGGTGTACACTCCGTACCCGGATGATCCAGTCTTTCAGGAAAAATATTCAAAGTTCATCAAGGCGTTCGCCTCAAGGTTCGATTCATTTGACGAGGTTGACTTCATCGATGCCTACGGTCTCGGGAAATGGGGTGAGGCTCATTCTATGAAATACCTCGATGGTAAAAATAAGATTCCTGTGTATGAGTGGATTACGGACTTATATTCCCGGAGCTTCAAGGAAGTTCCTCTTGTGATGAACTACCATAGGGTGCTTGCCGAGGAGACGGTCAACGGTTGGGAGGACGAGCCTAATCCGGATTCGGAGGGAATGCTTGAGAGCGCCATCTCAAAAGGTTACAGTCTCCGTCACGATGCCTTCGGGATGACAGGATATTACAAGGAGTGGGAGAAAGCGTTCGCCGCCAAATGGAATTTCAAGGTTCCGATCATAATGGAAGGAGGCTGGATCACAGGCGCGCATCACCGCTACTGGATTGATCCTTCCGGAAAGTACCACGAGGGACATCCCGAGGAGGTCAGAAGAGGGGAGATGGAAGAGGCTGAGGAAGCACGTGTGAATATGATGGACTTCCGTGTGGGGAACGAGACCGAGTCCTGGTTCCAGAACATAGACCTGGTGGAGAGATTCATACGCCACGGCGGTTACAGGCTTTACCCGTCGCAGGTTATTGTCCCTCAGGAGGCGAAGTCCGGTGAGACTTTGACTTTGACCCATACGTGGGAGAATATCGGTTGGGGCTATTGCCCGAACAACATCAGGCAGTGGAACCATCGGTTCAAGCCTTCTTTCGCCCTTATCGCCGAGGACGGCACCGTCGCGAGGATATTCGTTGACACCAAGGCGGAGCCTTCTGATTGGTTGCGGAACAAGCCGGTCGGTTATAGTATGAGCGTCTCGCTTGAAGGGGTGGCTCCTGGCAGTTACAGCTGGGCCGTCGCTATTTCCGACACTGAGAAAGGAAACCTCCCGGGACTGAATATGTCGGTTGACGCCGCTTCCCTTACTAAGGACGGCTGGCTGAAAGTCTCCAAAGTGACCATCAGGTAAGAAATATATCCAATAGTTAAATAACTGATTAATAACAAAACTATTTTCGATTATGATTAAAGTAATCAGAACAGCCTTATTGGCGGCTCTCGGTTTTGTGACGGCGATGTCATTCAGTGCGTCCGCCCAGAACAAGACTCAGAGAATCAGCGGAAATGTCGTCGATGAGAGCGGCACTCCTTTGTCCGGAGTTGTTGTTTATGTGAAGAGCGGCAGCACAAAGGACGCTACTACCACAGATGACAATGGCGCTTACTCTATCGGTGCGCAGCCGGCCTCGGCTCTTGTTTATTCTTGCCTTGGCTACAAGGAGCAAGAAGTTGTCGTCGGTAATTCTTCCGTCATCAATGTCAAGCTCGTGCTTGACTCCTTCAATCTGGACGACGCCGTGGTCATCGGTTATGGTTCCCAGAAGATGAAAGACCTCACGGGAGGCCTGTCTGTCGTCAATCAGGAAACTCTCGGTATGGTTTCCACCGGCAACCTTATGGACCGTATCTCAGGTCAGGTCGCCGGTCTCACCATCACGACATCATCCGAAGCTCCTGGCGCCAACCAGTCCCTCCTTATCCGTGGTCAAAACTCTTTGTCAGCCACGAACAGCCCTCTGGTCGTCCTTGACGGCATCCCTTACGAGGGTGGTCTCGCTGACATTGATCCGGACATCGTGGAGAGCATAACCGTCCTCAAGGATGCGTCCTCCGTGGCGATTTATGGTTCCCGTGGTTCCAACGGTGTCATCCTTATCCAGACAAAGAAAGGCAAGGAAGGCACGATGTCGGTTACCTACAAGACCCGCCTCAGTGTCTCTCAGCCTATGCAGAGAATCCAGACAATGGGCCCTAACGAGTACATCCGCTTCAAGCAGGATATGGGCCGTCTCGGCACCAAGCAGCTTACCGGCGAGGATCTCGATCCGCTTGCGGGACAGGTCATCAGCGCTTCGGAGAAGCAGAACTACGCTCTCGGAATCACCAATGACTGGCAGGACTATGTTTTCCGCACGGTGTTCAATATGGATCACCAGCTGTCATTCTCTGGCGGTACCGAGAAAACGCAGTATATGGCCTCTGTCTCCTATCTGCACAATCCTGGTGTGGTGTACAACTCCAATTATGACCGTGTGAGCGCTTACGCTAACATCAACCAGGTGCTTAACGACTGGCTTACTGTCGGCATCACCACCCAGTTCGTGAACCGTGAGTCCGGCGGAGTGACCCCTAATCTTGAGCACGCGATCAAGCAGTCTCCTTACGGTATCTATAAGGACGAGACCGGCGCTTACTATGAGGAGCCGATGGACTACAGCAACCTTCCTAACCCTATGAAGGATGTCAACGCCGATCAGAAGAGCACAGGCCGCAATATCCTTCTCAATGGTTTCGTCGAGGTCAAATTGCCTGTGAAGGGCCTTACGTTCAAGTCCCAGTTCGGTTACAACTACCGCAACAGCTTCACCGGCACCTATTACGGACGCAACACCGTCACAGGTAAGAAAGTTGACGGAAAGGCTTCCATCAGCAACAACCACACTACGGACTACACTTGGGAGAACATCCTCAAGTATGACAGAACCTTCGGCAAGCATCATTTTGACGCCACAGGTTTGTTCTCTGTCCAGGAGAAGTCCAACATCTCCGCCTCACAGAACGGCGAGTGCTTCGTGAACGATGACTCCAGCTTCTACAAGATGGACGGAGCCGAGAAGAATGTAACCATCGGTTCCGGCTACTGGAAGGAGAGTATGATGTCCTATATGCTTCGTCTCAATTACAGCTATGCCGGCAAATATCTGGTCACATTGACAGGCCGCGCCGATGGAGCGTCTGTTTTCGGAGCCAACAACAAGTTCGGTTTCTTCCCTTCCGCCGCTGTGGCGTGGAATATGTCAGAGGAGAGCTTCATCAAGGACAACACCGACAAGGTCGATATGCTCAAGATCCGTCTCTCCTATGGAGCCAACGGTAACAACGCCATCTCCAGATACCAGACCCTTGACCGTCTCTATGCCACAAACGGTGTGAAATACATCTATGGTGACGGTTCATCAGCCGTGAACTCGGCCTATCTTCCTTCTGATGGTATCGGTAACCCGAACCTCAAATGGGAGACCACTTACACCGCCAACCTCGGTTTCGACTTCCTGTTCTTCCGCGGAAGGCTCGGTGGTTCCATTGATGCCTACATCTCCAACACCAAGGATCTTCTTATGACCCGTACCGTGCCGATAATGAACGGATACAACAAGATCTGGGACAATGTCGGCGAGACACAGAACAAGGGTATCGAGCTCTCGTTGAACACTGTCAACATCAGAAAGCAGAACTTCACCTGGAACACGGACTTCAGCTTCTTCCTCAACAGGGACAAGATCGTAGAGCTTCGTGGTGACGGCCTGGATGACGTGAACAACAAATGGTTCATCGGCAAACCGCTTTCTGTTTACTATGACTACAAGATCGTGGGTCTCTGGCAGGAAGGTGACGAGTTCACATTCACTGACGAGGATGGCAACACCAAGGTGCACCAGACCGGCGCACAGCCTGGCGACGCGAAACTTTACGACGCCAACGGTGACGGTGTCATCTCCACGGATGACCGTGTCATCATCGGAAGCACAAGGCCAAGCTTCACAATGTCAATGGGTAACAGATTTCAGTATAAGGATTTATATTTCTCATTCCTCCTCAACGGCAAGTTCGGTACCTGGATGACTGACAATGTGGCCAACATCGGTTCGTGGGCATTCGGCTCCGGCAACTATATTCACGGTGCTAAATACTGGACTCCTGAGACACCTGACGCTGAGTACACATCTCCAGGCTACGTGAACAGGTTCAGCCACGGATTCTACAAGAAGATGAGTTATGTCTCTCTCAAGAATGTGACCCTCGGCTACAAGATCCCTAAGAAGGCCACGAAGCTGCTTCACCTCAGCGCTGTCGATGTGAATGTCAGCGTCAACAATGTGGGTGTCATCTCAAATATGCGCCAGATGCTCAACTATGACAACACTTGGTTCGCGTCATACCCGACGGCACGTTCTTATATGTTTGGACTCACAGTTACATTCTAATATGAATATTATCAGAAATATGAAAACGAATATATTAAAGTCCGGCCTCGCCGCCATCGCGGTGGCAGCCTTGGCTTCCTGCAGCGGATTTCTTGATGAGGATCTCAAGAGCTCTCTCGCTCCGGACAACACATACACAAGTTCAATGGGATTCGAGACCGGATGCAACGGTTTGTATTCCATCGCCCGCTCAGAGTACAACACTTGGGGTGAGAGCGGCGCTTATATGCACGGTGCGGCCTGCGCCTACGAGGCTCTCCAGATCGCCACTGACATCGTGGACCAGAACGGTGCCAAGGATGGTTCCCTTACTCCTTTCGCTGACCTTACGCTCACATCTGCGACCCGTTTCGTGAGGTCTTACTGGAACTGGTCCTACAACCTCATCGCTTCTGCCAACGAGATCCTGATCTATGCGGAGAAGAACACCAACTGGGACTATCCGGAGGATAAGCAGATCGCTCTTGCCACCGCAAGGTTCTTCCGCGCTTATGCCTACAGGTCACTTGTTTACCTTTACGGTGACGTTCCGTGGGTGGAGACCATCGAGAATCCTTTCAAGCTCTCTTTCACAAGAGACCCTAAGGAGGAAGTCCTCCAGCACATCATCGATGACTTCACTTTCGCCGCAGAGAACCTTCCTACCGATCCTGACAAGGTGAAGACCGGAAAGCTCACCTGCTGGGCCGCTTATCACCTCCTCAGCGAGATGTACAACTTCCAGGGACATCTTACAAACGACAAGACCTGTTTCGAGGAGGCCGCAAAGTGCGCCAACAAGGTTATCGACAGCAAGTACTTCGCACTCAACACCGCCCGCTTCGGCGCAAGCAAGAATGAGAAGGGTGACGCGTTCAGCGATATGTTCATCGAGAACAATCAGAACCGTACCAGCGGCAACACCGAGAGCATCTGGGTTATGCAGTTCGAGTACAAGACAGTCGGCGGCGGCACTAACTCTGATGACTGGACACGCCGCGCCTGGAATCCTCAGTACTTCGCCATCAATGGTTTTGCCCTCGCGGACTCGCTCGGCGGACGTGGACTCGCCCAGATCTCCCCAATGAAATGGTGGATCGGCACGAAGAACACAAGCGCCACACTTGACGACTGCGCTGTGTCCGGAGCGTCTGAGAACGGTATCTTCGAGGATGGTGATATGCGTAACTCCAAGTACAGCATAAAGAGAGACTGGTACTACAATAACCCTCTCATCACAGCGTCCCTCGGTAAGAAATGTGAGATCACCGACAAGACTTGGTCAACCGGCCAGCTTTTCCCTGCGCTCACCAAGTTCTTCTTCGGAAAAGAGGACAACCTTCAGCTTACCGGTTCGTACAAGGATCGTATGAAGTGTCGTCTCGGTGAGACTTATCTTCACCTTGCGGAGGCCTATCTTGGAATGGGCGACACACAGAAGGCGGCCGATGCTCTCAACGTCATCAGAAAGAGAGCCAAGGTGAGAAACCTTGAGGCTTCGGAAGTTACTGTGGACGAGCTTCTTAACGAACGCATCCGCGAGATGGTCGGTGAGGAGAGCCGCCGGTTCACCCTTGAGAGAATGGGAGCCGATGTGTTTGTGGCCCGTGTGAAGAAGTACAACCCGACCATCGCCGATCAGTTTGACGAGCACTTCACCCTTTGGCCGATTCCTCAGGAGATCCTCGATGCGAACAGAGGCAGCGAGTTCCCTCAGAACCCTGGATATTAATGGATTATATTAAATTAATTGATGATAGTTATGAAATATATTAATAAGGCATTGTCAATGCTTGCCGTTGCGGCTGCCGCTATGTCCTGCCAATGGGATCCGATGGATCACGACATCGATCCGGTGGACGAGAACCTCACGCTGACCGCATCGTCTGAGGATGTGGTCCTCCTGGAGGAGAACCTGAAGAAAGACGCTGTCACCTTCAGTTGGACAGAGGCCAGGAATATGGGTGACGATTATATGATCTCGTACGAGACCAAGCTCGATGTCCTCGGCAACAACTTCGGCTCAAAGACCGTGATCCGTACCGATATGGATCCGGGTGAGTTCAGCCAGAGCTTCACTGTGGAGCAGCTCAATACCTGGGCTACCGAAAGATGGGGGCTTCCTGTGAACAAACAGTTCACCCTTGAGTTCCGTGTCACTGCGCAGTGGGAGGGCGGTTCCACATTCGAGATGCCGGAAGTGCGTACTGTTCAGATTGTTGTCACACCTATCAAGGTTACGGTGTTTGATGCGGACAAGATGTTCGTGGGCGGAACCGCTGTCGATGAGGAGGAGATCTCCAGAACCTTGGAGAATGAGTTCCAGTTCGCCTGGCTCGGCGACCTCACCATCGGTGACCTGCAGATTCCTGTCGAGTACGAAGGTGTAAGGTACTATATCGCTCCAAAGGATGGCTCCACAGCCCTGAAGGATGGCCAGACAGTTGACATCACGATGACTGAGACTCCGTTCGCCTGGAACATCACTTCCGCCGGACAGTACCGTGTTGTGGTTGATATGAAGACGGCGAAAGCGACCATCTATTCTCCGGCCACGGATCTCAAGCCGTTCACGGTGACTTGGCAGCCTAACCATAAGACACCTACAGATGGTGACAATGGTCACGCCTACATCACAACAACAGTCGATAAGATCTATGGACGTGGAGAGTCCGTGGGCTGGTCCGCAGCAGGCAAGGACCTCAAGTGCACCGTCTCCCTCGCAGATCCTCAGATCCTTGTCTATACCGGTAATGTGCTTGGTTCAGGACGTACCGACTTCGCTATCATCTCCAGCCTCAAGGTGGATGGATTCAATGATGGCAATCCTTACAATACGAATAACTCATACGTGTTCGCTCCTGTATGGACTGGCACGAATTATGACCAGAGTGTGACGATGGGCAAGTGGATGGATATGGAAGGCGGTTCACACCTCCGTGGAAACTACTTCAAGGTTCCAAGCGGTACGAACTTCATCATATTCGATCTCCGAAATATGAGGATATGGATGGAAAAACGAGGCGAATAATATTCTGAATATGGATCTGAAAAAAATATTTTCAGGTGCGGCATTGATGGGCACGGCGCTTTTTGCGCTGTGCTCTTTGTGCGGTTGCTCGAAGGACAATTCCGGCGGGGACGGCCCGGACACGCCATCTGACCAGAAGGTTGTCAAATTCAATGTTGACAAGAAGACGGTCCTGCATAACCCGCTCAATGGCTGGGTGATGTATGGAAGCGCTTCGGGAGACCCGTCGTACTGGGACAGGGAGGTTTACGTGTCGGAGTTGGGAAAGAATGTCCGCGTAAGGGATTATGCGTCAGCCTGCTATATCAGAACCAACTGGAGGACGTTCAATCCTTCCGACGGTGTGTACGCCTGGCGTGACCCGTCCACAAAACTGTACAAGATGATCCACGGAGCCCTTGACAGAGGGCTGCCGATCGCTTTCCGTGTGGTTGTGGACGGACGTGACCAGGGCGAGAACACACCTTCCTTCGTGTTCGATAATGGGGCCACATATTGGCTGGAGAACGCCAACTATCCTTTGAGGAAAACCCCTTACCCGCAGGATCCGGTCTTCCAGCGCTACTACGAGAAATTCATCGTGGAACTTGCAAAGGACTTCAATGATCCCGAGACTACGGCTTTCATCGATGCCTATGGCCTTGGAAAATGGGGAGAGGGACACAATGTTGTCTATGAGAACGGCAATGCGGTCACAGAGAACACGGAACGTCTTAAGTATGAGGTTATGGACTGGATCACCGATGTGTACTCGAAGAACTTCACGAAGGTGCCTCTGGCTATCAACTATCATAGGGTGATCGGCCATCCGGCGAGCGACGGGAAGGCTAATCCTAACAGTGAGAAACTGTTGAACCTCGCGGTCAGCAAAGGCTACAGCCTCAGGCAGGATGCGTTCGGTATGTCAGACTACTACAGGGATTGGGAGCGCGCCTATGCCGCCACCTGGATGTACAAGCGTCCGATAATAATGGAAGGTGGCTGGATTGTGAACCAGCATAGTTACTGGAACGACTCCAGAGGCTATCGCAAAGGCCATCCGGAGGATGTCCGTCAAGGTGAGTATGACGATTGCAAGGTCGCCAAGGTCAATATGATGGATTTCCGTGTCGGAGACGAGACCACATCGTGGTTCGAGGATGCGTTCTCCCTCGTCCAGCAGTTCATCTCCGAAGGAGGCTACAGGATCTATCCAGAGCAGGTGAGCGTTCCGGAATCCGTGTCGTCAGGGACGAAAGTGTCTCTCGCACACCGTTGGAAGAACATAGGATGGGGGTATTTCCCGAACAACATCCCGCAGTGGAACTATCGTTACAAGGTGGCGTTCGCGCTGCTTGACAAGAGCGGCAAAGCCGTTCAGGTTCAGGTGGATGAGAATTGCGAGCCTTCGGTGTGGACCGGCTCGAAGTCTTTCGACTACAAGACTGACTTCACAGTCAAGGTGCCTGCCGGTGACTATGTCTGGGCCGTAGCCATCGTCAACACGGAAAAGGACAACACCCCTGCCATCGAGCTTGCCACAAGAGGCGAACTTTCCGCCGATAAATGGCTGAAAGTGGCCGAAGTCGCTGTCAAATAATATTTTATGAATATGAAATTGAACATTCGTACCATACTGGCCGGTGCCGCTGCGGCTTTGCTCTTCGCCTCCTGCTCCGGATCAAAAGGAGAGGAGGATCCGTCTCGTGATCCTGACAACTATGTGACAATGAATATAACCCCGGACAAGACCACAGTCCTTCGCAATCCTCTTTGCGGCTGGGTTCTCTATGCCGGGCTTGGAAACGACCTTTCTGATTTTTGGACGAGATATGACTCTATGGAGTCGTCGGTAGGTCCTGTGGATGTCACAAGTTATGCCACCACTCTTCTGATCAGGACCACTTGGGCGCAACTTAATCCTGAAGAGGGTGTGTATGTCTGGCAGGATGGCTGCAATACTGTCTATGCCCAGCGTTACAAGAGTCTTATCGCAGAGGCCCGCAAGCGCAATATGAGGGTTGGCTTTGGTTATGCCATCGACAGCCGTGACAAGCACGAGTTCTGCTCTCCGCTCTATATCCGGGACAAGGGAGCCAAGGGCTATGAGACCCAGACCGGATCGATGAAGGTCTGGACTCCGTACCCGGATGATCCGGTGTTTCAGAAGTGCTATGAGAAGTTCGTCCACGATTTCGCTCAGGAGATCAATGATCCTGATCATTATGAATTCGTGCACGGAGTCGGAATCGGAAAATGGGGCGAGTATCACAGCTGCATCTACTCCACTGGTGACGAGATACCTAAGAAGCCTGTGTTCGAGTGGGTCACGTCTCTTTTCGCCAAGGAGTTCAAGATTCCTATATTCATAAACTACCATCGTTCTCTCGGCTCTACCACGGACGGGGTCAATCCTGATTCGGAGGATATGGTGCAATCGGCTGTGAACAAAGGATTCGGCATCGGAAGCGGTGCGTTCGGAATGAAGACCTATTACGGCACTTGGGAGAAGAACATCGCCGCGAAGTACCGCTATATTGTTCCGATCATCGCTGAGGGAGGCTGGGTCAAGGCTTCTCACGGAGATGCCCCTATGCGTTGGGAATCAGAGAAATATAAGGACTGGGCTGATGTCCGCAAGGGTGAGTTTGATATGGCGCGCGAGGCCAGGGCCAATATGATGGACTTCCGTTATAATGATGATGTCACCGTGAGCGAGACCTGGTCTTGGTTCAATGAGGCCTATGACCTTATGGAGCAGTTCATAAAGGACGGCAACTACAGGCTTTATCCCGCGAAGGTCATCCTGCCTAAGGAACTGTCTGCCGGACAGCATTCAGAGATAACCCATAAATGGGCCAACGTCGGCTACGCTTATTGCCCTACCAACTTCAAACCGTTTGTGGACAAGTACAAGGTTGCGTTCGCCCTTCTTGACCCTTCCGGCGAAAAGGTTGTCAAGATGTTCTACGACGAGAGCGCGCAGCCTCACGAATGGACGAAAGGCTCTCCGAAGCAGTATTCGTTCACGGTGAATCCGGACGGGGTGCCGGCCGGGAAGTATGTCTGGGCCGTAGGGATCGTGGACGATGCGTCCGCTGACAAAAAGATCGGCATATTCACATCCGCGAAAGGTGAATATACGTCCGATGGATGGTTGAAGCTTTCGGAAGTCTCCGTGAAATAATGATTCTGAATAGTTTTCTTTATCTTTGTGACAGGATATCACCACATAAGATATGAAACTGTTTGTGATCATATTGTCATTTCTGGTGTCGGTGTCATCGTATGCCATCGACATCAGGAATTATCGTTTCCATCAAATGCCGGAAACCTCCTATTACGGAGGCATTAACAGTGTCGTCAAAGACACCGTCGGTAGGATATGGTTCAGCGGCACGGATGCCTTGTTTATGTTCAACGGACATTCTTTCGAGAATATGGCCGTGCCCAGCCCGAATCGTCTTCCTGCTGATTACCGCAAGCTGGTCAGGGATGAGAATGGCCGGATCTATGTCGCTACAAGCGTCGGGCTGTACGCATTCGATTATCTGCGGCAGGAATTTTCCCTGTCTTTGGCTGGTGATGTCGGAGCCATTGATCCCGATATGAAAGGAGGCCTTTGGCTGATTCTCAACGACAATGTCATCCGTTACGGGAACGGCGGAAAGGAGGGGGCTTATCCTCTTCCGGACACGGTGCGTGTGTCTCCGATGTCGCTTCATCTTTCTTGTTCCGCGGGTAATGTCTATGTCGGTGCCTATAATAAGCTGTTCCGTGTCGAGGACGGGAGATATGTGGATTTCGCCACGGTAGGCGATGATGAGAACGCAGTGATCTCGGACGTGGTCGAGGACAGCAGGTACGTCTATGTCCAGACGAGGCGGAACGGACTTTTCGTGTATGGCAAGAACGGTGAGTTGGTCGGTACTTTCAACCTGCCGGAGAGTTATGGCAAGTCCAGCGACGCAAAGGAACTTTACATTGATTCTGACGGCATCGTATGGGTGGCCACCCAGTCAGGACTCCTGCTTATCGACATCGCCTCCGGCGAGACTAAACTGTTGGTCTCCAGCCTTCTTGACAAATGCTCGCTTCCGAACAACTCCGTGTGGTCCATATACCCGGATCCTGACGGTGGTGTCTGGATAGGGACCTATGGCGGGAAATTGGCGTATCAGACATTCCACGACAATAATGTCTGGTATATGGAGCCGACTCCCGGGGGATTGAACTACCCTATAGTCAGCGCGTTCACTGAGGATGGCGACGGGAACCTCTGGATAGGCACGGAAGGCGGCGGACTGTCAAGATGGAACCGGACAGATAATTCATTCACAAGTTGGCGGCAAGGTGCAGGAGGAGACAATGCGCTGCCTTCCAATATGATAAAGAAACTGCGGCCGGTAGGAAAACTTATGTATGCGGCCGCGTTCAACGGTGGAGTCAGCGTTATTGATATGGGCACAGGCAAAGTGACACCGATGCCTTTGTTCAAGCCCGGAACCCGGCAGCCGCTCGCCGTCTATGATTTCGAGCCGGAGGGCGACAGCGGTTTCTGGCTTACGGATCCGGATGTGGAACTTATGTTCTGGGACCGCCGGACCGGAAATGTCGAGAATGTCATATTCAAGGATGAGAGCGGCAGGAAGATAAGGCTTCGGGTCGAGACCCTTTTCCACGACGCAAACGGAAACCTTTGGCTGATGACGCACGATGGAATCTATGTGATGGATCCCAGGACACGTGTGTTTACCGCCAGGTATTATCTTTCGGACCAACCTCACGCCACGAACAACATCTGCTGCTTCTGCAGGACATCAACCTCCGGAGTGTGGTTCGGAACAAGGGGCGGTGGTGTGAATATGCTCGCTCCTGACGGGACGTACCGGAACTATAATTCAAACGAGGACGGCGATTTCATTAACCGTACTGTTTTCGGAATATTGGAGGATCCCGCTTCCGGAGATGTCTGGATGAGCACTGACGCCGGATTGTTCCGCTATTCACATAAGGAAGGATCCATAAGGAGAGCGGGGATTGACATCCCTAACCGATGCGGTGCGTACTATGTCCGCTCGTGTTACCGCACCACCGGGGGAGAGATGCTGTTCGGCGGCACAAACGGCTTCATAATGTTCAATCCGGAACGTTTCCGCACAAATCCTCTGAAGCCGAGGGTGTATTTCACATCGTTGAGCGTGAATGACCATCTTGTGCATCCGGGAGAGAATGGATGGCCGCTGCGGCAGGCTGTCGCCACGCTTGATGGCCAGCGTGGACGGTCAAGTGTCATCAGATTGTCCAGCCGGCAATCCAATTTCGACATAGGATTCTCTTGTGACAGTTATCTTGAGCAGGACAGGAACACCTATTCGTACCGTATGCTCGGAATCTCAGACAAATGGACAGTGCTTCCAAAGAACCAGCAATATGTCCGTTTCGTGAACGTGCGTCCCGGCAGGTACACGTTCCAGATGAAAGCCGCGAACAATGACGGAGTCTGGGGTGATCGTGTCAGCTCATTGACTTTCAAGGTCAGGCCTTATCCGTTGCTTTCACCTGTCGCGTATCTGGTCTATGTTGTGCTTCTGCTGCTTTCTGTCTATTATGTCTGGTCATATATGACAAGGCGTAAGATGCTTGAGCAGCAGCTGGAACTGGAGAAGGACAAGGAAAAGAACCTTCAGGAGCTGACGCAGGCGAGGCTGAATTTCTTCACCAGCATCTCCCACGACCTGAAGACACCGCTGACATTGGTGATAGATCCTCTAAAACAGTTGGAGACCCTTATTCCGGAGGATGCCCCGTACCGCAATTACGTGGAACTTATCAGCAAGAATGTGGTCCGTATCCAACATATGATAAGTCAGTTGCTTAAGTTCCGGCAGATAGAGACCCTGAAACTGCCGATGGACCGGAAGCCGGGAGACATCGTCCGTTTTGTTGACAATATCTTTTCCCTGTTCGAGTTCTATGCCGGCAAGCATCAGATAGAGACGGAGTTCATCTCGCAGGTGGACAGTTTCCACACGAGGTTTGACTATGATGTCATTGAGAAGGTATTCACGAACCTTTTCTCGAACGCGGTCAAGTACACCACCGAGAATGGCTATGTGAGTGTCCGTGTGAGCCGGACCGCTTCGGAGAACGTTCCGAGGACGGATGTGCCTGTGGATTCGGTCTGGTTGTCATTTGTGGTGACAAACAGCGGCAAGGACATCCCGGAGGAGAAGTACACAAGCATATTCGAGCCGTTCAATGGAGACGGTGCCGTCAAGACCGGGTTTGATTCCCATACCGGGCTTGGCCTTGCCATTGTCAAGGAACTTGTCAATGACTTGAACGGATGCATATCCGTGCATTCAGCCGATTCCACGGTGACGTTCACGGTCATATTGCCGTTTGTCCCGTGCGGAGAGGACGCTGAGGATATGTCAGTGGGCGAGGGACAGGCCTATGATTATGCGACTTCGGAGATTGACAGTATGCTCTCTGATATGGACGGCCAGGTCTCTTCATCTGAGAGAAAAGGACGAAAACCGTATGACATACTTGTGATAGAGGATGACTCGCAGCTGCGTAATTATCTGGAACAGAGGTTGTCCCCTTATTATAATGTCTATACGGCGATCAACGGCCTTGATGGTTTGGCGAAGGTGGAAAAGATAATGCCTCAGATAGTCATAACCGACCTTGTTATGCCGGAGGCGGACGGGTTTGAGGTCTGCCGTGGCATCCGCTCTAACATAAAGACCTCGCATATTCCTATAATCGCCCTTTCCGCTCTTGGAGAGAATCAGAATGCGGGAATCGAGGCATTGGAGTGCGAGGCCAATGTGTTCATAGACAAGCCGGTGAACATAGAGTTCCTCCATAAGCAGATCTCCAATCTGATAAAGAATCAGAACAGGCTTAAGGAGTTGTACAGCAAGAAGTTCATAGCGGAGCCGTCCCGCATCGCCATTTCCTCGGTTGATGAGGAACTGCTGAAAAAGGCTGTCGATTTTATTGAGAAGAATCTTGAGAACGAAGACTATAGTGTGGACGATTTCGTGTCCGATATGGCCATCGGACGTACCCGTCTGTACCAGAAATTGAATGACCTTACCGGGATGTCCATAAAGGAGTTCATTCTGGACATCCGGTTGAAACGTGCCAGCCAGTTGCTGACGGAATCGGACTACACGGTCGCCGAGATCTCGACAATGACAGGATTCGCGAATCCTAAATATTTCAGTGTCTGCTTTAAACGTCATTTCGGCCAGTCTCCTACAGAATTTAAAATGAATCCTGATGCGGAATAGAATTATATTGTCTTTGCTCCTGACCGTTTTGTCTTGGGGCACTATTTCCCTGTTCGTGTGCGAGGGCGCGGACCGTGATACCATACTCATCGAGGCCGAGAGCTTCTCCGAAAAGGGAGGCTGGAAAGTGGACCAGCAGTTTATGGACCAGATGGGGTCACCGTACCTGCTTGCGCACGGTATGGGTGTTCCGGTTGAGGATGCCGTGACCGAGGTTGATTTGAACGGTGGACTTTGGCATATCTGGACCCGTACCTATAACTGGACTTCTCCGTGGACATCCTCCAAGGGCCCTGGCGGATTCCGTGTTGTGGTGGGGGGGAAGACCCTGTCCGCCGAACTTGGGGTGACCGGAAATTCCTGGGAGTGGCAGTACGCCGGCTCAGTGAAGGTTAAGGGAGGTCTTACAGAGATACGTTTGCGTGACCTTACCGGTTTCGATGGCCGGTGTGACGCGCTGATGCTCTCGAAGGAAGCGTCGGCGGTGTTGCCGGAGGACATCTCCGCAAGAAAGAGCCTTATGAATATTCCGGAAAAGAAGGATAAAAACTATGACTTCATTGTGGTCGGTGGCGGAATCGCAGGAATGTGCGCCGCCGTGACCGCTGCCCGGAGTGGACTTAAGGTGGCTTTGGTGGGGAACCGTCCGGTTCTCGGCGGCAACAACAGCTCTGAGGTCAGGGTGCATCTCGGAGGCTATGTGGAGATGGAACCGAATGCCGGTCTGGGACGGATGATCAGGGAGTTCGGGCATACAGAGAAAGGCAACGCCCGTCCCGCCGAGTCCTATCAGGACTGGAAAAAGCAGGCGTTCATAGATGCGGAAAGCAACATAGACCTTTATATTCCTTATCACGCGGTCGGTGTGGACGTTGAGTCGTCCATTATACGTTCCGTGACGGCGGTTCACACAGAGACTGGAGCGGAGGTTTGCCTGACCGCCCCTCTTTTCGCGGACTGCACGGGTGACGGGAACATTGGTTACCTTGCCGGCGCGGATTGGACGCAGGGCCGCGAGAGTCGCGATGAATATGGCGAGCGCTCCGCTCCGGAGAAATCCGACAATATGGTTATGGGAGCGTCTGTCCAATGGTATTCAAAGAAGTGCGGGCGGAAGACTTCCTTCCCGGAATTTTCTTATGGTGTGGAGTTTAACGCTTCCAATTGTGAGAAGGTGACGATGGGAGAGTGGAAATGGGAGACCGGTATGAACAGGGATCAGGTGACCGATGCGGAACGGATCCGTGACTATGGCTTGCTGGTGATATATTCAAACTGGAGTTGGCTGAAGAACCATTCCGGCGACAGCCGTTTCACAGACAGGAGTCTGGATTGGGTGGCGTATGTCGCCGGAAAGAGGGAGTCCCGGCGGCTCCTTGGCGATCACGTACTTACGCAGGAGGACATAGACAAGAATGTCTTTTATGAGGACGCTTCTTTCACCACGACTTGGAGCATTGACCTGCATTTCCCCGATCCGGACAATTCCGCGAAGTTCCCCGGCAATGAGTTCAAGTCTGCCACTGTCCACGACTGGATCCATCCTTATGCCGTGCCGTACCGTTGTCTATATTCACGTAATATCGGGAATCTTTTTATGGCGGGCCGTGACATCAGCTGCACACACGTGGCGTTGGGGACTGTCCGTGTTATGAGGACCACCGGGATGATGGGTGAGGTCGTTGGTATGGCGGCCGCCATCTGCTCGGAGAACGATTGCCTTCCACGTGACGTGTACAGAAAACATCTTTCGGAACTGAAGAAAAGGATGAAGGCCGGAGCCGGTCGGACCGATGTCCCCCTTTCCGACCAGAATTTCAATCTTCCGAACCGTCTGTTGGAGACTGCGCCGGCGTTAAAGCCTGTTGCCGACGGGAAGAACGCTTTCAAAGCCGATGTCATTCCGTCAGGCAAGTGCTATGCGCATCTCACGGCGGACACTTTGTATGTGGGCAATTCGCTGGTTGAACGAGCATACCTATGGAACGGAGGAAACATCATAAACGCTTTTGTGAAGGACAAACGCACTGGCAGGGTGTTCGTGAACGACTCTCCGGAGCCTGCTCTTGCTGTCGGGCAACCTTTCGGAAAGGCTTTGGATGGCCGTCTGGAAGTACGAGAGGTGAAGTCTGACGGCATCCATCCTGAGCATCTGGAAGCCGAGGTGACGTTCTCTATGGACGGCATACGTGTGCGCAGGGTGTTCAGGGTGTATGAGAACTGCCCGGCCATCGCCTGTGACAATTATGCAGGAGGTCTGACTTCTGTGAAGGATGAAGGACTTGCCAATTCCGCTGACAACAAGAACATAGAGTCCACCGATGACATAAAGCGGCAAAAGGAAAGCAAGTCCCGTCATCTTGAATTGTTTAACCCTGGAGGTCTGCACTGGCAGGTAAAGACCGTCGAGTTCTTCGATGTCACAGACTGGAACAACAACCTTGTGGCTGAGCGTACATTCATCCCATACCGCAGGACGGGCTATAAAGGCAACCTGCTCTTTGCCCGGGACGCTGTGGACGGGAACGGTTTCTTTTTTCTTAAGGAGGCTCCTTGCTCGGCGGTGCAGCTTGGAAATCCTGAGGCCGACTTCATCTGCGAATCCGGAAAGTTCACCGTGGCCGGCATCGGAGCGTCTGAAGGTGATGCCGATGGCGACGGGATGGTCAGGCTGTACTCCTGTGTGACCGGAGTGTTCGGGGAAGGCGGATTGTCTCCTCTTATGGCTCTCCGTAACTATCAGAAACATATTCGTGAACATCACGCCGACAGGGATGAGATGATAATGATGAACACCTGGGGTGACAGAAGTCAGGATTCCAAGGTCAACGAGCGGTTCTGCATCGCAGAACTCGAAAAGGCTGCGCGTCTGGGAATCACTCATTTCCAGATAGATGACGGGTGGCAGGAAGGCAAAAGCCCGAATTCGGCGTTGGCGAAAGGCTCTTTCAAGAACATCTGGGACAACCCTTTGTATTGGACTCCGGCGCGAGATAAATACACTCACGGGCTCAAGCCTGTTGTTGACAAGGCCCGGGAGCTGGGAATCGAGCTTGGACTGTGGTTCAACCCGAGTGTCCAGAATGACTTCGAGGACTGGCGCAAGGATGCGGATGCCGTTGTGAAGCTTTACAAGGAGTACGGAATAAAGGTGTTCAAGATCGACGGGCTCTCCATCCCTACCAAAAGGGCGGAGACGAATCTCCGCAGGTTCTTCGACACTGTACTTGCCGAGACAGAAAATGACGTGGTCTTCAACCTCGATGTGACGGCGGGACGCAGGGGAGGGTATCATTTTTTCAATGAATATGGCAACATATTCCTGGAGAACCGTTACACGGACTGGCGGAACTACTACCCTTACTGGACACTCCGGAACCTGTGGCAGTTGAGCCGCTATGTCCCGGCGGAGAAACTTCAGGTCGAGTTCCTCAACAAATGGCGGAATGCGGATGAATATGCCGGTGACCCGTTCGCCCCATCTTCATATTCGTTCCAGTACATATTCGCGACCGCTATGGCCGGACAGCCCCTCGCCTGGATGGAAGCCTCGAATCTTCCGGAGGCGGCATTCAGGTTGTCGTCAGTCATCAAGGCCTACAAGACAGTGATGAATGACTTCCATAGTGGAACCATCCTGCCGATAGGTGATGAGCCTTCCGGTAGGTCCTGGACTGGCTTTCAGTCCATCTCCGATGGCGGGCGGACCGGTTTTATGCTCGTGTTCCGCGAGAAGAATGAATATGGCGGCGCAAGGCTCGACACGTGGCTTCCGGAAGGGATGAGTGTACATTTCACACCCATTGCGGGAAGCGGTTCCGCTTTCAGTGCCATCACAGGAGGGAGCGGCTCGGTGGAATTCGCCCTCCCTTCAGAGAACTCATTCGCCCTTTATAAGTATGAAATAAGATAAGGATATGAAAATCAACGTATTGTCTAAATTGCTGACTCTTACCCTTGCCTTTGCGGCGATGCTGCCGCTCAATGCCGGAGACAAGGAGGACTATGGCTCTCCGGATCTGATGATCAATGTCTATGGACGTGACTACACGCTTCTTAACGGAAAGTGGGACGCGATCATCGACCTTTATGATCAAGGGCGCGGAAAGAAGGTCTGGGAGAACCGCAAGCCTGAAAAGCCTGAGGAGTTTTTTGAATATTCATTCGACAACGGGCTTCGTCTTGATGTCCCGGGGGATTTCAACAGCCAACTGCCGCAGCTTCAGTACTATGAGGGAACCGTATGGTATGCAAGGCATTTTGAGATAGGCAAGGTCCAGCCCGGACATAGGCTTTACCTTTATTTCGGTGCTGTGAGCTACCGCTGCATTATTTACCTCAACGGGAAGAGGATAGCCTCCCACGAAGGAGGTTTCACTCCGTTTCAGGTGGAGGTGACCGGAGATGTCATCGAAGGCGATAATTTCCTGACCGTGGAGGTGAGCAACCGAAGGAGTGTCGATGCCATACCGGCAATGTCATTTGACTGGTGGAACTATGGCGGAATCACCCGTGACGTGATGCTTGTGTCTGTCCCCGACACCTACATCAAGGATTATATGGTTCAGTTGGACAAGAACGCCCCTGACGTGATCAACGCGAATGTGCGGATGTCATCCCAGGTTCCCGCAGGCTCGTATGTCACGGTCTCTATTCCTGAACTGAAGGTCTCCAAAAGCATACCCTTGGATAAGGATGGCTATGGGGAAGCCTCTTTCCGGGTTAAGAAACTTCAGAGGTGGAGCCCGGACTCGCCTAAACTGTATGATGTCAGACTGGCTTACACCGGAGGAGGTTCTTCCGCCGAGGAGGATGCGGTGTCTGAACAGATAGGTTTCAGGAATATCTCCGTTGACGGGACACGCGTCCTTGTGAACGGGAAACCGACGTTTTTGTGCTGTGTCTCATTTCACGAGGAGATTCCGCAGCGAATGGGGCGGGCATATTCAGAGGCGGATGCCAGTATGCTTCTCTCCGAGGCGAAGGCATTGGGCGTCAATATGGTACGTCTGGCGCACTATCCGCAGAATGAATATATTGTCAGAATGGCGGAGAGGATGGGGATCCTCCTTTGGCAGGAGATTCCGGTGTGGCAGGGCATCGATTTTGAGAACGCCGCCACAATGGAAAAGGCTCTCCGTATGTTCTCCGAGATGCTGTACCGGGACAAGAACCGCTGCGCTGTCGGTTTCTGGGGTGTCGCCAACGAGACACGGCCGTCTCCGGCGAGGAACGCCTTTCTGCGCAGGGAACTGGCTTTCGGAAGAAGTGTGGACTCGACAAGGCTCTACACGGCAGCGTTCGACAATGTGTATTTCAAGAAAGAGTTCGGCGAGTTCAGGATCGAGGATGATTTTGTGGATGACCTTGATGTCGTCTCGTTCAATAAGTATATGGGTTGGTACGCCCCTTGGCCGGCCGATCCTTCGGAATGTCGTTGGAATGTGGCACCGGGCAAGCCTGTGATCATCTCGGAGTTTGGCTGTGAGGCTCAGTTCGGACAGCACGGCGATGCCGGTTGGGCCGGCTCGTGGAGTGAGGAGTTTCAGGCTGACCAATACCGGAAGAACCTTGAGATGTTCGACCATATACCAAACCTTGCCGGTGTGTCTCCGTGGATCCTGTTTGATTTCCGTTCGCCGTTCCGCTTCCATCCGACAAATCAGGATGGCTGGAACAGGAAGGGACTGGTCTCCGACAAAGGACAGAGAAAACAGGCCTGGTTCATTATGCGTGATTACTACAATGAGAAAAAACATATTTATGATGATGAGAAATAGAACACTTTCACTGATTGTGGCCGCCTCTTGTATGATGTCGGTGGCTATGCCGGCTGATGCCCGTGTGAAGAAGAACGCCACCCCTCTGTACAAGGACGCTTCGGCTCCGGTTGAGAAGCGTGTTGAGGATCTTCTTTCCCGTATGACATTGGAGGAGAAGATAATGCAGCTCAACCAGTACACGCTTGGACGTAACACTGTGGACAACAACCTTCGGGAGATGGTCGGAGCCGTTCCCGCGGAGGCCGGATCCGTGATTTATTTCTCGGACGACGCCAACCTGCGGAATATGATGCAGAAGAGATGTATGGAGGAGACAAGGCTTGGCATTCCTATGCTTTTCGGTCACGATGTCATTCACGGATACCGTACGATGGCTCCTGTGCCTCTTGCGCAGGCCGCAAGCTGGAATCCGTCTTTGGTTGAGGTCGTAAGCCACGATGCCGGAAAAGAGGCCTTTTATTGCGGAATTGACTGGACATTCTCCCCGATGGTTGACATCGCCCGTGATCCAAGGTGGGGACGAGTGATGGAAGGCTATGGAGAGGATCCATACCTGACATCGATGTTCTGCCAGGCTGCCGTCAGGGGCTATCAGGGAGAGGACTTGTCTGCAGAGGGACGCATAGCCGCGTGTCTGAAGCACTTTGTCGGCTACGGCGCGTCGGAGGCCGGCCGGGACTACGTGTACACCGAGATTTCTGATCAGTCCCTATGGGATACCTACCTGCCATCGTTCTATGCCGGAGTCGAGGCCGGAGCCGCTTCTGTGATGAGTGCGTTCAACAACATCAGCGGTGTGCCTGCGTCCGCCAACAAGTACACAATGACCGATGTCCTGAAAAGGAGATGGAATTGGGACGGTATGATTGTGTCCGACTGGGACGCCATCATACAGCTTACCAACCAGGGAGCCGCCAAGGATGGTTATGAGGCTGCGGAGAAAGCCATAAACGCCGGAATTGATATGGATATGATGGACAATCTGTACAGGACTCATCTGGCGAAACTGATCGAGGACGGGCGGGTAAGCCTTGAGACTGTCGATGAGTGTGTCCGCAGGGTTCTGAAGATGAAGTTCAGACTTGGCCTTTTCGAGCGTCCTTACACGGAAGTAAGACCGGAAAACGAGATATATCTTCAGCCAGACGCGCTTGCCAACGCTGAGCGTCTCGCTCAGGAGTCGATGGTCCTTCTGAAGAATGACAATTCACTTCTTCCTCTTAAGAATGTCTCCAAAATCGCCCTCATAGGGCCTTTGGCCGACACACAAGGGGAACTTATCGGCAACTGGGTGGCACGTGGACGCGATTCCGAGGTCATCTCCATCATGTCTGGAATGAAGGAGGAATTCGGCTCGGCTGAAATAACAAGCGTTTCTGGCTGTCGTATTGAGGAGACAGACGAGGCCTCCGTAGCCTCGGCCGTCGAGGCCGCAAAGTCCGCGGATGTCGTTGTGCTCTGTCTTGGTGAGAAAACCAAATGGAGCGGCGAGAACTGTTCGAGGTCTTCAATCGCGTTGCCGCAGGTCCAGGAGGATCTTCTGAGATGTGTTAAGGCTGTCGGAAAGCCTGTCGTGGTTCTGATCGCAAGCGGAAGGCCGGTCGATCTTTCACGGATTGCTCCTATGTCGGACGCTCTTGTGGAAATCTGGATGCCGGGCACGACAGCTGGTAAGGCCGTTGCCGGAATCCTCAGCGGCAGGTACAACCCTTCCGGCCGGCTTCCGATGACATTCCCTTACACAACAGGTCAGATCCCTATCTATTACAACCGTAGAAATCCCGCCCGTCGGGGAACCCAAGGATGGTACAAGGATATTCAGATAGAACCTATGTACGAATTTGGCTATGGCTTGAGCTACAGCACGTTTGAATATTCGCCTGTGACATTGTCTTCTGACAGCGTCGCGAAAGACGGTAAGGTCACGGCTTCTGTCACCGTGAGGAACACAAGTGATGTGGACGGAATGGAGACCGTTCAGTGGTACATCTGTGACCCCGTCTGCTCCATAACCCGCCCGGTCAAGGAGTTGAAACATTTCGAGAAGGTGCTGCTTAAGGCGGGAGAGTCAAAGACATTCACTTTCGAGATCGAGCCTTACAGGGATCTCTCCTTTGTGGACAGGACCGGGGAAAGATTCCTGGACAGTGGCGAATACCACATAATAGTAAAGGACAGCAAGGTTGTGTTAAATGTTGAATAATATGTTACCAAAATATTCCTCCGTGGCCCTTGCGGCCGGTATTCTTATGAATATTTCGACTTTGGTGAACGCCGCGCCAGTGTCTGCTTCCGGGACGGCATCGCCTTCTCCTCGTAATGAAATCACCCTGAAGACCGGATGGCGTTTCCATCTCGGCGAGGCCGAAGGGGCTTCCGCCGTGGCATTCGATGACTCGGCCTGGGAGACTGTCTGTGTCCCTCACGACTGGGCAATTACCGGACCTTTCAGCATAGAGAATGATCTCCAGACCGTGCAGGTCATTCAGAATATGGAGACCAAGGCGACATTGAAGACAGGACGTACCGGCGGGCTTCCGTATGCCGGCATCGGATGGTACAGGACAGAGTTTTCCGTGCCGGACGGAGTCAAGGCCGAACTTCTGTTCGATGGAGCGATGAGCGAGGCAAGGGTGTACGTGAACGGGAACGAGGTCTGTTTCTGGCCTTATGGCTACAGTCCTTTCCACTGCGATGTCACTCCGTATCTGAACGCAGGCGGCACCAATGTGCTGGCTGTCAGGCTGGAGAATCTTCCGTCTTCCTCAAGATGGTACCCTGGGGCCGGACTTTACAGGAATGTGCATCTTGTCTGCACTTCTCCGGAGGCTCATATTCCAGTGTGGGGCACATTCGTGACGACTCCTTTCGTGAGCGAGGAGATGGCTTCCGTGTCCCTTGACATCACTGTTGAGTCGGATTTGGACAATGTTGACATTGAATATATTACCGACATATTCTCTCCTGAGGGGGATAAGGTGGCTTCAAGGCGCTCCGTGTCATTGTACCATAAGGGGGACAAACATATTCAGAAATTCTCCGTGGAGTCTCCAAAGCTTTGGTCTCCTGAGCATCCGCATCTTTATAAGGCATTGACCAAGATTATTGTAGGAGGCAAGGTGAATGATGAGTACGAGACGCGTTTCGGCATCCGCTCCATCGAGTTCATCCCTGAGAAAGGATTTTATCTGAACGGGGAGCACAGAAAATTCAAAGGTGTCTGCAATCACCACGACCTCGGGCCGCTCGGCGCTGCCATAAGTGTCCCGGCGTTGAGGCATCAGCTTGATCTGCTGAAGAATATGGGCTGCGATGCGATCAGGACATCCCATAACACTCCCGCACCTGAGCTCGTCAGCCTATGCGACGAGATGGGCTTTATGATGATGGTCGAGCCGTTCGACGAGTGGAATGACGCCAAGTGCGAGAATGGCTATCACAGGTTCTTCAACGAATGGGCGGAACGAGATATGATGAATATGCTTCATTCGTTCCGGAATTCCCCTTCGGTGGTGATGTGGAGCATCGGCAACGAGGTTCCGTCCCAGTGCAGCCCGGTGGGCTACAAGACAGCCGCCTTCCTTCAGGACATCTGCCACCGTGAGGATCCGACGAGACCGGTCACCTGTGGAATGGACCAGGTCAGCTGCGTGCTTACGAACGGTTTCGCCGCGCTTGTGGATATTCCCGGCATAAACTACCGTACCTTCCGCTACAAGGAGTGCTATGAGATGCTGCCTCAAGGACTTGTTCTTGGATCCGAGACCGCGTCCACGGTCAGCTCAAGAGGAATATATCATTTCCCGGTCGAGAAGGCTTTCAGCGCCATTCATAAGGACCACCAATCGTCCGGCTATGATGTTGAGGCCTGCAAATGGTCCAATATTCCTGATGTGGATTTCGCCTTGGCCGATGACTATCCGTGGACTCTCGGGCAGTTCGTCTGGACCGGATTCGACTATCTCGGCGAGCCAAGTCCTTATGACACAGACTCGTGGCCAAACCATAGCTCGATGTTCGGGATCATAGACCTCGCCTCCATCCCGAAGGACAGATATTGGCTTTACAGAAGTGTTTGGAACACTGACAGCCCTACACTGCACATCGTGCCGCATTGGACGTGGCCAGGCCGGGAGGGAGAGATCACTCCGGTCTATGTGTACACTTCCTGGCCCGAGGCCGAGCTGTTTGTGAACGGTGTCTCGATGGGGCGTCGCTCGAAGGCCGTCCCGGACCATCCTTGCGATGGTTTGCAGGATGAGAATGTCGAAGGACGCTATCGCCTGATGTGGGACGATGTCGTGTACCACAAAGGCGAGGTCCGTGTCGTGGCCTATGACGCCGATGGCAATCCGGCCGCCTCAGAGTCCGTGCGGACCGCCGGCAAACCTTATGCCTTGCGTCTTGAATGTGACCGTGAGACCCTTGTCCGTGACGGTGAGGACCTGGCCTACGTTACCGTGAGCGTGGTTGACAAGGAAGGTAACCCCGTCCCGACCGATACCCGTGAAGTTTTCGCCACAGTGTCCGGTGCCGGAGAATTCCGCGCCATAGCCAATGGCGATCCGTGCTCCTTGGAGCTGTTCCATCAGCCCAAGATGCATCTGTTTGCCGGAAAACTGACAGTGATAGTCCGTTCCCGCACCGGTGTTGAAGGTCCCGCAAGACTGACCGTCAAGGCCAAAGGCCTGAAGTCCGCCACGTTGGATCTGTAGCCCGCTGCTGGCTCCGAAACCCACGATGTTTCAGCCCCTCTTCCAATGCACTGGCAGAAACCAGTAGGCATAGATGCAGAGGACGGTCTGTCACAAGATGACGTTTTATCCTCTCGCCCGAGTCACTGGCCGTGACCAGCTGGCGTGGATGAGAAAGAAACGGTCTGTTACAAGATGATGTTTCATCCCCTCTCCCAATGCACCAGGTGAGGGGATTATTTGTATCTGGTGAATTTGGTTAAGCATAATATGATCACATGACTTGATCAGCGCATTGTTTTGAGGCCTGTTAAAAAATGCACTGGTGGATAAGTTACTTACTATTAGTGCGATAGAAGATGCTGGCAGTCAAATCGGAAGGTCAGCATTGTACAACGGATTGATAGTCAGTAGGTGATGCTCCACCGCTTTATAATCAATGCTTTATCGAATTGTACACGCCTTCGCTCTTTTCACAATAGCGTTATGGACATATTATGGAATGGTCTCTGAGCTTTAGATCCGACAAGAAACTATGCGCACCTAAAACAATATCTGCTTGATAACTAACGTTTTGGCGTTCCAGGCGCGAATATATTCACGCACCTGGAAGTCGATACCCTCGCTACAGAGCCTTCTGTTGGTGCCCCTGACCTCCAGGTGTGAAAAAACACTCGCACCTAAAACTTTAGTGGCTTGATAACCAGAGAATTGCTCTTTTAGGTGCGAATATGCTCGCGCACCTGGAAGTTGGTGTGATACGGAGGAAGATAGTCAACAGGTATATGACATCCTATAATTTACTCGGTAATTTTGCAAAAATTACCGATACTTTCTTTGTTTACAATGGCCAATGGAGCCCCGCTTACTCCTGATTGCGATGTCCATACATAAGCATTGAGACTCAACCCTTGAATTTACCGATCATTTCTTTTGCGAAAAATCCGGCAAAAATGTAAGTTTGCAGGACCAAATCTATGAACGAGATGAAACAATTGTATATAGCCTTGTTTTTATTGATGTCCGCATTGGTGACATCCTGCGGGAACAGGGAGGCCGAGCGGATTATGGATTCCGCCGAGGATGTTATGTGGACAAGGCCAGACAGCGCTTTAACTGCGTTGGAATCGATTGACACGTTGGCTCTTAAGACTAAGTCGCAGCGTGCGAGATACTCGCTGTTGTACACTATGGCGTTGGACAGGAATCACCTCACAATCCAGGATTTGCGTGTCATCAAACCGGCAGCGAGCTACTATGAAAACCACGGTTCCAATGATGATAAGATGAAGATGTATTTTTATCTTGGGACAGCGCAGTATGACACAGGAGATCCGGAATCCGCAATAGCGAGTTATATCCGTGCGAAGGAATATTCATCTCGTTCGGACAATCTTGTGTTCAGAGGGATCATCAGTTCCTCGATTTCTGATGTCTATTTGTGGAACAATAATAATTCGGAGAGTATCTCATATAGCAAAGAGGCTTATGATTATTTTGCTCAGGCTAAGGACTCTTTTAGGCTGTGGAATACTACCGGATCTTTGGCGTGCCTTTATTCGAACATTCAAGACTGGGCGAAGGCCGACAGCCTTTATTCTGTTTTCTTCTCGCAACCAATCCGTGATACATCCATTTATGCGGAGCAATTATTGACCCTTGCTTGGAATAATATCTTCAAACCAAACTCTGATGCTCATAAATCTATTGATCTTTTTAAAAGGGCTACAGGAAAATTTGGCGTAATGCCTTCTATAGATGATTATTGTGTCTATGCCTATGCTTCTGAAATCATAGGAGATCATAGAACTGCGAACGATGTGATCCGACAGTTGGAGAATGTGGACAGCAGTTCGACCATATTAAAAATCTGGAAGTATAGGATATCAAAGCATCGCGCAGACTACAAAACAGCTTTGACATATCTTGAACAGTCTCTGAGCGATCGAAATTCTGAGGTCTTGGAAACGGTTGGCCAATCAGTGGCGTTGGCACAGTCAGATTATTATGAGGACAAGTCTTTATTGTTGGATAGGGATAGAAAAATCCAGCGTCAAATGAAATGGATAATCGCCCTTATTGGTTTGTTTACTATGATATTTGCCTTGTCCATTCATTCGAAACACAGGAAAGAGTTACAACATCGACTGGAAGAAATGATCACTCTCAATGATGAAGTTAACCAAAGGCTTAATGAGTCACTCCTTTGTGAGGCTGAACATTTGCGCTCCATAGATTCCCTGAAATCCGCGAATGAATTGGCTGAGAAGAATATACAAACATTGTCGGAAAAACTTTCCAGCGCGGCCGAAAAGGAACAGGTGTTGATGGGGCTGAGGGCGAAATTTGTTCAGGTGAACAAACAGCAGTATTCCCAATTGAATAACCTGTGCCGTCGGTATTTTGAGTCCAGCAAATCCTCAAAAGAAAGTGATGATCAGATTTATGCGGAGGTTAAAAAGATTCTTGCGATATTGGATGAGCCGAACCAAAAGGATCTTGAGTCTATGCTTGATGATAATCTTGATGGCATAATGACAAAATTACGCGCCGAAATGCCTAATACCACCGAGAGAGATTTTCGTTTTATTACCTTCTTAATCCTCGGTTTCGACACTAAGACGATAGCCAGAATGATGGGCTATAATGTTAGCACGGTTTACACAAAGCGGCACAATATCAAAGATAAAATCTTAAGATTGGATAGCGTACATCAGGCACTTTTCTCTGAATTAATATCTTAATAAGCGTAATTATTTGATAGTCAGTCAGTTTGTATTTACTATAAATTATGGGCTGCCAGTTAAAGTATTGGCAATTAATAATTTAATTGATAAAAGTAAGAAAATGAATTCTAACTGCTTGGCAAATTATTAATAATGAATATGTTATACTTGGGCTGAGTAAAACTTTTTTTCATTGCATTATCAACCTTTCTCCCGAACTTTGCAGCCGGAAATAATACATTTTTTATGAGAAAGGTTATACTATTATTGGCACTGCTGACAGTCAGCAATGTGTTGTTGTATTCGCAAAAGGAAGACATCATACCGATTGAGGTCATAGAAATAAAGAAGCCGAATACAAAAGGTAATCACGTTCCTGCGAAGATTCAAGTTGAGTGCTGTTATTATTCTTATTTGAACAACCTTGAGTTGTCATTTATGTCTAATGTAGGAATAGTGACAGTGTGTCTTGAAAATCAGGCTACAGGAGAAATCCAAGACTATGTTGGGAACAGCTCTTCTGGAAGGATGTTGATTCCAGTAGGATCAGATACCGCATACCGAATGGACATTGTGACCGAAAATGGTCATACTATGGTATAAGAGATTGGGTGGAGTCGTTGCCGACAAAATCAATTTCATTGGCGACAATTGCAAATTCATATAAAATCATTGGTTTGTGATGAGGACAATATTTAAGATAATATCATTGATGATGCTGATGATATTATTTAGCTGCCACGAGGTGGAAGAACAACATCTGAATTTTAATCAGACTATGTAATGTGTAAAAAATTAGTTGCATCAGTTGACCGGTTTGACAAGGTAGTTCCAC
>ERZ1026898.80-NODE-80-length-60153-cov-19.766382_pt1 | contig 60153 bp, 50 predicted proteins | sample MGYA00380178_ERZ1026898 | MGnify/ENA primary metagenome ERZ1026898 (study PRJEB33269, sample SAMEA4719814) | human gut metagenome | biome: human-associated habitat; feature: organic feature; material: feces | place: Cameroon | collected 2013-10 ...
GCTTCTCGCCCAAGTATCTGGACGAAAAGTTTGATGAGATCGTGGAGTTCAGCGAATTGCAGAACTTCCTTGACGTGCCGCTCAAGAACTACTCTTCCGGCATGGTGGCCCGCATCGGCTTTGCCATTGCCACCATCACCAAGCCTGATATCCTGATTGCGGACGAGGTGCTCTCGGTGGGCGATTTCCTGTTCCAGCAGAAGTGCGAGAAGCGGATGCGGGAGCTGATGGCAGGCGGCACCACGGTCATTCTGGTGTCCCACTCCATTGAGCAGATCGAGCGCATGTGCAGCAAGGTGGCATGGCTGAGCCACGGCCATTTGAAAATGAACGGAGATACCGCAACGGTCTGCGCGGCCTACAAGGCAACGCAGCGCGGTGAGGCGTGAGATGAATGTACGACTGAAACGTGCCAAAGAGCTGGCGGGCTATGCCGTGCAGCTGACGAGGGACGAGGGCCTGCCCACTATGCTGAAACGGGGCGCGGGCTTTGTCAAGCGCCGCTGCTTTGGCAAGCGTGCCCGCTACCTGCCCACAAAAAAGGTGCTGGAAGCCCAAAAAGCAGAAATGGCCGGCAAGACTGCGGAGACTTGCGGCCTGCCCGGCATCAGCATCCTGACCCCGCTGTATAATACGCCGGAAAAATACCTGCGGAAATTTCTGGATTCCTTTGTGAACCAGACGGCCCCCAACGGTCAGCTCTGCCTTGCGGATGCTTCCGATGCAGAACATGCCGATGTGAAGCGCATCGTAGAGGAATATCAGGGGAAATATCAACGCATCGTATACAAAAAGATCGAAAACAAGGGCATTGCGGCAAACACAAATGCTGCGGCAGAGCTTGCCACCGGCGAATATCTGGCCCTTGCCGACCACGACGACATCCTTGCGCCCCACGCGCTGTACACCATGGGCAAAGCCATCCTGCAATTGCGGGCACAGGGCAAGCCGGACGGCTTTTTGTACAGTGACGAAGCGCTGTTTGCCAAGAGCATCCAGCGGCCCATGGTAGCCCACTTCAAGCCGGACTACGCCCCGGACTACCTGCTGTGCTGCAACTACATCTGCCATCTGGCGGTGTTCCGGAAAGCCCTGTGGGACGCCATCGGCGGCGAGCGGCCGGAGTGCGATGGCAGTCAGGACCACGACCTGTTCCTGCGCCTTGCCGAAAAGACCGGCGGCGCGGCCCATGTGCCGCAGGTGCTCTACTATTGGCGGGTGCACGCAGGTTCTACTTCCGGCGGCACCGACGCCAAGCCCTATGTGGCGGCGGCGGCAAAAAAGGCACTGGCCGACCATCTGGCCCGCACCGGATGCACCGGCACCGTGGAGGACGGCCTGTTCCCCAGCACCTACCGGGTGAAGTGGGACATCGTGGGCGAACCGAAGGTGAGCATTCTCATCCCGAGCAAGGACCACACGGACGATCTGGAAAAGTGCCTGCACAGCATCTGGACCAAAACCAGCTGGGAGAACTTTGAGGTCATCGTCATCGAGAACAACTCCACCGACCCGGCCACCTTTACCTATTATAAGGAAGCCCGGCAGCGCTACGATGGCCTGCGGGTGGTCACATGGCCGCAGAAAGGCTTCAATTTTTCGGCCATCAACAATTTTGGCCGGAAATATGCCAGCGGGGATTATCTGCTGCTGCTGAACAACGATGTGGAAGTGCGCAATGTGGACTGGCTCACCGAGCTGCTGCGGCAGTGTGCCCATCCCGGCGGCGCGGCCATTAGCGGCGCAGAGCTGCTCTACCCGGACGAGACGTTGCAGCATGCAGGCGTCGTGACCGGCCTTGGCGGCTACGCGGGCCACAGCCACAAATACCGCAAGGCGGGCGGCAGCGGCTATATGTTCCGCGCTGCAACGGTGCAGGACTTTTCCGCCGTCACCGGTGCCTGCCTGCTGGTAAAGACCAGCGTGTGGGACGAAGTGGGCGGTCTTGACGAAGCCTTTGCGGTGGCTTTCAACGATGTGGACTTCTGCCTGCGGGTGCGGGATGCAGGCTATCGCATTGTGTGGACGCCCTACGCCCGGCTGACCCACTACGAGAGCAAGAGCCGCGGCGGCGACGAGAAGGACCCGGTGAAAGCCCGGCGCTTTGCCGCCGAACAGCAGCGGCTTTACACCGTGCACGGCAAGGCGAACATCCTGCACGACCCCTACTATAACCCCAACCTGACCATGGACCGGGAGGATTTTTCCGAAAGCAATGATCTGCGCGGGCTGAAAGAGGGATGCATCACGGTGCAGTGGAGGGAAGATGGCTCGCCCTCTCAGGCGCACTGACGTGCGCCAGCTCCCCCAAAGTGGGAGCCTTTGGCAGTCCGTACGAGCTTCATCTTTATGCCAAGGCCTCTCCCTTTGAAAGACTTCCCCCGGTCGGGGGAAGATGTCACGCAAGTGACAAAAAGGGGAGCAAGGTGGATTTGCGAAGCAAAGACGGAGAGGGCAAGGGCGTTTGCGGTGTAGCTGAAATCAAAGAAAATGACAAAATTTTCGTCTTTTCAGATACACCGTGACCAAGGAGGAACACCAAATGAACATCAAAGGTCATTTTGAGACCATCACCCGGCATAAGCTGCTGGTGATGAAATACTGCTTTGCCTGCGGGCTCTACGAGCAGGGCCTTGCCCACGACCTGAGCAAGTACAGCCCCACCGAGTTCATCCCGGGGTGCATCTACTATCAGGGCGACCACAGCCCCAACGAGGCCGAACGCGCGGCACGGGGTTACTCCTCCGCATGGCTGCACCACAAGGGCCGCAACAAGCATCATCTGGAATACTGGATCGATTACACCACAAACAAATCCGGCATGGGCGGCACAAAGATGCCCCTGCGCTATGTGTGCGAGATGGTGTGCGACCGCGTGGCCGCCAGCCGGATCTATCTTGGCGACAAGTACACAGACGCTTCCCCGTGGGAGTATTATGAGCACAGCAAGGACCACTATCTGCTGCACCCGGATACCCGTGCCCTGCTGGAAAAGCTGCTGCTCATGGTCAAGGAGCTCGGCCACGACCGCACGTTCCAGTACATGCGCTTTCTGCTGGGCTGCGAAAAAGATTACTAAAAGTGATATTTGCTCCAAAAATGCCGCTGACGGAAAACCAGCGGCATTTTTTGGCTTGTTTGGCATTGACAAAAAGGCGCAGAAAGGGTACTCTTATGGTACTTGGGCCGGAGGGGTCCGGTCTGTGTGTGAAAAAACAGAATCAGGAGGAACACGAAATGAAGATGTTCAAAAAGATCATGGCTGTGGCACTGGCAGCCGTGATGATGCTGGCCATGATGACCGCCTGCCAGAGCGTAGAACCGGAAGAAAACGTGCTGAACGCGCTGAATCAGGCCCGCACGGAAAACTACGGCAAGAACGCGCTGGTCCGCGACAGCGAAGCGGATATGTATGCGCAGGATCTGGCCGGAGTGATCGCCCAGTATTATAACGACCGGATTACGCAGGATGCTTTGAGCCAGAAGCTTCATGAAATGATGAGCACTTCTGTGCAAGGCTACTCCTACAATGAGCTGTACATTACCAGTGAAGCAAGCAGCGTGAAAGCGTCTGATATGATCAACGAACGCATCACGCAGGCAGAAGGCCATTTTGCCGGCATTGCAAGCTTTACGGCAAAAGGATATTCCTATACCATCGTGATCTCGTATTGAGTCGGCTGCCCCTTTCCGTGTGCCGGAAAGAAGGCAGCATAAGCCTCTAAAACCACACATCCCCCAGCCCGGACGGTGCGCCGCTCAGGCTGGGGGATGTCTTTTTTCGGGAACAGGGTGTTACAGTTCGTTTTCGTAGATCTGGATATAGCGCGGGGCGTTTTTATCCTGAACGAACAGCAGCACGGCGGTCAGACCGACGGCCAGCGTGGTGAGGATGGCAAGCAATGCTTTGAGAACTTTCATGGTATAAAGCCTCCTTGGAAAGTCTTGCGCGGAGCGGGGGACGTTCCGCAGTTTTTGGTTGCCCTTAGTATAGCATAATCCGCATGCAAAGGCAAACACCGGATGCAGGAAGAAAAATACGATGGTTAGTTATATATAACTGCGAAAAAATGAAAAGAAAGTTCAGGAAAATACATCATTTTTGCGCCATTGTCGTTGACTTCCCACGCCAAAATGATACAATAAATACGTTAAGCAGCTGCTGTCCCTGTACCAGTGCGCCTGCATGGGCGCGGGGGCGGCAATTCAAGCAGAATGGGGGATTTGAATTCCATGTTGAACAAGCTGAAACGTGCGGCGCTTGGCGCGCATACGCCGCATGACAAGGCAACTGCTGCAAGCAAACCAGTCCCGATGCCTCTGCCCGCGCAGGTACGCATCCTCATGAGCCAGCACATCGGCGCACCCGCAAAAGCTCTGGTCAAGAAGGGCGACGAGGTGTTTGTTGGCACCAAGATCGGTGAGGCTGGCGGTTTCGTCTCTGCCAACATCCACTCCAGCGTTTCCGGCACCGTTGCTGCCGTGGAGCCCTTCCGTCTGTCCAATGGCCGTATGTGCGATTCTGTCGTTATCAAGACCGATGGCAAGCAGACCGTGGACCCGGCTGTCAAGGCACCGGAAGTGACCGATAAGGCCAGCTTCCTCAAGGCTGTGCGTGAGTGCGGCCTGGTGGGTCTGGGCGGCGCAGGCTTCCCGACCGACGTCAAGCTGCAGCCCAAGCAGCAGGTGGATACCCTGCTGATCAACGCTTCCGAGTGTGAAGTGTGGCTGACCAGCGATACGCAGGAGATGCTGAATTGCAGCGATGATATCATCCGCGGCATCAAGGCTGTTTTGCAGTACACCGGCATCCCGAAGTGCGTGATCGGCATCGAGAACAACAAGCCCGAGTGCATCGACCTGCTGTGCAAAAAGACCAATGGCGACAGCACCATCGAGGTCAAGCCTCTGCCCAGTGTCTACGGCACCGGCGCAGAGCTGATCCTGATCGAGAAGTGCTTGGGCCGCGAAGTGCCCCACGGCGGTCTGCCCGCAGATGCCGGCGCCATCGTCATGAACGTGACCAGCGTCTCCACGCTGGGCAAGTATCTGGCTACCGGTATGCCGGTGGTCGAGCGCACCATCACCGTGGACGGCGACGCCTGCGCAAAGCCCCAGAACATCGTTGTCCCCGTGGGCACTGCCTATCAGGACATCATCGATTTTGCCGGCGTCAAGGGCGAGCTGGGCAAGGTGGTCGCCGGCGGTGCCATGATGGGCCCCGCTGTGGAGAACCTGAGCTACCCCACCACCAAGACCACCTCCGGCCTGATCTTCCTGAGCAAGGCCGCTGCAGAGCCTGCACCGGTGAATCCCTGCATCCGCTGCGGCCGCTGCGTGGAGTACTGCCCCATGGGTCTGGAACCTGTGGAGGTCAATCAGGCTTACGCTGCACGCGATGTGCAGGAGCTGGGCAAGCTGCATGCAGACTACTGCTTCAACTGCGGCAGCTGCTCGTTCGTCTGCCCGGCAAAGCGCCCTGTTACCCAGATGATGAGTCTGGCAAAGGCGTTCTACCTTGGTGAAATCAAAAAAGGAGGCAATAAGTAATGGATACGAAGCTTATTGTTTCGGCTTCCCCGCATGTGCGCAGCGAAGAGACCACCCAGAGCCTGATGGCCAACGTGATCGTTGCCCTGTGCCCCTGCGTGGTGGCCTCTGCCATCATTTTTGGTATGCGTGCACTGCTGGTAACAGCCGTGTCCGTGGTGGCCTGCGTGGTCTTTGAATGGCTGTACTGCAAGCTGCTCAAGAAGCCCAACCCCATCAGCGACCTGTCCGCCGTTGTCACCGGCATCATTCTGGCTATGAACGTGCCCGTGGGCATGCCCATCGGCCAGCTCATCATCGGTGATCTGGTGGCCATCGTCATCGTCAAGCAGCTGTTCGGCGGCATCGGCATGAACTTTGCCAACCCCGCTCTGGTGGGCCGTATCGTGCTGTTCATCAGCTTTGCCGGTTCCATGAACAAGTGGGTGTTCCCGGATGCAGCGGTGGACCAGCTGTCCAGCGCTACCCCGCTGGCTGTGGCCGATAAGTCCAAGCTGAGCCTGCTGGATCTGTTCATGGGCATCCACGGCGGTGTGCTGGGCGAGACCTGCGCACTGGCTATCGTGCTGGGCCTGATCTATCTGGTGGCTACCAAGACCATCAGCATCGCCATCCCGGCTTCCTATGTTGGCAGCGTGTTCGTGTTCTACCTGATCGCTACCAAGGATCTGCACGGCGCACTGGTTGCCGTGCTGAGCGGCGGCCTGCTGTTCGGCGCTGTGTTCATGGCTACCGACTACGTTACCAGCCCCTTCACCCTGAAGGGCAAGCTGGTGTACGGCGTGGCACTGGGCATCGTCACCTTTGCCATCCGTTACTGGGGCAGCTACACCGAGGGCGTGTCCTTCGCACTGCTGTTCATGAACCTGTGGGTCCCCTACATCAATGATCTGACCCGTCAGACCCCGTATGGCTATATCAAGCCTGCAAAGAAAGCAAAGGAGGGTGCTGGCAAATGAGTAAGTCTTCCAACTGGGAGAGCACCATCAAGCCCATTGTTGTGCTGAGCGTTATCTCCCTGATCGCCAGCCTGCTGCTGGCACTGGTGAACGGCATGACCGCCCCGGTCATTGCCGAAAACACCAAGCGCACCACTCTGGCCGCTTATGTCGGCGTGCTGCCCTCCGTTTCGGACGCCAGCGAGCTGGAAGAAGTGACCGATTACACCACCGCAGGCATCACCGGCGTGGTCAAGGCTCCGGACGGCAGCACTGCGATCAAGGCCGAGGAAAAGGGCTTTGACGGCGGTATCCTGACCGTTATCATGGGCTTTGATGCCAATGGTGCCGAGACCGGCATCTGGGTAGACGCTTCCACCCAGACCAAGGGCATCGGCTCCAATGTGGCCGGTGAAGATTATCTGGCTCAGTTCGATGGCATGGATGGCACCCAGAACGTTGTGATGAATCAGGATTACGATGCCTACAGCGGCGCAACCATTTCGTCCACCGCTCTGTTTGCTGCCATCAATGACTGTGTCAACTGCTACAACGAGCTGGCGTAAAGGAGGTTGGTAAGAAATGGCACAAGAAAATAAGTCCAAGGTAAGCATCCTTACCAACGGCATTATCAAAGAAAACCCCGTTCTGCGTCTGGTTCTGGGTACCTGCTCCATTCTGGCAGTTACCACTGCGGTTTCCAGCGCTCTGGGCATGGGTGCCGCCTTCACCTTCGTGCTGGTGTGCTCCAATATCATGATCTCCCTGCTGCGCAAGGTGATCCCCGGCAAGGTGCATCTGCCCTGCTACATCGTCATCATCGCAAGCTTCGTGACCATCGTGCAGATGTTCATGCAGGCTTACATGGAAAGCCTGTACAACGCTCTGGGCGTGTTCCTGCCCCTGATCGTTGTCAACTGTATCATTCTGGGCCGTGCCGAGATGTTCGCCTGCAAGAACAATGTCGTGGACTCCGCACTGGACGGCGTGGGCATGGGCATCGGCTACACCCTCACCGCTACCCTGATGGCAACCATCCGTGAGATCCTGGGCAGCGGCACATGGCTGGGCTTCCAGGTGATCCCGGAAAGCGTTGCCAAGGTCTCCATCATGACGCAGGCTCCCGGCGCGTTCTTCTGCTACGGCATCCTGATGGCAGGCTGCATCTGGCTGGAAGGCAAGCTGGACGCCCGCATCGAGCGCAAGAGCTGCTGCGACCTTGATAACCTGAAGAAGGAGGCAGAATAAGATGTTAGTGAAACTCGCTGCGATCTTCTTCAGCATGATCCTGGTCAACAACTACGTGCTGGTGAAGTTCTACGGTATCTGCCCGTTCCTGGGCGTTTCCAAAAAGCTGGATTCTGCGGTTGGTATGTCCGGCGCCGTCATTTTCGTCATGTTCATGGCAACGGCCGTTACTTTCCCCATCCAGATCTTCATTCTGGACCCGGCTGGTCTGAGCTATTTGCAGACCATCGTGTTCATTCTGGTCATTGCTGTTCTGGTGCAGTTCATCGAGATCTTCCTCAAGAAGTACGTGGTTGCACTGTATAACTCTCTGGGCGTTTACCTGCCCCTGATCACCACCAACTGCTGTGTTCTGGCTGTCACCATTCTGGTCGTGGGCGACTACGGCGCAGATGTGGCTGCTCTGGGCTTCGGTGCTGCTTACATTGAGGCTCTGGTCTGTGCCATCGGCGCAGGCTGCGGCTTCATGCTGGCCATGGTCATGTTCAGCGGCGTGCGCAAGCGCGTGGAAGCCTGCGATCCCCCGGCACCCTTCAAGGGCCTGCCCATCACCCTGATCGCAGCAGCAATCACCAGCCTGTCCTTCATGGGCTTCGGCGGCATCGTCGAAAACCTGTTCAATGTCACGCTGTAAGGGAGGAACAGGATTATGAATATTGTATCTGCTGTTATCCTGTGTACCATCGTGGGCGCAGTCGGCGCGATCATTCTGGTCGCAGCGGCCAAGTTCATGGCGGTGGAGGAAGATCCCCGCATTGAAGAAGTTACCAACTGCCTCGCCGGTGCAAACTGCGGCGGCTGCGGCTACGCAGGCTGTGCGGACTATGCAAAGGCTGTGGTCATGGACGGCGTGCCCTGCGACAAGTGCGCACCCGGCGGCCCCAAGGCTGCTGCTGCCATTGCCAAGATCATGGGCGGCACGGCCAGCGCCGTGGAAAAGAAGGCGGTTGTCCAGTGTCAGGGCAATTCCGAGCACTGCAAGCCTGCTTACGATTACAAGGGCATCCAGACCTGTGCAGCCGCTGCTGCGCTGTACGGCGGCCCCAAGACCTGCTCCTTTGCCTGCGTTGGTCTGGGCGACTGCACCAAGGTGTGTAAGTTCGATGCCATCCACATTGTGGACGGTGTTGCCAAGGTGGACAAGGACAAGTGCACCGGCTGCGGTGCCTGCGCAAACATCTGCCCCAAGCAGGTCATCATGATCGACGTGGGCGGCCCGCGCAAGCCGGTGGTCATGTGCTCCAACAAGGACAAGGGCCCTGTGGCCATGAAGGCCTGCACCACCTCCTGCATTGCCTGCGGCATGTGCGAGCGCACCTGTAAGTTCGACGCCATCCATGTTGTGGACGGCGTGGCCCGCATCGACTACGACAAGTGCAAGGGCTGCGGCATGTGCGCCCAGAAGTGCCCCAAGCACATCATCCTCTTCCCGCTGAAGGACGACCCCAATCCCCCGAAGCCGGTGGTGAAGCCCGCTGCACCCGCAGCTGCAAAACCCGCCGCTGCTACCGCACCTGCTGCACCCGCAGCAAAGCCGGAAGCCAAGGCTGAGGCAAAGCCTGAGACCAAGGCAGAGTAAACTGTAAAAACCAAAGGGGCTGTTTCAAAATAGCTTCCTGAAAAAAACAATGCACAAAACCCGGAACCTTTTCGTGGCCAAAATGGCTCAAAAGGGTTCCGGGTTTCTGATTTTGCGCTATTTCTTTGTGCAAAGTGCTATCGCATTTTTATTTTGCAACAGCCCCTTTTTGCTTGCGCAGAATACGGACTGTTTTACACTCCTCAAAAAGCGTCAAATTATTGCTGGAATCGGTTGAAAATGCTATTCTTTTTAAGAAAAAAGCAAGGCACGCGGTTTGTAAGCGGGGTGGATAAATGGCTGCGGAAGATCAGAAAATCAACAGCGCGGATGAGACCATGGTGAGCGAACTGCTTCAGGAACTGAGCGACTGCCGCGAGGACGAAAGACAGATGGAAAACCAGACCATTGCGGTCATTTCCACGGCGGGTGCTGTTCTGGGCGTGATTTTAACGGCCAATTTTTTGACTGAAACGAAATGTGCAGACATCATCCGAATCAGCTTTGTGCTGAGCAATATCATTTTCTGCACGGCATTCGCCTATGTGATCACGCTGGGCATTGCGGGCGTCATGCGGTACCATTATGTCCGCGATATTGAGGACCGGCTGCACCGGCTTGTTCCGGCAGAAAATGCAGAAGACCCGGACGATGCATTTGTCCACTGGTTCTCCTACAGGGGCGCACTCGTCAGCCGAAATGTCAAGCATGTAGGCGGCTTGAACGGCAAGATGTATTTTGTATGCTATACGGTGACTACCGTTGGTGCAAGTCTTTTTTGCGTGGGTACCACACTGTGCCTGTTTGGTATGCTGGACTCGAAGAAACTGGTTGACCGGCTTTTGCTGGCTGTCCCGCTTCTGATGGCGCTGATCACGCTGGCAACGTTTATTGTGAGTTCAGTCCGCGCCGGAAAAGAATCAGAATTGTTTTTGAAAATGGCGCGCGAGCGGCGTAAGCAGCGTGCAGAGGAAAAGGAAAGAGCAGACGACAATCGCACCAAACGAACAGCAGCATGGTGCACGCCGCGTCTGCTGCTGTACCTGCTTTACCCCAAAACCAAAGACCCGCAAAAGCCATTCCTGATTGCGGTGGGTTATGCCCTGTGGACGCTGTATCAGAGCGCGCCGGGCGCATTTTGGAACACACTGCGTTCCGGCCTGCCGCGGCTTTTGGCCGTGATGTTTATCTTCGATGTTCTACTTTATCAGGCACGCTATCAGGCCAACGATTGCCTTGGCTTGAAGCAGGACGCTGAAAGCGGGAAAACACCGATCCCGGGAATTCTGGAAGGCTCACAGGAGAAGATCGAAAAGATCCTGCGTGTGGATATTTTGACGGCAGTGCTGAAAGTTGTGCTTGGGCTTACTCTGACTGGCGTTTTCTGCCAGAGGACCCAAACGGTCTGGTTGTGGGGCTGCGTGGCGGTTCTGGCCGGAATAACTGCCGCATACGAAAAATTCCGGAGCGGCTGGGTCCCGGTATGGAACCGAAGTGAACCGGATAAACCACAGAAAAAAGCGCGCTGGAATCTGTTCTGGATCATGTTTGCAGTTGGTTTTGGGTATCCACTGCGCTTTGCGGTTGGCGCGCTGGCGACTGGAATGCCGTGGAAGAGCGGGACGTTCCTTTTCTCGATGCTGGCACTGTACTGCTATGGCATATTTGTGGCTCTGGTGCCATGGAAAAGCAGCGTCGCCCAAAAGACCGATTATTTTGAAAAGAAACATTACAACAACCCCAAACTGCATTTCAATGCCTTGTATGAAATGCAGAGGACCAAGAAATGGTTCGGGTGTGTGGAATGGATCGTGGCGATAGCATCCACTGTATGCATTGTGCTTGGCTTTGTTTGGAGCGGCGCAGAACATGCGGGGTACTATAGCATTTTGCTGGGGGTGTTTGTGTGGCTTTCTTATCTGGTGGTCGCCGCTTCCTTCCCGGTGGGCAAAATCGAATTTCTGGAAAAGATGAGGCGCACTCCTTTGGCTTTGCAGAAATGGGCCAAGAAGAAATTCGGCAGTAGGATTTCTCCTATAAAGAACTATGCGACTGAAGTATATGCGGCTTGCTGGAAAGCAGAAGGGTACACTTCAACCGATTTTAAAGACAAACCCTGAAAAAGGTCCCCGGTATCCATAAGAGATGCCGGGGACCTTTTTAGGCAGAAGCAGGGCCCTGAGTTTGAGGTTTCTGTTGCATAAAAGATGGGAATTGATATAATAAAAGGAGGATATTTTTGGAAAAAAGGGGAACATCATGGAACAACAGTCTGCACGCCTGCGCAATGCGGGCTTTCTGACCTTCTTTTTCAGCGGCATCTGCGCCATCAGTGCAGGTGTTGTTGTCAGCCTTTTGCAGGAAGAATACGGTTTTGCCTATGGTATGACGGGCACCCTGCTCTCGCTCATGAGCATCGGCAACCTGATCGCCGGGTTTCTGGTGGGTGTGCTGCCCGGCGCGCTGGGCATGAAACGCAGCGTGCTGCTGCTGACCATCGGCTACGCGGTGGGCTACAGCCTGATGGGCCTGACCGGTGCTGTGGCGGTGCTGGCGTTGGCGTTTTTTCTGGTGGGCATTGCCAAGGGCAGCGCCATGAACACCTGCACCATTCTGGTCAGCGACAACTCTGCCAGCCGCACCCGGGGCATGAACCTGATGCACAGCTGCTACGCCTGCGGTGCACTGCTGTGCCCCTTCCTTATTGCAGCGGCGGCCAAGGTGAGCACCGCACTGGCGGTGTTCCTGCTGGCGGCACTGGGCCTTGTGCTGTGGCTGGTGTATGCATTCACCCCACTGGGCGGCGGCAAAGCCAAGACCGTCAAGACCAAAGAAGTGATCGACTGGAGCTTTCTGCACGCGCCGCGCTTCTGGCTGCTGACCGGCCTTTTGTTCTGCCAGAACGCTGCGGAACAGAGCGTCAACGGCTGGATGGTGACTTATTTCAAGGGCAGCGGCATCATTTCCGGCGCGCTGGCGGCCTACACCGTCACCGTGATGTGGGGTGCAACGCTGGTGGCCCGCCTGCTGATCGCATTCGTGTTCCCGTTCAAGAACCCGCGCAAGGCCATGGTGGGCATGAGCGTGCTGTGCACCTTCTTTTATGTGCTGCTGGTGCGGGCTAATACGCAGGGCATGGCCATCGTGCTGCTGTTTGCGTTCGCCTTCTCCATGGCGGGCCTGAACCCCACCGCCGTTGCCAGCGCGGGCCGCATGACCAGCGTTACCAGCATGGGCATCATGCTGCCGGCGGCGTCCAGCGGTGCCATCCTGATGCCGTGGATCATTGGCATCGTGGCCGAAAAGGCGGGCCTTGCCGCCGGTATGGCCTCCAACATCGTGCCCTGCGTGGGCCTGATCGTGTTCACCCTGCTGGTGGCGAAACTGCCGGAGGAATAAGGAATGAGGTTCTGCTGGCGCAGCAATGCCGGACAGCCTGCGGGCTGTCCGACATTGCATGTTCACAGGAGGGGTGTGGCGGCAAACGTGCCCGTAAACTTTGAACGTCAGCCGGAATCTTTCCCGCCATGCCAAGGGCTCTCCCTTTGGGAGAGCTGGCATCGAGCAAAGCGAGATGACTGAGAGGGCGAGGCCGCTAAAGGCGGCAGATGCCGTTTTTCTGAGTAAAAAATCGAATTCCACTGATACGATCCAGAGCGCACGCGGAGGCCATTTAAATGGAGAAGGTTTACTTCTCAATCCCTCTTGCTTTTGCGCTGAACTCGCACCCGCAGTAATCCTGCCGGTACAGGCCGTATTCTTCCGACAGCTGCAAACTGCGCAGGTAGCCGTTGTGCTTTTTGAAGTCCGAGGGCAGATGCTTGACCCCGAATTTCGCTTCCAGCTCCTGCCCAATGGCGTTGATGCGCTTGGCGTCCTTGTGGGGGCTGATGGACAGTGTGGTGGTGAACCAGTCGAAGCCGTTTTCCTTCGCGTACTGCGCGGCCCGGCGCATCCGCAGCCGGTAGCAGACCGTACAGCGGCTGCCGCGCTCCGGCTCGTTTTCAAGGCCGGTGACGGCAGAGTAGAACTCCTGCGGGTCGTAGTGGTCCTCGATCACGGCTACACCCAGCGGGTGGGCGGCGGCAACAAACTTTTCAAGCTCTTCACCGCGGCGGTGGTATTCTTCGGCCGGCCATGTGTTGGGGTTATAGTAAAGCACCGTGATCTCAAAATACTGGCACAGCTGTTCCAGTACGGCGCTGGAGCAGGGCCCGCAGCAGGCGTGCAGCAAAAGGCGCGGCCGGGTGCCGTCCAGAGTTTTGAGCACAGCATCCATCTGCTGGGCGTAGTTGAGTTGAGTTGCCATTTTGATCATCCTTTGTTATACTGCTTTTGCAGAAGAAATCGCTTTTCACTATTATAGCACGATCTGATTGAAAATACAGGAGGCCCCATGACACAGGAAAAGATCGCCCGCATCAACGAGCTGGCAAAAAAGAGCAAGACCATCGGCCTGACCGAAGCGGAAAAGGCAGAGCAGCAGGCACTGCGCCGCGAATACATCGATGATATGAAGGCAAGCCTGCGCGCGCAGCTGGCCAACACCTCCATTCAGGAGCCGGACGGCACCATCCACAAAGTGACCCGCCGCACCGATGCAAAGAAGCCCCGCAGCTGAACCCGCAAAGCCTGCACTGTAAATTTGGAGAAAACCGCAGCCCAAAGCCGCGCTTCCCTCTTTTTTTGTGCGGCAAACTGTGCTATACTATACTTGCATTGGTATGTGCTTTATGTATGCCTGCCGGTGTGTTTTCCCAAGGTGGCGTATCCCGGGCAAGGTGCACGGAAAAGGCTGTCTTTTGAAAAAAGGATAAAGAGGTCATTTATTATGCTTACTGCAATTACGGGTATCAACTGGGGCGATGAGGGCAAGGGCCGCATGGTCGACCTCATCAGCCAAGAGTATGACATCGTTGCACGTTATCAGGGCGGCAACAACGCCGGTCACACGGTGAAGAACGAGCGCGGCAAGTTCGTGCTGAATCTGCTGCCCTCCGGCATCCTGCGTCCGAACGTGGTCTGCGTCATGGGCAACGGTATGGTCATTGACCCGCATCATCTGGACGGCGAGATCAACAAGCTGCGGGAGCAGGGCATTGAGATCAGCCCCAAGAACCTGAAAATTTCTGACCGTGCAACCATCACCATGCCCTACCATGTGGAGCAGGACGGTCTGGAAGAAGCCCGCCTGTCCAAGACCGGCGCACAGTTCGGTTCCACCAAGCGCGGCATCGCCTACGCTTACGGCGACAAATACATGAAAAAGACCCTGCGCATGGGCGACCTGCTGCATCTGGATGACGCCGTGAAGAAGCGTCTTGTCACCATGGTGGACTCCAAGAATCTGGTGATGGAGGGCAGCTATGGTGCCGCCCCCATCAGCGTGGACGAGATGTGGGCATGGCTCGAAAAGTATGCCGCCATCTTCAAGGACTACATCTGCGATGTGGGCCAGTATCTGGCCGATGCAGATGCCGCCGGCAAGAAGGTGCTGTTTGAGGCACAGCTGGGTGCTCTGCGCGACATCGACTTTGGCATCTACCCCTACACCACCTCTTCCAACGTGATCGGTGCCTACGCCCCCATCGGTGCAGGCATCCCGGGCCACAAGCTGCACAACTCCATCGGCGTCATGAAGGCTTACTCCTCCTGCGTGGGTGACGGCCCCTTCACTGCCGAGCTGGCAATGACCGAGGAAGAAAAGCACGACCTGCGTGAGGCTGGCCACGAGTATGGCGCCGCCACCGGCCGTCCCCGCCGCGTGGGCCCCATCGATCTGGTGGCAAGCCGCTACGGCGTGTTCTGCCAGGGCTGCGATGAAGTTGCCCTGACCCTGCTGGACGTGCTGGACTACATGGAGAAGATCCCCATGGTCACTGCTTACAAGCTGACCGATGGCACCACCACCACCCGCTTCCCCATGGGTGAAGCGCTGGACACCGCACAGCCCGTGGTGGAGTACCTGCCCGGCTGGCACTGCGATATCACCGCAGCCCGCAAGTGGGAGGACCTGCCCAAAGAAACACGCGACTACGTGGAATATCTGGAAAAGGCCATCGGCTGCAAGATCACCTATATCTCGGTGGGTGCCGAGCGTGAGGCTTACATCCACCACGTCTGATCCCCTGCAAAGCTCCTGAATGACACAGAAAAGGAAGCGTCACAGATGTTTGATATCATTACCGACAGCGCATGCGACCTGACGCCGGAAACTGCCGAACAGCTCCGAATTGAGGTCGTGCCCTTCTACGTCTCGCTGGACGGCGAGCACTACCGCAAGGAAGGCAAAGAGATTGCCGTGCGGGACTTCTACCAGTTCATGGTGGATAATCCCTCGGCTTACCCCAAGACCAGCCTTGCTTCCATTGAGGACTTTGAACAGGCGTTCCGTGCCCATGCCGCTGCCGGGCGTGACGTGCTGTGTCTGGTGTTCACCGGCAAGATGAGCGGCTGCGTGGGCAGTGCCCGCAATGCCCGGGATCTGGTGCTGGAAGATTACCCCGATGCCCGCATCGAGGTGATGGACAGCGCCGCTGCTACCGTCACCGAGGCTATCATGGTGGAAAACGCTGTGGCCATGCGGGACGCGGGCTGCACGCTGGACGAGACCGTTACTTGGCTGGAAGCCGAAAAAGTGACCAACCAGATCTTCTTCACGGTGGGCAATCTGGATTACCTGATCAAGGGCGGACGCATTGGCAAGGTGACGGGCCGTGCGGCCAACATGCTGGGCATCAAACCGATGATCCTGTTCAAGGAAGGCGAGATCTTCTCCGGCGGCGTGGCACGCGGCCGCCAGAAGAGCTTTGAAAAGGCGCTGGACCAGTTGATGAACTATTTGGAAGCCCACGGCGGCACGCCGGACGACTACCGCATCACGGTGGGCTATGGCTTTGACGCCGACGAGGGCAAGCGTCTGTGGATGCAGACCCGCGCGGCCCTGCGCGCCAAGTACCCCGGCGCACAGTGCGAGGTGGGGCTTTTGCAGATCGGCTGCACCATTGCCGTGCACACCGGCCCCTATGCGCTGGGCATGGGTGTGATGCGCCGCTGGAAAAAGCAGGGCTGAGATCACATTATATGAATTTTTGAACTCCAGAAAATCTATGGATTTTTTGGGGTTCTTTTTTTAGAGCAATGCTTCCCATACAGAGCGTATTCGAGTGGAACAGATTTCTTGACTTTTATGCAATTCTTCTCCACCGGATAAGTTCTCTTTTGCGTGCCAAAAGAGAACCAGAAAAGCACCCGCTACTTTCGAGGCGCGGGAGGCACGAATTAAGGGCTGCTCGCCCTTAATAATCCCAAAGCAGATGGGCTCCATACAAAAAATCCAAGTCGCTGCGCTAGAGGATTTTTTGTGTTGCGCCGATTTTAAGTCGCTTGCGCGACGAACGGTACGGCAAGGCTGAGTGTATACTCCGGAAAAAATTGTGATTTGCAAACTTTTTATGAACCCTATTGACAAAGTGGGAAAACAGGAGTATAGTTTTAGCAGTCAAACAGATAGAGTGCTAAAACAAACAAAACCAGTTCAGTAGGAGGTGCTTGAAACCGTGAAACAACTGAAGAATAGCCGCTGTTTCCCGTTCGGCAGCATCTCTGCACCAAACTTTTAGCAAACGGCTGTCGTGTCCGCTAAATAAACCTTCCGGTATGAATGGAGGCTTGACTTTATGAATACCAATCAATATACCCAAAAGACCATCGAAGCGTTGCAGGCGGCCCAGCAGCTGGCCGTGGAGTACCAGCATAACCAGCTGGAACCCGAACACCTGCTGCACGCGCTTGCTGCACAGGAGCAGGGGCTGATCCCGCAGCTGCTGCAAAAACTCAATGTGGACCCCGGCAGCTTTGCCGCTGCGGTGGCCGAAAAGCTCTCGGCACTGCCGCGTGTATCCGGTTCTGGCCGTGACCCGGATAAGGTCTATATCTCGCAGGCCGCCGATAAGGTGCTGAGCGCCGCGGCCCGCGAAGCCAAGGCCATGAAGGACGATTATATCAGCGTGGAGCATGTGTTTCTGGGCCTGCTGGATGAGCTGGACCAGAACACCACCGAGCTGTTCCGCGCGTTCAGCATTACCAAAGACAAGTTCTTACAGCAGCTCACGGCGGTGCGCGGCAACCAGCGTGTGACCAACGATAACCCCGAGGACACCTACAATGCCCTGCAAAAATACGGGCAGGATCTGGTGGCGCTGGCCCGCAAGCAGAAGCTGGACCCCGTCATTGGCCGCGATCAGGAGATCCGCAATGTGATCCGCATCCTGTCCCGTAAGACCAAGAACAACCCCTGCCTGATCGGTGAGCCCGGCGTTGGCAAGACCGCCATTGCCGAGGGCCTTGCCCAGCGCATCGTGCGCGGCGATGTGCCCGAAAACCTGAAAGACCGCACCGTGTTCAGTCTGGACATGGGTGCTCTGGTGGCCGGTGCAAAGTACCGCGGCGAGTTCGAGGAGCGCCTGAAGAGCGTGCTGAACGAGGTGAAGAAGAGCGAGGGCAAAATCATCCTCTTCATCGATGAGCTGCACACCATCGTGGGTGCCGGCAAGACCGACGGCGCCATGGACGCCGGCAACCTGCTCAAGCCCATGCTGGCCCGGGGCGAGCTGCACTGCATCGGTGCCACCACGCTGGATGAGTACCGCCAGTATATCGAGAAAGACCCCGCGCTGGAGCGCCGTTTCCAGCCGGTGCAGGTGGATGAACCCACTGTGGAGGATACCATCTCCATCCTGCGCGGCCTGAAGGAGCGGTACGAAGTGTTCCACGGCGTCAAGATCAATGACAGCGCCCTGATCGCCGCCGCCACTCTTTCCGACCGCTATATCACGGATCGTTTCCTGCCGGATAAGGCCATCGACCTTGTGGATGAAGCCTGCGCCATGATCAAGACCGAGATGGACAGTATGCCCAGCGAGATGGACGATCTGGCCCACCGCATCACCCAATTGCAGATCGAGCAGGTGAGCCTGAAAAAGGAGACCGATGCCCTCAGCCAGAGCCGTTTGAAGGATCTGGAAAAGGAGCTGGCCGAGTTGCAGGACAAGTTCCGCAGCATGAAGGCAAAGTGGGAGAACGAGAAAAATGCCATCGGCAAGGTGCAGTCTCTGCGTGAACAGATCGAGCAGACCAATGCCGATATTGAGAAGGCCCAGCGTGAGTACGACCTGAACAAGGCCGCAGAGCTGAAATACGGCAAGCTGCCGCAGCTGCAAAAACAGCTGGAGGAAGAGGAAAAGATCGCCGCCGCCAAGAAGGAAGACAGCCTGCTGCGCGACCGCGTGACCGATGAGGAGATCGCCCGCATCGTGGCCCGCTGGACCGGCATCCCGGTGGAAAAGCTGGTGGAGGGCGAGCGCGAAAAGCTGCTGCACTTGGACGATGTGCTGCACCAGCGGGTCATCGGTCAGGACGAGGCTGTGACCAAGGTGAGCGAGGCCATCCTGCGCAGCCGCGCCGGTATCGCCAACCCCAACCGCCCCATCGGCAGCTTCCTGTTCCTGGGCCCCACCGGCGTGGGCAAGACCGAGCTGGCCAAGGCGCTGGCACAGGCCCTGTTTGACGACGAGCGCAACATGGTGCGCATCGATATGACCGAGTATATGGAGAAGTTCAGCGTCAGCCGCCTGATCGGCGCGCCTCCGGGATACGTCGGTTATGAAGAGGGCGGCCAGCTGACCGAGGCTGTGCGCCGCAAGCCCTACAGCGTGGTGCTGTTCGATGAGGTGGAAAAAGCCCATCCGGACGTATTCAACATTCTGTTGCAGGTGCTGGACGATGGACGGATCACCGACAGTCAGGGCCGCACCGTGGACTTCAAGAACACGGTGATCATCCTCACCTCGAACCTTGGCAGTGACATCATCCTGAACGATCTGGAACAGCGCCGCGCAAACGGCTCCAACGAGCTGAGCGAGGATGCCCGCAAGCAGATCGACCTGCTGCTGAGATCCAAGTTCCGCCCGGAATTCCTCAACCGTCTGGACGAGATCGTGTACTACAAGAGCCTGACCAAGGACGAGACACGCAAGATCGTGGACTTGCAGCTGGAAGACCTGCGCAAGCGCATGGACGAGGGCAAGCACCTCAAGCTGGACGTAACCACCGCCGCCAAGGACTTTATCATTGATTCTGCCTACGACAGCGTGTACGGCGCACGTCCCATCAAGCGGTTCATCCAGAGCCGCGTGGAGACCCTGATCGCCAAGGCCATCATTCAGGGCAGCTACACCGAGGGCAATACCCTCACAGTGGACTGCCAGAACGGCACGCTTGTGCTGCGTTGATACGCCGATATTTTACACATTTTGTACCCTGTCAGCAGGCGCGGCGCTTGCACAGGGGCACAGAATATGATATTATAACAAATAACATTGATGTGCTTTTCATCGCGGAATGGCAACGATGGGGAGCACATTTTTGTATACGGAAAGAACTCCTTCCGTCATCGTGCGGCAAGGCTCCCTCCTTGAGGGAGCTGGCTGCGAAGCAGACCGAGGGAGCCTGTTCTTTAATAAATAACAGAAAGTTGAGTGTGATTTCCCTTTTTATGGACGATGGCAGTATTACGCTTTTGGCGGCGCTGGTGATTCTGGTGGCATTCTCCGCCTTTTTCTCCGCCTCCGAGACCGCATTTTCTTCCCTGAATCAGATCCGCCTGAAAAGCCGTGCTGAGGACGGCGATTCAGCAGCAGCCCGCGTGCTGGCAATGGCCGAAAAGTACGATAAGCTGCTCTCCACCATCCTCATCGGCAACAATATCGTCAACATTGCCGCAGCATCCATTGGCACAGTGCTGTTCACCCGCCTGCTGGACCCGGAGCGGGGCGCAACGGTGTCCACCATCGTGCTGACCGTGGTAGTGCTGATCTTTGGCGAGGTGACTCCCAAGAGCCTTGCCAAAGAGATGCCGGAAACGGTGGCTACGGCGGTGTCGCCGGTGCTGAACCTGCTCATGACCCTGTTCACCCCGCTGACATGGCTGTTCAGCCAATGGAAGCGCCTGCTGGGCCGTTTCATCCGCAGCAGCGAAGAGGATACCATTACTGAGGGCGAACTGATGACCATGGTGAGCGAGGCTGAGAACGACGGCGAGCTGACCGACCGGGAAAGCCAGCTGATCCGCAGCGCCATTGAGTTCGACGATGTGGAAGTGGAGGAAATCCTGACGCCCCGCGTGGATGTGATCGCGGTGGAGGATGATACTCCGCTGGAAGAGCTGGCTCAGACCTTTGCGGAATCGGGATATTCCCGTCTGCCCGTCTACCACGGCACCGTTGACAACATCATTGGTGTGGTACATGAAAAGGACTTTTACCTTGGCCGTCTGCGCAAGGATACCACCCTTGAGGACCTTGTAAAGCCCACCCTTTACACCACCGGTTCCACCCAGATCTCCCAGCTGCTGCGTACCCTGCGCGAACAGCACCATCACATGGCAGTGGTGGTGGACGAGTACGGCGGCACCGAGGGCATCATTACGCTGGAGGACATTCTGGAAGAGCTGGTGGGCGAGATCTGGGACGAGCACGATGAAGTGACCGAGGACTTCCGCAAGCAGTCGGACGGCAGCTGGATCGTGCTGGGCAGTGCCAGCGTGGATGACCTGTACGAAACGCTTGGCCTGCCGGAGGACGACGACATCGACTCCAATACGGTGAACGGTCTGGTGCAGGAAAAGACCTGCCATCTGCCCAAGGTGGGCGACCGCTTTACGCTGGGTGAGTACGACGGTGTCGTGACCCGCACCGCAAAGCGCCGCGTGACCGAAGTGCGCCTGACCCCGGCGGAAAAGCCGGAACCCCAAAAGGAAGAGGACGAAAAGCCGCACTTCAACCGGCTGACCAATAAGTAAAAACACCGTCATAAAAAACGAGCCGCTGCACGGAGAAAGAACGTGCAGCGGCTTTTTTGTATTTTCAGATGTTCACGGTTTGCAGATACGTATACAGTGCGCCCACCTGATTGGCTTCGCTGCTGAAATGGCAGGGCACGATCTCGCAGTGCGGCAGACCGATCATGTAGGGCAAATTTTCCCGGGACGCAAACAGGCCGTCGTATACCCGGCGCAGGGTGTCCAGCAGCAGCGGCTGCTTGCTGATGCCGCCGCCAATGGCCACCTTTTCCACGTCCAGCAGGACCGTGAGATTGTAAATTTGCACGGCCACCATTTTACAGAAATGTTCCAGCACTTCCAGTGCTTCCGGCTCGGCGGCGTTGGCGGCATCAAAAAACGATTTGCCATTCAGGGGGGCATCTTCGGGCAGGGCCTTGCGGGCGCGGTACCACTTGAGCAGGTATTTGGTGCTGCACTGGCAGGCCATGTTTTTTTCCGCGTTCTCCCATTCGTCGGCGTTGGTGTTCACAAAGCTGTACTCCCCGGCGGTAAAGTGCACGCCGCGCACCAGCTGGCCGTTGGCAATGATGCCGCCGCCCACGCCGGTGCCGATGATGAACACCGCCGCGTTGCAGCAGCCCTGCAATGCACCGGCCCGCAGCTCGGCAATGGCCGCGGCTTTGCCATCGTTTTCCAGCGTGACCGGGCAGCCGCACGTTTCGCGCACCAACTGGCCCACCTGTGTGCCGGTGTTGTACAAAAGGGCCCCGCCGTTGGAAACATAGCCGGTGTGGGTGTCCACAAAGCCGGGCAGGGCCATGGCGATGCCGCTTACTTCATTCCGGCGCGGTGCATACAGTGCGTATAAAGCGTCGAGAAAATGCTCCTGCGTATCCTGCGGTGTGGGCACCGAACCGGCGTCAAAGCGGTGCAGCTGCTCGTCCATCACCGAATACTTGATCTCGGTGCCGCCTACATCAAAAACCATGACCTTCATTGTGCCTGCCTCCGGTAATGTTATTTCTGGTTTTATTATGGCAAATTGCGTTTGGAATGTAAAGAGAAAAGCGGCAAAAACAGCACGGCTTTATAAGAAGCTGTTTTTCTGGTGAAAAAACAACCCGGAAAGATCCGCAGATTTTTCCGGGTCATAAATTCAAAATAATAATTCCGCTAACGATGCCCAGAGTGAAACGGAGGGCATTTTAGAACGTGTTACAGTTTGCTCAGCTGCGGGCCCTGCGCGGTGTCCTTGACCGCCCAGCCCAGCTCGGTCAGCTGTGCGCGGATGGCGTCGGCGGTGGCCCAGTCCTTGGCCTTCTTGGCGGCGGCGCGCTTAGCCACCAGCTCAGTCACCTCGGCGGGCACCTCGTCCTTCTTGCGGTTGTACAAAAGGCCCAGTACGCCGGTGATCTCGTCAAATGCGGCGGCGGCGGTTTCCAGAGCGGCTTTGCTGGAAGCAGCAGACAGCGTGTTGATCTCCTTGACCAGATCGAACACCGCAGCCAGTGCATCCGGGGTGTTCAGGTCGTCGTCCATGGCGGTGCAGAATTTCTGCTTTGCCTCCGCAGCCTTTTCCTTTAGGGTCTCGTCGGTGCCGAATTCCGCCTTGGTGAGGGCAAAGTCCAGATTCTCACGGCAGGTGTACAGGCGCTCCAAGCTGTTCTTGCAGCTCTCAATGAGGTCCACGGTGTAGTTCAGCGGCATCCGGTAGCCTGCGGTCAGCATGAAATAGCGGATGGGCTCGTAGCCGTAGATGCCCGCCACGTCCCGCACAGTGAAGAAGTTGTGCAGGCTCTTGGACATCTTCTGATTGTCCACGTTGATGAAGCCGTTGTGCATCCAGTAGCGGGCGAACTCGCAGCCGTTGGCGCACTCGCTCTGGGCGATCTCGTTCTCGTGGTGGGGGAAGATCAGATCCTGACCGCCGCAGTGCAGGTCGATGGTCTTGCCCAGATGGGTGCGGCTCATGGCGCTGCACTCGATGTGCCAGCCCGGGCGGCCCATGCCGTAGGGGCTTTCCCATGCAGGCTCGCCGGGCTTGGCGGCCTTCCACACGGCAAAGTCGGCGGGGTCCTCCTTCAGGTCGTCGTCCATCTGGCTGCGCAGCTCACGGTTGCCGCTCTCGAGGTCGTCCAGCTTCAGGTGGCTCAGCTTGCCGTAGCCGGGGTCGCTCTTCACCCGGAAATACACATCGCCGTTCTTGGCAACGTAGGCGTGGCCGGAGTCGATCAGGTCCTTCACGATATCTAGGATCTGCTGGATATGCTCGGTAGCGCGGGGCTGGACGGTGGGCTTTTTGCAGTTCAGGCCGGCGGCATCCTTGAGGTACTCGGCCTCAAAACGCTGGGCCACTTCCTTCATGGAGGTGCCCTCCTCCTGACCCTTCTTGATGAGCTTATCGTCAATATCGGTGATGTTGGAAACATAGATCACCTTGTTGCCGCGGTACTCAAGGTAGCGGCGCAGGGTATCGAACACGATCAGCGGGCGTGCGTTGCCGATGTGGATATAGTTATAAACGGTAGGGCCGCAGACGTAGATGCGGTATTCACCGGGCACCTGCGGAACAAATTCTTCTTTCTGGCGGGTCAGCGTATTGAAAATCTGCATGGCTGTTTCTCCTTTTTTACTTTTTTCATTATAACGGTGTACAGAAGGGAAGTCAAGAAAAAACGACCGCTCCCGGCGCATTCTGCACACCGGAAACGGTCGTTTTGCAAATCAGGAGCTTACCCGGGATACCGGTTCACTTCCAGCAGTTCCTCCGCACGCTTCACCTGCTGGGCGGTAGGCGGCACGGCGTCTGGCAGCGGATAAGGGATGCCCAGCTTCTGCCACTTGAACAGACCCAGTGTGTGGTAGGGCAGCACCTCCACCCGCTGCACCGTTTTCAGACTGCGGATAAAGTCTGCGGTCCTGCGCAGGCCCTCCTCGTCGTCGGTCAGGCCGGGCACCAGCACATGCCGGATCCACAGCGGCACGCCGAGGTCCGAGATGCGGCGCGCCATGGCAAGGATGTTGGCATTGTCTTTGCCGGTGAGCTGCCGGTGGCGTTCCGGGTCGATTTCTTTGAGGTCGAGGATGACCAGACTGGTGGAGCGCATCAGCCGGTCAAAAGCGGCAAGGTATACCGGGTCGTCGGGCCGGAAGGGCTGTCCGGCAGTGTCCAGAGCCGTGTGCACGCCTTTGGAGCGGGCCAGCTCAAAGAATGCCGTCAGGAACTCCATCTGCCGCAGCGGCTCACCGCCGCTGACCGTGATGCCGCCCTTTTTGCCCCAGTAGTTGCGGTAGCGGTAGACCCGCTGGAACAGCTTTTCCACCGTCCATTCCTCGCCGCCCTCCGCAGCCCACGTTTCCGGGTTGTGGCAGTATTTGCACCGCAGGGCACACCCCTGCAAAAACACCACAAAGCGCACGCCGGGGCCGTCCACAGAGCCGAAGGATTCCAGCGAGTGGACATAGCCGATGGGGTTACAGGGCTGCATGGCAGGTGCGGGAGATAACGTCCATCTGCTGCTCGCGGGTCAGGTCGATGAACTTGACGGCGTAGCCGGAAACGCGGATGGTGAAGTTGGCGTACTCCTCCTTCTCGGGGTGCTCCATGGCGTCCAGCAGCTTCTCCTTGCCAAAGACGTTCACGTTCAGGTGATGTGCACCCTGATCGAAGTAGCCGTCCATGACCTGCACCAGATTCTCCACACGCTCGCCTTCGCTGTGGCCCAGAGCGTCCGGGTTGATGGTCTGGGTGTTGGAGATGCCGTCCAGTGCCCAGTGGTAGGGCAGCTTTGCCACCGAGTTCAGAGAAGCCAGCAGGCCGTTCTGCTCTGCGCCGTAGCTGGGGTTTGCACCGGGAGCAAACGGGGTGAATGCGGCACGGCCATCGGGCAGAGCGCCGGTGTACTTGCCGTACACCACGTTGGAGGTGATGGTCAGGATGGAGGTGGTAGCCTCGGAGTTGCGGTAGGTGTGGCGCTTCTTGATCATCTCAAGGAAGGTGCGCAGCAGCCACACGCCGATCTCGTCGGCACGGTCGTCGTCGTTGCCGTACTTGGGGAAGTCGCCCTCGATCTCAAAGCCGGTGGCAAGGCCGCTCTCGTCACGCACCACCTTGACCTTGGCGTACTTGATGGCGCTGAGGGAGTCGATCACGTGGGAGAAGCCTGCAATGCCGGTGGCAAAGGTACGGCGCACGTCGGTGTCGATGAGGGCCATCTCGGCTTCCTCATAGTAGTACTTGTCGTGCATGTACTGGATCAGGTTCAGCACATTGACGTACAGGCCTGCCAGCCAGTCCAGCATCTGGACATACTTGGGCAGCACCTCGTCATAGTTCAGGTACTCGCTGGTGATGGGGGCATAGTTGGGGCCGCACTGCTCGTGGCTCTTCTCGTCCACGCCGCCGTTGATGGCATACAGCAGACACTTGGCAAGGTTGGCGCGGGCACCGAAGAACTGCATCTCCTTGCCGGTCTGGGTGGCAGACACGCAGCAGCAGATGGAGTAATCGTCACCCCACACGGGCTTCATCACGTCGTCGTTCTCATACTGGACAGAGCTGGTATCGATGGACACCTTGGCGGCATATTTCTTGAAGCTTTCCGGCAGGGCGGAGGAGTACAGAACGGTCAGGTTCGGCTCCGGTGCGGGGCCCATGTTTTCCAGCGTGTGCAGGAAGCGGTAGCAGTTCTTGGTGACCATGCTGCGGCCGTCCATGCCGATGCCGCCCACTTCCAGCGTTGCCCACACGGGGTCGCCGGAGAACAGCTGGTTGTAGCTGGGGATGCGGGCGAACTTGACCATGCGGAACTTCATGACCATGTGGTCGATGAGCTCCTGTGCCTGGCTCTCGGTCAGGGTGCCGTTGTCCAGATCGCGCTGGATGTAGATATCCAGGAAGGTGGAGATGCGGCCCACGCTCATGGCGGCGCCGTTCTGGGTCTTGATGGCGGCCAGATAGCCAAAGTACAGCCACTGGCAGGCTTCCTTGGCGTTCTTGGCGGGCTGGGAGATATCGTAGCCGTAGGCCTCGGCCATCTTCTTCATGCCCTTCAGGGCGTTGATCTGGCGGGCGATCTCCTCGCGCAGGCGGATGACCTCGTCGGTCATGGTGCCGTCGCCGCAGTTGGCGAAGTCCTCCTGCTTGAACTTGATCAGTGCATCGATGCCGTACAGCGCCACGCGGCGGTAGTCGCCCACGATGCGGCCGCGGCCGTAGGTGTCCGGCAGGCCGGTGATGATGTGGGTGTGGCGGGCCGTCTTCATCTCGGGGGTGTAGGCGTCGAACACAGCCTGATTGTGGGTGCGGGTGTAGTCGGTAAAGATCTTGTGCAGCTCTTCGCTGGGCTGGTAGCCGTAGGTGGTGCAGGCCTGCTCTGCCATCTTGATGCCGCCGTAGGGCATAAAGGCGCGCTTCAGGGGCTTGTCGGTCTGCAAGCCGACGATCTGCTCCAGCTCCTTCAGGCTTTCGTCGATATAGCCGGGGCCGTAAGCAGTCAGGCCGCTGACGACTTCGGTCTCCATATCCAGCACGCCGCCCTTGGCGCGCTCGGCCTTTTGCAGCTTTTGCAGGGCACCCCACAGCTTGTCGGTGGCTTCGGTGGGGCCGGCCAGAAAACTCTCGTCGCCGTCATACGGGGTATAGTTCTTCTGGATGAAGTCGCGCACGTTGACTTCTTCTTTCCAGATGCGGCCCTCAAAGCCTTCCCACTGTTCAAAATTGATCATTGGAACCTCCTTGCTCCATTCCATGCTGTTGGTTAGCATGGTCTAACTGTTGAGCCTTTGAAAAGCCGCTCTCGGTTGGCGGCTTTCTGGGGGCGAAACGGTCTTGAACTGCCGGCTGCGGCAGCCCTGACTACAAGGTGTAGACAAAAATGAAAACCTGCCCACAAAATCTTGCGTTATTATAATAGCAAGAACCACTTAAAAAAGCAATAGAAAACAAGTGGGTTTTCTTCCAAAGCAAAGGGCTTTCTTTGGGCAGAATGTAGAAAAAAAGCCGAAATCCCGGCGGCACACCCCTTTTGCGAAAAAAATCGCAAAATAAGGGTTGACAAGACTAACCGGCTATGGTATTCTGTTCTCGCAACGAGGTTAGGCTAATCTAACCAATTCGCCGGACTACGTTGCACCAGAAAAACGGGAGCCACTGCAAGGGCTTCTGCGAAAACCCAAGTTTGTCGCGGCGAGGCCGCTCCATCTTGCTTACGCAAGACCGCTTTGTGGCTTAAAAGCCCCACTGGGGCTTTCATTGCTGCGCAAACGCCAATTCCTCCATTCCATTCTCTTTTTTCAAGTGAGCTGTGGTTTTTGTTTGCTCCCACGGCTCGATGCGCGGCATTCGGTGTGATTGGTACCGCACAGAGTGCAAAAGAAAAACAAAAACGGGACATGCAGCTTGACCACCTGCATGCCCCGTTTTTTGTTTTATAAGGGATAACGGCCTCGCCCTCTCCGTCATCGCTGCGCGATGCCACCTCTCCAAAAGTGAGAGGCTTTGGCATCACGGAAAAGCATTTTGGTTTCGCCAGAGGCTCTCCCTTTGAGGAAAGACTTCCCCCGCGCCGGGGGAAGATGTCGCGAAGCGACAAAAGGGGGAATCTGCCGAGCAGAGCGAGGCTGAGAGGGCGAGGATGCCGACCTCAAAGAGTTGGTTTATCTGCAATTATCCTACGATCTCCGCCAGCGTTTGATACACCTCTTCCGCCCCGCCCTTAGGCGTTTTGATCTTTACGAACTGGCTGTTCACGATGGCGGTGCCGTCGGAATAAACGGTGAACAGCAGGTTGTTGTTTTCGGCATCGTCATAATAGCTCACGGTGACAGAATCCACCGGATATTCGTGGCTGTAGGAGGAATAATTCTGGTTGAAGCGTTTGACGCAGACAACGCCGGAAAGCAGCGCGCTGACCTGCTGGTAGGCTGCATCCGTGGAAGAGAGCACCTGATAGTCCATTTCAGTGGAGCGGGCAAAATTCTGGGTGTGCTCCACCCGCACACCGGCCTGTGTGCTGGCTGCGATCTTGCTGCCGAGGTCGATCTTTGCGGAAGGAAAAACCAGCACCAGCGCAAGCAGCACCAGCAAAACGATGCCGAACCGGGACAGGATGCTTTTTTCTTTCATAGCGGTCATGCCTCCTTTGGCGGGCTCATTGCGGCGTGCCGCTGGGCAAAGAAGAAGCCCACGGCGCTGACGGCGAACACCACGTAGTAGCTGGCAATGCGGTAGAGCATCATCACGCTCATCACCTCGCCGCGCTCCAAAAAGCAGCCGAACACCAGCAGAAAGGCGGTCTCGATGGAGCCCATGCCGGCCACGTTGGGCAGAGCGTTGGAGAGGAACAGCATCAGGCTGGTGAGCAGCTGTACCTGCCAGAAGCCGAGCAGCGGCAGGCCCATGAACCGGATGCACAGGTAGGGCAGGCAGAACAGCCCAAACAGCTTGACTGCTTGCAGGGCCAGAATTTTGGCACAGCGGGGCTTATCCGCCAGCAGACGGCGGCTCTCCTCGCCCAGAACATCCAGCTGCTGCTGCCAGTCGGCGCGGCGCTGCTGCCATTTTTCCGTTTTGGGCAGCAGACGCATCAGCCAGCGGGCGAGGTCCTGCACCAGCGGCGAAACGCACACCAGCACCAGCACCACGATCACCGCCGCCACTACAGCGTATGCCGTGGGCAGGTAGTTCATCACACCGGTGGTGTTGGCGGCAAGCCATTTGTACTGCAAAAGCAGCATCACGGTGGCGTACAGCAGCACGGTGGATTTGTGGAACACATATTGCAGGGTCATAAGGCCCACACACGGGCCCACCGGCAGGCCGCAGCGGTGCAGATACCATGCCTGCACCGGCATGGCGCCCGCACCCAGCGTGACCACATTGCCAAAGGTGCCGCACCATGCGTTATCAATGGCCTGCCAGAACGTGAAGCCCGGCAGGCGGCTGCGCACGATGAGAAAGGAGACACACCCCTCCAGCAGCGGATAGCTGAGGCCGACGGCCAGCACAGCCAGCACCTGCCACACCGAAAGCTGTGCAAGCGCTGCGGTGATCTCGGCCCAGTGGTCTTTGAACAGCAGCACAATGACGCCGGTGAGTGCGGCAAGCACCAGCAGCGAGATCACAGTTTTTTTGCGGGAAGGTGCGGCGGAGGTGGGTTGGCTCATAGAGGGAACAGGCTCCTTTCAGACGGAATTGTTTGATAAAAGTATAACACACCAATGGCTGCTCTTTGTGAACGGAACCGGAATTTTCTTGCGCAATTTGAATGGAATGATAAAAAAGATTGAGAATGGCTTCCGCTTCGCTCTAGCCGTAATAGCGGAAATATTATTTTATAAATTTCGAAAGCCAGAAAATCTGCGGATTTTCTGGCTTTCGATTTTCACGAAAAGGGGCCGTGACGATAAAATGCATGAAATATAGAAAATGCAGGGCATGGTTACGGCCTTCCCTGTGAAAAAGTAACTCCGAAACGACCGCGGTCATTTCGGAGTTACAAATCTAAAATAAATTTTCCGCTGAAAATGCCCAGAGTGAAACAGAGGGCATTCAAGTGGTCAGCTCATTCACCAGCCGCTTGAGGGTGGCAACGTAGGCTTCGTTGGAATAATATTTCTCGTACATCTTCCGGCAGTCGGCTTTCATAGCCGCCAGCTGGTCGGTGTGCAGGATGGCATATTCCAGCACCTTTGCCAGCTGATCCGGATCGTCATTCTTGTACACAAAGCCGTCCACGCCCTCGGTGATGAGCCCGGCGGTGCCGGTGTGCTCCGATACGATGGACGGCTTGCCGAAGATCAGCCCCTCGGTGACGAAGGTGGGCATGGGGTCGTCGCGGGAAGCGCACACCACGCAGGTGCACTGGTCCATCAGGGACTTGATCTCAGGGCGTTCCAGCCGCTTGCGGTAGAACACGGTGTCCGGGTAATCCTCCACAAGGGCGTCCACGGTGCACTTGATGCTCTTGTCTGCGGCCTTGCCCACGAACAGGAAGGCGGCTTTCTGCCGTACCTCGGGCTTGAGCAGCCGGATGGCATTGCAGAAAATGTCCTGACCTTTGCGCGGCTCAAAAGAACCCACGGTCACGAACAGCGGCCTGCCGCCCGCATAGCTGATATCGTAGGGCGGGAAGCTCTCCTGTGCGTAGTCCGGCAGGCCGTAGATCAGCTGTGCAATGTCAAGATCCGGCCGCACGGAGTGCATGGCGGCGGTAGCGTGGGAGCCCACGGCACACACACGCACATTGGATTCCAGCGTTTTGGGGATCTTGTGCGCAATGAACGGGTAGCCTGCAAAGGCATCGTGCAGCCACCACAGCACCGGCACAAAAGAGCCGTTCAGGGTGTTCACAGCGGCGGCTTCCACCACGGTGTTGGCCAGCACAAAATCGGCACTGGTGGCAAGGCCCCACAGCGCCGAACTCATCACGCAGTCGCTGCGGGTAACAACAGCAGCGCCGGCGTCCAGAAACAGCGGCAGGGAACCGTCGTCCGCCGGACCCAGCACCACCACCTCAAAGCCCATACTGCGCAGCACCGGCACGGCGCTTACCAGCACGATGGGCGCACCGGTCATGGTGAGCTCGTGGCTCAGGATGAGCGCACGCTTTCCGCCTGCCGAGAACACATCGTCCGCACACAGCTCCCGCCGGAAGTGCAAAAGCGCCTGCGGGATGCGGCGGCAGTTTCCGGCCATGGTGGTGGCAAGGCGCAAAAGCTCGGTGACGCTGTCCCTGCCGCGGGCAGCGTCGCGGATGCGGTCCAGAAGCTGCCGCGATACCATGGCACACCGGCTGCACGGAATGTGCTGGGTGCTCAGGTAAAGGGCGGTGGAGCCGTCAAAGCCAAAAGCGGCGTCGCACACCACAAGGTCGGCGCCGGTGCGCAGGGCATCGGCAAAGTAGGTCAGCGCGGTGGAGGTGCATTCCAAGTCCTCACTCACCAGCAAAACGCCCGATACGGCGTCGGTCAGCTGGCCTTCCAGCTGGGTGACCAGCCGGAACTTGCGGTGCAGCTGGTTTTCCAGCGCGTGCTCCAATGCCTGATGGCGGCCCGGCGCATACACCAGCAGATAGGTGCTCTGGGTGTCGGTATAAACCTGCTTTGTCAGCTGCTTACGCTGTAGGGTGCTGTAACTGCTGTACATGTCAAAACTCCTCTGCGATCAAGATCTGCGGCGCAACAGCCGGTGCAGGGCACGCAGCGGTGCGGTGAGCCGCCAGCTGCTGCTTTCGTACAGGTTTTCCAGCGAGTTTTCGTAAGCAGCCTGACTGTTTTGCAGAGCGGCCAGCTGGTTGTTCAGCCGGGTGATCTCGGCGCGGGAGGTTTGCAGCTGGCCTTGCAGATCGTTCTGCTCGGCCTCGGCTTGCAGCTTGATGGCGCTCAGCGCTTGCAGCAGGGCCTTGCCGGGCTGCTCGTGCTGGAAGCGGCCCAGCGGATAGTAATGATAGGTGACGGCAAACTTCATCCCGGCGGCAAAAGGCACGGTGCTGCGCACGGTCAGGTTCGGGTCCACGTCCAGAAACAGCAGGCAGTCCTCTTGCAGGTGAATGCCGTTCACAGCGCGGCATTCCAGCCGCTCGTCCGAGATGCTCAGGTCGGTCACACAGCAGGCCAGCTCGCCGGGGTCCAGCCGCAGCGCACGGGCGTCTGTGGGCAGGGTGAACACCGCTGAGACCTCGTGGGTCAGCTCATCGTAGGCGTCCTCGGTAACGGTCAGGCACTCCCGCGGGGAATAGCCGGAGCCGGAATCGTAGAACAGCTGCGGCAGGGTGAGAGCGGCAGGCTCGTTGTCACTGCCGTGCTTTGCAAGGGCTGCCTGATAATTCAGCACCTGCTGTTCCAGCTCCAGACACCGCTCGGCCAGCCGGGATACACCTTCGTCGGATAGCTTGAGCTGCTGCTCCAGATCGGCAGCGCGGCTTTGCGCCGCAGCAAGGGTCTCGGGAACGTCCTTGTTCATAACCGGATTCTCCTCTTACTTTTTTATGATAGGCTGCACCGCAGCAGCCGGAAAAAACACATCAATGGCGGGCCGTATAGTGCACCGCCGGTGTTCTGCGCCGCGCCGGAAAGAACCGGATGATCAGCGCGCGGCGTGCCCGCAACAGCTCGCACACCAGCCAGATGGACCCCATGGCAATGGCGTATTGCAGCCACATGCCCAGCACCGGCTGTGCCGAAAACTTTGCCACCATCAGGTACCATGGGATGGCGATCAGCTCCACGGTATGTATGCAGAAGATGTGCAGCGAGCGCCGGCCCACGGCTTCCAGAAAACGCACGACGGGGCCATGTGCACGGCTGAGCCGCAGGAACAGCCGGATGAACAAAAGCCCGGCGGCACCGTCCAGAAAGATACTCAGCGGCCCCAGCGACCACTCAGCCAGCGAGATGCAGTCGGTGGTGCGGGTGGCAAGTGCACCCACGGCGATGAAGGCTGTGGCGGCCAGCAGGCCCGCAAATACTTTGGGCGGCAGTTTTGCGTCCAGCAGGTGGTGTTTTTTGGCAATGAAGCCAAGGTAAAGGTAAGGCACCACAACAGCGCCTTGGATCAGGCAGAAGGGCAGCGCCCATGCAAGGCTGGCACCCCAGCCAAGGACCGCGCACCCGGCCACAGCCCACGGGATGTACCGCTCCGGGAAGATGTTTAGGATCACGTCCAGTAAGATCCAGCCCACCAGCAGTGCCAGCAGGTACCACATGGGCCCGCAGGAGAAAAATTCCTGCCCGAAATACTCCGCTGTGTGCGGCAGGCCCAGCAGGAAACCGCCGGTCACTTTGATCGATTCACCGATGGTGCCGGGCAGGTACCGGAACGTCTTATAATGAATGATAAAGTGCAGCACGCAGGTGAACAGCATGGTGTACAGGTACGGTTTGAGCAGGCTCTTTAGCTGCTGGTGGATGCACTTGCCGATGGAGCGCTTGCGGAAGCCGTAGCCGCTGGCAATGAAAAACGCGGCCATCAGTGCTTCGCGGTAGATAAACGGGAAAAAGGCCGTCAGCGAAAGGCCGCTGACCGACTGCATGGGGTAAAGCTCGGCAGTATGCGCGAACACGATGGTAAGCATGCCGGCGCCCTTGAGCATATCGAACATGCCAATGGAACTGGCGGTACGGGGCTTTGTTCCTTCCATGAAACAGGGTCCTTCCTAAGCGCGGGGCCGGATCCGCAAAGCAGACTGCCGCGCAATGTGTAGATTTTCAACAAAAAAATACAAAATTATAAGGATATAAATTCAGTATAATGCTTTTTGTGCAGGCTGTCAATTTTGAATTGTCCATCCGGCAAGGGAAGTGTTGCCATTTGCAATAAAAAGTGGAGGAAATGGCGGCGCGTTTTGCCGCGAAAGGTAGAAATTGCATCGGGAGTCAATAAGATGCGCAATATTTTATTACCAATATTGGAAATTAAATGTTGCGAAATGCTTGCATTGGCACAGGGGTTATTGTATACTGGGCACAGTCAGGAAAAGTTTGGCAGAAACTGTATGCCGGACCGAATGAGAAAAGTGGAGGCAGAAAAATGATCACATCGTTATATCAGTCCCTTTGCAATATGGAAACCAACATCGCAGACCGTGTGGCCCTGCGCTGGTATGATGAAGAAAAGCAGGCGGTGGCCGAGGTGCACTACGCACAGTATGCGCAGGACCTGCGCCGCTTTGTGGCGTTCCTGCATGCAGAGTATGGCGACGTGCGCGGCAAACGTGTGGCTATTCTGGCCCGCAACAGCTACCAGTATGTCATCTGCATGTATGGCACGGTCATTGCCGGGGCCGTGGCTGTGCCGCTGAACCTTGGCAAGGACTGGGATGCCATCTCCTACGAGCTGGGCCTCACCGAGCCGGTGTGCATCCTGCACGATGGCGAGTTCGCGGAGCGGGAGCCTGCCCTCACCGAGACCTACGGAAGCATCCTGAAGCCTATGGACGCCTTTGCAGGCTATGAGCCTGCCGGGGATGTGACCGAGGTGGAGGACCTTTCGGCTCTGGCCTTTATCATGTTCACCTCCGGCACCACCGGCCGCAGCAAGGGCGTCATGCTGAGCCAGAAGAACCTGTTCAGCGCCATGCCGGCTTTTCTGGACCCCTTTGACGATGTGAAGAAGTATACGGGCTGGGACACCGATGCGTTCTCGTCCCTGTCCGCCCTGCCCATGTTCCACATCTCCGCCATGACCAGCCTTGTTTCGTGGAGCATCACCGGCCACTCCATCAACCTGTGCAACAACCTGAAGTATTTCTACCGTGATCTGGGTGCCATGCACAGCGAGGTGATGGCGGTGGTGCCGGTGCTGCTGAAGAGCATCTACAGCGATGTGATGAAGGGCCGCCGTGACCGCCTGAACGGCCTGTGCGTGCTGACCTGCGGCGCTGCCATGTTCGACCCCAAGATGCTGAGCGATATGATGGAAAAGGGCTTCTTTGTGGCCCAGATGTACGGCCTGACCGAGACCTGCGGCGACGGTGCATGGAACTCCTCGCAGGAGGCAAAGTACCTGACCAGCGTGGGCCATGTGGACCTCAGCTGTGAATACAAGCTGGACGGCGGCGAGCTTTGCATGCGGGGCGACCCCATCATGCTGGGCTACTACAAGGACCCGGAAGGCACTGCGGAAGTCATTGATGCGGACGGCTGGTTCCACACCGGTGACATTGCCCGGGTGGAAGAGGATGGCTACATGTACCTGACCGGCCGCAAGAAGAACGTGATCATTCTGGACAGCGGCGAGAATGTGAGCCCCGAGGAGCTGGAGAAGCTGCTGGTGCCCTGTGCGGACATTCAGGAGTGCATCGTGAAGGAAAAAGATAAGAAGATCTGTGCCCTCATCTACTGTGACCCTGCAAAACAGGATGCAGTGAAGGAATTCGTCACCGGGGTCAACCGCGGCCTGCCGCTGTACAAGCGCATGGTGCCGGAGTTCAGCGCACAGCCGCTGCCCCGCAACGCGGCAGGCAAGCTGCTGCGCCAGTAAGGGCCGGCCGGAAAGAGAAAATGAATATGAACGGGACAGAACCCCAAAACCTTTATGAGCTGGTCACCCGGAACATGGAGCAGCGCTTTGCGGACCGTGCAGCCTTCCGCTGGTACGACGAAGCAGCGGACACCGTGTACTGCAAAACCTACCGTGAATGCGCACAGGATATCCGCCGGGCGGTAAGCTATTTTAAAAATACCATATCGGAACTGCGCGGCAAGCGCATCTGCCTGTGGAGCAATAACAGCTACGCATACGCCGTCAACTGCTATGGCATCATGCTGGCGGGCGGCGTTGTGGTGCCGCTGAACCAGCGCAAGAGCTGGGACGAGCTGAGCTATGAGCTACAGCTGGTGGAGCCTGCCGCTATCCTGACCGATGGCGAGGACTACGGCTGCAATGCCGAAGTGCAGGCGGCTTATGGCAGCATCCTGCGGCCCATGGACGGCTTTGCTGCCTGTGAGCCCGGAGCGCTTGCCGATGACCGCGACCCCGAGGCGCTGATGGTGCTCATGTTCACCTCCGGCACCACGGGCCGCAGCAAGGGCGTCATGCTGTGCGAGCGCAATTTCTTTGCGGTCATGCACCATCACGTCAGCGTGGGTCGTCATATCTGCGAGGCAAAGCAGGACCCGGACCTCATCGTGGACCACCTGACGGCGCTGCCCATGTTCCATCTGGGAGCCTTTGGCTGTCTGTTCAGCGGGCCATGGATGGGCTGGGCGCAGAATCTGGGCAGCCTGCGCTCTTTCTATAAGGATCTGCAGCGGATGCCAAGCCAGGATATGGCTGCGGTGCCGGTGCTGGTGGAATCCATTCATCACGACCTGATGAGCGGCAGGCGGGAAAAGCTGGGCCAGCTCTGGGCGCTGAACTGCATGTCTGCCATGTTCAATCCGCAGACGCTGCTGGACCTGACTCGCAATGGCATCCTCATTTCGCAGTTTTATGGCTGCACCGAGACCACCGGCGGCGGACTGATCAACTTTGCCGCAGACCCGGAGCACATCGGTGCTGTGGGCAAGCCGGACGGCCACTGTGAGTTCAAGCTGGAGGACGGCGAGATCTGCCTGCGCGGCGGCGATGTGATGCTGGGCTACTACAAGGACCCGGAGAGCACCGCCGAGGTCATTGATGCCGAGGGCTGGTTCCACACCGGCGACCTTGCCCGGCAGGACGCCGAAGGCTATGTGTTCCTGACCGGCCGCAAGAAGAACCTCATCATTCTGGACAGCGGCGAGAACGTGAGCCCGGAAGAGCTGGAAACGCTGCTGGGCAAATGCCCGGCCGTGCAGGAATGCCTTGTAAAAGAAAAGGGCAAAAAGATCTGCGCTGTGGTTTACTGTGCAGAGAAGGATCAGCCCGAAGTGCGCGCATTCATTACGCAGACGAACCGCACCCTGCCGCTGTATAAGCGCATGAGCGCGGTGGAATTCAGCAGCGGGCCGCTGCCCCGCAACGCCATGGGCAAACTGCTGCGCTGAACACAGGAGGAAACAAAACAATGAGCAAGATCAGAGTGCTGGATAACGTCTACGACCTTATCACCATCAACATGGAGGACCGCTTCAAGGATAACGTGGCCTTCCGTTTTTACGACACTGCAAACGACGCCGTGACCACCATCCTCTATAAGGATTATGTGCAGGATATCCGCAAGGCGGTGAATTACTTCCAGTCCACCATCCCGGACATCAAGGGCAAAAAGATCTGCCTGCTCACCAAGAACAGCTACGAGTACGCCGTGAACACCTTTGGCGTGGTGGCAGCCGGTGCAGTGCTGGTGCTGCTGAACCAGCGCAAGAGCTGGGACGAGCTGAGCTATGAGCTGGGCCTTGTGGAGCCGGATGCCATCCTGACCGACGGCGACGACTACGGCTTCAATGACCAGCTCAAGGCTGCCTACGGCGATATCCTCCGCCCCATGGACGGCTTCCGCAGCTATGAGCCGGGCGAGCTGACCCGCTGCATCGACCACGAAGCCCTGATGATCCTGATGTTCACCTCCGGCACCACGGGCCGCAGCAAGGGCGTGATGCTGAGCGAGAAGAACTTCTTCTCGGTGATGCGTGCCCACACCCAGATCGGTGAGCACATGATGGAGTATAAGCACGAACCGGACCTTGTCATGAGCCAGTACACCGTGCTGCCCATGTTCCATCTGGGTGCGTTCATCTGCCTGTTCTCGTGGGCCCATGCGGGCTGGGCACTGAACGTCAGCAGCGATATCCGCAACTTCTATAAGGAGATGCAGCGGATGCCCAGTCAGGCCATGGCGGTGGTGCCCGTGATCATGAACTCGCTCCACCACGATGTGATGCGCGGCCGTAAGGACCGTCTGGGTGAGCTGTGGGTGCCCATCTGCTCGTCTGCCATGTTCGACCCGCAGGTGATGCTGGACATGGCAAACAACAACATGTTCGTGGTGCAGACCTACGGCAGCACCGAGACCTGCGGCGACGGCATCATCAACTATGCACAGGATGCAAAGCACATCGGCGCCGTGGGGCAGGGCAACGATTATCTGGACTACAAGATCGCCGAGGACGGCGAGCTGTGCATGCGCGGCGACAGCATCATGCTGGGCTATTACAAGGACCCGGAGGCCACCGCCGAGGTCATTGACGCGGACGGCTGGTTCCACACCGGCGACCTTGCCCGCAAGGACGAGGACGGCTACTATTTCCTGATCGGCCGCAAGAAGAACCTCATCATTCTGGACAGCGGCGAGAACATCAGCCCCGAAGAGCTGGAAGGCATCGTGGGCAAGTGCGAAGCCGTGAAGGAATGTGTTGTAAAAGAGATGGGCAAAAAGATCGGCGTGGTGGTGTACTGCGATGCCGACCAGCAGCAGACCGTGCGGGACTTCATCACCGAGGCAAACCGCACCCTGCCCCTCTACAAGCGCATGAGCGCAGTGGAGTTCAGCGCTGAGCCGCTGCCCCGCAACGGTGCAGGCAAGCTGCTGCGCCAGTGATGTGACGGGTGCCCGGATGCATAAAAATGCCGGGAAACCGGCATCCTGAAAACAGAAGTTCCGACAAAAAACAAAGCTTTGCTGCCGGAACCCTTGCACACAGGGGCAAATCAGGGTATTATAAGAGAGATGCAGAAACCTGCATCGATCATCCGTCACGGAAAGGAAGAAAATTTTCTATGGAACGAGCAGAAATCATTTCCCAGATCCTGGCTATTCTTGAAGATGTTGCCGAGGTGTCCCCCGAGGATGTGAGCGAGAGCAGCGTCCTGATGGACGATCTTGATCTTTCCTCGATGGAGATCCTCACCATTGTGGCAGATCTTGAGGAGACCTTCGGCCTGCGCATCCCCGAAAAGGAGCTGCGCAACTTTGTGACCATGGGCGATCTGGTGGATTATCTGGCTGCAAACGTGGGGTAACAGTCCATGAATGAGTCACAGCGCTCGACGGAGTACATCTTTCAGGGAACGATGTACTTTTTCCGTCGGGAGAAGATCCTGTGCCGGTACCAGTTTGCACTGAAAGATGCGGTGGACCCCGCCCTTTTGCAGCGCGCGCTGGATGCCGCACTTTCTGCTGCGCCCTATTACCGGGTGCGGCTGGTGCAGGAAAAGCGGAGTTTTTTTCTGGAGCCGAACCCGAACCCCTGCCTTGTGTATCCGGGCAGTGCACAGCGCGATATCCCCGGCGAGACGAACGAGTATCTGTTCAGCGTGAGCTGTGAGGGGGACACCGTCTATTTTGACTGGTATCATTTCCTCATGGACGGCCACGGGGTGTCGCCCTTCCTCACCCGCATTCTGGAGCAGTACTGCAACCTGCGCTATGGCACAGCGTTTGCAAACACGCCCATCCTGTGCAGCCCGGCCTATGACATCGAGGCCATGATGGAAAAATATCCATCCCCCGCAGCCACCGAGAGCACGATGCAGAGGGACGTGGTGCAGACCTACGAGGGCAGGATGCGCCGCACCCGGGTGCGGCTGACCAAGCAGAGCCTTGTGGACCGGGCCGTGGAGAACGGCGTCAAGCCCTTTACGGCGCTGGCAGGTCTGCTGAGCCTTGCGCTGCGCAGCTATCTGGGCAAGGACGAGATCCAGTATTCCTACTCGGCAGATACCCGCAGGGAAGCGGGCGTGCCGGATGCCCGTTACAACTGCGTGTGCTCCTTCCAGAGCGGCGTGAAGCTGAACGATGACACCCGCCTTGCGGACATCGTGCCGGAGATGAATGCCGAGGTGCTCCGCACCTTGCAGCCCGAAGAAAAGCTGCGCCAGATGGCCCAGCAGATGAGCTGGGTGTACAAGGTGGACCAGCAGAAAGCGCCCCTGCGCATCAAGCAGCGGGTGTTCCAGATGGGCGAGTACATCAGCGGCGTCCCGGCGGATTTCTGGCTCAGCTATCTGGGCAATCCGCTGCTGCCCGCCACACCGGAGCTTGAGCAGTACACCAAAGACTTCAACGTTTGGGTGCCGCCGGATGGCGGCTCCATGGGCGTGGAAGCCTCCAGCCTGAACGGCATCATCACCTTGTGCATCGAGAACAAGGCCGAAATGCCCGGCCTTGCCGGGATGATCCGCACCGCCTTTGAAAAAGAGGACATCACGGTGCTGGAAGCCGTGGATCTGGATACATAAGTGCAGAACATAAAAAGCACTCTTTCCGGGCAGGAAAGGGTGCTTTTTTTTGCGTCTTATTCGGTCCGTGCAGGCCGGGTGGTCACTTCGCCGCAGCGCAGGGCCTCCTGTCGGCCGTTCTCTCGCTGGATGATCAGCCGCCCTTCCTCATCGATGGCAAGGGCCTTTGCGGCGTAGGTCTCGGTCTCGGCGCACACCGTCACCCAGTGGCCGGGCACAAAGCACCGGGCGCGGTACTCATCCAGACAGTCAAAGCCGGGGCACAGGGCCAGCAGCTCCCGGGCAATGGCCCCGGCCAGCGCGGCCCGGCTCACAGGGGCAGGCCCGCCGGGATAAAGGCTGCCGGCCTTGGCGGCAAGCTCCGGGGGCCAGTCGGCAGCGGTGGAGGTAAGATTCAGCCCGATGCCCACCACCAGCCATTCCAGCTGTCCGCTTTCAAGGTCGGTGCCGGCCTCGGTCAGGATGCCGCACACCTTTCGGCCCTGATAGTACAGGTCGTTGACCCACTTGATGGCAAGCTCCAGCCCGCAGAGCTTTTTCACGGCACGGCACACCGCCACTGCGGCGCTGATGGTAGCGGTCTGGGCATTGGCGGCGGGCATTTCCGGGCGCAGCAGCACCGAGCAGTAAACGCCCTTGCCTGCCGGGCTTTCAAATCTCCGGCCCAGCCTGCCGCGTCCGGTGCTCTGGTGGGCGGTGAGCACCAGCGTGCCATGGGGCGCGCCATCCAGCGCCAGCAGCTTTGCCGTGCGGTTGGAGCTTTCCAGCGTGTCATATAAATAGATGGGGGCAGGGTAGCTTCCGATGGCTTCGGCGCAGAAGGGGTCGCCGCCCGCCAGCCGGTAGCCCCGGCGGGGCGCAGCTTCCAGCGCGTACCCTTGGGCCGTGAGGGCCGCAGCGGCCTTGTGCACGGCAGCGCGGCTCACGCCGAGGGTCTCGGCCAGCTGCTGGCCGGAAACATAGCTGCCCCCGGCAGAGGAAAGTGCCTGCAAAAGTGCCTGACGGGTACTGACAGCCATGGCCGAATGCCTCCTTTTGTGCTATACTACTGCTATTGTACCATAAAAATAAAAGTTTTTGCAGGATTTTGAACGGCTGTTTCGTATGAATGTGCAGAAGGGCAGCGCAGGGGCTGCACTTCACAAAACGGGAAGGAGGTGTGCGGGCCGTTGACGACCTTGGAATTCAGCGCGATGGTGCAGAAATACCAGTCGCTCGTGTATACGGTCTGCCACCAGCTGGTACCGGATGCAGGCGATGCGCAGGACCTGACGCAGGAGACCTTTCTGGCGGCGTGGCGGGCCATCGACCGCTGTCCGCCCGGGTTTGAAAAACAGTGGCTGGTGCGCATTGCATCCAACAAGGCAAAAGACTATCTGCGCAGCGCATGGGTGCGCAGGGTGAACACCCCCGGTGACGAGGTGCTGGCGCTGGAAGGCGCGCCGCCCGGCACCCAGCCGGAACAGCAGGTGCTGGATGCTCTGGGCGAGGAAGCGCTGACCGGTATGATCTTAGCGCTGCGGGAACCCTATAAAACACCCTGCCGTCTGGTGCTGCTGGAACAGCACACCATGGCCGAGGCAGCGCGGCTGTGCGGCCGCCCGCCCAAGACGGTGGAAGCCCAGATCTACCGGGCCAAAAAGATGCTGGCGCAGCAGATATTACAGCGTGAGAGCTGCGGAGAGGAGTGTGTACATGGAACTGTTTGACAAAAACGGCTGCCTGACCGACGAGGGCTTACAGGCCCTGCGGGCCGGGCAGCTGGATGAACTGGGCCGTTTGGAAGCCGCCGAGCATCTTGCCTATTGCGACCGGTGCACCGATCGCTACACGGCCCTGCTGACGGCGGATGTGCTGCAAGAGCCGCCCCGCTCGGCCCACAAGGCCGTGATGGGCGCCATCTGGGTGCGGCTGATGCAGAACACATGGGGCCGTGCCGCTGTGGCCGGTGCGGCGGCTGTGCTGGCCTTTACCATGTGGCGCTCCGGCACCATCAGCCAATGGATAGGCTTCCGGCAGCAGCTGCACAGCTGGGTGCCTTCGGTCAGCCAGAGCCAAGCGGAAGAGCCTGCACAGCTGGGCCGACCGGTGGAGGATGGCCGTCAGCCCGCCAAACCGGAAACACTGGGCCAGCCGGTGGAGGACGAAGAGCCGAAGCCGCAGGCGTCTTTTGCAAAGGCGGTCAATGACCTGCTGTTCGGGGCCCACAGCCCGGCGGCAGAGAACAACAGAGATCTGCCGCTTACCGATCAAAGGAAATGAGGGAATCGATCATGATGAAAAACGGGATTTTGACCTTTATCTTTGCCTTCTGCCCGGGCGCAGGCCAGATGTATCAGGGCTATATGAAGCGCGGTCTTTCGCTGATCACAATGTTCTGCCTGTTCATTGCAATTGGCACTTCCACGCTGGAGGTGCTGACCATCGGCTGTGTCATCGTGTGGATGTACAGCTTTTTTGACACCTTCAATCTCCGGGCGCAGATCGGCACAGGCACCGCCCCGGAGGACGATTATCTGGTGCACATCAACTGGAAGGACCAACGGATGCAGGAGTTCATGCTGGACAGCCACAAGCTGCTGGGCTGGGGCCTCATTGCGCTGGGCGCACTGGTGGCCTACCAGAACATCCTCATGAACACGCTGGGCGACATCGTGTGGCGCTGGGGCAAGCAGAGCCCCTTCTTCCGCGCGCTGTACCTGATGATGGACCAGCTGCCCGAAGTGGTGGTGTGCGTGGCGCTGATCATCTGCGGCGTATGGCTGGTGCGCGGCCCCAAGGGCAAAAAGCAGAAGCCGCACACCGGCGCCGAAGATGCCGATTTTACCGCCTATGCCGCACAGGAAACACCGGCCGAACCGGAGAAAAAGGGCTTTGCCATGCCAAAAATTTCGGCCCTGCTGGGCAGACCCGTGACCCCGGAGGACGAGACGGAGGACGAGGATGGACGAGAAGAATGAGACCGGCTCTGCTGCCCCGGAAACGCCCGCAAAACAGCCGCCGCTGCGCCGGGTGGGCAGCGTTACGCTGGGCGTATGCCTGATCGCAGCAGGCGTGTTCTTTCTGGGCTGGTACTTTGTGCCGGGCTTCCCCACGCAGCTGGTGCTCAAAATTGCCCCGGCGGCAGGCCTTGTGCTGCTGGGCGGCGAGGTGCTGTACTTTGCCCAAAAGCCGGAACGCTGGAAGTACGATTTTATGTCCGTGTTCCTCTGCCTGCTGCTGATGGGCGGGTGCTTCTGTCTGGCGCTGCTGCCCCGTGTGTGGGACGCGTTCGGCCCGGAACGGCACAACACCGGCAGCCAGCTGAGCAAGGAGTACACGGCGGAGGTGTACAACGCCATCCGCAGGGCCGCGCCGGATGTGGGCCTGAAAGACATAGACGGCAGTTTGTACCTTTACAGCAGCGAGGTAAAGACCTTGCAGCAGTATGAGGCCGGCAAAGGCCGTTTGTGCCTGACCGTGGAGCTGTTTGGCCCCTACACCAGCGCCGAGACGTTTGCGCAGGACTGCCGCGCCGTGACCGATGCCATCCAGAGCTGCGGGGTGCAGCCGGACGAGGTGAGTTTTGCGTGGAAAGCGGAGAACCGGCCGGATGCCGCACTGCAAAGCGGTGCACTGCAATACACCGAGCAATACACCCTCCAATTGGACGGCCTTGCCCCGCTGGACTGGACCGCAGAGCAGATGGCCCGCGAAACCAAGGTGGAACACCTGCTGGACGAAGAAAACGAAGAAGAAACGTAAACGAGCCCCGGCTTCTGTGCTGTATACGGAAGCCGGGGCTTTTTCTTCTGGTGCAATGTGGCAAAAAGCTGCATTTTTTTGTAATGATTGATGATTTTTACCAAAAAACCTTGCTTTTTTTCGGGGGGGGTACAATAAGGAAGGAGCGGCGTGGTGCCGCTCCGGCAAAAAAGAACATTGGCAAAGCGGGTGAAAACCCGTGACGCAAAGCTAGAGGGCCTGTAACATGGCAGCCAGCTGCACCGTTCGGAATAGTGACAAGAGCATCGTGCAGCTGCCCGCAGGCAGAGTGCGATGCTCTTTTTTTGCGGCCACAGCAGTGGAAATTTGTGGAAAGAAAGCGAGGAGTTTGTATGAAACTGAAACGGCTTACAAGCTTGCTGATCGCAGGCTGTATGATGGTTTCCATGGTACCCGTATCGGCGGTGACGGCATTTGCGGAGGATAGCACCGGTACCAGTGTGTCTGCAAGTGAAAGCATCACAACGTATGAGCAGCTTAATAATGCCATTGCAAATGCATCGGATGGTGCGAAAATCGTTCTGGATGGTGACATTACAAACGCGGTTACGATTCCGGAAGGAAAAAATATCACGCTGGATCTGAATGGCCACAAAATTGAGGCGACAGGGACGGTTATCGATAATGCAGGTACACTGACGATTACAGATTCGAAAAAGAGCGGCAAGATTATCTCTACAAATAATGTTGCCGTTTTCGTTGAATCGGGGTCGAACACGACCATCGATTATGCCGATATTACAGCTCAGGAATGTGCAATTGCCACTGGCACTGCTGCTGGCTCGACCATCACGATCAATGATGGCGTTTTCACAAGCAAAGATAATGCAGTCGTGTCTGGAAATGGCACGGCGCGCCCTGGTGATTCCAACGAAATCACCATTAACGGTGGTACATTCAATGGCGGGATCACCACTCCTGGCTATGTGGCCTGCGGTATTTATTCGCCTTGGAAGGACGAAATCACGGTCAATAACGGCACGTTCAACATTACTGGCGGTGCGGGCATTGTTGCCCGCGCAGGCAGCGTGACGGTCATTGGCGGTACATTCAACACGACCGGCAATGCTACTGGTAAGGTGGGCGACTCCCGCGTTGTTGTGCCTTGCTCGGCACTGGTTTTTGACAGCGCGGCGGGTTATCCGGCCATGGATGCCCAGTCAACGATCAAGGTCAGCGGCGGTACGTTCAAGTCGGACGATGGTGTTCCGGCCATTACGGTAATACGTCCGGAGCATGATACCGACAATACCAACAAGCGTGTTGCAGTTTCTAACGGTACGTTCAGCACGGACCCGAGCGAGTACTGCGAGAATGGCGACGACATTGTAAACAACAATGGTGTGTTCACCGTGAATCCTAAGATCGATGACGCTGCATCTTCCAGCGGTGACGGCGCAGGCGCTGTGGTTGCAGGTGTTGTGATCGGCACCGGCGTGGCGGCGCTGACTTACCACATTGGCACCGAGATCTATGCAAAGCAGGTGCTGGGTGCAGGCGTGGCCGTGCCCAAGACCCGTGAGGAAGTTGCCCTGAAGGCATGGGAGCTGGCCGGCAAGCCCGCTGTGGCCGCTGAGGGCGAGACCCTGAGCGACGCCGAGCAGGCAGAGCGCTGGGTCGTGGAGAGCGGCCTGATGAAGAACGATGCAAACGGCAGCTTCAACGGCCAGAAGAGAATGCTCAAGCTGGTGGCTCTGCGTACACTGGACGCAGCAAAGAAGCTGGGCTGAGCGCCGCAGATGCGGTGTGCTGCATAAAGCATAAAGCAAACCAAAAGGACCTCCGGCATCTGTCGGAGGTCCTTTTTTAGGTTCCATGTTCCGGGCGCTTTTTGCGTACCGGTAAGCGGAAGTACCGGCCTTACAGCTTTTTGCCGGTGAGCAACTCGTAGGCTTCCAGATACTTGGCAATGGTCTTGTCGATCACATCCTGCGGCAGGTCGTAGTTGCTGTCGGGGTTGGCCTTGAGCCAGTCGCGGACGAACTGCTTATCAAAAGAGGGCTGGCTGTGGCCCGGCTCGTAGCCCTCCAGCGGCCAGAAGCGGGAGGAATCCGGGGTGAGCATCTCGTCGCCCAGCACCACGTTGCCGTTCTCGTCCAGACCAAACTCAAACTTGGTGTCGGCAATGATGATGCCGCGGGAGAGAGCGTACTCGGCGCACTTCTTGTACAGGGCAATGGTGTAATCGCGCAGCTTGGTGGCGTACTCCTCGCCATGGCCGGGGAACTGCTTCTCCAGCACCTCGATGCTCTTTTCGTAGGAGATGTTCTCGTCGTGGTCGCCGATCTCGGCCTTGGTGGAGGGAGTGTAGATGGGCTCGGGCAGCTTGTCGGATTCCTTCAGGCCCTCGGGCAGCTGGATGCCGCACACCACACCGGTCTTCTGGTAGCTGGCCCAGCCGCTGCCGGTGATGTAGCCGCGCACGATGCACTCAATGGGCAGCATGGTCAGCTTGCGGCACATCATGCTGTTGCCATCGAACTGAGGCTGCCGGAAGAACTCCGGCATATCCTTCACGTCCACGCTCAGCATGTGGTTGGGCAGCAGATCGCGGGTATAATCGAACCAGAACTTGCTCATCTGGGTAAGCACGGTGCCCTTTTTTGTGACCTTGTTTTTGAGGATGACATCAAATGCGGAAATGCGGTCGGTAGCAACCATGATCAGGCTGTCGCCGTTATCATAGATCTCGCGGACTTTGCCTTCTTTAATGGGCTTGAACTCAGTCATAGCAAAACACTCCATTTTCCAGTGCCGAAAAAGCGGCGGTGTATCCTTCTTACCTGTTTATTGTACCATTTCTGCCCACGGTTTGAAAGGACCAGAATGAAAGGAAAATGGGGCGGATTTTGTGTTTTTATCGTGAAAAGTGCGCAAAAAACACAGGTGAAATTCGTCGTTTTGACGATAAAAGTCGTACTTTCACAAGAAAAAGCACTTCTTTTGTGAAATGCGGGCATAGACATTCCGGCAATTGTGCGGTATCTTATACTTAATAAAGTATGCCATGGCGCAACAGTCATGCAAGGAGGTTTTATTTATGGGCAGTTTCCCAAAGAGTTTCCTGTGGGGCGGCGCTACCGCCGCAAACCAGTGCGAGGGTGCATGGCAGGCCGGCGGCAAAGGCCTTGCCACCGTGGACGTGACCCCGTTTGGCCCGGACCGCTTCCCGGTGGCACGCGGCCAGCTGGAAATGCTGGAATGCGACGATCAGCACTATTACCCCAGCCATGAGGCCATCGACCTGTACCATCACTACAAAGAGGACATTGCTCTGTTTGCCGAGATGGGCTTCAAGTGCTTCCGGCTGTCCATCGCGTGGACGCGCATTCTGCCAAACGGCGACGATGCCCAGCCCAGCGAAGAGGGCCTTGCCTTCTACGACGCGGTGTTTGATGAATGCCATAAGTACGGCATCGAGCCGCTTGTTACCATCTGCCATTTTGACACCCCCATCGCCCTCATCAAAAAGTATGGCGGCTGGAAGGACCGCCGCATGGTGGACGCCTACGTGCACTACTGCGCGGTGCTGTTTGACCGCTACAAGGACAAGGTGAAATACTGGCTCACCTTCAACGAGATCAACATGCTGCTGCACCTGCCGTTTACCGGTGCGGGCCTTGTGTTCCACCCGGGCGAAAATGTGCAGCAGGTGCAGTATCAGGCCGCACACTACGAGCTGGTGGCAAGCGCCAAGGCCGTCAGGCTGGCGCACGAAAAGATGCCCGGTGCCATGGTGGGCTGTATGCTGGCGGCGGGCCAGTATTACCCGCGCACCTGTGCGCCGGAGGATATCCGTGCCGCGCAGGAAGCGGACCGCGACAACTATTTCTTTACCGATGTGCAGGCCCGGGGCGCTTACCCGGTGTGGGCAAAAAAGCGGATGGAGCGCGCAGGCGTCGTGCTGCAAACCGAGCCGGAGGACGAGCAGACCCTGAAAGAGGGTACCGTGGATTTTGTCTCCTTCAGCTACTATTCCAGCCGATGCATCACGACGGATAAGGAGATCCTGGCCGGGGAAAAGACCGGTGGCAACGCGGTGTTTGAAGCCGTAAAGAACCCCTATCTCAAGGCCAGCGAGTGGGGCTGGGCCATTGACCCGGTGGGCCTGCGCGTGACATTGAACACCATCTACGACCGGTATGAGAAGCCCATGTTCATTGTGGAGAACGGCCTTGGCGCGGTGGATGCCGTGGAGCCGGACGGCTCGATCCACGACAGCTACCGCATCGATTATCTGCGTGCCCACATCAAAGAGATGGAAAAGGCCATCAACGAGGACGGCCTGCCGCTGATGGGCTATACCACTTGGGGGCCCATCGATCTGGTAAGCGCTTCCACCGGCGAGATGAAAAAGCGCTACGGCTTTATCTACGTGGATAAGGACAACGACGGCAAGGGCACATTGGCCCGCAGCCGCAAGGACAGCTTTTACTGGTACAAAAAGGTCATTGCATCGGACGGCACCGATCTGGGATGAACCCGGCAGCACCCGCTTTGCGGAACAGCGGTGAGGCGTGAGGAAGAGCAGCATTGAGAGGAACAAGCACATTTTATGACACCTGAGATCATCGCACACCGCGGCGCATCCTATCTTGCGCCGGAAAACACACTTTCCGCTTTCCGCAAGGCCGTGGAGATCGGCGCGGACGGCGTGGAAATGGATGTCCAGCAGACCAGTGACAAAAAGCTGGTGATCCACCACGATTACATCATCGACCTACACACCGATATCAAGGGCAAGATCTACGATATGACCGAAGGCGAGCTGAAAGAACTGGATTTTGGCAGCTGGAAGGACGTTGCCTATAAGGACGAAAAGATCGCCACGCTGGAAGAAGCCCTTGCCCTGTGCAAGGAGCTGGATACCTGCGTGCAGCTGGAAATGAAAGCTCCGCTTTTGTACAGCGATGCTTTTGTGGAGAATGTGGTGGAGCAGGTGCGGGCCGCCGACCTTGGCGACAAGCTGGTGCTCACCTCCTTCAACCATGACCATCTGCGGCTGGCAAAGCAGTTGATGCCGCAGCTGCAAGTGGGGGTGCTGCTGTTTGGCGCGGTGGAAACGCTGGTGCTGCCCAAGGGCACATGGGCGGCGCTGGACCTGCAAAACGGCATGGAAGAGGACGACTTTCCACAGCTGCCCATGCCCACGGTGGAAAATATGGACGATGAGAACTGCGGCGAGCTGACCCGTTGGCTGGACGACAAGTTCAGTATGCTGCAAGCGGCCTTCCCCAACGAAAGCCTGCGCGGCATTCTGGAAAAGCTGGACCGCCAGCGCGACCCGGTGCAGTATGTGCAGTCGCTGGATTTTAAGCCCGACTGGGTGTGCTGCGAGTATCACACCGCCTATCGAAAGGTGAGCATGGTGCAGAAGCTCCATGAGCTGGGCATCAAGGCCGCCTACTGGACGGTGAATACCGAGGAAGCGGTAAAGGCTGTGCTGCCATTGCAGCCGGACGGCATCCTCACCGACCGCCCGGACCGTGTGCGGGAATGGTGGAGCGAAGAATGATTTCCATTTGGAGCGGCTCCACGTGCGCTGCGCCATAAACAGCGGAATAATTTTTTATACGAGAAGAGCTGCTGCAAAATAGCTCTTTGAAAAATCATGCACAAAACCCGGAACCTTTTCTCGGCCAAAACGGCTCAAAAAGGGCTCCGGGTTTCTGATTTTACGCTATTTCTTTGTGCAGGCTGCTATCGCATTTTTATTTTGCAACAGCTCCATTTTCACGGAAAGGGGCTGTAACGGTCAACAACAGCAGATGCCGGCTGCTGTTGGGGCCTTCTCCGTGAAAAAACTCCAGAAAAATCCACAGATTTTTCTGGAGTTCCAATACAAAAACAATATTTCCGCTGAAAATGCCCAGAGCATGAGCGGAGGGCATTTAAAATCGTACCGCCTTACAAAATATACCCAAAGCTCCGCAGCAAAAACAGCCAGAAGGTCAGGCTGAATGCGCTGAACAGGGTGGTGGTAACGCACACACTGCCGGTGAGCACGCCCTCGTGGCCCATCTGCTTTGCCATCACGTAGCAGCTGGGCGTGGCGATGCTGCCCAGCATCACCAGCAGCGCCACCAGCTTTTCGTCCGTAAAACCAAAGTGCACCGCCAGCGGCAGGAACACTGCGGGCAGGATCATCAGTTTGGTCAGGGTAGCCACGGTGGTGGGTTTCAGGTAGCCCAGCGCCTTGCGGCCTTTGAAGCCTGCGCCGATGGCAAGCAGGGCCAAGGGGCTTGTCAGCCCGGCCACATTGCCCAGCGTTTTGCTGAACATGGCAGGCATGGAAAAGCCCGCAAGGCTCCACGCAAAGCCTGCCACGATGCCCAGCAAGGTGGGATTGGTCAGAATGCCTTTTACGCTCTTTTTGAGTTTTTGGGCCATGCTGCCCTGCTGCTGCGCGGCGGGGCCTTCCACCGTAAGCAGCACCACGGCCATGATGTTGTAAAGCGGCACGCTGCCAAGGATCATCAGGCTGGACATGCTGGCCGTGCCGTAGATGCTTTGCAGAAACGCTGTGCCGAGGATGGCCGCAGACGAGCGGTAGCACACCTGCACGAACTCGCCCACCAAAGCCTTGTTGGGCAGAAACAGCTTTGCCAGCGCCCAGAGGACGAGGATGCTTACCAGCGTGACCACAAAGCAGAACAGCACATAGCCGCCATCAAAGGTAGCGCGCACATCGGTGGCGCCAAGGTCGCGGAACAGCTGCACCGGCAGCGAAACGTAAAATACGAACTTGTTGGCCCCGGCCACGAATTCATCGCTCAAAAAGCCGGTGCGGTGCAGCACATAGCCCAAAAGCATGACGAAGAACAGCGGCATGGTGCTGTTCATGCTGAACAGAAGATTTTCCAGCATGGCTCACACTCCGCCGTGGCGGCGCTGCTCGGCCGCAAGTTCCTGCTGCAACGCCGCTTTGCGGTGGTCCAGCAGCAGGTCTTTGTTGTACTGGAAGTAGCGCTCGCAGCCGTTTTCGGTGAGGAAGGCGTGGGATGCCGGGTTTACGGTGAGCTCGGTGACGAACACCACCATCTCCTGACTTTCGGCAAACGCCTGCTCCATAAAGTCGAAGGCGGCTTCCAGCGCGGTGCTGGCGGCCTGCTGGGCTTTTTCGCGGTCATTAGCAAGGGACTGGAACTGTGTGCGCAGCAGGTCAAAGGCTTCCTGCGTGCCGGCGGCGCTGGCACGGCGCAGCTCGCCCTCCCAGCCGCGCAGCACGGCCAGCACCTGCAAACGGGTGGTCAGGGCATCTTTGCTCAGCAGCCCGGCTTCACGCTTTTGCTGCGTTTCGGTGTCAAAGTCCACGATCTGCTGGTGGAACAGCTCTGCCGGGCCGTCCGGGATATCGTCGGGCACCGTGGCGAGGGCCTTTTTGGTCTCCCGCAAAAAGGCATAGCAGCTGTCCGCCACAGCGTCCGCCTGCCGGGACGCCGCAAAGCGAGTGTTCAGGCCGGCCAAGATCAAACTGACCAGCGACAGCCGCTCGTCAAAGGGCGCCTGCAAAAGCCGCGCAAACACGGCAGGCTTTGCCTGCCCGGCCAGAATTTCCTCCACGCCGTAGTCGTCACGGTACTTATAGTAGAGGTCCAGATAGGCCGAGAAGTCCTCGGCGATCTTCGGGTGCTGGATGTACTCGCGGATGAGGTCCTCGTCCGCCTGCAAGCCCAGCGTTTCGTAGGTGTCCAGCAGGTTGGACAGGTCCTCCCAGCCGCGTGCGGTGACGAACTGGGTGCCGTCCACGTCCGCGTTGATCTGGTAGAAGTTCTGCGGGTGCAGCTCCAGATAGCTCAGAATGGCGCTGTGGATATGGGCTGTGCGGGCATAGTCCTTCCACACCGGCAGGTCCGGTTCAATGTCCATGCGGCGCACGCGGTCCAGCGTCACGATGTCAAAATCCCGCACCGACTTATTGTACTCCGGCGGGTTGCCTGCCGCCACGATCACCCACCCGGCCGGTACGGCCTGATTGCCAAAGGTCTTGCACTGCAAGAATTGCAGCATGGTGGGGGCCAGCGTTTCGGACACGCAGTTGATCTCATCGATGAACAGGATGCCTTCTTTTAAGCCGGTGGCTTCCATCTTGGCGTAGATGCTGGCGATGATCTCGCTCATGGTATATTCGGTCACAGAGACATCCTTGCCGCCGTAGTTGCGCTGGCGGATAAAGGGCAGGCCAACGGCGCTCTGGCGGGTGTGGTGGGTGATGGTGTAAGCCACCAGTGCCACCCCGCATTCCCGGGCCACCTGCTCCATCACCTGCGTTTTGCCGATGCCCGGAGGCCCCATCAGCAGGATGGGCCGCTGCCGGATGGCCGGGATGGCGTATTCGCCCAGCGCATCCTTGGCAAGGTAGGCTTTTACGGTATGTTCAATTTCTTCTTTGGCACGTTTGATGTTCATCACAAATTCCCCCTCGTTGTCAGGAGTTGTTCAGGTCACGGTACAAATCGTCCTCTTCGGCCAGTGCATCGGCAAGGGCGCTTTGCGGGCGGGCTGCTGTGCCGGTGAATTCTTCCTCGTCCAGCACTACCTTCATGGCCCAAGGTGGCACATTGGCGTCGTCGAACCGGTCGCCCAAAAACAGGAAGGCGGTGTCGTAGGCCGGGCGTTTGGCGGGGTAGGCGCCCATGCCGTCGGTAAAGTACAAAAGGCCCCGCAGGTTCGAGAAACGCTTCTCAGCGCAGAGCTGGTCCACGTATGCAAAGGCGGGCCGGAAGTCGGTCCCGCCGCCGCCCCGCAGCTCAAAGTGGTTCATGGCGTGGATCAGCTCGTCCTCGTTGTGGATGAGGATATCCTGCCGGATGGCGTTGTCCGCCTGAATGAGGTGCAGGTTCATGCGGTGGAAAAAGTTCTCCCGCCCTTTCAGCAGGGTGTAGGTCTCGGCCAGAAAAGCCCGCACCAATTCGCCGGAGGTGGAATAGCTGGTGTCGATCACAAGGGCCAATTCCTCGATCTTTTTGCTCTCGCGGCTTTCCAGCGGTTCGATGAGGGGCAGGTTGCCGTACACCGAAAGGCCGTAGGTGTAAAAGTTCAGGTCAAATTCGTCCGGGTCCAGCTTTACTTCCTCGCGCAGGACGCAGAACCGGCGCAGAAAATCCCGGTAGCTGCGGCGGCTGCGGTTGGCGGCCTTGACCTGCTGCTTGAGCGCGTCAGCGCCGTCACCGGCTTCTTTGTCGCGCAGGTCCAGCTCGGTCTGCATTCGTTCCCCGATCTTCTGCCATGTCTTTTGCGGCAGCGGCGTGGGCATCTGCTGGGGCTGCTCCGGGGCGTCCTTGGGCCACAGACGGTGGTCGTCAGTGGTGAATTCCCGCTCCAGCTGGCGCAAAACGCCCGGCGTCTGGCGGGTGAGCCACCGGTACACCGGCGCGGCGGCCACCACGGTTTCTTCGGCGGTGATCTGCTGGTAGGCGTTCTGCCGCACATAGGTCAGCGGACGCCTGACGCTGGTGCGGTTCAGGCTGTCAATGACGTTTTCCACCGCGATGTCGCAGGCAAGGCTCCACAGCTGCGGCTCCCGGCGGCCTTTCAGCCAGAGATGGCGGAATATGCAGTGGAATATGGTGTGCAGATACAACCGGTTGAGATATTTGGGGTTTTCCTGATAGAGCCGCAGCAGATGGCTGGGCTGATAAAACAGGGCTTGCCCGTCCGTGGCCAGCACTCGGCAGCGCTCATCCGGCACGGGCGTTAAGGCACTGAGGGCCATGTCCAGAAACCGGAAGTCCAGATACAGCCCGCTGCGCACCACGGCAAGCACCTCGCCGCCCATGCGCGCCTGCCACTCCTCGTGGGTCTCCGGCCGCTGGGACTGGAAGGGCTTGCGGGGGTCGATGAATTTTTCTTTTTGGATGGTTTGGGGCAAAGGTATCACCTCACTTGAAAACGGCCTCGCCCTCCCAGTCTCGCTCTGCTCGACAGCTCTCCCAAAGGGAGAGCCCTTGGCAAAACCGTGTACTTTGCGTGGACTGCCAAAGCCTCTCACTTTGGGAGAGGTGGCTGCGACCAACGGGAGCAGACGGAGAGGGCGGACCCGTTAAAAATCAAAATCGTATCTTGCCTTTTTCTTCTCCGCCGCATACTTTTTGTGCTCTGCATCTGCCAGCAGGGCGGCGGCAGCGGCGCTCTCTGCCTTGGCGGCAAGGGCAGCGGCTTCGGCAAAGCTGTCTTTGTCCAGCACGTCCAGCGCAAGCAGGGCACGGATGCCGTCAAGGTCCTGCGCTTTCAGCAGGCGGGTGAGCACCCGGCCTGTGTTGGCTGCAAGGAACGCCCGGTAGTGCCCGGCAGCGGTCTCGCTCAGCTGCCACGGATACCGCAGGCGGTCGAAGCAGAGCATTGCCATAATGCTGGCATCGTCGGCATCATGGCCCTGCGGGAAGATGCTGTCGTATTCTGCGGGCAGGAATATATTGTTGAGAAAACACTGTCTGTAATGGTATCCCTGCCCGGAAAAGGTGTGCAGCAGGATGTGGGCGGGGGTCTCTTCGATGTCCTCCCAGTAGGCGGGATACCACAGCGCCGCCAGCGGCGCGGCGGAACCGGCAGGCCGGAATTCTGCCCGCACAGCCTCGGTGATGTTGTTCACGAGGGCAAACAGACCGGTGGCGTCCCCGGGCGCCGCCTGCACCCGGAGGGTCTCCAGCGCGAAGCAGTTCAAAAACACATCGCTGCCCACGGTCAGGTTCCCTGCGCCCACCGTGAGCAGGCGCAGGCTGCGGCAGTTGTAAAAGGCGCAGCTGCCGACCACCTGCAAAGTGTCCGGCAGGGTGACCTCTTCCAGAAAATTGCCGCACACCGGATGCAGCGTGTCCGCATCGGAAGCCGGGGCGTCAAAGTCAAAATCATACCGGCAGGCGGTGCTGCCCACGCTCTGCCCAAAGGCACGGGCTAGGCGCACGGTGCCATCCGGTGCCACCTCATAACGGCAGGTGGCATCCGGTGCAGGCAGGCTGCGGGGCGTTTCGGAAAAACAGTAGCCGCCCAGCTCCGTGACAGCAAAACTGCCGCCTGCGGGGGCAGGCAGAGTGCCGGGCAGGGCAATGCACGGCTCGGTGCCATATACCCGCACCAGCCGGGCCGTATCTGCCGAGAGCGGCAGGATATCCAATGTAAGGATGTTCTCCGGATATGCCATGTTCTGACCTCGTTTTCCTGCAATTCATTCAAGGTTCAGTATACCGCGAACAGTGGGTGATTGTCCAGAGCAGGGGAAAAATGATTTCGGATGTATCCTGTTTTCAAAAGGTGCTCGACACCTGACTTTACAGCGATACAGAATCATGCTATACTTTATTTTATCGACAAAGACAGGAGCGTGGACAAAATCATTCTGACAGTTCTCGGTAATCTGGACCCTGCTCCGCTCGTTCCGGTGTTTGGACCTTTACAAACTACAGAAGTAATCGTAACAGACGAACGGGCCGGTCATATCAGAGAACGGCATCCGGAGGATTATCTGTTGTTTGAACGGTATGCAGGTGAGCTGGTATCGTCTCCGGACATTCTGCTTAAAGATCGGAAAAACGCGGGAACGATTTTTGCGGTAAAGAAACTTCCGGATACGAATCTGAATGTTGTGATCCGGCTTGTGTTGGATACGGATGAATCAAGTCTTAAAAATTCCGTGATGACGTTTTATCGGATCCGTGATAAAAATCTGAAAAAACTGATGGAGCGAAACCCTATTCTTTACATTAGGGAATAAAGATGCTATAATAAACATAGGATAAGGTTGCATTTGAAGTAGAGAATGTGCTGCTACACGCCCATTGGGCCAAAAGAAATGTGGGAAGGGGCACACCCACCAAATGCCAATCGATGGGGGACGGTTTTGATGCCGTCCCCCGTTCCTGTTTATAGGTCAAATTCAGCCACGGTGCATGTGCGTCGTGGCTTTTGCTGTTTTCAAGAGGACAAAAAGGAGCCGCCGCACGGCGGTGTGCCGGTGCGGCGGCTCCTTTGAGGAGGCAGAAAAAGCTTAGTTCTCGGCCAGATTGCCGGTGTAGAGCTGGTAGTACTTGCCCCGCTTGGCGATCAGCTCGTCGTGGCTGCCGCGCTCGATGATGCGGCCCTGCTCCAGCACCACGATGCAGTCTGCATTGCGGACGGTGGACAGGCGGTGCGCGATCACAAAGCTGGTGCGGCCATACATCAGGCCGTCCATGCCGCGCTGCACCAGAGCCTCGGTGCGGGTATCGATGGACGAAGTTGCTTCGTCCAGGATCAGCACCGGGGGGTCGGCCACGGCGGCACGGGCAATGGCCAGCAGCTGGCGCTGGCCCTGCGAAAGGTTGGCACCGTCACCGGTGAGCATGGTGCTGTAGCCATCCGGCAGGCGCTGGATGAAGCCATCGGCGTTGGCAAGGCGGGCAGCGGCGATGCACTCTTCGTCGCTGGCGTCCAGCCGGCCGTAGCGGATGTTTTCCATCACCGTGCCGGTGAACAGGTGGGTGTCTTGCAGCACGATGCCCAGCGAACGGCGCAGGTCGGCCTTTTTGATCTTGTGGATGTTGATGCCATCGTAGCGGATCTTGCCGTCCTGAATATCGTAGAACCGGTTGATCAGGTTGGTGATGGTGGTCTTGCCGGCACCGGTGGAGCCCACAAAGGCGATCTTCTGGCCCGGACGGCCATACAGATTGATGTCATGCAGCACCGTCTTTTCCGGCACATAGCCAAAATCCACATCGGTAAAGGTGATGTTGCCTTCCAGCTTGTGGTAGGTGGTGGTGCCGTCGTGGTGCGGGTGCTTCCATGCCCACAGGCCGGTGCGCTCGGTGGTTTCCACAAGGTCATCATTGCGGTCATACTTGGCGTTGACAAGGGTCACATAGCCCTCGTCGGTCTCGCTCTCTTCGTCCATCATCTTAAAGATACGCTCGGCACCGGCCAGAGCCATGATGATGCTGTTGGCCTGCATGGATACCTGACTGATGGGCATGTTGAAGCTCTTGTTCAGCGCAAGGAACGCCACAACAGTGCCCAGCGTGGTGCCGCCGACGCCGCCCACGGCCATGGCTGCACCCACCAGCGCGCAGACGGCGTAGCTGATGTTGCCCAGCTGTGCATTGACCGGCATCATGATGTTGGCAAAGCTGTTGGCCTTGTTGGCACTGTCCTTCAGCTGGTCGTTCAGCGCACGGAAACCGGCCAGAGCCTTTTGCTCGTGGGTGAACACCTTGACCACCTTCTGGCCCTCCATCATCTCTTCGATGTAGCCGTTCACCTTGCCCAGATCCCGCTGCTGCTGGATAAAGTATTTGCCGGACTGCTGGGTGATCTTTTTGGAGCAGAACATCATCAGTGCCACCATCAGTATGGTGACGACCGTCAGCTGCCAGCTGAGCATGCACATGCTGAAGAACACGGAAACAATGGTAATGGCGCTGGACACCAGCTGCGGGATGCTCTGGCTGAGCATCTGGCGCAGGGTATCCACATCGTTGGTGTACACCGACATGATGTCGCCATGGGGATGCTGGTCAAAATACTTGATGGGCAGGCTCTCCATGTGGGTGAAAAGCTGGGTGCGCAGGTTGCGCAGAGTGCCCTGCGTCACATTGACCATCACGCGGGCATTGAGCCATGCGGCCAGAATGCCGACCACATAGATGATGCCCACCCGCAGCAGTGCGCCTGCCAGCGGGGCAAAGCTGGGGTCCTGCTGCTGGGTCATGGGTACGATGTAATCGTCCATCAGCGTCTGCAAAAACAGGCTGGCCTGCACGTTTGCCAGCGCGCTGACCACGATGCACACCAGAACAAGGATGCAGTGGGGCAGATAGTGCTGGAACACTTCGCCCATGATGCGCCCCAGCAGCTTGCCCGGATTCTCTACTTTGGGTTTGGGGCCGCCCATGCGGGGGCCGGGGCCGCGCACTTCTTTTGCCTGAGCCATTACTGCTCACCTCCCTGCTTATCGAAATCGCCGCCGCCTTGGGTCTGGCTGTTATAAACTTCCTGATAGATGGCGTTGGTCTTTAAAAGCTCCTCGTGGGTGCCCAAGCCGTCGATGCGGCCATTATCCAGCACAAGGATGCGGTCGGCATCCTGCACCGAGGAAATGCGTTGTGCAATGATGATCTTGGTGGTGCCGGGGATCTCTTCGCGGAATGCCTTGCGGATCTTGGCATCGGTGGCAGTATCCACGGCACTGGTGGAGTCGTCCAGAATCAGCACCTTGGGCTTGCGCAGCAGGGCGCGGGCAATGGTCAGACGCTGCTTCTGGCCGCCGGACACATTGGAGCCGCCCTGCTCGATCCATGTATTGTACTTATCCGGGAAGCGCTCGATGAATTCATCGGCGCAGGCCAGCTTTGCCACACGGATGCACTCTTCCTCGCTGGCGTTCTCATCGCCCCAGCGCAGGTTATCAAGGATGGTGCCGCTGAACAGCACGTTCTTTTGCAGCACCATGGACACCTCGCGGCGCAGCACGTCAAGGTTATAGTCGCGCACATCCACGCCGCCCACCTTCACGGTACCGGTCTCGGCGTCGTACAGGCGGGGGATCAGCTGCACAAGGCTGGATTTTGCACTGCCGGTGCCGCCGATGATGCCCAGCGTCTCGCCGGGTTTGATGCGGAACGTGATGTCGTTCAAAACCGGCTGGCCGCTGCCGTGCTTGTATTTGAAGGAGACGTGATCGAACTCGATGCCGCCGTCGGCCACCTGCTGCACGGGGCTCTTTGCCGGGGGCAGGTCGGTGGTCTCGTCCAGCACTTCCACGATACGCTTGGCCGAAGCGGCAGACATGGAGATCATAACAAAGGCCATGCTGAGCATCATCAGGGCCATGAGGATGTTCATGATGTAGCCGAACAGGGCGTTCAGCTGGCCGGTGGTGATGGCGCCGTGCAGCACGTACTTGGCACCGAACCAGCTCAGAGCAATGTTGCAGCCGTAGACGGCGGTGAGCATGGCAGGGTTGTTGAAGCTCAGACGGCTCTCGGCGTTCACGAACTGATCGTACAGGCTCTGGCAGGCTTTGGTATACTTTTCGTTCTCAAAGCCCTCGCGCACAAAGCTCTTGACTACGCGGATGGCGGAGACGTTCTCCTGCACGGAAGCGTTCAGGGCGTCGTAGTTTTTGAACACCCGGTCAAAGATGTGGAAGGTGGGCACCATGATGCCTGCCAGCACCGCCACCAGAAAGACCACAGCCACCACAAAGATCAGCGACAGCGGGCCGCCGATCATCACGGCCATGAACAGAGCAAACACCAGATGCACCGGGGCGCGCACGCACATGCGCTCGATCATCTGGAAGGCGTTCTGCACATTGGTCACATCGGTGGTCATGCGGGTGACAAGGCCTGCGGTGGAGAACTTGTCGATGTTGGAAAAAGAATAATGCTGGATGTTCTCATACATGGCATCGCGCAGGTTGCCGGCAAAGCCGGTGGATGCCTCGGCGGCGTACTTGCCGGCCAGAACGCCCAGCGCCAGCGCGACCACAGCCACCAGAAAGGTGAGCAGGCCGTACTTGAGGATGGCGTTCATATCGCCCTTTTCGATGCCCTGATCGATGATAAAGGCCATGATGGTGGGCAAAAGCACATCCATCACGGCTTCCAGAGCGGCAAAGAGCGGTGTCAGGACTGCGGCGCGTTTGTACTCGCCCAGATGTGACACTAACTTTTTGATCATCTGAGTTACCTCCTGTTGCTTTTTATTTGTTAGGTACAGAACAATTTTATACAAAACATTTTAATTGTCAAGATGTTTCAAAAAATGTTCATAATTACTAATTTAACAATCATTTTTTCGGCAGATTGCATCACTGCAAAGCATCCCGCAGCTTGCTCAGCAGCCGCAGCAACTCCGCGTTCTCCTCTTCCGTCAGCAGCCCGGCCACATAATCGTCGGTCTGGTGGAAGGAGCGTATCGTGTTCTCGTGGAAGCGGATGCCCTCTTCGGTGAGCACCAACTGCTTGAGCCGGGCGTCCTGCGGAACACTGCGCCGCTCAATGTAGCCTTTGCGCTCCATCAGCTGCAAAATATTGGTCACGGTGGAGCGGGTGATGGAGAACTCCCGCTCGATGTCCCGCTGGAACACGGCTGCGTCCCGGTGGCGGTAGAGATACCCAATGATCCACCCGTGCATGGGGGTGGCCTGCTCTACGCCGTTTTCGCGGGCAAACTGATTGATCTTGCGGAAGATCAGGTTATCCACCCGGCGGATCTGCGCCGGAATGACCTGCGGGCTTTCCCAAGGCGGGTCTGTGCGTTTGCAGCACTCGATTTTGATTTCGTCACACATAATGGTTTTGTCCTTCATGATTGTTTTGGCAGTGAACAGTTCCCAATAGAACTGTTTGATAGCATACATATTATACAGCAGTCAAAGTGAATGTCAAGGGGAAGGGAACGATTTTAAATGCCCTCCGCTTTGCTCTGGGCATATTTAGCGGAAAATTATTTTTATAATAGAGCAACAGCAAACAGCCTGCGGGCTGTCTGCTGTTGCATTTTCACAGTAAAGGCCCAAAAGGGAAACTTCATCTGTTGCGCTTATTTCCTTCGGAAATGACCGCGCAACCGGAAAATATGCCGCTTGCAACTACGGCCCATTCCGTGAAAAAGCAAACCAGCCAAGCCCGCAGGCTTGGCTGGTTTGCAATAT